>Ga0105248_10001970_pt1 | contig 22822 bp, 14 predicted proteins | sample KBSS34metaG_FD_81524 | JGI IMG/M metagenome (GOLD analysis project Ga0105248, IMG submission 81524) | Switchgrass rhizosphere microbial communities from Kellogg Biological Station, Michigan, USA - KBS S3-4 metaG | ecosystem: Host-associated > Plants > Roots > Rhizosphere > Soil | place...
AGAGGCATTTGGAGAGGAAAATGAAGTCGGCGGAGATGCTGGCGAGGTTTGCGATTTAGCTATTCGCTGGGCGATGTGAGTCTGGCTTGTTTGTTTCCCACCCAAGCCGCTTTAGATTAGCTGCATCCGACGCGCTGATGTAGCGGCTTGGATGGGGCACCCGGAGTCTTGGAAGAACCCTGTCTTGTAATCCCGCCCTAGCAGATCCAGGGCGGGGTACCCGAGCTTCTGTCTTGGCGGTTAGAAGAGGATAGAGGGGAGCCACGCTCCGGCAGGGCTGTTGTACAGTCCTGTTGACATGAGGTTCATGGGCTCGACCACGCGAAGGCCGTTCAAGAGGCACCAGCGGAAGAGATCGGCGTTGCGTGTGGGGACGAGGACGCCGGGGCCGCCGTATGACTCGACTGAGCCGAGAAGGGCCTGAAGATCCTGGTTGGATTCGGCGGTGGTATGTCCGAAGAAGGCGAGGGCACTGGAGTAGCCGGTGATGCGCCCGGCGCGTTCGACCACCAGTGCGGAACCTTGCTGTGTTGAGAATGCAAGATCGTCGGCGCGATCGTAACCGTGTATACGTCGGGAAAGGGCGTTGCAGGAGGGGAGATCAGCGGAGGTTGCGGAGCGGACGTGACAGCCGGGGATCAATCTCTCGCGGGTACGGCCCTGCATGACTACGAGCGGCTCGCGGACGTCAAAGCCAAGAGAGGCGTAGAGCGAGAGCGAGCGAGTGTTGAAGGCGGCCTGGACGAGGCGAATGCCGGCGGAGTTGCGTTCGCGGGAGCGGTCCATGACTGCTTGCATAAGGCGGCGTCCAACGCCACGGTTCTGGGTGTTGGGATCGACAGTAATGGGGCCGACTCCGTGAATGATGGCGCGCTCGTCGAGGCAGTTGGAACCAAGTATCTGGCCGTCAGATTCTGCGATGACGCAGTAGATGCCAGGGGCCTTGAACATATTTTGGATCAAGCCGCCGGCATATTCAGGGTTAGGAAAATCGCAGGGGAAATTGTGGGCCGCGTTGACCGCGGAGAATGCGTCGTAGCAGATTTTGCCACAGGCCGCGACGTCTTCTGGAGTGGCCTGGCGGATGAGGATGTCGTTAGCAGATGACATGGAGGGACCTCGAGGAAGCGGGGGAAGTATAGCAAGCTCGATCAGGGATGCGTTCGTTTGTTCCCGATCCCCATGTCTTCAAGATCAGACGCAACCTCGGAACTACTTGGAGGATTCGAGGAGCGAGTTACGATCGAGATCGGCGGATTGAATGAGCGCCTCGGAGAGCGATTCGGAGACGGTTACGGGGTTCGCACCTTCTCCGGAATGAACCATGCCCACGGCCTGGTTTTTGCCGGCCTTCTTGGCGCGATAGAGTGCGCGGTCAGCGAACTTGAGAACGCCTTCATAGCTGACGGCCTGCACATCGTCCTCGTGCCAGGGAAATGCGGCCCAGCCAATGGAGCAGGTCTGCCCGGTCTGTTCTAGGGCATCGATTTGAAAGGGCGCGTTGCGAAAGGCATCGAGGATGCGGTTGGCGAGGATGCCGGCCTGGTTGCGATCAGAGCAACGGGAGACAACGAGGAACTCTTCACCGCCCCAACGGACAAGCAAATCTGAATTTCGAATGGCGGAGGATACCCGGCGAGCGGATTCGATGAGCAAACGATCGCCACCGTCGTGTCCGAAGCGGTCGTTTGCCTTTTTGAAGTTGTCGAGATCGATGAGGTAGAAGATGATGTCGCGTTCGGTGTTGTTGCCGCCTTCGAGATGAGCGCGAACGGATTGAGCTACGTCGCGCTGGATGTTCTCAAAGAAGAAGCGTCGATTGCGGGTACCCGTGAGAGGGTCAGTGGTGGAAGACCACTGGAGAACAAGATTGGAGTGCTTGAGTTCGAGATGAAGAAGTTGCTGCTTGAGGAATACCAGACCGGCCATAGCAAACATGACGAGGGCGGTGACGAGGACCCGGAAGTGGACGATTTGAGTAGAGAGGCCTGGCTCGAGGATGGCAACGACAACCATGACCGGGAGAGAGAGTACCGCGACGATGGAGAGAGCGGTCATCCATGAGCGGTTGCTGTCGTGCTCATCGGATTCGCGGTCGAGTCGGAGGCTGGCGCCGAAGATGGCAAGAAGGATGTAAGCGGCCCAAGAGGCGAGGTAAGGGACGTCGTACCAGCTGCCGACAAAGTACGAATACTTCTCGATGGCTCTGTTCTCGATTGCGAACCAGAGGTAATTGAAGAGGATCGCGACGGAATAGAGAATGTAGAAGCGACGCCAGGTGTCAGAGCAGTGGCGGATGAGCTGTGATAACACACCGACGATGATGACGATCTCGCCGAGGTAGAGGTTGTCGTAGTTGCGGTTGTAAAGACTCTCGTTAGGCGAGACATATTGCCAGCAGCTCACGAGGTAGGCGTAGAGAAATACCCACCAGAGTACAAGGAGAAGAAAGTCGACCGTTCCGAGGCGGGCGCTGCGGCGCGACTGCTGAAGATGCGGCCGCAGGAGAAAGCCTGAGAGCATGAGCAGCCCGGGAACGAACAGAAGTACGTCTCCCGCAAAGAGCATTGGAACCGGCTTCTGAAGGAATACATCGTAGTACATCCACCAGAATTGGTTGACGAGGGCAACGAACCAACCAATGGACTGCATGATCCAGAAGACGCGGAGGCGCCCGCGTGTAGGGATCGCATTGCGACCGAAGGCAATGACAAGCGCTAGCAAAAGAAGGGAAGAGGCGATATCGGTGAAGGCGCTGAGGAGTACCCCGCGACGAAGCAGGGTTGAGGCTGCTAATTGGACGAGTGTCAGGGAGAGGGCGGTGGCAATCCAGAATTTCGTGGTCTTACGCACGGGGCCTCTCGCTCTTCCAGGAATGATTATCGACAATTTCTCGCGCGGGAAACAGGGATAGAACGTGGTAGTTGGATGGTACTTTTGGATTAAGGTTTTGCGCTGATTGTAAATAACTTAAGAAGTCGGTCAATCCGTCTTCAGGGAGTGACTTAAGGGTAGGCCTGGAGGCTGTGTTCGGCTGATAGACTGGGCGTTAGTCCTGATGAAAGAGAATAAATGGTGGCCTCTCTAGGATCTGTTCCTCAAAAATCAGCGTTGACGTTCCAGGAGTTGCTGTTTCGGTTGCAGGGCTTCTGGGCGGAGCGCGGGTGTGTGCTCCAGCAGCCTTATGACGTTGAAGTGGGCGCGGGTACGATGGCTCCGGAGACGTTCTTGCGGGTTCTGGGACCGAAGCCGTATCGCGTGGGGTATGCGCAGCCCTCGCGCAGACCGGCAGACGGAAGATATGGCGAGAACCCGAATAGGCTGTTCAAACACACGCAGTTTCAGCTGATTCTCAAGCCGCCTCCGGTGAATGTGCAGGAGCTGTATCTCGAATCGCTAGAAGCGATTGGGATCGATTTGAAAAAGCACGACTTGAAGTTTGAAGAGGACAACTGGGAGTGGCCGGCCGGAGGAGCATGGGGTGTGGGCTGGCAGGTGATGCTGGATGGGCTGGAAGTTACGCAGTTCACCTACTTCCAGCAGTGCGGCGGAATGGATCTGGATCCCATGTGCGCGGAACTTACGTATGGGATGGAGCGCATCGCTGCGTTTCTGCAGGATGTGGACTCGATTTACGACATCGTGTGGGCGCGCGACCCAGGGACCGGCGCGGAGATGACCTACGGCGAAGTGAGGCTTGCAGAAGAACTGCAGTTTTCGGTTTACAACTTCGAGGATGCTGACGTGCCGCGGCTCTGGGAGCACTTCAACTCGTACGAGGCAGAGGCGCATGGATTGCTGGCGCGGGCCGGCGCGTTATTCGAGAAAAAAGATGCCACTACCCTAGAGAAGAAACGGTTTCCACTGCTGCCGACGTATGAACTGGCGTTGAAGTGTTCGAACCTCTTCAACATTCTGGATGCTCGTGGAGCGATCAGCGTTACGGAGCGTGTAGGTGTGATCGGAAGGATTCGAGCGCTGGCGGTGGGCGTGGCAAAAGCCTACGCGGTGCAGCAGGCTGCATGAGTTCCTTGCCTCCGGCACTGGCAGAGCCCGGACGGGCCACCCAGGATTTTTGGTAGAGCGGAGTTAGCCGCGCTTCGCGCAGTGTTCGCGGAGTTAGCGAGAAAGAAACGATACATGGCGGACTTTTTACTTGAGATTGGGCTGGAGGAGATTCCGGCGCGGATGATTGCGGGGGCCGAAGCGGAACTCGGCAAGCGGGTGAAAGAGCTGCTGACGCGTGAGCGGTTGCTGGATGACGGCGCGACGGTGAAGACGTTCTCGACCCCGCGACGGATCGCTGTGCTGGTGACGGGCGTGAGCGCGGCGCAGGCCGATGTTGAAGAGAAGCTGACCGGACCGTCTTGGAGTGTTGCGTTCAAGGATGGAAGCGCGACAAAGGCTGCGGAGGCGTTCGCCAAGAAGGCGGGAGTGGATGTTGCGGCTCTGGAGAAGGTGACAACGGCGAAGGGCGAGTACATAGGCGCGACCGTGAAGCGGGCGGGGAAGGGCACGCCGGAGCTTCTGGGCAGTGAATTGCCGAAGGAAGTGCTCGGAATTTATTGGGCCAAGAATATGTATTGGCGGGCAGGCAAGCCCGAGCGTTTTGTGCGGCCGGTGCGTTGGATTGTGGCGATGCTGGATGGTGCCGTGGTGCCGCTGGAGATTGCGGGGATTGCGGCTGGGAATACGAGCCGAGGGCATCGAATTTTGCACGGAGACGCCCCGGTTGCGATCGGGTCGGCGAAGGAATATCCCGAAGTCCTGCGCGGAGCGTCGGTTCTTGTTGATGTAGAAGAACGACGGCAGGTGATTCGGAAGGCTCTGGATAAGGTCACGCGGACAGTTGCGGGCGCGCGATGGCGCGAAGATGAGCCGCTGGTTGAAACCGTTTTACATTTGACCGAATTCCCGACGGTGATACTTGGGAACTTCGAAGAGGAGTATCTGGCGCTGCCGGAAGAGGTGCTGGTGACGGTGATGCGCGATCACCAGAAGTATTTTGCGGTGGAAGATGCTAACGGAAAGCTGGCTCCGCATTTTCTGGCGGTTCTTAACACAAAGGCAGATGAGGACGGCGAGGCGATCATTCGGCATGGGAACCAGAAGGTGCTGCGAGCGCGATTCAAGGACGCGCGGTTCTTCTGGGATGTCGATCAGAAGACGCCACTGACGGAACGGGTGGAGAGCCTGAAGGCCGTGACGTTCCAGAAGGAACTGGGGTCGTATTACTGGAAGACGGAAGAGAACCTTGAGACGGCGACTTTTCTGACGGAGTTGACTACTAAAGCTGGCGTGAAGTTGGACCAGGATGCGCTGAAAGCTGCGGTGCGGCTGGCTAAGACAGACTTAACCGCTGAGTTGGTAAAGGAATTTACGGAGCTGCAGGGAGTCGTGGGCGGACTGTATGCACGCGCACAGGGACTAGGAGAGCGTGTCGCTCTAGCTATCTATGAGCAGTACATGCCGGCGTCGGTTGAAGACAACATTCCCGCCACGGTTGAGGGACAGCTGCTCGGGCTCGCGGATCGGATCCAGACGATTGCGGCGATGTTTGGAATTGGATTGCAGCCGACAGGATCGAAGGATCCGTTTGCTTTGCGGCGTGCGGCGAATGCGATTGTGAAGATTTTGGCGGAATCGGAACTCCCGCTGAAGCTGAGTGAAGTTGCGCACTCGGCGCTGACGGACGATGTCAACGAGCGGAAGGTTCTGGAGTTCCTGACGGAGCGGTTGAACTTTTATTTGAAAGACGTGCGCGGATTATCGTATGACGTAGTGAGCGCGGTTTTGGCGTCGGGTGCGGATGACGTTCGCGATGCGATTGCGCGTGCGGAAGCATTGACGGCGGCCCGGGCTTCGGCGGATTTCGAGGCGGTGTCGGCGGCGTTCAAGCGGATCAACAACATTCTTCGACAGGCGGCGGAGAAGGGGTTTGCCGTGGGTTCCCCAGATGCGGCGACGCTCTCTCCTGAGGCGCAGAAGCTGAAAGATGCGGCTGCGACACTGGCGCCTGAGGTCGCGAATCTGCGGCAGGAGCGCGCATATGGCGAGGCACTCGGGAAGATTGCGACGCTGAGGCCGGTGGTGGACGCGTTCTTTGACAAGGTGATGGTGCTCGATCCGGATGCCCAGGTTCGAGGGGCGCACCTCGGACTGATCGATGGGGTGTTGAAAGGATTTTCGGGGATCGCGGATTTCTCAGAGATCGTCACGGGGTAGATGTTTCGTGTGGGGCAGTCAAGCTTGACATTCAGACTCCAACAACGGATTCGAGCATCTTTCCGGTTCGCAAATGCGAGGGACCCGGAGCACCCGGTGACGCAACGACTGAACCCTAGTGACTGGAATTCAGGAGCTGATTGGCGGCGGACATTCCGCCGGCGCGCAGGATTCCGGGCACGTTGAAGTGATTGAGATAGTCTGCATCTGTTTGCAGCGACGGAGTACCGCTGAGATGGAGCGATACGGGAGACTCGCTGAGCGCAGCGGCGAAGGTGGCCCAGATGCCTGCGTCGCCTGAGGCGAAGATGTCGATCTTCTGATGATCTTTTGCCTCATAGGCGATGGCAGTGAGAATATCCTGCACGCGCGCTGCGTTGATGCTCACATTAAAGGTGAGGAATTTCGGGTATCCCGCTGCGGAATCGGCACTTCCCTCATCGTCAGACTCGTCCGGTCTTGAGACAGGAGCGACCGCAGGATCGCCGGGCCGATACGCCTTTGTGGCGCCCGTTTGAAACACATTGAGCAGAAGGATAGGGCGCCTTTCCTCTTTCAACCGCTTCACAACTTCGGTCTGGATTGCGGCAGATGATCCTTCAGGATTGATCACGATCGATGGATTGCCTGCACCTGCAATCCATGTCCCCGAGACGCGGTCCTTTCTCGACGGGCGGCTGAAGACGATTGCGTCGCCTTGCTTTTCTGCAATCACGTCGTGGGGTATTTCAACAGCAAGCGTCTGACGCAGACGGCCGCGGACGAACTCCGGAGATGCTGTCTGCTGGTTTCGATTCTCCGCAAGACGCTTCCAGTGACGAAACACACCTTCGGCATCGAGTGCGCCGGTGGGCAGGGGATGGTTTGAAAGAGCCAGCATCTCCTGAAGCATGGGAACCGCGATGTCGTGTTCATGTAATTCGCGTGCCGAGCTTAGACCTGGATGGTGTCTGGAAAAGAACTGATATACAGCTTCGCGACTTTGTTGATTGAAATTGTGGTCGGCCTGGAACTGGACTACTTCAACCTGGTCGGCTTTGCCGTAGAGCTCGTAGATGCGCTGAATGGCGGGGAACTCTTCCTTCGGCACGTTGTGGGTCCAGTCTCCAGTTGCTGAAACCAGCAGCATCGGTTTGGGCGCGAACATGGCAGCAATTTCGACGTTGCTCGTTCCGAGACGAAGTCCGGGTGCGTTCTCGCACAGATCTCCGCCTTGCATGATTGCGGAGACCATGTTGACGGGAGATGCGAATTGGATGCGGTCATCGACTGCGGTGAGCAGAAAGACCTGCGTCGCTCCGCCGGAGGCTCCGGTGGCGCCAAGCTGCGTCGTATCTACGTCTGGGAGAGAGGCGAGGAAGTCAAGGCTGCGGATGGAGTTCCATAGCTGCAGACCCAACGGACCGAAGGACCAGAGCCTCTGCTCGGGGCTGCCGAAGTGATGCGGCATCTGAATCGTGTCGTTGTAGCCAAGCATGTCATATGCGAAGACGACATATCCCTGACGCGCAAGGCTAATGCCGAGGGATGGTCCGGAGTACGCAGGCGTGTTTTCGAGACGCCCATAGTTCCAATGCCCGTGAGGATTGAGGATTGCGGGATGCTTTTCAGCGCTTTTGCGTGGACGGTATAGATTGCCCCCGAGATAGAAGCCGGGCAGCGTTTCAATCAGCACCTTTTCGATGGTGTAATCTTTCGCCTCAATTCTGCCGTAGATCTGCGGGTGAAGCGGAGTTCTGTCAGGCATGGGCGAAAGGCCGGCTGAAACAAGAATCTGGTTGCGCAGAAAAGCCTTGCGCTGCTCCCAGGCTGAGAGGCTGGAGAATCTAGGCAATGGAAGAGGGGTGTCAGTGGTGACGATGATTGTGTTGCGAGCGTCCTGCTGGGGGATTTGCGAATTCAGGGATTCATTCGCGCAGAACAGGAGAAGCAGAGGCGCAATACAGAGAAGCAGCGAGGAACGATGAGTGTTGTGGTGAATGTGTTTCATGGCTCTGATTCGCCGAGCCAGTCTAGCACTGAGAGGTGTTGGTGGGGACATAGAATGTGCGTCACATTTTCTCGAGAGGAGTCCCCGGTCTCGGGGTTCGAGACCGGGGCAGCCGCACCCAGGATGTATGAAGTGTGTATTTACTGTACGGTGTAAGAAACTCGGGTACGGTGAAGGACGTTGTAGCGGTAGTCAAGATCGAGCACGGTGATGTTGTGCGATCCCGGAGATAGACTGAAGTATTGATTAACGTCGGACCCGTAAAACCGGCCGAGCTTGACACCGTTATCCCAGACTTGCATCTGGCTGACGGGAACCGACTCCGTCGCACTTGCGACAACGTGCACAGTGCTCATGCTGACGCTTTCGCCTGGTGCGGGTGAACTGACTTGCACGCCTTCGACGGCGGCCTCAACGTTGTGGGTGACTGAAGCCTGGTGAATCGCGTTGAAGGAAGAATCGTAGTCGACGACTGTGGTTGTATGCGTGCCCGGTTCAAGATTGAAGACCGCATCGATATCCGTTCCATAAACGCCGAGCTTTCTGCCGTTGTCCCAGACTTGCGTCTGGCTGACAGTCTTGCTTTCTGAAGCGGTGGCGATCAATCGGACGGGGCCCGTTTCGACAGACCCGTTGCCGGGGGTCGAGATGATGACGCTATTTGCTGGCGAGCCGGAGCCAGATGTTTTGAAGAAGTCGGCCATGGGTACGGCATTGGCGGCGGCGCCAGGGCAGGGAGAGAGACCCATGGCGGCGCAAATGGTCTTGAGTACGCTTTCGTTGTGATAGGTGATGGTCGATTTGTATCCGGACTTGATCTGCGGACCAATGACCAGGTTCGCGGTACGTCCGCCGCAACCAGTGGAATCGGTTGCAGAGCAGCGGTTGTCGGTGGAGAGCGTACCTTCATCCCAAACGATGAAGAGAAGACCGTCGCCGCCTGGCGCGAACTCGGGCAGCGCCAGGATTGCTGGAAGATTGTCCTGAAGCCATTGATCGGCGGCTGCGAGCGAGCCGTCGTGCGCATCTTCGTCGCCGTCAGGTGTGACGTATGCAAAGTTAGGGGTTTTGTTGTCGGCGATGTCGATTGCGAGTTGCGCGTAAGGAACGCTCTTTTTGTCCTGGCCGGTTCCTGGGCAGACGTCGGAGAAGTCGATTAACGGATTGTGTCGGCGGTAGTAAGCATCCGTACTGCCGTATTTCAAGCCTTGATAACCAGCATAGGGCAGGTTCTGTTGGTACGTCTTCCAACTGTAGCCTCTATTGAGGAGTTCACGGACGACGTTGTCATGAGTATGTGCGCAAGAAGTTGTGTTGTTATCCAGTTCGACGGGCGCGCCGGCAACGAACCACATGAGCGCTGGAAGGGAACTGTGCTGATTGGCGTAGAACTGCGTGGCCAGGCCGTACTTATCTATTAGTTGGTTGTAGTAGGGCATCGACGAATTGCCGACGATGTTTTCATAGCTGTGATTTTCTTCAGTAATGATCCAGACGTGCGAGGATCTTGGCACAGTTTGAGAGTAAGTAAATCTTGCGAAGAAAAGAAATATGAGTACGGACACACGTATATTAATCGACCGCATTTAGTAGACCCCGATGTGATTAAGGTATGGAACTGGCTTAGGTATACAACGGAAGTTGTAACTGCGCGCCCGTTACTATCGGTTTTGCGCATAACGAAGGTCGCGGGAGATGTGCGTTGAAGAGGGTTACCGGGATGGTGGTTTCCCCGGGCCGCAGACGACGCGATGAAGCCCAGCGACCGCGGCTCAACCGTAGGCTGAGCTCGTTCATCTATCACTGCAGGGAGGTTCCAGCATCCCACCCTAAACGCAAAGAATGCGTTCAGGATGGGGCATAGATTCGGCGGGACGGAATTCTACTGGACGGAGTAGAAGACGCTGGTGCGATGGAGGACGTTGTAGTGCTGATCGAGATCCAGTACGGTGACGGTGTGCGATCCGGGCTTGAGGCTGAAGTACTGGTTGACGTCGGTGCCGATGTAGCGACCGAGCTTAGTCCCGTTATCCCACACCTGAACCTGGCTGACGGGAACAGGCTCGCTGGCGTGTGCTACTACGTGTACGGTAGTCAGGTTGAAGATCTGATCGATCGTCGGCGATATGACCTGGACTCCGTTGGGTTGAGGCTGCACCGTGTAGGTGACAGAAGACTGATGGATGAGGTTGTGAGAGGAATCGAAGTCGCGCACGGTGGTGACATGGGTTCCGGGCGAGAGATTGTAGACGGCGTCGATTTGTATGCCATAGACGCCTAGCTGCTGGCCGTTGTCCCATACCTGAGTCTCGCTGACGGGCTGGTCTTCAGAGGCGGTGGCAAGGAGATGTACCGACCCCTGAATGGTGGACCCATTGCCGGGTGTCGAGATGATGACGCTGTTAGAGGGATTGCCGGACGAGTCTGCGTTAAAAAAGTCAGACATGGGATCTGCGTTCTGCGCTGCACCGGGACAGGGGGAGAGGCCCATAGCCGCGCAGACAGTTTTAAGAACGCTCTCATTGTGGTAAGTGATGGTGGATTGGAAGCCAGACTTCACTTGCGGCCCGATGACAAGGTTGGCGGTTCTTCCGCCGCAACCAGTGGAATCGGTGGCGGAGCAGCGGTTGTCGGTTGAGAGAGTGCCTTCGTCCCACACGATGAAGAGGATTCCATCGCCGCCCGGAGCAAACTCAGGAAGAGCGAGAATCGTGGGGACATTGGTCTGAAGCCATTGATCGGCAGCCGCGAGCGAGCCGTCATGTGCATCCTCATCTCCGTCTGGAGTGACGTAGGCGAAGTTGGGCGTTTGATTGTTGGCGATATCGGTTGCGAGCTGGGTGTAGGGGACGCTATTTTTTTCCTGACCCGTTCCCGGGCAGACGTCGGAGAAGTCGATAAGAGGATTGTGACGGCGGTAGTAGGCGTCGGTGGTTCCACTTTTCAGCCCCTGGTATCCAGCGTAGGGCATGTTTTGCTGATAGCTACGCCATGTATAGCCCTGCTTCAGGAGTTCGCGGACAACATTGTCGTCTTTGTGGTCGCAGGAGGTGGTGTTGTTGTTGAGCTCGACGGGAGCTCCGGCTACGAACCACATCAAAGCGGGGAGCGAGCTGTGCTGATTGGAGTAAAACTGCGCAGCTAGTCCGTACTGCTGGATAAGGCGGTTGTAGTAGGGCATTTGCGAGCTGCCAACTACGGACTCATAGCTGTGGTTTTCTTCCGTAATGATCCAGACATGGGAGGATCGGGGAACGGTCTGAGCGTTGAGGCATGCGGCAAAGGCCAAGAGCAGGAGCGCAGGAATACGAGCAGGGATCGCCTTCATTGGGGGTGTCCGTTGGAATTGATTTTTGGAATAGCCGAGGCAGGCAGCTAGGGGAGCAGTGAGGGTTCCAAGGATCGCGAGGAATGTGATGAAGACTTATCGGGTAATAAGAAGGTCTTGCCAGAATATTAGTTTCGCATTTTGGGAGCTCTTACTGGCTAACTCGGATGCAAGTTATGGGATTTATGTCGTCCGGCACATCGACTATCGCGGTGGCGGGATTCGGACAACGACCGCGCGGCACGAGCGAACAGGGCCGCACTGGGTAGGCTTGAGGGACTTATCAAGGCAGATTTCTACGGCTGTGAGGTAGTTATTGCCGCAACTGACCGCGAGGCTCTCGCGGGGGATCCGGGGATTCTCGACCATGAAAAGGTTCATGATCTGGTTAGGTGACATGGAAGTTTGTTGCGTGAGGGTCTGAAGTCTCTGCGGTACGGTTACAGACTTGTATGCGACGCGGGCGGTGGCAAGGAAAGAGTCGGCCGAGAGACCAGAGCAGGTGCCATGAGTGCGCCACTCGTGTTGCAAGAGACCCTGGTCGGGGTAAATGTCTTTGAAGGCTGCGGGGTCGGAGGGACCGGGGGCGCTGGAGCAGTTTTCGGGGTATGTGCCGTCGTAGTTCTGCGGCCAGAGACCATGAAGAACGAAGGTGGAGTGCATGGCGCACTCAGGGGCGTCGGAGTGGGAGTGGCAGAACTCGGGTGACCAGGAGAGGTTGAGCAGATAGTAGTCAAAACCGGAACCGATCGGGAGGGCTGCGCGCTGGGCGGAGGAAGAACTAGAGGATGCAGCGGGGACGGTGGAGGATTTGCATGCGATGAGGGAGAGTAGGAGTGCGAGGCTCACGGAGAAGGCCGCGGGTTTCATGGGGGGAGGATAGCAGGAAACGGTTTCCCGCCGTCCGGTGGCTGTTCTCAGCTGCTTATTTCTAGAGAGCAATGGCTCTCTTTTTTTCGCGCTTTTCCTTGTACATGGCTTTGTCCGCGCGGGCAACGACGGCCTTAAGGGGCTCAGTTGAGCCCGGCTCACTGGCTGCGTAACCAAGACTCAGAGAGATGCTGTGACCATCCATGACGTTTCTGGCAGATGCGGCGGAGCGAAGCCGCTCTATGGCGGTCGAGATTTCAAGCGGCTCGAAGAAACCTGCTACGACAAATTCGTCACCGCCAAGACGACCGATAACGTCGGTCTCGCGAAATGTGGAGGAGAGCAGCCTTGCGGTCTCGATAAGAAAGACTGACCCCGTGCTGTGCCCCAGCGTGTCATTGATGACTTTCAAGTTGTCCATATCGACGAAGAGAACGCCAAATGGCTGACGCGATCGAGCTGCGAGCCGATAGGCCTGTTCGGCGAAAAGGTTGAAGCCCCTGTAGTTGTAAAGACCAGTGAGCTCGTCGCGGAGGTTGAGTTGCTGAATCTCCGACTGCATGCGAAGGATCAATCGCGAAAGCCCGAAGAGCAGTACGAACGAGATGAGGGTTGCGGATGAGGACAGGATCGCGGTGACGTAGTGGGTTGGAACGAGATGAGAGTCCAGCAAGCGAGCGCGGCTGACTTCGCGGATGATGGGGAGAGTAAGGAGAAGCGGCGCAAGGATCCGAGCGAACTGTCCGTCGACTCCGCCGGTGAGTAGAAAGGAAAAGACGCCGAATTCGGCACGGCGAAGAACTGCAGTGACGGTGAGGAGCCCGAGACAGGCGAGGGTAGGGAGCTTGACAGGGCCGACGACGGACGAACCGGGGATCTGCATCAAGCCATAAATGAACTCAGAAAACAGCACCAATACGATGAACGCGAGGATGCACGTCAGGCCGTCTGTGATGTGACTGAGCAGAGAATTGCTTGTGCGAAGGAAGAAGATGACGGTCCCGACAAGCAGAAATGCGACCGGCGCCAGGAAAAAGCGGCCGATGTGCGGATCGAGTGAATGATCCGTCGGCGAAGGGTTCGTGTTTGAATAGGCGAACCACAAGGCAGAGACAGCGATGATTGCTGTTGCGGCGCTGAGGAGATAACCGGCACGCCGAAGCCGTTCTGTTCGTCCGCTTTCAAGAAAGAAGAGTGCGAGCGACGCGCAAAGAGCTCCCGACGCAGACGACAGCCGCATGTGGAGCAAGGTGGAAGGAAGGTAATGCTCGAGTGGGGCAAAGAAGAACGATAGAACGTTGAGCAGGGCGATCTGCGCGGAGGTGATGAGGCAGATTTGTTCAAGAAAGAAAACGCTATGAAGTAGATTATGGCTCGGTTCGTGAATGTTTGAAGCCCGTATCGGCATGATCCAAGATTCCGAACGCTCAGCGCAAAAATGAGATGTAGTTGTCGGGCTTTCCCTACCTTATAGCAGTTGAGGGCTCAGATCGGAGTGCAACTTTTGTTTGAGTGCGGAGTTGTGTTCCCTTGTAAACAAAACTGACTTTGAATCCAGCGAATCAGCGGAGGACAGCTGGAGGGGCTTCAAAGCTGGAGAGCTCAGCGAAAAGGTTTTCGGGGAGCTTGAGGGAGGCGGAGGCGATGTTCTCTTCGATGTGCGCTACGGAGGATGTGCCCGGAATGGGCAGCATAATGCGCGAGCGGGAGAGGAGCCACGCGAGGGCGACCTGCATGGGAGTGGCGCTGAGATCGCCTGCGATGCGGGTGATCAAATCGTGCGCTTGCCTGTTTTGACCGAGCGGAGCCCAGGGGATAAAGGCGATGCCGAGTTTCTCGCAGTGATCGAGAAGGTAGTCCCACTCGCGGTCGGCGAAGCTGTAGCGGTTCTGCACCGAGACAATGGGAACGATTTTTCGAGCGCGCTCGAGGTGTTCAAGGGTGACGTTCGAAAGGGCAACGTACTGGATTTTGCCTTGGGAGCGGAGGTCGGCGAGGCACTCCATCGATGCGTCGAAGGAGACCGCAGGGTCGGGAATGTGAAGCTGGTAGACGGCAATGCGATCGACGCGGAGGCGCTTGAGGCTGCCGTCGACGGCTTCGCGAAGGTGGTTGGGGCTGGCATTGTGGATCCACTGGCCGGGACCAACGCGCTGCCAGCCTCCCTTGGTGGCGACGACAAGATCGGCCGGGTAGGGGTGGAGGGCTTCGGCGATGAGCTCTTCAGAGATGTTGGGGCCGTAAGAGTCAGCGGTGTCGATGAAATTGACGCCAAGCTCTACAGCCCGGCGCAGGGTCGCGATTGCGGCTTCTCGGTCCGCGGGCGGTCCCCAGATGCCCTTGCCAGTGATACGCATGGCGCCGTAGCCGAGGCGGTTCACCGTGAGTTTGCCAAGAGAGACGGTTCCGGCGGTGGCGGCAGGGGTTGCGAGCATGAGGACTCCTTGATGACTAGGATGGTCGGCGACGGGATGGGGTGGCAAGGGGAAAACAGGCCCTCCCGCCTCATCTCAAGTTCCGCGACCCGCATGTCATGAAGAGGATGTTTCTAAATTCCGGGTCCAAGCGGCGAAGGGACCGGGGCGACCAGCATGGTTTGGGCGTCCGCACGTCTAAAATCAATAGTGATGGCGGATACGCTTTATTTGAGTCTGTGGTACCCGAATTTGCGATTGGCGGGTTTGGGAGAGAAGCTGACGGCGGTGCTGGGGGCGTTTGCGAAACACGGCGGCGAGCCGCGGGTTTATTCAGCGACGGTATGGCCTGTGAGTTGGAGCGAGACTCCGGCCTTTCAGCGTGTGTACGGGCATGGCGAACGCGGAGCTGACCCGAAAACCGCTGTCGAGGATGCTCTGGAACTGTTGCATGAAGACTACGCATACGAGTTTCAGATCGATTGGTCCCTCTGGGAATACGAGGCAGCCGGTGCGGGCATGGACTCGCGCTGGGTAAAACAGCCCAGGCTGGTGAGGGTGGTCGGATATGGACCTCTTTTTGATGAAGGAGCATACGAGCAGGACGGCCACATCCGGCTCGATTTCGGGAGCGACGCGCCGTTTCTAGACGAGGAGCTTGAGCTCGATGCCGATACTGCGAAGCACGTGGAAGAGAACGTCCGGCAACTGGTAGGGCTGACGGCGGCGGTGGAGAAGGAGTCAGGCGCAACAGCGCGGCTTCTGTGGAGCGAGCTGGGTGAGAGCCTGGCGCAGAGGCTGGCTGCGCGGCTGGGCATGGCAACGAACTAAGGAGAACGGTGCGCTTCACAATCGAGCGACTGCGTACGTTGGTCCTGGTGGCTGGAGTGCTGCTGGTCATTGCGCTCGGCGTGTTTCTCGGCGTGGGAAGGTTTCGGAATCGATTCAACAAGAAAGACATTCCTCATGCGTTGGGGCTTGGCATCCAGGAGGAGGCGAACGGGTTTGTGTACACGCACGACGTGCGAGGACACACTCTGTACCGCATTCGTGCGTCGAAGCAGTTGCAATTAAAGAAAGAAGGAAAGGTTCTTCTGCAATTGCACGATGTTTCGATTGAGTTATTCGCGGAGGATGGAAGCAGAGTCGACCGGATTGAGGGCGGCGAGTTCGAGTACAACCCGGGCACAGGAATTGCGAAGGCGATGGGTCCGGTTGAGATCACATTGATGAAGCCGTCTGTTGCCCCCGCCATTGCCCCGAAAGCAGCGGCGGGGAATGCGATCGGATCGAAGCAGGTGCCGGGAAGTCTGGCGTCGGCAGCGCAGCGGGCAGCTAGCGGCGAGGTCCATGTAAAGACAAGCGGATTGATTTTCAATCGCGGAAGTGGCGAGGCATCTACCGAGGACAAGGTGGAGTTTTCCCTGACACAGGGAAATGGCAGCGCAGTCGGTGCGAGGTACGACGCGCACGATGGAGTGTTGGTCCTGGATCACGATGTTGAATTGAGTGTCGCCCGGGGAACCCAGCCAATGAAGATGTTCGCGCGTCATGCGGAATTCAACCGCGACGATCAGGCGTGCACATTGCAGGCAGCGACCGTTCGATATGGGGATAACGTTTCAAGCGCGGAGAGCGCGAAGATAACTTTTCGCGGGGACGGATCGGCGGAGCGACTGGACGCGGCTGGGAGCTTCTCGATAAGGACGTCGACGGGAGGGAAAATTGCGGCTCCGAAAGCAACATTGAGCTTTGACGAACATAACGAGCCATTGCATGGAAAGCTCGGGGGCGGGACGACGATCGATTCAGAAAGCAATGGCCGGAAGATCAATGGCAGCGCGCCTTCGATGGAACTGGCGTTCGCGGCGAAAGGCCTGTTGCGGAGCGCGCACCTTGAGCGGGGCGTACAGATTGCGAGCGACGAGACCAACATAACTGAGAAGTCGCATCGAGAATGGACATCGCCAGTACTGGATATTGCCTTCAGAGAGGCTGCAAAAGGGAAGGTTGAACCGGCGTCCATACATGGCATGGGTGGAGTAGTCGTAGCAGCATCAACACAGCGCGGCAGCGGTCCAGTCGCGCCGGAAAAGCTGATGGCGGACGATTTGACCGGAGCGTTTGATGCTCATGGGGCGTTGAGCGCGTTCACAGGCCGCGGGCATACTGCGATTACGCAGACGACAGCGGCGGGGGTGCGGCAGTCGACGACTGGCGATGTAGTGGTCGCGCATCTGGCACCGGCGCAGAGAACGAATGGGAAAGGTTCGCGGCAGGGCGGGCTGCAGATCAGTTCGGCAACTGTGGATGGACACGTTGTTCTTGTGCAGCAACCTGCCGCGAAGAACGGGCAGGCACAAGCCGCGGTGAAGGCGACGGCCGGCCACGCGGACTACGATGAAGGTCGATCGTGGCTCCATCTCACCGACAGTCCCCGGGTGAGCAACGGTGGGCTGGAAATTACAGCGGACAAGCTGGATGTATCGCAAGAGTCGGGTGATGCAGTTGCTCGGGGCAACGTGAAAGGTACCTGGACCGGAGAAGCTAAGCGCGAGAAGGGCGGCGATATTGCCGTGGACTTCGGTGCGCAGGGCTCTGTTCACGTGGTTGCCCAGGAGGCTGAGCTGAAGCGATCAAGCGGCGCTGCGACGTTCAAAGGGAATGTGCGCTTATGGCAGGAAGGGAACTCGATTGCCGCCCCGCTGGTTGTGCTGGACCGGACAAAGCAGACGCTGTCGGCACAGGCGACAAACGCGAAGATGCCTGTTCAGGTGATCCTGGTAAGCGCGATGGCTGTGTTGCCAGGGGAAAAGGCCAAGCCCAAGCAGACTGAGCCGTCGGTGATAAGAGTGAGTGGAGGCGATCTCAGGTACTCCGGGGAAGAACGCAAGGCTGTCATGCATGCGGGGATGGCAGGGAGCGTCATAGCAAACACGGCGGATGCAAAGACGACGTCGAATGAAGTTGAGCTGGTCCTGCTTCGTTCTGAGGATCGAGCGCGCAATGCCGCCGGCGGCCAGGTGAACCGCATGACGTCGCGAGGACACGTAGAGGTTTCTTCGGCGGGGCGGCGGGGTATTGGAGAGCAGCTTGTTTATTCAAATGAAACAGGGGATTTCGTGCTCACGGGCACGGCTCAGGAGCCACCCCAATTGATCGACCCTGCGCACGGGACGGTAACGGGGCAAGCTTTGATTTTCAATAGTCGCAATGATAGCGTCAGAGTCGACGGCGAGGGGCAGAAGACGACGACCATGACGAGAGCGCCGAAGTAGTGGAAGAGGAGCTGCCAGCATGACGGGCCCGAGAGTTCGATGGAAACACTGATCGCTGAGGGAATCGGCAAGACGTACAAGGGCCGCCAGGTGGTGCGCGGGGTCACGCTGAAAATTTCGCGTGGAGAAGTTGTTGGCCTGCTGGGGCCGAATGGCGCCGGCAAGACGACGAGTTTCTACATGATTGTGGGCCTGGTGCCGCCGGAGTCGGGGCGCATTCTCGTCGACCAGAACGATATTACGCATGTGCCGATGTATCTTCGCGCGCGCAATTTCGGGATTAGCTATCTTCCTCAAGAACCATCGGTATTTCGCAAGCTGACAGTAGAAGAGAACATTCTGGCGGTGCTGGAGGCTCAGGCTCTGGATACGCGGGAGCGCAAAGGCAGGGCGGAGCGACTGATAGCCCAGCTGAACCTTGGGCACATCCGCGGAACCAAAGGCTATGCACTCTCCGGGGGCGAGCGGCGACGGGTGGAAATCGCGCGTTCGCTCTGCATCCAGCCCAACTTCATCCTGCTGGATGAGCCATTCAGCGGGATCGATCCGATCGCGGTGGCGGAGTTACAGAAGATCATCTTTGATCTCAAGTCGGCTGGCATCGGGATCTTGATTACAGATCACAACGTGCGGGAGACGTTGAGCGTGACGGATCGCGCATACATCATTTCGGAAGGGCTGATCTTCCGGGCTGGGACGCCACATGAACTCGGAAATGATGTTGAGGTGCGGAGAATCTACCTTGGAGAGGGATTCTCGTTGAATTGAGTCCCGCTTGGCTCCTGCAGAAAATTTCTCCCTGGAGTCCGCAAAGCCACCTGATCGCTGCCCAGTACCGCGCTGCTGATGCGGGTTGTCCCGGCTGTCCTTCCATCGCCCCGCCGGGGAGTCATGATGGGTGATCAGATTCTGGATTAAAAGGCTTTAACAAGTTGCGGGTGCAGGGAATCCTGCTACCCGATTACACTAGTTGGTAGTCCTAAAGGGAATCGAGTTCCTTGTATGGCGCTGTTGCAGCCCAAATTGAATCTCAAGGTGGCACAACGCCAGGTCCTCACGCCGGGCCTGATGCAGATGGTGAGCGTACTTGCGCTCAACAAGCTCGAGCTGAAGGAGATGATCGATGCCGAGATGGTGGAGAACCCCGTCCTGGAAGAGATTGACGAATCGGTTCCAATGCTGGATGAGGTGGCAAGCAGGCAAGAGCAGGATCTACTTCCGGAACGGGTGGACGCGCAGGCGGACGCCGCGACCGAGCCAAAGGATCCTTTCGCCGAGATTGATTTCGGGTCGTACTTTCAGGACTACCTTGACCCGGGCTATCGCACCCAGCCGGAATATGAGGACAGCGAAAAGCCGTCGTTCGAGAACTTTCTTTCGCAACCTACTACGCTCACCGATCACCTGGCGTGGCAGCTGGGAGCACTGACACTTGAGCCGGAGCTGGAGATCGCAGCGGACTTCATCATTGGAAACCTGGATGAAGACGGGTATCTGACGGTCAACCATGACGAGCTGATCGAGGCCTTCGCGCAGTTTCCTGAAAACAAGGATAGAGAGCGGGAGGCGCTTGGCGAGCAAATCAGGCGGGGAATCGATCTGGTGCAGCATCTTGATCCGGCCGGTGTGGGCGCTGCGGATCTGAAGGAATGCCTTCTGATTCAGATAACGGCCCAGCAGCTTGAATTGAAGCAGGTCTACGCCAAGCACGAAGAGGATGGATACGACGAGCCAACGGAGAGCCTGCGCGCGGAGACGGATGCGAAGCTCGAAGAGCGGCGGCGTTCGATGGAGGTGGGCGCTCAAATCGTACAAAACCACCTCCAGTTGCTGCAGAAGCGGGATGTGAAGGATCTGGCCAAGGCCCTCCACGTGAGCCCAGAAGAGGCACATGCAGGCGTAGAGTTTATCCGCACACTCGAGCCGAGGCCCGGAAGACTTTACAACCGCGAACAGACAAGGTTGATCGAGCCGGACGTAGTTTTCACGAAGCGCGGCGGGGAGTGGGTTGTTTCGATGAATGAAGAAGACCTTCCCAGCCTGCGGCTGAGCTCGCGCTATCGGCGCATGCTGACTGCTGAGGGCACAGAGAAGGAAGTGAAAGAGTACGTCAAAGAGCGTTTCCGGTCGGCCATGCAGCTGATGCGTAACATCGCGCAGCGTAAGAGCACCATTGTGCGGACGTGCGAAGTGATAGTGCGGAGGCAGCAAGACTTTCTGGATCAGGGAATCGAGGCGTTGCGGCCCATGATGATCAAGGAAGTTGCAGAAGAGATCGGAGTGCATCCGTCAACGGTGAGCCGGGCGGTGGCGAACAAGTATGCGCACACGCCGCAGGGTGTGATCGAGCTGCGATTCTTCTTCTCAGAGGGAGCAAACGGTCCGGAAGGCGCGGATACACCGCTGCTATTGCTGAAGCGTAAGGTGCGAAAGCTGATCGATGAGGAAGACGCGAAGAAGCCCCTCACGGATGATCAGATTGCGGCGGAGCTGCAGCGGCAGGGGATCCAGTTGACTCGCCGGACGGTAGCGAAGTATCGCGAGGACATGAATATTCCTTCCACCCATCAGCGGCGCAAGCGGGACGAATAACTCTCTCGGGAGCATTCCTGCTGCCGAGAGTGCATTGAAGTCGCATTCTTGCCTTCCGAATTCTGATTTTCTTGCAATCAGCTCTCCTGTGGCCGTACCATCTTCTCACCGCGTAAGTTGAAGAACCTACTCGCCTTCCCCCGTTCGTATCTGGATCGCATTGTGCCCGAAGATGCAATGAGGTCATTTCGTGTCTGTGCTGAAGACAAGCTTTTCTGAAGGCGAGCTGATTGCTGGCAACTACCGGGTGCTTTCAATCGCCGGCTCGGGTGGCATGGGCGTGGTGTACCGGGCCCGCGACGAGCGGCTGGGGCGAACGGTGGCGCTGAAGTTTCTTCCGGCAGACCTGAATTCAAGTGAAAGGGAGAAGGAGCGCTTCTTGCGAGAGGCGCGAACAGCGTCGTCGCTGGATCATCCGAACATCGGCGTCATTCACGGGATTGAGGAGACCGAGGACGGGCTCACGTTCATCGTGATGGCGTTCTACGACGGCGCATCGCTTTCTCAACGTATCGCAAAGGGCCGATTAGGTTGTCGTGATGCGCTTGGGATTGCACGGCAGATGGCATTGGGTCTAGGGGAAGCGCATTCGCAAGGAATCATTCACCGAGATGTGAAGCCATCGAATGTGATGCTTTCGTCGTCGGGGCTCGTGAAGATAGTTGACTTCGGTTTGGCGAGGGCCATGACTGAGGCGACAGCATCGCAGACTGGGGTGACTGGAACGGTGCGGTATATGTCGCCGGAACAGGCGATGGAACGCGCGCTGGATCAGCGCTGCGATATCTGGGCGCTAGGCGTGGTGTTCGCGGAGATGTTGACTGGGACTTCTCCCTTTCATGCGGAGAGCCTCACGACGATGCTGTTCGCGATTCTTAACGAGCGGCCCAAAGGTCTGGACGCAATTCACCCGGCGCTACAACCGATTCTGTACAGAGCGCTGGCGAAGGATCCGGAAAGGCGGTACGGATCATGCAAAGAGTTCCTTGTCGATCTAGATGCGGCGGCGAAGCAGGTCCCTGAGGATGTGGCGGATGGTGAGGTCACACAGAAACTATCGTCGCCGGCGCTGGGTGGACGAACCAACGCGCAGACGAAGAGACTGATTTTGGAGGCGTCACGTACCGCATGGGGCCCAGCGAAGAGCGGGAGGTCTGCGCTGTGGAACTGGCTGCTCGCGGCTCTGGTGCTGTTCCTGGCGATCGGGCTGTCAGTGGGATTCATCACGCCGCTGCGCGAGAGGGTTGTTTCGCTGCTCACGGGCTCGCCGAGTGAAAAACACGTAGCGGTCCTGCCATTTGACAATATCGGCAGCAATCCTGAGAACACGGCGCTGGCGGATGGATTGATGGAGTCGCTGGCGGCACGATTGACGAACCTGGACGTAGGAAACCAGGCGTTGTGGATCGTGCCGACAAGCGAGGTAAGACGGCAGCACGTATCGGACCCGGCGGAAGCGCTGAAGACCCTGGGCGCTAATTTCGTGATCAAGGGCGCGGTGGAACGAAATGGAAATGATATTCACTTGACCGTGAATCTGATCGACACCAAGAAAATGCGGCAGATGGGATCAGCGATGCTTGAGGATCCGGCAGGAGACTTGTCGACGCTGGAAGATGAGGCGGTATCGCGGCTGGCGAAGCTGATGAACATCACGGTCACGGCGGAGATGCTGCGGAACACGGGCGGGAGAGTGAATCCGGCGGCATATGAGGGGTATTTGACCGCGTTGGGTTTGATGCAGCGCTATGACAAGCCCGGCAATCTGGAACAGGCGATCGGGGCACTCGAGGCTGCGCTGAAATCGGATCCAGGATTTGCGCTTGGCTATGCACAGATCGGCGAGGCATACCGCATCAAGAGCATCGTTGAGCAGAATCAGCGGTGGCTTGCGCAGGCGGAAGCAAACGCGAGAAGGGCGGTGGAGTTGGACAATCGCATCCCATCCGTCTATGTGACGCTGGGCCGTATGCACGACGCGTCGGGAAAACACGACCTCGCGCTGGAGGAGTTCAAGCACGCGCTGCAACTCGATCCACGCAATGCGACGGCTATGGCGGGCATGGGGCGAGCATTCGAGTCCGCTGGGCGCGCGAGTGATGCAGAGGCGTCCTTCCGAAAGGCT
>Ga0105248_10001976_pt1 | contig 22797 bp, 16 predicted proteins | sample KBSS34metaG_FD_81524 | JGI IMG/M metagenome (GOLD analysis project Ga0105248, IMG submission 81524) | Switchgrass rhizosphere microbial communities from Kellogg Biological Station, Michigan, USA - KBS S3-4 metaG | ecosystem: Host-associated > Plants > Roots > Rhizosphere > Soil | place...
CCTTCGCGCGACTTTACGTTGAGCACGCTGATGGCGGGGCGAGCCGGGCCGGTCAGGGCTGCGCGGCCGTGGCCATTGGATTTGGGAAAATCGCGCACCGGCTCGCGGCCAATGAGGTAGTTTTCGAGGCGGCCCTCAGCGATGACTTTTACGGTCTGCGCGGGCACGCCTTCGTCGTCGATCTTGTAAGCACCCACGAGGGTTTTGCCGTTGAAGGTCTTAAGCGTGGGATCGTCGGTGACATCGAGAAACTCGGGCAGCACGCGGGCGTGATAGCTGGAGGCAAAGGCGCCCTTGGTGCGCGCCTCAGTGCCGAGGTCTGGGCGGACTGCGGTGACGGCCGAGGCTACCAGTTCGTGCAGGGTATCGGATGCCGCATCGGCGGATAGAAGGACGGGGCCGTGATATTCCTCATCGACGAGGGGCGCTTTTTTTAGATCTTCAAGGGAAGCTACGAGGGCTACAGCGCGTTTGCGGAATGCCTCGGGGGAATCAAGGTCGGTGAGCAGGATACCGTTGGTGCCATAGGAGCGATCGAGGTGCATGCCGTCCGCGGCCTGGGTTCCGGCGGCGAAGTTTTCTTCGTAAGCCGTGCTTCCCTTGCGAACGATTGCTCCTTCGCTGTTGACCATGTAGCTATTGATCGCGCGGGCGTGAAAGATCGCGGTAGCGTACTGCACGTCATGCTCGATGGGCTTGAGTGACGGGTCGGTGCGGTAGAGCCCGCTAGCCTCCGTCACCTGCTTTACCCAGGCGGCGCTGTCGATCTTGAGGGTCACGGTCTCTTCGAGCGAAACTACGGGTGCTTCCTGCGAAAAATCGTCCTGCTGGGGAGGCGTCTGCACCTGCTTCAACTGCGACTGCTTTTGCGCGTACGCCTTGAGGGCGGCCTTGTATGCCTGGTCGGTGGCCTGCCAGAGTGCAGCGCGCAGTGCGAGAGGGTCGTTGTCTAGAGCAGCCAACTGGACCGAGCCGTCACCGCGTGAAGTGGAACTGTCGATCTTATAATCGCCGACGCGCACGGTTACGCGGGCGATGCGCTGATGGCGCTTGTCTTCGCCGATACTGGCGCCGAAATCACCTTTGGTCTGATAGTCCTCAATGTCTTCGATGCGATATTGCAGGAAAAAGGGCTTTTGAAAGCCGGTGAGCTGAAGCTGGTCTTTGCTGCGGTCCAGCTCGACAAGCATGGCTTTGAGGATGGGATCCTTTTCGGCATCGGCCCGGGTTTGCTGCGCTACCAGAGCTGCGGGTATCAGGGCGATTGCAGCAGCGGCCAGAGAAACAGCGAGTTGAGTCTTCGTGGTCGTCATCAGTATCCCTTTCCTGCAACTGCTGTCGCGCTTGGGTTAGGCAGGATCGGAACGCGCTCTGTTCCCTGCTGCTGCTTCTGGGTCTCAATCTCGGTCAAGAGCATCGCCGGGGCTACTGCAGAGACTGGAATCGAGCCCGATTCCGCGCCGCACTCACCGTTGAAGACTTCGCTCTTATCGCCGGTTGCGAGAATGCGTTTCATGGCTGCCAGCGGTGTTCCGACGATGCTGACGCCGCGCACCAGTTCGTCTGGCCTGCCGTCTACATATACGCGATATACGACCAGCGGAATTACCGAAAATGCCTGGGGCGAGTTGCGGGTGGTGACAGCGAATCCGGAGGAGATGTCTTCGAAGTATAGGCCGTAGGGCTTGCCCTGTTTCTTGGCCTCATCGATGAGCATCTTACGCAGGTCTGGATTGGGAACCGACTTGGTCGAGGTTACGATGAGGTTGCCCTGGCGGCCGTTGGGGACGCGGCCGGTCTGGCCACGCCCGTGGCCGTTGGAGTTCGAGAAACTGGCGATGGGCAGACGCGACATGAGGAAAGTCTTCAAAACGCCGTCCTGGATGAGATCGACCTTCTGCGCTTTCTGGCCCTCGTCGTCATAGTCGTAGGTGCCGCTGAGCCATGTATCGCCGAATTTTGTGCGGGTTGGGTCGTCGGCTACAGAGAGAAATGTCGGCAGAACGGGTTTGCCTACTTCTTTGGTGAAGGTCTGACCCTCCTCGTCGCCGCGTTGGCGCTGGCCTTCAAGGCGGTGGCCGAGGACTTCGTGGAAAAAGACGGCGGCAGCGCGACCGGAGAGAATGGCCGGGCCGGAGTAGGGCTCAGTCAGCGGGGCTTTGCGTAGAGCTTCGAGGCTTTTGCCGAGTTCGCGCATGGCGGCTTCGAGCTCGGGTTGTTTGGGCAGGCCGTCGACGGTTTCCGCTTCGAATGTCTGGGCGCGGAAGAGGTCCATGCCATCTTCGGCGCGGCTCACAGCAAAGACGATAAGCCGGGCCATCTGGTGGGGCATGACGAGGCGGGATCCCTCGGATGAGGCGAAGTAGTCGGTCTCACTCTGGGCGGTGAGCATGACGATGTTCTGATTCACGTCTGGATATTCGCGGAATATCCGGGAGAGCGAGCGGACACGATCTTCCCATGCGGCCTTGTCTACGACCGGGATAGGGGCGGTCTTGCCGATGGATACCTGAGGCTTTTCGGTAGAGAAGTCGCCGGAGGAGTCTTCTTCTTTGGCTCGGACTTCGGCTTCGGTCTTGACGCGCAGGTAGTTATCGAGGGCGGTGCCGTAGCCACTATTGGTGGCGGTCCAAAGGCTGCGCGCGATTGCCCTACGGTCATCGTTGAGCGGCAGCTGGAGGGTATTGACGGCGGAGGCGCGATGCGTGCCGTGGGTGTTGTCGAGCTTTGGATCGCCGACGCGCACCTGCACATCGACTACGCGCTGGTGGTTGCTGTTGGAGTCGACGAGAGCTCCAAACTGCGCCCGGATCGAGACGGCATTGGCATCGGCGACGGAGTAACTGAGGAAGTAGGGGGGAACCTGCTTATCGGTTTGCTTGTCGGGCTGCTTGCCGAGTGAGCCCATTGCGCGGGTCAGTTCGCCAGTCATTGTGTCGAGCAAGGGCGGCGCAGGCACCTGAGCGGTGCTTTGGGCGGAAAGGGTTGCGCCAGAGATTCCGGCCAGCAGCAGCGCGCGAAGATCGTTCCGTCGCCAAACCCTGATGCGCTTTGAAAAGCTATTTCCAGTGAAAGTCTGCAATGTTGATCTCATAGTGAAAAAGAGGAAAGGCGAACAGATGCCGATTCTGTGAGTTATTGTCGCAGATAGCACCGCGAGGCCGGGGAGCAATGCACAGACACTTGCTGCGAATAGCATCTGCAGGTTGGACGAGATGGAACAGATTCTGGTTACTGGCTGCAGTCAGCCTAGTGTTCACAGTTGCCGCCGCTGCACAGGCCCCTACTGCCGCGAACAAACCCGAGGCTGGGACGCCTGCATACCATCTGCCACCGGCGAAGCTGGCCCAGGCAATCGCCCTTAGCCGTATTCGCCTAATTCTCCATTTCAGCGCCGAGGCCTGGGAATTGGCGGTTCTGATGCTGATCCTGGCGACTGGCCGGGCCGCGAGGCTTGGACGCTGGACCGAGGCGAGAAACGGCAAAAGGTGGCTGCAGGGGGCAATTTTTTCGGCCGGCCTGCTCACGGTGCTCTTTGCTTTGGTCGATTTTCCGATGTCTGCGATCGGTCACTATTACTCATTGCAATATGGGATCAGCATCGAGCAATGGCTAGCCTGGCTGGCGGACGAGGGCAAGACGCTGGCCCTGACTGTGGCGATCGAAACTCCGGTACTCATGCTGCTTTTTGGCCTGTTGCACTGGTGGCCGCGCACTTATTGGCTGTGGCTTGCCGGGAGTGCCGTGCCGATGATGCTGCTCGGGACCCTGCTGCTGCCGACGGTGGTCGAGCCGATGTTCAACACATTTGAGCCACTTAGCAAAACCCATCCGGCACTGGTTGGAGCGCTGGAGAAGGTGGTGGAGAGAACGGGGACACATATTCCCCCCGAGCGCATGTTTCTGATGAAAGCGAGTGCGAAGAGCAATGGGCTGAACGCCTATGTGACCGGGCTTGGGCCATCGAAGCGCGTGGTGGTCTGGGATACGACTGCGGACCGGATTCCCCAGGACGAAACACTTTTCATCTTTGGCCACGAGTCTGGCCACTATGTGTTGAACCACATCAACAAGGGGCTGGCTATCGGTGCTGTCGGCATATTCCTTCTCTTTGGGCTGGCAGCGAAGAGTGCCGAATGGCTGGTTCGACGATATGGCGGCTGCTGGCAGATACCTGTTTTGGCAGGCTCCTCGGCTAACCTGGCGGGCATTGCCGTTCTTTTCTTCGCCGCCGTGGCTCTGCTTACCCTGAGCGAACCGGTCCAGAGCACGATCAGCCGACACTTCGAACATGAGGCTGATATCTACGGACAAGAGGCGATGCACGGGATTTTGCCCAACCCGCAGAAGACTGCCGTTGCTGCCTTTAACGATCTGGGTGAAGCGTACCTCGACGACCCCAATCCCAACCCGCTGATCGAGTTCTGGAGCTATGACCATCCTTCGCTCAAAAACCGCGCTGCATTCGCGGCTCAGTATGACCCGTGGGCTCCGGGAGGGATGCCGCAGTTTTTCGCGAAATAGAAGCGCACTATGCACGCGTCAGGGTGGGAATCGTATAGACGGCAGTCGATTCCTGGCCGGTTGCAAGCCGAGTCAGGGTCACGACGGTGATGTCGTCGTCCTGGCCGAAATTAACTGCTGCTTCGGTTGCCTGGGCCGCATTTGGATGCGTCCCAAACAGAGTCTCTAACCGGTCGAAGCCGTAGAGTTCGCCGGTGCGGCTGCGTGCTTCAAGCAGGCCATCGGTGTAGAGAGCAAAGTGATCGCCTACGCCCAGTTTGACTACGGTTTCTTCGTAGACGGCGTCGGCTGTCAGCCCCAACGGCAAAGCTCCAGGAAGATCCAATTCCCGCTGATTGAAAAACGGCGCGGGATGCCCGGCTGTGGCGAGAACGCAGCGCCCATCGGGACTGAGCCGAAGCGCGATCGCTGTCGCAAAACCACCCTGCATGCGCCCGAAGAGTCTTCGATTAAGGCCGGAGAGTATCTCCGCCGGGCTGGAGGTGTAGTCGACGATCGTTCGCGTCGCGCCCACGATGAGAGAGACAGCCATCGCTGCCTTTAGACCTTTGCCGCTTACGTCGCCGAGGATGACGAGCGTTGAGCCTTTTCCGTGTGGGTCACCTGCTCCATTTTCCAAGGGAATGATCTGGAAAAAATCTCCGCCTACCTCCTGTGCCGGGCGGTAGGCACTGGTGATCGCAAAGCCAGGCAGAGCGGGCAGGGTTTCTGGAACAAGTACCTGTTGCAGTTCGCGGGCGTTTTTGAATTCCTGCTCAAGGGCGGACTGACGGCGGCTGTTCTCCTGCAGGAAGCGGTAGACGGCGTAGATGATGGAGATGAGCAGCAGGGATGACGCGATCGTGTTCAGCCGGATGGGATTGCCGTTGATGACGAAGAGCGGTGTCGAGATTTTCTGGGCCAGGGTCCAGTGAGTATAGCGGCTGCCCTGGGTTGAGGCGATCCTGACGACCGAAATCATCTCGGTAGCGAAGGCGCATCCGGCGACCAGCCAGCGGGCCGGATCCAGTTTTTTCTGACGACGCAAGGCGTAAGCGACGAGAAACAGCGGAAGCGACTCCAGCACTGTAAATGATGCAGTGAGGAGGCCGTCGGCGATCTGAATCTGCGTCGCCCACGACGAACTCCAATTGAAGATGGAAAGCAGACCGTCGCATACTGTCGCGGTAATATCGATGACCGCACAGATTCGCACGATGCGGCCAAGCGTGCGGTTTTCATTGAGTTGTAGCAGCCAAAAGAGCAGAAACCAGAGCGATATGTCGGTGATGCCAAAGACTGGCTGGGCCAGCCCCAGAGACCAGGTATCAGGCAGTCCAAGGTATAAGTTCAAGAGAAAAAGATTGAGCAGCGGGCCTAGAGCAAAACCTGCCATCCAGAAGAGGACGCGCTGGGTGCGGTCGCGTAGCCAGGCAAGCATGCTCAAGATCATGACGAGACCGTAGAGAATGTCCTGAAAGAAGGTCCACTGACGCTGACGGAGCCATTGATAATCGACCGAGTCCTTTATGTATGCAATGGCCCTTGAGCCGCCAATGATTGGAGCCTCGGTAAAGCCGCCGGCTTCGCCAGTGTCGAAGGACTGCAGCGGCGACTTCCAGACCCGCACTGCCAGAACCCCCTCACGTACTGGACCAAGCCCGTAAGTCTGAGGCGGTTGATAAAAATACCAAAGAGGATGAGGAGGCATCTTGCCGTTGCGCCCGATCAGTTGCCCGTTCCAATAGATCTCGTAGGCGTCATCGAGCCTGCGAATGAACAGAGCAAAATCCTGCGTAGCGCCGGGCGCCGGACTGAGCCGGATGCGTCTGCGGTACCAGGCGTATCCGGTGTAACTGCCATGCCCTTGCAGACCCCAGGGCTGCTCTGCCTTGATCTGCTCCCAGCCATTGGAGAGTGAATCGTCGACACCCGGCATCGACCAGGACAGGTCGTCGCCGAGATGAAACTGCCATAGACCATTGAGCGGCACAGCACCCTTGCCCAACCCTTCGATGACGAGCGTTGGGGCGGAGGTTTCCGTGGAATCCGGCCTGATCTCGGCGCGGCACAGCATGGGCAGACAAACCAGTAGAGCTGCGCCGAAAAAGCGCGCGTATCGCGACAGCCTCAGAAGCATGTCGCAAGAATACTCCGGCACCTTGCAACTGAAAACACAATATCGTGAGCTCTGTCATAGCGAAGCATTCTCTGCTCTTTCGGGCATTTGCATGCAAGCATATCCAGTGGATTGCAGGAGAGAAGTTGTCACCGGAAAGTGATTTTTTGCATGGCTACGGCTCCAATAGCGAGGGGCTGGATGTGAAGGGCAAGATGAGCCTTTCCCAAGCGGAGGTACACTAGTTACTCCATGAGCTGCCTATTCTGCAAGATCGTTGAGGGTGCGATTCCCTCGGCCCGCGTTCACGAAGACGAGCATTGCATCGCCTTTGCCGATATCCATCCCCAAGCCTCGACGCATATCCTCGTTGTCCCTAAAAAGCACATTGCTTCGCTTGCGGAGGCTTCTGCTGAGGATGCCGCGCTCCTTGGCCACCTACTCGGGACGGTCGCTGCAATCGCGAGGCAAAAAGGCCTTGGTAATGGCTATCGCACCGTAGTCAACACTGGGCCAGATGGCGGGCAGACAGTCGACCATTTGCATCTGCACCTGCTGGGCGGCAGGGCAATGCACTGGCCACCGGGCTAAAGCCTGTTTGCATCAACAGAAAAGCGTCTCCGGTTTCGGAGACGCTTTTCTGTTGTTAGTGAAAACAAGCTACATCGGCTGAGGATAGTAGTCTTCTTCTTCTTCCATGCCGTAACGGCGCAGCAGGTTAGGCAGGCTCTGGGAGAAGGCCGACCGCGGCATCACCGAATCGCAACCAGCTTCGGTCGCCTTCATCTTCAGGTCACCCTGGAGATGGGAAAGGAAACCGATGATCGAGACGGACCGCTTGAGCTTGGTCTTCAGCTTGGGAATCAGCGTCAAGGGCTTGACGGCCGCATTGTTCAGATCGAAGACAGCGAGAGCTGGGCGATCCACATCCGCCGATTCGGCGATGTGCGCCAGTACGTCCTTGTCACCCTTGACGAACTCGACTTTCACACCCAGCTTTTTGCTGACTTGCTGGATCTTTGCGAGGAAGAAGAGGTCTTCGATGAAGAAGAAAATCTTCGTCGGCGCATCCTCGGCTATGGTCGGCGCCACACCACGTGACGGAGCATCGTTGTAATAGGCTCCCTGGCCGTTGCCGGTGAAGGGAATGGTCGAGGGCGGGCCATCCGCGACGTTGCCATTGGCGACCCTGTAGCTGTGATCCATGGGGCCGACAAACTGACGCGGTCCCTTTTGCTGCTTCTTTTTCTTGTAGCCACCGCCGCCATTGCCGTTGCCCTGGCCGTAGCCACCGTTACCACCGCCGTATCCGCCCGAGCCGTTGGACCCGCCGCTGTTCCCGGCGTTGATGCTATTCCCAGGGTTCGGATCGAATGCCTGACGCTTCGCGCCGGACTTTTTCTTCTTGCGGCCGGAGCCACCGCCCTGTCCGCCTTGCCCACCCTGCTGTGGAGGATTTGCGCGCGGAGCCTGAGGCGGCTGGGGCGTAAACTGCTGCGGAGCTGCCTGACCCGATGGCTGAGGCTGGGTGGCTGGAGAGTTCTGGGCGTTCTGGCTTTGAGCTGCCAGGCTGGACTTGGTCTTGCGGCGACGCCGGCGACGCCGGTGTCCCTGCGACTGGCCTGGCGCGCTCGCCTGGCCCTGCCCCGCCTCGATTGGCGGCTGCGATGATTCTGTCGTCATGCTTGCACTTCCTGGTGCTTTTCGATTGCTTTCGGTGTGTGGATACAGCGTTGGCATGGCCGATGTGCCTGCTTAGACCCTGGTTGCCCAGGTCTAGCCTGCTTCAGTCGAATTGCCATGCGGAGGTGCTGCGTGCCTGAAACACTCGTCAAGATAAAGCCGCTCCGGCCTGTGAAATTCCCCGTCAAACGCGGAGAAAGCTGATGTGCTTTCCTACCCCGCCGCGTTCACGGCACCATGTAACGTTCGACATTCCAGCCCAAAAGCCCTTTATCGAACTGACCTTTGGCCGCTGGAAAGATACTAAAGACTCATTGCCAGTGCATCGTGGCACCCGGCGATTCGAGATATCACTCGAAATCCTGTGCGGTCTTCCTGCTGCGGGCTGACTGCGTGGCTCGATCGTACGGCATACGCGCCCAGAATCAACCATCCGAACCACATCTGTGGATGGAGCATGGGCCAATCCCGCGAAACCCAAATCCGTTGAGTTTTCCGGAAAACCGGTTTCCGCTGTTCTCTCAGCGAAGCTAAAAGCCTTCGTCCGGACACTCTCCGGAAACAGCGTACTGTCCCTCGTTGCAGCCTTGCAGCTCTATCCCAGCGAAAATCCAGCTTTGGAGAGGCTCATACGCGCTGCGCGTCAGGGGCAATTCAGATACTACAGGGAAGCACCCCGGCTGGCAAGAATCGTAAGGGCCACGGGAAAATTTTCCTTCTGCAGAAAATCGCGATTGGTACGCCACACCCTACTTGCCGGATCGGCTCAAGTTGCGTACGAGAGATCCATGCGGAAATTTTCGGCTCTGGATAAACCGCTGAAAAGATGGCTTTGCGCGTAGCGTATCAGGTAGATGCCTGAAGAATCTAAAGCCTCTTACCCTCTTTTGAGGCGGTTGCGGAATGAGTGGAGTCATTTTTCCCAGAAAACATGGATGTTCAAGGCCCCCGAAGAGACTGCGAAGACTAGTTACCGACTAGATTCCGGGAACGGGGCGAAACCTTGGGAAGGTAAGATTTCGCCTGAAACGACGAAAACGCCACCTATTGATTTAGGTGGCGTTTGATCGCTAAATTTGTGTGGTCTTGGGCACTGGCCTCCCAAGATTTTTCGACCTTGCTGGGTAGCTCTATTTGGCTACCCTTGGGTCTTGTCTGGAGTGGCTCCAATCGGGGAACGCTCATTTTGGCGTTCTTCTCAATTTTGGAGCCCTCAATCAAACTTCGGAACCGGAGCAAATCACAGTTTCTGAACATCACTGGCACCCTCTATATAGCAATCGTTGCGCCAAACTTTCGACCTATTGTTTTCTATCACTTAAAAGAGAAGCGCCGATAAGAATATCCTAAAAACAGAATATTGAAGCGACTTTGGCTCTCACTTTCAGTATCAAAGTACTATTTCTGACAGACTGGGCAGAAGTGCGTTCCCCGCCCTGCAAGCAAAATACGGCGGATGGGGGTCTTGCACACCAGGCAGGGTTCTCCTGTACGCATGTAGACACGATGCTCGAGTTGAAAGAAGCCGCGTACACCATCGGCGTCCACATAATCGGATACCGACGAGCCGCCCAGCTCAATGGCATGATGGAGAACCCGCAACAGCGCTTCGTGCAGCCGGGCCAACTCAGCCTTTGTCAGGCGACCAGCCTGTTTCCGCGGGCGAATCCCAGCCCGGAAGAGGCTTTCGTCAGCATAGATATTGCCCACGCCATGCAGGAGAGTCTGGTTCAGCAGAGCCGCCTTGATGGCGAGCTTTCTTCCTCGAAAGAGCCGGGTGAACTCCTCAGCCGTAATGGTTAACGGTTCGCTTCCCGGTCCGAGGAAGCTCTTTTCCGCGGTGAGTTCGCGATACTCCAACCGGCCGAAGCGCCGCGGGTCTACGAAACGCATCTCGCGCCCGCTCTGGAGCAGTAGCCGGGCGTGGGTGTGGGGCGCGACTGGTCCATCCGGAGTGGTGACCAACAGCCGCCCGGTCATGCCAAGATGCACAATCCATTGCGCCTGAGGGCTATCGCCGTCGCCTGGCTCCCGGGCGCCTAACTCGCAGACGATGTGCTTACCCACGCGATGCACCTGGAGGATTTGGCGCCTCTCCAGCCCCTCTGCCTGCCGAACGGGCGCGGTCTTAAATGGTTCGCGGTGCGAGCCAAACCAAGCCTCGACGATCCGGTCGCCTCGCAGCCGCTCATTCACTCCGCGGGCAATTGTCTCTACTTCAGGAAGCTCAGGCATCTCCCTATCTTAGGATGAGGATTCACATGGTGGCCACTTCCCGTTTTCCGAATCCAAAGTCGTTATATGATTGCAAGTGGTGTTGGCGAAAGCGGCCGCTGCAGAGACCCATATCGGCCATTCTTCTCCCCAGACCAAGTCCAGAAAAGGGCCCAAAGCGGTTTTCACCCTCGCTCCCGTCAAAGGAGCTGCCTCTAGGGGACCGGTTGCGGGTGACACCCAGGAAACGGATTCCATGCGAGCGAAGACAGCAGTAGTGCTCGGCGCCCAGTGGGGCGACGAAGGCAAAGGCAAGATTGTGGATGTACTCAGCGGGCGCTTTGCAGCTGTTGCCCGCTACGCCGGCGGCCACAATGCGGGCCACACCGTGATAATCCACGGACAGAAATTTGTTCTCCAGCTCATTCCCTGCGGAGTCCTGCGGCCTAACTGCAAAGGCATCATCGGCAATGGTGTCGTGCTGGACCCCATCGCCTTTTTAAAAGAAGTCGCCAAGCTACGCGATCTAGGCGTCGACGTCGACGGCCAGCTCCATGTCTCGAACCGAGCCCAGGTCATATTGCCTTATCACCGCATGATCGAACTGGCCGCCGAGAGTGCGCCGGGCCGCCAGAAGATCGGGACGACCAGCCGCGGCATTGGCCCGGCGTACGAAGACAAGATGGCCCGGAGTGGCCTACGTGTCGTCGACCTGCTCAATCCCAAGATTTTGCAGACGCACATCGAAAACGCCTGCGCGGAAAAGAATGCTATCGCTCATGCTCTCTTTGGCAGCGAGCCCATCGACCCTTCCAAGATGTTTGACGAGTATGCCGCTGCGGCAGAGCAGGTTCGGCACTTTGTCACCGATACCGGCAGCCTGCTGAACAAGGTCATCGCTGAGGGCGGCAGCGTCATGTTTGAGGGCGCACAGGGCACGATGCTCGACATCGACCACGGAACTTATCCGTTTGTCACTTCGTCTTCGGCGACGGCCGGCGGGGCCGCGACCGGGACTGGCGTCGGGCCGACTGCTATCGGCACGGTCATCGGCGTGACCAAGGCTTACGTCACACGGGTCGGAGAGGGGCCGTTCCCAACTGAGATTCACGACAGCTCGGCGGATATTCTGCGTGCCCGCGGCCATGAATACGGCGCTGTGACCGGACGCCCGCGACGCTGCGGCTGGCTGGATATTCCGCTGTTACGCTACTCGAATCAGGTCAACGGCACAGAGTGGCTGGTGGTGACCAAGATGGATGTGATGGACGAGCTGGCAGAGATCCCCGTCTGCATTGGCTACGAGATTGACGGCAAGGTGACCGATACTGTCCCGGCCGATGTACAGGGCATCGAATCGATCGTCCCCAAATACACCACTCTGAAGGGCTGGCAGTCTTCGACGGAAGGCATCGTCGAATTCGACAAATTGCCGAAGGCCGCGCAGGAGTATCTGCGCTTCCAGGAGCGGGAGAGCGGCGCTCGGATCGGCATGGTTTCCACCGGTCCGGACCGCGACCAGACGATGATTCTGCCGGAGTTTGCAGAAGTGCTCGACACCCTCGGCCGGTAGCCGAGTCACTCAACGATCCAAGCAAAGGAAAACACATGGTCAGCTTCATTGTTCGATTGAAATTTCCCAGCGAAGAGCGTGCCGACATCGCAGAGACTCTGCGGCTCCTGGCTGAGGCTTCCCGCAAAGAACCTGGCTGCGTCAGCTATATTCCTCACACGCTGGAGGATGATCCGGACACGGTTGTGATTTATGAGCAGTACAAGGACAGCAAAGCTCTTGCAGCCCATCGCGACTCTGAGCACTTTAAGAAGCTGGCGGTCGGGGGCCTATATCAACGGATGCGTGAACGCGCAGTGGAAAACCTGACCGCAATCCTTTAAGGGTTTTCGCTCCTGTAAACCGAATTTCCTCTTCCTCGAGCGTGCGCAGAATCCTTTTGACCTGAGACAGCGTCCAAGGCTACGATGCGGTAGCTCAATGGGCGCCAAACCTGACCTCCTAATCCGGTTCTTAGCAGTCCTCCTACTCACAGGATCTTTCCTGTTGCCTTGCGTTGCCTCTGGTGGTGCTGCGCGCCCTCAGCGCAAGCATGAGTACCGCCACGAGATCGACAAGATGGAAGAGACGTGGCGAACCGCCATGCTTCAGGCCAACAGCGCTGCTCTGGAAGCCATCCTGTCGGACGATTACACCGCAATCACAGCGAAGGGTGCTATCGAAACCCGCGAGCAGGCCGTCTCCAGCCTTCGCTCGGGAGCGTTTCGGCTCACATCGCTCTCCATCTCCGACCGCAAGGTCCGCATCTACGGATCTACGGCTGTCGTCACTTCACTCGTCGAACTTGCGGGCCACCGTGACAAGGAAGACCTAGCCGGACGCTACAGGTATACCCGGGTGTACGTCCGCAACCCTTCCGGTCAGTGGAAAATCGTCAGTTTTGAAGCCAGCAAAATCCAGGAATCGACCGACCGAAAGTAGCTGAGTTAACTCGAACCAGTGCTATTAGTTGCGCACTCAACTTGCGTCAAAACCTGTGCAAGTTGCCCGAAACGGGACTGTTCTAAATTGATTAAAGTTACCTTGGAGTATGGTTCAAGTTACCTTTACGACGATTGACTTAATTCGTTGGAGAGCGTTACCTAGAAACTGTCTCGTTAAGATGGGGATACATGAACCACTTCGAGGCGACCGTCAGTCAAACGGGATCGTGATCGATATTCGAGGTTATGAGGGTTCTCGTGAGACGGTCTCGTAGAACGATTGTGGATTTTCTGCATTCGTCACGCATTCACCCTTCGCTTCACCATGGAATTGAGTTTCCTTCACAAGAACGTCGTGGAAACCGCGCAGGAAACTCATCCGTATAAGAGGTCGATGATGAAACGCTCTAATCTGATCATTCTGAAATTTTTCGCACTACTCTTTTTATTGCCTGGTTTAGGTGGTCTAGTTTTCAGTGCAATGGTCTCCACCGACTACCTGGAAAACCTCCCGAAATCTCCCGCTCCCTCTGAAGAGCGCATGACGCCTCGTAACGTCCATGGAGTCGTGATCTACCAGACTCCGGAAGAGGACAAGCGTCTCTCCGTCATGGAGTACAGTTCGGTCTCGGTATTCCTGGTTGGCCTTTTACTGGGTATTGTCTATCTCGAAAAATGGTCCTCATCCCGTCAGTTCGATGGAGAGACGGACATCCTGGAAGAAGCCGAAGCCTAACCCGCAGCCAGCACGGCATCGGCAATCGCTGCGGCCTCTACCGCTTCGCGGACTGCATGAACACGGACAATGGATGCTCCGCCAAGAATTGCGGCTACTTGTGCAGCCACGCTTGCGCTTTCGTGCTGACTGCGGTGAGCCGACTTGAGAAACGACTTTCGCGATAGTCCGACCAGGAGTGGCCGCCTCAGAGACAGCAGACCGCTCTGAGCGGAAAGTAACTCGTAGTTTTCATTACCGCGTTTACCGAATCCATAACCCGGATCCAAAACTATGGTGTCAGGTGCTATCCCGGCCGCCTGAGCGGTTTTGAGAGCCGCGGTAAGACCTTCGAGCACCAGCGGAAACACCCTTCCCGGTTGCAGTGCTGGTTGCGTCCGCCACTCTGAGGGCCTGCCACGTGTGTGCATCAGCGCCAGGCCGCAGTTCATCCCGGCACAGGCCGCCGCCATGCCTGGATCCCACTCGAAGCCGCTCACGTCATTTACGATTTGTGCCCCGGCAGCCATGGCCGCTCGAGCCGTCGCTGCTTTGTAGGTATCGACCGAAATCACCGCATCGGGCCGCTGGCGCAGTACGGCCTCGATTGCCGGCAGCAGACGCTCCTGCTCTTCGGTGGTGGTCACTGCGGCGGCCTCGGGATTGCCCGCCTGAGCTCCCGGTCGTGTGCTCTCTGCACCGAGATCGAGCAAATCCGCACCTTGATCGAGCAAGTGCAGCGCATGTTCCACGGCTCGCTCCGGCTCAAGATAGAGACCTCCATCGGAGAAGGAATCCGTCGTGAGGTTCACTATGCCCATGATCAACGTCCGCTCGCCGAGGCGTAGCGAACGGCAGCGAAGACGCCAGTCCATCGGCACTCGGCGCACGAATTTTTCCGGAGAACTCACTCATTCATGGTAATCACATGCGAGGAGATGCACGCGGGGATGGCCGTTTAGACTGCTGGCTATACGGTTGTGAAGAAACAACGCTACTCCTCAAAATCCGGCTGATAAATCATGCTTTTGCAGCGACAGGGCTCAAAGAGCGCAAATTACAATCGACTTTGAACGACCGCACGCATACCCTCCGCTGGAGAACACTGGATGTCATTGAAGTTGTTTCGCCTGCCCGCCTACGTTTGCCTTGCTGCCTCCTGCCTTAGTGTTACTGCCGAAAAGCCGAAGGCCGAGAAAGCAGCAACACCGAAAGCCACCGATCCGTACACGGAAGTACAGCCTGCTACTGAATCCGTCGACATTGCTGCGTATCAGCGCATTCGCGATGAAGGGCTGAACCACTCGCATGTGATGGATTTCGCTTCGGCGCTTATGGATGGTATCGGACCACGGCTGACAGGTTCTCCTAATTTGAAGAAGGCTAACGAGTGGACCCGCGACACTCTGACAAAGATTGGGTTGGAAAACTCCCATTTGGAAGACTGGGGCGAGTTTGGCCTGGGATGGCAGCAGTTGAATACCTGGGCCCGGATGGTGACGCCGGATACGGCCGTGCTCATTCTGCAGGCTACGCCGTGGTCGCCTTCAACGCCGGGCCCGGTTACCGGCGAAGTGGTCTTCGTCAAAATCGAGTCGGAAAAGGATTTCGACACATATAAGGGCAAGCTTGGCGGAAAGATTGTGCTCTACGGGCCGATGCGCGATGTGCCTCCCGCGGACAAGGCGCTTTTCTCTCGATACACGGAGAAAGAGCTCGAAGAGCTGGCCGTTTTTCCGGTGAGCGCTACCAGTGGGCCTGGAGCCGACCGGCAGCGGCGTATCCAGGCTTACATTGAACGCGGGAAGCTTGTGGACAAGGTGGCCCAGTTTTTTGCCGATGAGAAGGTTGCGGCGGTGATTGAGCCCAGTCGCGACGGGCAGAACGGTGGCGGCTCGGGCGGCACTCTCTTTGACGACAATGGCGCTACGCTTGGCCGTACTCCGTATAAGCCGGAGAACCGGGTGAAAATTCCTGTTGCGGTGGCGGCGATCGAGAGCTACGGGCGGCTTTACCGCCTGACTCAGCAGAATGTGCCGGTCACGGTTGAGATGGATGTCGAGACCAAGTTCACAGGCGAGCATGAGCATGGTTTTGACACCGTGGCCGAAATTCCCGGCACCGATCCGACACTCAAGGATCAAGTGGTAATGGTCGGCGGGCATCTCGATAGCTGGATCGCGGGCACGGGTGCGACGGACAATGGCGCGGGTACGGTGGTGGCGATGGAAGTGGTTCGCATCTTCAAGGCACTGGGCATCAAGCCGCGACGAACGATTCGGATTGCTCTGTGGACGGGCGAAGAGCAGGGGCTTTTCGGTTCGAAGGGATATGCCAAGGAGCATTTTGGCTCCTTCCCTCTGTCGACCGATGCCGATCAGCTCGCATTGCCTGAGTTTCTACGCAAGCCGGGCGGGCCGCTGGTGGTGAAGCCGGAGCAGAAGCTGATCTCAGGCTATTTCAACATCGATAACGGGACGGGCAAGATTCGCGGTGTCTACACGCAGGGGAACTCAGCGATGGTGCCGATTTTTGCGCAGTGGATTGTGCCGCTGAAAGATCTGGGCGTCACAGGAATCACCAACCAGGACACGGGCGGGACTGACCACTTGAGCTTTGATGCGGTCGGCATTCCGGGCTTCCAGTTCATCCAGGACGAGATGGACTATGCGAGCCGCACACATCACTCAAATGCGGATACGCTGGAACGGCTGCAGCCCGCGGACCTGAAACAGATTGCTACGGTCGAGGCGATCTTTGTCTACAACGCGGCGCAGCGCGACCAGATGCTGCCGCGCAAGCCGCTGCCTACTCCGGACCAGGAAGAGCAGAAGCGCAAGCCTCTGGAAGGCATTTTTCCCGGCGCGCAGCCTGCGGCAAAATAAATACGGCGAAACCAGTTGCGGCCCGCGCATATCCAATTCACACGGTATGCGCGGGCCTTCCCGTCTCAGAACTCAGCCTTAACAACGCGGGCTCGATTCACAGAACCGCTCAGGCCCAAGCGTATAATCCGACGTGCCGAGAGTTTCATCCGCAATCAGACCAGCCGAAGCATATACACCCCCGGGAGAATAAGCATGACACCGTTGAAGCAGCTAGCCGCATGGCAGGCCCTCGAAGCTCACTCCGCAACCATCGCGAAAACCACACTGCGCCAGCTTTTTGCCGAGGACCCGACGCGCGGCGAACGGCTTAACGCGGAGGCAAACGGCATCTTTCTGGACTACTCCAAGCACCGGATTACGGATGAGACGCTGAAGCTGTTTGTTCAGCTCGCGGAGGAATCGGGGCTGAAGGCGAAGATCGATGCGATGTTCCATGGAGACAAGATCAACATCACCGAAAATCGTGCCGTGCTCCACGTCGCGTTGCGCGCTCCGAAGACCGAATCGATTCTGGTGGATGGGGTCGACGTTGTTCCCGAGGTCCATGCGGTGCTCGACAAGATGGCTGGTTTCGCGGACGAGATCCGCTCGGGCAAGTGGCTTGGCTATACCGGCAAGCCCATTCGCAATATCGTCAACATCGGCATCGGCGGTTCTGACCTGGGGCCGGTGATGGCGTATGAGGCGTTGCGACATTATTCGCAGCGCGATCTGAATTTCCGTTTTGTCTCCAATGTGGATGGCACCGACTTTCACGAAGCTACGCATGACCTCGACCCCGAGGAGACACTGTTTATCGTTGCTTCAAAGACATTTACGACTCTTGAAACCATGACCAATGCGCACACGGCACGGGTATGGTCGCTGGCCAAGTTGAAAGAACATGCTGCGGTGGCGCGGCACTTTGTCGCAGTGTCAACAAACGCTGCGGAGGTCTCGAAATTCGGTATCGATACGGCGAATATGTTCGGCTTTTGGGACTGGGTTGGTGGACGCTATTCGATGGACTCGGCTATTGGCCTTTCGACGATGGTGGCGCTTGGACCTGAGAACTTCCGTGCGCTGCTGGCCGGTTTTCATGCGATGGACGAGCACTTCCGAACTGCACCTCTCCGCGAAAACCTGCCCTTCCTCATGGGAATGCTTACGATCTGGTACAACGATTTCTTTGACGCGCAGACTGTCGCGATTCTGCCCTATGACCAGTACCTGAAACGCTTCCCTGCCTACCTGCAGCAGCTCAACATGGAGTCGAACGGCAAGCATGTCACTCTGGATGGGGGCATTACCGAATACCAGACCGGACCCATCCTGTGGGGCGAGCCGGGCACCAATGGGCAGCATAGCTTTTACCAGCTCATCCACCAGGGAACCAAGCTGATTCCCTGCGACTTTATTGGGTTTTTCCAGTCTCTGAATCCACTGGGGCGGCATCACGATCTACTGATGTCGAATGTCTTTGCGCAGGCTGAGGCATTGGCTTTTGGCAAGTCTGCTGAGCAGCTCAAGGCTGAGGGGATGACGGATGCGCTTATTCCCCACCGGACCTTTGAGGGCAACCGGCCTTCGTCGACGATCCTTGCGGAAAAAATGACGCCCGCATTGCTGGGGAGCCTGGTTGCACTCTATGAGCACAGTGTTTTTGTGCAGGGGGCGATCTGGCAGATCGATTCGTTTGATCAGTGGGGCGTGGAACTGGGTAAAGTTCTGGCGAACAAGATCATCCCGGAACTGGAATCCGCCGATGAGCCAGAGCTGAAGCATGACAGCTCTACCAATGCGCTTATCCGCAAATATCGCGCCCACAAACGGAAGTAGATGCGACGATGCCCGGCAGCCGAGAGTGGTTAGCCGGGCATTTTTCTAGTAGTCGATCCCCTTGAGGAAATCCTGCGTGGGTACGTACTGATAGCGGTTTGGATCGGCCTTGACGAGTGCGTCTGCGTATTGGTTGTAGACCGTGCCTCGCTCGTTGCGCTGGGAGTCCTGAATCACCGTTTCATCCCGAAGGTAGTTACTGAAGGCCTGGTTGTTCCGATCCTGGGAGTCCTGCTGGTTCTGATAAGCCTGCTGGTGGATATCCCAAGCCGCGTGTGCCGCGTCGGCTTGAATCTTTGCCCGCTCGCCGATGGCGTGAATGTTGTCGATATTCTGTTTGGCTTCTGCATTGATGACTGCGTCGTTAGTCCGGTAGCTCTGAAAGATTGCATGCAGCGTTGGCTTTTCTTTGGCCAACTGTGCTTCAGACAGCGCCACCTGGTTAATGGTCACCGCATACGTGCCCGGCATGAACGGCTGCAGAACGCACATGTAGATCGTTGAGTACATCACGCCTTTGCCGTCGTGCTGGTCGATGTGGGCGTTGATGAGGTTACAGTTGTTCGCCTGTTTCTGTATGTCGATCAGTTCGATCGCGGCTGGCTGCTGCCGCTGCTTGGCATGAAGCTGGGCAGAGATCGTCTGAAGCAGCTTGAAGGGCTCCATGCCATAGGGTGCGGCAACGTACATACCGGGCAAGGGAATTCTTCCGCCCTGAGTCTCCATCTGCATCATCTGACGCTGTTGTGGATTGTTCGGGTCCATCACGGGCACATACATCCCGATCACCAAAAACTCATTGGCAGGCCCAGCGGCGCGCACTGTTCCCTGCTGCCCGGTGGTGATGTGCCAGCCCTCGGGCAAGCCGATGCTGCCGCTGTTATCGGGAAATGCCGTCTGATGCAGGGGCGCTGCCGGGCCTTCACTTCCTGCACTGCTTGCGGAGGCTTTTGCCGGACCTGTGTGCCAGACTTCGTTCAGCTTTTTCATCATCAGATTTGCGGTCGTGCCAAAGCGCTGTGCTTCGTCGTAGATGACTGCTGCCGTGGGCTGTCCGCCCTGCATCGCGACAATCACCAAGCCGGCAATTTTGCCGCCGCCATGAGACTTGTCTGCCAACGTGAAGAAAGTTGCAATCGAGTCACTGCCCTGCGTGTGGAAGAATTTGCCTACCTGAGGCTTGTCTCCAAAGTGCCCATGCACCTGGCGCAGCATGAATCCCATGGCAGCTGGCATGGCAGTCTGTCCAGCGACAGGCCCGTACACAATTTCTCCACCGCCTGGGTTGTGAATGAACTGCAGGCCCTCTGCGCTGACCTTTGCAGCGGAAGCGCACAGCAATACAAGACAGCACAGACCGCTTAAAACCAGCCTAGCTGATCGTGCATTTCCAATAAGCCGGAAAGCTATTTCCATGGAATTCTCCTTACGCAACAAGAGGACGGGAAGACCGTCCTCTATTCAAAGCTGCGTAAAAAGATGGCAAACCGCCTCATGCACCAAACCGAGTTGCTAGTAGAAGAGATATTTTCGCCAACGGTCATCGCCGCGGCCCAGCATACGCATGATCTGGCGGCTGGTATGCAGGCTGAAGGAGCGGGGCTCGCGCAGCAGCTTCATATCGTCGAGTTCGTGGAGCATGCGATTGCCTTTTCTGCGATTGCAGCTGTGGCAGCAGGCGACGAGGTTTTCCCAGGTCGAGTTGCCGCCTCTGGAGCGGGGGATGACGTGGTCCAGAGTCAACTCACCTGAGGGCAGAACGACCGAGCAATATTGGCAGGTATTGCGGTCGCGCAGGAGGATGTTTTTACGCGACAAAGCGCGAGTCTGGTGAGGAATTCGGCGGTACTCAAGCAGGCGAATGACAGAAGGCATGGCCATGCGGCTGCGCTGGGCATGCAGGGTGAGGCCGTGCTCCTCCTCGGTCTTGGCTACGCCTTTGAGAACGAGCACGAGAGCACGGCGCGCACCGCAAATATTGATGGGCTCATAGGAGGCATTGAGGACCAGCACAGGCATTTGCATCACCTGGCTGGACATGGTGCTCGACTGCGCCCAGCCCTGGCCATCGGAATGAACTTGGGCTGCCTGACTAGCGGCGTGGGCGGCTGCTTTGGCAAGTGACTTCTGCTTACGGGCATGAATCATAGCTTTTCCAAGCGACATCGCTTCCCCTCATGAGAGTCGTGATCGAGTTACCTGAATTGCGTGAACGGCTGTCGTGCCTTTACTCCCCGATAATGCAAAAACCTTAGTGAATGATGGGCAAACGAGTTGCATTCGCGTTTGCATCCTCTGGCAAAGCAAGCTTGATGTACTTCCGTGTGTCGCGTACCGGCAGCGGGACCCGCCGCTGCGCCCTGGCTAGCGTTGCCACGCGCACTGATGCCACGCCGGCCTCCATCAGTACTCGACTGCAGGCCCGGGCTGTCGCTCCGGTTGTGAAAATATCGTCGACCAGCAAGATATGCCGTCCCTGAACCGCTCGGGCGTCGGAGACAAAAAAAGCGCCGCGCAGATTGAGGCGACGCTGGCGCGGGGTCAATCCCGCCTGACTCAGCGTGGGCCTCTGCCTGACGAGCGAGGCCGCCGATAGTTCAAGGCTCCATTTGGGGTGGCTCATGCGCAGCCTGCGGAGGGCCTCCACGGCCAAGGCTCTCGCCTGGTTGAATCCGCGCTCGGAGCTCCGCTCGCGATGCAGCGGCACGGGAATGACGAGCATCTCCTGTGGCGCATCTGCCGCCAATGGCCCTATGGCTGCGGCGAGTCGAACCCCCAGCCGTCGGGCAAGAGGTGTAAGCCTGTCATATTTCAGTGCGTGAATCGCCAACCGCAGCGGCCCTTCATAGACCCCGCCACTCACGGCGCGAAGATAGGCGGGCGGAGCCATGCGGCATGCACGGCATTGAAGAGCTTCGCCAGCCGAAGCAGGCATGAACAAATCCTCGCCACACCTTGCACAACATGATTCTCGTTCCGCAGGCATCTCTGCCCAGCAAGCATCACAAACTGGGGTCTCGGAGATTTGAGGAAGGAAGGAGCCACAGAGGGCACAACCAGAAGGAAGGACCGCGCAACTCAGCACATGACCCAGCCCGCTTACCAGACTTCCAGGCGCAGAACCTACCGCACGCCAAAACGAAGCCCCGGAACGGGAGATACTTCGCGAACTACCGGAAGTGATTGAACGAGGGTCGCTACTGAAGTCGCACCTCAATCTTGGCAGGCCAGTTAGAGCCGCCTTGCGCCTAGTATACCCAGAGATTTCCTCAGAAAGCTATGGAATCCCTGAAAGTGGCCTTCACATTGCTACGAATTTTCATGGCAGGTACACACAATCCAGCTTTCACCTCTCAACGGGCTTAGTCCACGCGTAGGGTAATCATCGGATCGACTCGCGAAGCTCGCCGCGACGGAATCCAACATGCTGTCAGTGTCACCGCTACCAGCATCACGGGCACGGCGGTAAATGTCGCCACGTCGTATGGCTGCACGCCGTAGAGCAGACTAGTAGCAAATCTCGCCAGCGCCAACGAGATCGGCAAGCCCAAACCCAGTGAAATCAACACCAGCCAAAGTCCACCTCGCACCACCAATGCCTGCACTGCTTCCGCTCGAGCTCCCAGCGCCATCCTTATCCCGATCTCTTTTGTCCTTTGGCTCACCGAGTAGTTCATCACCCCGTAGAGTCCAATCGACGCCAGCAACAGTCCAATCGATCCAAAGACGGTGAAAAGGGTTCCGACGAGGCGGGGAAGAAAGAGAGCATCGCGGAGGTGCTCTTGCATGGTCTCGACGTTGAAGACCGCCAGGGACGGATCCTGTGCGTGAATCTGCTGCCGGATGGCCTCGACCAGCGGACCCGCATCGCCCTGGTACCGTACTACGAACTGATATCCATCCCCCGATGGGTCTTTTTCGAGAGCCTGGTCGATCGACCGGTACATGACCGATCGCTGCTCTTCGCCTATGGTCCGGGACTTCGTATTTCTAGCTACGCCGACAATTTCGTAGCGGACACCGTTGTCTACGATGTGCCGACCGATTGGGTTTTTCCCCTGAAAGAAACGGCGAACCAGTTCCTCATTGACAACGGTTACCTTAGGCCCTGAAGCGCTTTCTACCCCAAGTTGTCGTCCTGCCAGGAGAGGAATTCCGAGTGTCTCTAAGTATTGTGGGCCAGCCATGTACATCTCTACCGAAGAGCTACCCAGGACCGTTGGCTCGCCTTCGGCTCCAAAGCCGTCGCTTCGGTGCCCCATCGAGAGTGGCAGACCATCGGTCGTTGTGGCTGAAACCACAGTGGGGAGGGTCAAAATTCTCTCGCGCACGGTGTTCATCAGTTGCGCAGTTTTCGCCGC
>Ga0105248_10001977_pt1 | contig 22780 bp, 18 predicted proteins | sample KBSS34metaG_FD_81524 | JGI IMG/M metagenome (GOLD analysis project Ga0105248, IMG submission 81524) | Switchgrass rhizosphere microbial communities from Kellogg Biological Station, Michigan, USA - KBS S3-4 metaG | ecosystem: Host-associated > Plants > Roots > Rhizosphere > Soil | place...
GCAAAAGCGCGGGTAGCGGCATCTTGTTCAAGAACGCTGAGGCGATTGAGTTGATGCGCAAGGTCGACACCCTGGTGGTCGACAAGACCGGCACCCTGACCGAAGGCAGACCAAAATTGATCGCCGTGAAACCCACCCCCGGTTACGACGAACCCGGGTTGCTCCGCCTGGCCGCCAGCCTCGAACGTGGTAGCGAACACCCCCTGGCCAACGCCATCGTGCAAGCAGCCGAAGCGCGCGACCTCACGCTCGCGACCGCGCTCGATTTTGAGTCCGTGCCGGGAATGGGTGTCCACGCGACAGTGGAGGGCGTAAAAGTTATCGTGGGAAACCGCAAGCTCATGGAAGCCTCCCGCGTTGATGTCGCCGGAGTGGACGCCATGATGTTCGTCGCCGTCAGCGGCCAGCTCGCGGGCTCGATCACCGTCGCCGATCCCATCAAAGAAACCACTCCCGAAGCCATTCGCCAACTCCACCAAGAAGGTATCCGCATCGTAATGCTGACCGGCGACAACCGCACCATCGCGGAAGCCGTCGCGAAAACGCTCGGCATCGACGAAGTGATCGCCGAAGTCCTGCCGCAAGACAAGCGCGCTCACATCCAGCGCCTGCAACAAGAGGGCCGCTTCGTAGCCATGGCCGGCGACGGGATCAACGACGCTCCCGCGCTGGCGCAGGCGCAGGTGGGAATCGCCATGGGCACCGGCACCGACGTCGCCATGCAAAGCGCCGGCGTGACCCTGGTCAAAGGCGACCTGCGCGGCATCGTGCGTGCCCGCGCCCTCAGCCGCGCCACCATGCGCAACATCAAGCAGAATCTGTTCTGGGCGTTCGTCTACAACTCCCTCGGCGTCCCCATCGCCGCCGGTGTCCTGTATCCGTTCTTCGGAATCCTGCTGAGCCCCATGATCGCCGCCGCCGCCATGAGCTTCAGTTCGGTATCGGTGGTCGGCAACGCCCTGCGGCTTCGCAGCGTGCGCCTATAGTGGTACATTCTCTCAAGGTCCATACCAATCAGGAGAAGAGCATGCGCAATCGCAGGGAGTTCATACAAACAGTGGCCGGCGCGGTTCTCGCAAGCCGCGGCATTATGCAGGGAGCGCCGCAGGCGGGCACCGCGCCGGCACGCCGCGAAGTTCGCGTCGGCGGAAAACGCGTCAAAGTAATCGACGCGCACGCCCACGCCAGCATCGCTGAAATCGCCGACGTAGTGAAAGGCACGCCGCTCGAACGCTTCGCGCGCGGCGGCGGACGGGCCCTGGGACCAGATCGCATTCAAGAATTAGACAAGCGCGGTATCGATGTGCAGGCGCTCGATATCAACACCTTCTGGTGGTATACAGCGGAGCGCGACCTGGCCACGAAAATCGTCCAGGTACAGGACGAGGGTCTGTCGAAATGGTGCGCCGCGCACCCCGACCGCTTCGTCGCCTTCACTTCGCCCGCCCTGCAATTCCCGGATCTCGCGGCCGAGCAAGTCGAGCACGCTGTCAAGAATCTGGGAATGCGCGGCGTAGCAGTCGGCGGCCACGTGGCAGGCGAGCCGCTGTCCATGCCCAAATACGATCCGTTCTGGGCCAAAGTGCAGGAAATGGGAGTGATGGTCTTCATGCATCCCAACAACGCCGAGAACGTCGCGAAAAAAGACGCGTTCGCCGGCGCCGGCGATCTCGGCAACATCATCGGGAACCCGCTCGAGACCGGCCTCTTCCTCACGCACCTGATCTTCGACGGCACGCTCGACCGCTTCCCCGGCCTGAAAATCTGCGGCGCCCACGCCGGCGGCTATCTGCCCTCGTACTTAGGACGCACCGACGTAGCTTGCGACGTCCGCCAGAACGCCAAATGCGCGAACAAGAAACACCCGCGTGAATACATGCACGACCAGATTTTTGCCGATTCCATGGTCTTCACCGCCGAAGGCATCCGCCATCTGGTAGCTGAAATGGGCCCGACCCAAGTGGTCTACGGAACCGACATACCGCTAGTCTGGCCCGACACCATCGACGCCATCCTCGCCGCGGAGATTCCCGATGCACACAAGGAAGCCATTCTCGGCGGCAACATGATGCGCTTGCTGAAGCTGTGACAGGAGCCTAGCGTTTCCTCAACCCCGACGCGTCCAGCCCGTCGCCGAGTTTTTTGGCCCACTGGCGCTCGATCGCCAGCAGCGAATCCCGCTTCAAGCGCTCTGCGGTGACGTTGGCGAGGTTCGTCTGCTCGTAAGGATCGTCCGCCAGATTGAACAGATAGGTGACGTCCTCGTTTTTATCCACCACCAACTTATCGTAGCCGTGCACCAGCATGCGCCATTCGTCCTTCTGGCCCAGTCGGCCTTCGGCGTAGACCGCTTCGGGGCGTTCGCCGGGCTGGCCCGCCAGCAGCGCTGACAGATCGCGCCCCTGCACGACCTCGGGAATGGCCACGCCGCACCACTTCAGCAGCGTCGGCATAATGTCCACTTGCGACACCAGTATGTCGTTCTGCGATCCGCCCTTCAGCACGCGGGGATAACGAATCACTAAGGGGATACGGATAGTTTCCTCATACACGTAATCGTCGCCTTGCCCCGAATGCGAGCCGAATTGCTCGCCGTGCAAGGACGTGAAGATGACGATGGTGTCGTCGTTGAGTCCGTTGTCGTTGCCGCGTAGTGTGCGGCCCAGCGCCTCCATCACCTCGCCGATGTCACGATCGCGCGTACGGGCGCGGGCGTAAAACACTGCCAGGTCGTCGCGCGTCCGCGATTGAAGTTCCGTGGGCACGTTCTCGCGCACATGCAGGTCAGAGGGGTTGGTACGCTCCATCAATCCATTGCCGACGTTCTCCATGTACCACTCCACGTAAAACGGCGCGTCGCCCTGGCTGTGAACAAAAGAGACGATCTGGTCGGCTTGCCGCGTGCCAAACGCCGCCGTATGGTATCCCGCGCCGCGCAGCACGGAAGCGAGCGTAGGCGGTTCGGCCAGTGGACCTTCGACGAACCCATCCGGCATGGCCAGAGTGTGCGAGAAAATACCCTTCAGCAAACACACGCGCGAACGGTCGGAGCGTGCATACGACGCATACGCGCGCGAGAAGGTCATCCCCTGCGAAGCGAACCTCGCGAGATTGGGAACAGACACATCGTTGTCGCCGGCCCACGGAACCGCTTGCGCCCGCCAAGTGCCGGCGATGATCAAGATGACGTTCGGCCTCCGCTCAGCCGCGCGCATCGCCTGCGCCGCGGCGAGCGCCACCGGCGTAGCCAGGAAGCCGCGCCGGCTAACCCGCAAATTCACACTCCGGATAAGTCATTCCTTCCATAATGCCTGAATCCGGCGCGTCTCGGTGCTCATCACTTACCCATGAACAAACTCACAGGAAAAGTCGCCGTTGTCACCGGCGCATCTAAAGGAATCGGCGCTTCGATCGCGGAACACCTGGGAGCCGAGGGCGCTTCCGTGATCGTCAACTACGCCCGCAGCAAAACCGGCGCCGACGCCGTCGTCAAACGCATTACCGCCAACGGAGGGAAAGCCCTCGCCGTCCAAGGCGACGTTTCTAAACTCGAAGACATCCAGCGCCTTTTTACCGAAACCAAAAGCGCATACGGCAAACTCGACATTCTGGTCAACAACGCCGGTATCTTCGAGTTTGCGCCGCTGGAGGGAATTACCGCGGATCACTTCCACCGCCAATTTAATCTCAATGTTCTGGGGCTGCTGCTCACCACCCAGGAAGCCGTCAAGCTAATGGACGGAAATGGTGGCTCCATCATCAATATCAGTTCCATTGTGGGCCGGATGCCGGTCCCCAGCGCTTCCGTGTACAGCGCCACCAAAGCGGCCGTGGATGCCGTGACAGTCGCGCTCGCCGGCGAACTCGGGCCCAAGAAGATCCGCGTGAACTCCCTTAATCCCGGCATGGTCGAAACCGAAGGAGTGCATACCGCTGGCCTGGATGCCAGTGATTTCCGCAAGACAGTGGAATCGCAAACCCCACTGGGCCGCATTGCCCAGCCTCAGGACATCGCCCGTGCCGCGGTCTTTTTCGCGTCGGAGGATGCCGGCTGGGTCACCGGCCAGACACTCGTGCTATCAGGAGGCCAGCGTCAATAGAGCGCGCCTGCTAAACCCAGGTCTTCTCGACCGGCACGCCCTTTTCGCACAGATCGCACGACTTGGCGTCCTTGTAATAGGTCGCGTCGAGATGCGCCAGCGAATAGAACGGGAGCGTACCGAAAGTCGCGGCGCCCGGCTCCGGTTGATGAATGAGAACGGCAATCGCGACCACTTCGCCGCCGTGACTTTCCACCAGCTTCTTAATTTCCGTCATCTTGGCGCCGGTGCGCAGAATATCGTCCACCAGCAGCACCTTTTCGCCGGGCTCGATTTCCAGGAACTGGCGGAAGCGCAAGCCGTCGCAGGCTTCGTCGCGCTCCGCCCAGTACACTTGACGCGAGCGCAAAGCTTCGCACATGCCGTAGGCCACCGGCAATCCGCCGGTAGCGGGCGCTACAATCGACAACTCCGGAATCAGCGCGCGCAAATCGGCGTGGGCGCGAATCAACCGGCTCAGCCCCACACTCAAGATTTTTGCGGATTGATAGTGGCGCATGGTCAACGCCACCTGCAAATACTCATTGGTGTGCAAACCGTTGGGATATTCAAAATGCCCCTTGCGCAGACCGCCGGTCTTGCGCAACAGCTCGATCACTTCGTCTTGCGTCGGTACCAGATGCATATTGATTTCGTTAGTGGGCTCCGCGGCCGCTCAGCACCTGCGGGATGGTCCGCAGCATGATCTTCCAATCGAGTCCCAGGGACCAAGTATCGATATATTGCATGTCCATTCTCATCCAGGTCTCGAAGTCCACCTGATCGCGGCCGCTGATGACCCACAAGCACGTCAGCCCCGGGCGCATGCGCAGCCGCCGCCGCTGCCACCGCTTATATTGTTCCACTTCTTCCGGCAAGGGCGGGCGCGGACCCACCAGGCTCATATCGCCTTTCAGCACGTTCCACAGCTGCGGCCATTCGTCGATTGAAAACTTGCGCAGCCAGCGGCCAACAGGCGTGAGCCGCGGGTCGTTGGGAATCTTGAACGCCGTGCTCTTTGCGTTAAGGTGTTCCAGCGACGCACGCTGCGCCTCGGCGTCCCGGCACATGGATCGAAACTTGTAGAACACGAAGCGCCGCCCATTGAGCCCACAGCGAGTTTGCCGGAAGATCGCGGGCCCGGACGAAGTCGCGCGAATCAACAGCGCGATCAGCAGCATGAAGGGACTGATTAAGATCAAAGCCGCAGCCGCCAGCACGATGTCCGTCGCGCGCTTCACCAGCAAGCGGATCTCATCATGCGGCGTCGCCGAAAACGTCAGCAGAGGCGACGCGCCCAGGCGGTCCAGATACACCTGGCTGTTGATATGCGGGAAGAAATCGACGGCCACCCGCGTGCGGATCCCCTCTTCATCACAAAGCAGGAACACTTCCTCGAGCTCAGCCAGACGTCGGCTGTCCACCGCAAAAATAATCTCGTCGATCACATGCTGCCCCAGCAGTTTCGGCAGTTGAGCCAACGGCCGCACCGGGTATTTCGCGGCCAGTTCCACTTCCTCCGGCGCTACGTCGCCCGGCTCAGCCAGGAACCCGCTGAGGCGCACCCCGTAGGGCGCGGCTTCCTCGATCTGCCGTCCCATGCGCATAGCCGCGTCGCCTAGCCCCACCACCATGATGTAGCTGGGAGCGCCAAATTCCCGGCGCACCATGCCCAGGACCCGCCCGGCGTTCAAGCGGAACACGCACAGCAGCGCCCAAGCGAACACCGCGAACATCGCCAGGAACGAGCGGCTGAGGTCCAGGCGCAGCGCAAACTCAAACAGTACGATGACCACGGTCCCCAGCAAACATTGCCGGAAAGTGTCGCGCAGAATGACGCGCGAATGGGAAGCATCGATGCGGTCGTAGATCTGCCACCACATCCCCACCGAGACCCACACCACCACGGACCAACCCAGGAGCAGCACCTGTACCGGCGCCGCCAAATGGAAATCGTGCTCCAAAGGAACGTGATCGAGCGCCACCCGCACCCGGTAGGCGATCAGAAATGCGAGCGCGGTTAGAACAATGTCAGAGAGTCCAAACAGCAGGCGGACTTTGCGATGGTGGCCTCGAAACACTTGCGATGCCAGAATACCACTGCGCGGGCAGCCGCGCTGCGCACGCCGTTAAAAAGTGTACTTCAGCGCGCCTTGCAAGATCCGCGGATCGTCGGCGGAAAGAATCTTCCCGAAGTTAGGGCTGTTCAGAGCCGCAGTCGGAGTAATAAACCCCGCCGTCGAAGTGGCGGTGCCGTTTCCAGTCAGTCCGTTGGGGGGGCCCCAGTTTACAAGATTGGGAAGATTAAATGCCTCAAACCGGAACTGGACGCTCTGTCGCTCGCGAATCTTAAAGGTTCGCGTTATGCCCAAATTAATGTAGATGGATCCTGGCGAGAGAATGTTGTTGGTGCCACTATTGCCGTAAGTTCCGAGCGCCGGCTGCGCGAAGGCCGCGGGATTGAGGTAGCTATTCGGTGTCCGGTTAGGTTGATACACATCAGGAAGCACTTGGTTGGCTCTCTCATACGCGGTCTGCCCTGAAAGCGCTTGGTCGAGTCCGCTGGTCACAGTAAGGTAGGGACCGCTCTGCAGGCGGATGATGGGAGAAATTTGCCATCCTCCGGCCAGCAGCCGCAGGGTGGCATTCGAGAACTTCGGCGTCTCATATACTGCCGACAAATTAAAAAGCTGGCGACGGTCTCCCAGCGTACAATTGCCACGATCCGGCGACCGCTGTCCGGGAATCATGAAATTGGAGCCGGCCACAGCCAGTTCTGGATTGGCGACATCGCTGATGCAGTGGGACCAGGTATAGTTGGCCTGGACGCTGTAACCCTTCGAACTGCGCTTCTGCACCGACAGCATGAGCCCGTTATAGTTGCCGGTACCGCCGTCATCCAACTGATTTATGCTGCCGTAAAAGATTCCCTGCGCGGCATTTTGCTGGACTAACGCGCGCCGCGTATTGACATTCGCCGTGCAGTTCACCGCCTTCGTCGTAGGCGTACAGAGAGGGCTGTTGGACGCCACGTTAGGAACTCCCGCGAGCAACACGCCGGGGTTGGCTTGGTTGCCACCCCAAATGTGAATGGTGGAGTTCCCTACATAGTTTACCGACGCGATCCAGTCTTGCCCCAACTGCCGCTGAATACTGACGTTCCATTGCTGGGAGTAGGTGGTCTTGGGATCGGTCAGAAAGTTTTCATAAGTAGCGAAGTTGATAAAGGGCGCATTCTTGCTGATCGTCAAAGGATAAGGATTGCCTCCGGGGATCCCCTGCCAGGGATTCGCGAAACTGGCGGGCGCAAAAGCGGCCGTAGTGTTCCCGAAGGGCGGACTGGAACCGAACCCAATGTAGTTATTGAAGGCTGGCAAATCGAAGAACCTGCCGTAAGCAGCCCGGATAGATGTGCGTCCATTGCCTTGGGGGTCCCATGCCATTGACACGCGCGGAGCAAAGTTATTCCAGCGGTTATTTGCCACGCCATTTCCCGAGTATGCGGAATCGCCGGGAAAGACCAGTCCGGCCGGAGCATTTGTATAAACCGTGCTACGCGGGCCCTGCGGAAACAAAGTGGGATCGAAATGGGCCAACCAACCGTACTTCGCGGTTACCGGCAGGTAAGGATCCCAGCGTACGCCGATGCCGAGCGTTAAGCGCGAAGTCACCTTCCAGGAGTCCTGGACGTAAGCCCCGAAATAATTTCCCCTGTCGTAAACCATGGTTGTGGTGGCCTGCGTGAAGGCGGATGGTCTGCCGATCATGAAGTCAGCCAATCCCATGCCGCTGACCGTGCCGGCAAAGGTGAAGGGCCCGGAGGCATTGAGGCCAGACTGGGCATTGATATATCCGCGAATGAAATCGGCGCCGAAGGCGATCTGGTGTGCTCCGCGCACCAGATTCAGATCCTCTGAAAACTCAAAATTCGTAGTGTTGTAAATGCTGGGAGTCTCGTTGTTGGACGCGATATTGAAGCCCCCCGTCATGGCAATACGCGTGAGTCCAGGAACACCATCCCAGATGTTGATGCCCACGGAACTCGGAGAGAAGACCTGCGGACTGGATTTCGGCACTGCCGATCGATTCAGCGTGCCCCGGAAGCTGCTCACAGTACCTGCGCCGATCAAGTAGGTGTCGCCCAAGACCACCGACTGCGTGAGGAAGTTCAGGTTCGCCGTCGATCCCGCGAGGAGGTTCGCCGGATTATGGTCCGAGGGTTGATTGAGGCGCGCCTGCAAGTAGCGCATGAAGAGAAAGTGCTTCTCGCTCTTTTGATAGTCGCCTCGCGCCAGCGAATCGTACTGATCGCTGGCCGTCCGGCGGCCGAACGAAACTACACCGCACGCCTGATCGCCGGTGGCGGGAAATCCCGCAAGCTTCAAAATGTTCAAGGCCGGCACCGAAAACTGCGAGGGATCAATTTTGTTGTTCGTGAAGGGCGTCTTCAACGTGATCGGGGTGGAGTTGCATGTCTTTGAGGTCACCGTGGTGAAATCACCTGCCAACATTTGGGCGGTGGGAATATTGGCGGTATTCGTAGTGGGCGCAGTACGCAGCAGCGTACCCTGCACGCCCGCGAAGAAGAAGAGCTTGTTCTTGATAATCCGCCCGCCGACGGTTCCCCCGAATTGATTGCGCTTGAGGGAATCGGCCGTCGCTGCGAAGGTGTTGCGCGCGTTGACCGCTCCGTTGCGAATAAACTCGAACAAGTCGCCATGCAATTCGTTGGTGCCCGACTTGGTAACTGCGTTAACCGCCGCCGACGAGTGATGCCCGTACTGCGCCGGCAACGCGCTGGTCTCTACCTTGAACTCCTGTAGCGCGTCAGGAAACGGCAGCGGCAGGTTCAAGTTGTTGTAAGGATCGTTGTGCGTCCCGCCGTCCAGCCGGTAGGTCAAGCCGTTCGAAAGGCCGCCAGCTACCGAAATATCAACAGTCGGAAAATTTCTCACACCGGAGTTCAACCCCGCGCCATTGACCTGCGTGGCCATCCCCGAAAGAAAGATTAGTTCGGTCACCTGCCGCCCATTTAGAGGCAATTCCAGCACGCGCTGATTGTCGATCACCTGGCCGATCCCGGCATTGCGCGTCTCGACCAGAGCCGCGTTGGCTTCCACCTGCACCTGCTCCGTCACCGTCCCCACCTTCATTGCAACGTCGACTGTGGGGTTGCTACCCACCTGCAGCACGATTCCGGACTGCACATACTTACTAAAGCCTTCCTTGGTGATCTCCAACTGATAAGGACCCACCGGCAAGCTGGTGAGGATGAAGCTGCCATCCACGCCAGTGGTGACATTACGAATCAGGCCCGTCTCGGTCTGTGTGGCCTTGACCTGCGCGCCCGGCACGGCCAGCCCAGTGCTATCCGTCACGGTTCCATTGATCTGCGATGTGGAGATGGCTTGCGCCCCTGCCAGCACGGCCGCGGCCAGAAACAGTAAGAGCCGAGAACCAATCTTTTTCATATTTCCCCCCAAAGAACTCTGTAAATCCCCTGTTGCTTACAACAAAAACAATTGCTCGCCCTTGTTTGCAATCTTGGGAATAGTTTCACAGGCTGCCGTCAAAGTCAAGGGAGTGGCGCTCGAGGCTATGCACTACGCCGCCCAAAAGCACTATGCTAAACAAATAGGCTGTGGGTTATAGATCGGTTTCATGGCCTTAGTAATCCTCGGGGGAATACTAAAGTGATCGCAAAAGACCGGGCGCTTTATCAGCCGAAGGAAGCTCATCACCTGCAGGAGACTGGGCTTTCGCTCAGCTTGGTGCTGGATCTGGTCCTGAAGTACACCTACTTTGAAGGCGCCATGACGCTCGCGAAAATGGTGCAGCGGTCCAAGCTCAGCTCCACCATCATCCACGCGATGTATCGCCATCTGCAGAAGGAGCAGCTTTGCGACACGCGCGCCATGGTCGGCGACGATTACGAAATCTCCCTCAGCAACAAGGGCCGCGCGATGGCGGAGGTGGCGCTGAAGAAGAGCCATTACGCCGGACCTGCTCCCGTCCCGCTCGCGGATTATAACCAGTCGGTTTCCATCCAGGCATTGCGCTTGGACCTGAGTGCGGACACCCTGAGAGCTGCGATGAACGACCTGGTTCTGCCCGACCACGTGATCAACGAACTCGGCGCCGCCCTGATGACCGGCGGAGCGATCATGCTCTACGGCTCCACCGGCAACGGGAAAACCAGCATCGGGGAACGCCTGCCCCGCATATTTGAAGAAGACCTCATCTACGTGCCGCACGCCGTCGAAGTCGCCGGCCAGATCATCACGGTTTATGATCCGCTGATTCACCGCACTGACAACACGGAAGAAGAAGTGGTAGATCCTCGCTGGGTGTTGTGTCGCCGCCCCATGGTGAAAGTCGGTGGGGAAATGCGTGCGGACATGTTGGATACCCGCATGGACGAGGTCACCCGCGTGTGCGCCGCGCCCCTGCAGATGAAGGCTAACAACGGCATCTTGCTGATCGACGACTTCGGGCGACAGCGCATCACGCCCCGCGAATTGCTAAATCGTTGGATCGTTCCGCTCGACCGCCGTAAAGATATTCTTTCTCTATGGTCCGGAACCACTTTTGAAATTCCCTTTGAATTGATCGTGGTATTCGGCACCAATCTGCCGCTGAGCGATCTGGCTGAAGACGCCTTCATGCGCCGCCTGAAGAACAAGATCAAGATCGAGCCGCTCAGTGCCGATCTCTTCCACGTATTGCTGCGGCGGGTATGCGAAGAACAAGAACTCCCCTGCACGTCGCAAATGGAATCGTACATCACCAGCGAATGCTTAAAGCAGAGTTCGGAAGGCCTGCGTGCGTGCTTTCCAATCGATCTGATGAAAATCATTCGCGGAATTGCTGCCTTCGAGAAACGCGCTCCGACCCTGGAAAAACGCGACGTCGACGAAGCGATGAAGGTCTATTTCGTCCACTAGGCGATGTCCGCTTTGATAAACTTCTGCGGCGCACCCGCCGCGGCCAAAACCGCTTCGGCCGCCAGATAACCGCTGCGCACAGCTCCTTCCATGGTGGCGGGCCAGCCGGATTTGGTCCAGTCCCCGGCGAGAAACAGGTTGTCCACTTTGGTTCGATTCCCAGGCCGATGCGCTTCGAGCCCGGGCTTCGCCGAAAACGTCGCGCGAATTTCCTTCACCACATGCGCCTTTTCGAGCTTGGCGCCGCGTACCTCCGGAAAGAACTCGGCTAGCTCCTGCAGCGCCAGCGCAATCACATCTGCGCGCGGCATCTCCGTCAGGCTGCGCGAAGCGCTCACCACCAGCTGCAAGTAACGGCCCTGGTGCTTGTTGAACATCCACTGCATGGTGCGATCGAGCAGCGTGGCATGCGGCAGATCCGTCACCGGGCGGTCGAACCACAAATGGATTCCAGTGATGGGCGAGTGCTCAAACTCACCCACGTCGACGCCTATTTCCGGCGCCACCGCGCTGATTCGTTCAAAGGGCAGCGCGCAAACGTAATAATCGCCGCGAACTTCCTCCTCCCCCGCAATCACGCCCCGCACGCTGTCACCGTCGATCACAACCCGCGTCACCGGCGCGCGCAGGCACAGCTCCACATTGCCGATGCGCTTCCAAGCGTCACCGCTGTAAAGGCGCCCCAGCGGAACGTTAGGCACACCCATTTCGTAAGCGTCCTTGCGTGCCAGAAATCCCAGACGGAACACCTGCAACCCATGCGCGGCAGCCATGCGATCCAATTCTTCGTTGATCGCGCTCACTAGTACCTGCCGCCAGAAGCGCTCGATCGCGCGCGCCGGCTGGCGCTGCTCCTTCAGCCAATCCAACATGCTGATGCGGTCGAGGTCCGTGCGTCGCCCCGCGCGCCCCACCGCCTGAATCGCCCGCCCTACCGCCAGCTTCTCGCCGAAATTCAAAAAGCTTAACTTCAAAAACGATTCCGCAAAATGCGCCGGCGCCGGCAGCATCCCGGAGCGCAGCACACTTCGCCGCCCGCCCGGCTCAATAAACGTGAACTCCCGCGAAAAAGCGATGTCCTGCTCCACTCCCAGCCGTTGATAGAAATCCAGTAGATTAACGCAGCAGCGCAGCAGAATATGCTGGCAGTTATCGATGAATTCAGCTTCCTCGCCGTTGCCCACTTCGTAGGAAGTCGCCCGGCCCCCCAAAAACGGCCGCGCTTCCAGCACCCTCACCGAGTGCCCCGCCCCACCCAATGCGGCTGCCGCGGCGAGTCCGGCCAAGCCTCCGCCAATGACGATGACTTCAGCCATCGTAACGCCTATTTCGAAAGGAAAAAACTAAGACGCAACTGGGACCGGCTTGCGACGCCCGCCGCCACCGCCGCTGGTCAACTCGATCGCCAGCCAGAGGACCACTGCGAGGAAGACGAGATCGGAAGGTTGGAGGTCCATGCGTGGTTTCATTATGGCGCACCGTACTCAAATAGGGCAAGTGACCTATGCTCCACTACGACCTAACGAGCGCCCGCACGGGCCCGCGCGCGCCCCAGCACCCGCACCACGTTTTCCATCAACTTCAAGCCGCAGTCGCCGCCCAGCGTCAGAATCGATTCGGGATGGAACTGCACTGCCTCCATCGGCAGCTCGCGATGCCGCACGCCCATGATCACGCCGTCTTCGCTTTCCGCAGTGACTTCAAACACGGCCGGCAGCTTCTCCGGGATAGCGTACAGCGAATGATAGCGGCCTACGAGGAATTCCGCAGGCAGCCCCTCGAACACTCCCACGCCGCGATTGCGTACCAGAGACGGTTTGCCATGCATCGGATATCCCAGCACGCCCAATTCGCCGCCAAACGCTTCCACCATCCCCTGCAATCCCAGGCAAACGCCGAAAACCGGAATCTCCAGTTTCGCAGCGTAACGCACCAACTCCGGCACTCCGAAATCGGAAGGCCGCCCCGGCCCCGGCGAAACCAGAATCAACGACGGCTGCAACTTATCGATCAACTCCAGCGGAAATCCCGTCCGATAAGTGATGACCTCAGCGCCCGTCTGCCGCGCATAATTCGACAGCGTGTGAATGAAACAATCCTCGTTATCCACCAAGAGCAGCCGCACGCCCGAGCCCTCTTCGGCCCGCGGCGCATACACCGGCTCTGACTTCTTCTCCGCATTCAGCGCTCTGAAAAAACCAGTAGCTTTCATCAGACATTCGTTGTGCTCACTAGCTGGGTCCGAATCGTACAGCAGCGTAGCCCCAGCGCTATAAGCCGCCACACCATCGCGCAAATGCACCGTGCGGATCGTGATCCCGGTATTGATGTCGCCATCCATTGAGATCATCCCCACCGCGCCGCCGTACCATCCGCGCGCCGTCTTTTCCAGATTCTCCACCGCCTGCGCCGCCCATTTCTTGGGAGCTCCAATAATCGTCACGGCCCACATGTGCGACAAAAACGCATCCAGCGAATCAAAGCCCTCCGCCAGCGTAGCCTCGACATGATCGACCGTATGGAAAACCCCAGCGTAAGACTCAATCAACTTGCGCCCAATAACTTTGACCGATCCCGGCACCGCAATGCGCGACTTGTCGTTGCGGTCGACATCGGTGCACATCGTCAACTCCGACTCTTCCTTGCGCGAATTCAGCAGCTCCCGAATGTTGTCAGCATCGCGCAGCGGATCGCCCGTACGCCGAGCCGTCCCCGCAATCGGGCAAGTCTCAATGCGCCGCCCCTCAATGCGCACAAACATCTCCGGCGACGCCCCAATCAGTTGTTCCTCCCCTAATTGCAGAAAGAATTCATAAGGACTAGGACTCGCATGCTGAATCTTCTCGAACAACTCCGACGGGCTCCCCGAGTAAGGCGCACGAAAAGTCTGCCGCAGCACCACTTCGTAATAGTCGCCCTGCCGCATCCCCTCGCGCACAGTCTCGACCTTGGCCATGTACTCCTCAGCCGTGTGATCGCTAACAATCGCCCCGGCTTTGGCCTTCTTAGCCCGCGTCAGCTTTTCCCCAGTGTGAGCCAGACCGCTAGTAGTCACATCCCCGCGCGCGAAATCGAACTGATACCGCTCAATGCGCTCCTTCTTGCGATCCATGAAATAAATGTCGTCGCAAAGAAAGAGGTGCAGATCTTTGACGTCGTGCCGCGGCAGCTTACGCTCAATAGGGTCGAATTGCAACAGCAAATCGTAGCCGAACGCCCCCACCAGCGCCAGCCGCGCCGACAACGGATGATGAAATTCCTTCAGCAGCGCCCGCACCACCGAAAACGCCGAAGGCTGCTTGCTCCGTTCCTCTTCAGAGAACAACTGCGGCAGCGCCTTCAATTCCCCGCGCAGCGTCCCGTCCTCATTCGCGAAACGTTCCCAATGCGGATGCGGCGCCAGCACCGGCTCCAGAAGCTGCGTGATCACCCGTCCCCGCGGACTCAGTGGACGAATGGTAATGTCCCGCCCCTGCGCGATAATTTCCAGCGGAGGCGCCACCGCCCCCACATCCCACCGCGAATACCGCCCCGGAAATTCGTACCCGGAAGAAAGATAGATCCCGCGCTGCGTGTCCATCTTCTTGAGCAGACCCTTCAACCCGCGGCTATAGGACACGTTCGAAATCGTGCGTGTGAATGCAATGCCGCTCAGCGTGGAATAAGTGTCAGGACGCATAAAAAACCGCGGGGATTAGTTTGAGGATATCACCACCGCGCGCCATGCCGATAAGCAGGCATGCGACTGGCTGTCATTCTAATCCCTGCCTTGCTTCAAGCCCAGTTCTCGACCACCACCCCGCCCGACTGCGCCAGCTACACATTAACGACGCTAGCCGACGGCACTTTCGCCTGCGAGCGTTACGCCACGTTCCCGTGGTTCGCCGCCGGACAAGGCTGGTCCACCCAAGTGGCACTGTTTACAGCCCCGGTCCCAGGACAACAACGAGGCGTACAATTCCAGATCGGCCTAGGCCCAGGAGCTTCCGTCCAAGCCGTCTACGGCGGCCTAGCCGGCAACTACGGACCCTTCACCTTCGTCCAACCCCCCGTCCTGGCAGGAACCTCCGCCCGCCTGGACATTCTGTCAGCCGCCTTCGCCGCAACCGACCTGGCCTACGGGCCGCTGTGGGTCCAACTGGACGCGCCCGACGTCCAGACCCTAGAAGCCGGTAACCTGCAGTTGATCTTCCTATTCGCCGACAGCACAGGAAAATACAACACCCAGCTAGCCGTGCCGCCCATCTTCAACGATCAAGCCACGTCCGCCTGGATCACCAGCTTTTCCGAAACACCCATTGACCGCAAAGCCGCCTCCCCCAACAGCAACGACTGTTCCTTCGCAGTAGCCAACCTCTCCGCCCAACCACAGTCCGTAACAGTGTCTCTGTACGATCAGTCCGGAAATCTCATCGCCCAGAAAACAACCCCCGTGCTAACCGCAGGCATTCCCGGAGGCGTCTACGGCAACGATTTCGGAAGCTTCTTCGGCCTGACCAGCTCCGCGCTGACCTCGCCCACCGGAACCCTCGATGGAACCATTCAGTTCGTATCCTCAGCCGGACTCCCCATCGCTCCCCTGGTAGTCCGTCTGGCCGGAAACAGCATCAGCACGTTCCAGGTCGCTCCCCTGCGCCCCTTCATCCCGCCGGTTGAATAAATTCCGCGAACACTTCGTTCGAAAACAGCACTCCGCGTGGCGTAAGCCTCACCCGCTCGCCCGCACGCTCCAGCAACCCGTCCTGCACGAACCGTTCGACCACGTTCGCAAACCCGCCACTCTCAATCCCCTCGCGCAACCGCAGCCCCAAGAAAAACGATTCCGACAACGGCTCCGCCGCCACTCTCTCGATAGCCCCTGGCGCCTCCACATAATCCGCAGCGCTCTCCGGATTCTGCCACCGCATCGTCCCGTCAAACGAATGCGCGTCCGCCCCGAATCCCAAATACGGCTCCCGCCTCCAATACTTCAAATTGTGCCGCGACTCAAACCCCGCCCGCGCAAAATTAGAAATCTCATACCGCTCGATCCCCAGCCGCGCCAGCCGCTCCACCGCCGTTTCGTAAAAATCAGCGATCGCATCTTCCCCCGGCACGTCCCCCGCGCCATACCTCGACCCCAGTACCAGCAGTTCCCTCCCTAACCTGCTGTCCTCATCCACCTCCAGCATGTAAACCGAAACATGCGGGACACCCAACCGTTCCACCCAATCCAGCGACTGTGCCCAGCTAGCCTCCGTCTGCCCCGGCAGCCCAGCGATCAGATCGACACTGATCGATTCAATCCCCGCCGCCCGCAGCAGCCCAATCTCCTGTTCGACAATCTCCGCCGTATGCCGCCGACCCGTGCGTACCAGCTCCTTCTGCACGAACGACTGCACGCCCAGACTCACCCGATTGATCCCCGCCCCGCGCCACGCGGCGACCTTCTCCACCGTGAGCCCTCCAGGAGCAGCCTCAATCGTAGCCTCCGCCCATTCCCGCCCCGGAACCGCCGCGAGTATCGAACCCAACGCGTCCCCCGCCAACTGACTAGGCGTCCCCCCGCCCAAATAAACCGTCTCCGGCGTCCACCTCCACTCCGTCCCCCGCAGCTCCGCCAGCAAGACATCCAGATACCGCGACTCCAGCTCCCGCGGAAACACCCCCGAAGCAAAGTTGCAGTAAGTACACTTCTGCGCGCAAAACGGATACGAAATGTAAACTCCAGCCACGCTTACAAACTCACTTCTTCCCCGATTTGCCGCCCCACCGCCCCCGCCACCAGTTCCACCAAAGTCTGCCCCGAATCAGCCGCCACGAAAGCCCCCCGTCCCGCGTCCCAGTCCAACTTGAAACTCTTCATCTGCGCTGAAACCCACACCTGGCTGACCGGCGCATTGGGACTCACCACGAACTTCGCCGGAGGGTCTTCAAACTCAATCACCAGCGCCCCGCCATTGAAATCCGCCTCGAATTCGTGCCGCTCCCCGGCCGCCGAGAGCCGCCGGTAAAGGTCTTCGAGCGCCTGGTCGGCGCGAGTTCTAAACTCTTGTTCGTCCATGGGTTTTGAGGGGTCCAGTACCAGCATAGCGCGCAACAAATCTGCTACTCTTGGTCGAACGAAGCATCCAATTGGTTTCATGCAGCCTGCCTGTATCCGACACACTGACCTGCCTGGGACCTCCCAGCTTTTCGCCGATTTGGCCTATCATTTCGACCGCGTTTCCCATTTCTACCAGCACGATCCCCACGATCCCCAGTCCTTCGATCGCGCCGCAGCCCAAATCCAATACCCCGACGACCGCCGCGCCGCCATGGTGGCCGCCCTCAAAGCCCAGAACGGCGACAGCGAGTCTCTAAGACGTTTAGCCCAGCCCGGCACCGTAGCCGTAGTCACCGGCCAGCAAGTGGGATTGTTCTCCGGCCCCGCCTACACAATTTACAAGGCGATGGCCGCCGCCCAAGTAGCCCGCCAGCTCACCGCGCGCGGCATCCCCGCGGTGCCCCTGTTCTGGCTAGCCACTGAAGATCACGACTTCGCCGAAGTAAATCACGCCTGGGTATTCGGAGCGTCCAGCGAACCCGCCGCCGTCCGAGTAGAAGCCCCCAAACAATTTGCCGGCAAGCCCAAGCCCGTAGGCGGCATCCCCATCGCCAATCCCCCGCTCCACGAACTCCGCGCCGCGCTAGCCGGCTTGCCCTTCACCGACGAAGTCATGGGTCTAGTCGATCAAGCCTACCGCCCCGGAGCCACCATGGGCTCCGCCTTCCGCGCGCTCCTGAAAACTTTATTAGCCAAGCTAGACCTCATCTACCTCGACCCCCTGGACCCCGCGATCCGTAAAATCGGCGCGCCCTTCCTGACCCAAGCCCTGGCCGCCGTGCCCGATCTGAAAGCCGGATTCCTAGCCCGCAACAAAGAGCTAACCGACTCCGGCTATCACGCCCAAGTTCACGTGGACGCGAAAACCTCCCTCTTCTTCCTGCTGGAAAAAGACGAACGCGCCACCCTGCGCCGCAAAGATTCCGACTATGCCGAATTAGCCGCACGCGCCGAACAAGTCTCGCCCAACGCCCTGCTCCGCCCCGTCTGGCAAGATTATCTGCTGCCCACAGTAGCCTACGTAGGCGGCCCCGGCGAGCTAGCCTACCTGGCGCAATCCCAAGTGGCTTACCAATTATTGTTAGACCGCATGCCCGTAGCCATGTCCCGCAGCGGCTTCACCATCCTGGACGCCCGCTCCCAAAAACTGCTCGACCGCTATCGCATGACCGTCACCCAAGTGATGACGAACGAAGGCGCACTCAAAGACCGCATAGCCCATTCGCTAGTCCCCGAGTCCGTCAGCAAATCACTAGAAACCACCACGGCGGAAGTCACCCGCCAAGTCGACCGCCTGCAGTCCGCCCTGGCAACCTTCGATCCCACCCTAGCCGCCTCCGCCGCCAAGAGCCGCGCCAAAATTCTCTACCAACTGGAAAAGCTAGGCCGCAAAACCGCCCGCGAAACCCTGCGCCGCGACGACCGCGCCCAGTCCGACGCCCGCCACCTCTCCGCCATGCTTTACCCGCACAAACACCCGCAGGAACGCTTCTACTCGATCCTCCCCTTCCTAGCCCAACACGGCCTGGATATAATCGACCGCCTCTACGACGCCGTCGACCCCATGTGCCCCGACCACCGCGTCTACACGATTTAACTCATGCGCATTAACACCGTCAAGCAAGCTCTGAAAGAGGGCAAGACCCAGTTCGGCTGCAGCACCTCCATGCTCCGTTCCCCCGAAGTCCCCCGCATCCTAGCCGCCGCCGGACTCAACTGGACCTACCTCGACTCCGAACACGGCGCCTTCGACCTGGAAACCCTGCAAGATCTGATCCGCGCCGCCAACGACTCCGGCCTCTGCCCCATCGTCCGCGTGGCGGATCTGCAATATGCTCTGGTTGCCCGCGCTCTGGACTGCGGAGCCCAAGGCGTCCTCTTCCCCCGCGTCGAATCGCCAGAGCTCTTAGAGAAAGCCATCAGCTGGACCCGCTTCCCCCCCGAAGGCGCCCGCGGCTTCGGCCTCCAGCCCACGCACCTAGGTTACGAAGCAGCCACCATGCCGGAAATCATCGCGCACATGAACGCGAACACCATGGTGGTCCTGCAAATCGAAACCCAAACCGCGCTAGATCGCATCGACGAGCTTTTATCCGTCCCCAAAATCGACGCTGTCATGATCGGCCCCGCCGACCTCTCCGTCTCGCTAGGAGTCCCCGGCCAGTTCGAGCACCCCAAACTAGTAGCCGCCATCGAAAAAATCCGCGACGCCTGCAACCGACACAACATCGCCCCCGGCCTCCACATGCGATCGCTGAAGTTGATCCAATATTGGCGCGACCACGGCCTCCGCTTCCTAAGCTGCAACAGCGAAATCGGCTTCCTGCTCGACAAAGCAACCGAAACGGCGGCCGCGCTAAGGGGCTAAAGGAGGCAGCTTGCCTGACTCCGTCTTCCTGGGCTTTTGTGCGAAGCGCAGGATGGCAGCGCCGTTCGCTGGACACGTGCGCCAAATCGCCAGCGTAAGCGAGTGCCTGTCCAAACGCCCCGACCGCTGGGTCCAGCGCTGGGACTTCAACCGCGCCACCTGCTGGAACACCGAAGCTGCCGCCTGGGCCTGCGTCCCCGCCGAATCGAAGCCGGACTTCACCCTCTTCGCCTATCGCATCGTTCCGTTGCACCCGCTGGACGATCTCTTCCCAAAAGATCTCCCAGCCCTGCCGCAAGAGCCCGATCTGCTCCCTTACGACCGGATCGGCTACGACATTGTCGAGCGCAATGCCGCGATAGGAATGCTCGGCTTCGGCTGCTCCCCACTCTCCTGCAACAGTATGGCGGAGAGCATCCCCGTGAACGACTTCTGCCTTCTAGACGATCTAGAATCGGCACTCTCTACCGCGCGGCGTTTCGACACAGAAAAGCCGGAACCCGGACCCTACGTTGTCATCGAAGTGCTGGCCCCGCGCTAACCCCGCCCGACCAGCGGCATCTTCGTAGCCATCACCGTCATGAACTGGACATTCGCCTCAAGCGGCAGCTTGGACATGTACAACACCGCATCCACCACGTGCCGCAAATCCAACCGCGGCTCCGGCGCCACTCCCCCATAAGGCTGCAGCACCCCCACCGCCATCCGCTCCGTCATCGGCGTAGCAGCGTTGCCAATATCGATCTGCCCGCAAGCAATATCATGCGCCCGCCCATCCAACGAAATAGACTTCGTCAGCCCCGTAATCGCATGCTTAGTCGCAGTGTAAGGAGCACTATGCGGACGCGGAGCGTGCGCCGATATCGATCCATTGTTTATGATCCGCCCCCCGCGTGGCTCCTGCGCCTTCATGATCTTAATCGCCTCCTGCGCACACAGAAAACAGCCAGTGAGGTTGACTGCCACAACAGTGTTCCACTGCTCAAAGCTAAGCTCCTCCATGGGCACAGCAGGCGCGCTAGTCCCCGCGTTGTTGAACAACAAATCCAACCGCCCATAAGTTTCGACGACCCGTCCGAACAAAGCCCGCACCGCATCCGGCTTGCCCACGTCGGTGGGAACCACCAACATGTCCGGCCCCCCGCAAGCGATCGACGCCGTAGTGCGCAATTCCTCCGCCCGCCGCCCCGCGAGCACCACAGCCCACCCCTCGCCCCGCAGCCCCAGTGCGACAGCGCGCCCAATCCCGCTACCCGCCCCCGTCACCACCGCGATGTTCATAGCGTCTTGGTAGAGCCGCCGTCCATGTCGATCATCGCCCCCTGCAAGAACCGCCCCTCCGGCCCCGCAATAAAAGCCACCAATGCCGCAATGTCCTCCGGTTCGCCCACCCGCGTAGTCTTCGAAGCCGCAACCATCCCCCGCTCCGCCGTAGCCAGATCTACGCCCTGTTCCTTCGCGACAGCCTGCAAGCGCGTCTGAAACCGCCCTGTGCGAACCAGCCCCGGATTGATCACATTCACCTGCACTCCGTCAGCGATCCCCACCTCCGCCATCGCCTTAGTGAAGGACTGCATCGCCGCATTCACAGACCCGCCAATCGCAAACTCCGACCCCGGCGTCCGCCCCCCGCCTCCCGAAATATTCACCACCGACCCGCGCGATTTCTTAAGATGCGGCCAAGCCGCGCGAGTCAACCGCACCGCCCCAAAAAACTTAAGCGCAAACCCATCCGCCCAGTCTTCATCCGTGAGCTCCAGAAACACCCCGCGCTTAGTAGCGCCAGCGTTGTTCACCACAATGTCGATCCCGCCAAAATTTTTCACCGCGAATTCCGCAAGCTGTGCCGGACTCTCCGGAAGCCGCAGATCGAGCGCAATCGAAGTAGCCGTCCCGCCCGCGGCTTTGATCTCCTTCACGCCAGCCTCCAGAGCCGCCACATCACGCGCGCACAACACTGTCTGCGCGCCGTCCCTCGCCAGTCGCATCGCAATCGCCCGCCCAATCCCCCGGCTAGCCCCCGTAACGATCGCGACTCTCATCCTTGCTCCGTACGATTAATCATGAACGTCGACATCCCTTCGAAAAAGTCCCGCACGTATTTCTCAGCCTCCGCCGGAAACGCAGCCTGCTTGAGCGCGTTGTCCATGAATTGCATCCAGCGATCCCGCGCCGCCTTCGTCACCGGAAACGGAATATGACGAGCCCGCAGTCGAGGATGCCCCCGCTCCTCGATATACCGCTGCGGCCCGCCAAATCGATAGACCAAGTAGTCCCGCAGCCGCTGCTCCGCCCCCGCCATATCGTGCTTGGGATACATCGGCCCCAATATGTCATCGCCCGGGACCTGCTCATAAAACGCCGCGATCAACCGCGCGAATCCCTCTTCACCCACCGCCGAATACACTTCCATTTCATCCATTCAAAACGATGCTAGCAGCCGCGCACGTCTTAATGAAAGTCATGCGACACCCCAGCCGCCGCATCGACGCGCAGCGCCTCCACGCGCGATGCCTTCACCGACACCGACCCCCGCTGGTTTTGCAGAATCCCCTCGATCAACAAAAATGGCTCCTCCACAATCGTCAACCGCTGCTCCGCAAACAAATCCGGCAGAACGATAGCATTAGCGACTCCAGTCTCATCCTCCAGACTCACAAACAAAAATCCTTTAGCGGTCCCCGGACGCTGCCGGCAAATAACACTCCCCGCGATACGCACCAGCACCCCGTCAGCAATGTTCCCCAGCTGCGCAGCCGGAATCACGCCGAGCCCATCCATGTATTCGCGATGCAGCCGCATCGGATGCATGCCGATCGTAAGCCCCGTCGAGCGATAATCCGCGAACAACCGCTCCTCCGCCCGCATCACAGCCAGCGGCGACGTCTCCCTCTCCCCCGCAGCCGATTCCAGCAACTCCCCCACCGGCCGCGCCGCCAGCTCAGAATCCCACAGCGCCTCCCGCCGGTGACTCGCCTCCTCGCGGATAAAATTCAACGCCCCCGCCTGCGCCAGCGAATTCAATTCCTCCTTGCGAATCCCCACCACCCGCCGCACCAGATCGCGAATGCTAGCAAACGGCGCACGCCCCCGCTCCTCAATCATGCGCGCGGCAATTTCCCGCCGCAGCCCCTTAAGATAGTTGAACCCCAAGCGCACCACCCACCCGCCGTCACCCTGCTCCAGCGTGCACTTCCACACCGACCGCGTCACATCAATAGGCCTGAAGTGCAACCCATGCCGCTGCGCATCCTTCACCAAGGTCGCCGGATGATAAAACCCCATCGGCTGATTGTTCAACATA
>Ga0105248_10001982_pt1 | contig 22752 bp, 17 predicted proteins | sample KBSS34metaG_FD_81524 | JGI IMG/M metagenome (GOLD analysis project Ga0105248, IMG submission 81524) | Switchgrass rhizosphere microbial communities from Kellogg Biological Station, Michigan, USA - KBS S3-4 metaG | ecosystem: Host-associated > Plants > Roots > Rhizosphere > Soil | place...
CCACCGCGCCGGCGATCACGATCGGCCAGGGCGACGGCTGCGCGACGCGCGTGTCTTCGGGCGGCGATATGGACAACAGAATCTCCGAACGACGAACTCTCCAACATCCTCATGGGTGTGTCACGGCCGTGACAACGGCGCGGCTCTCGTGCGAGAGGAACCAAGAGCCCTACAGCGCCGTTTTTTGGTCAGGCGAGGCTCAAGGCGGCGGCGGGGATGCTCGAGGGCCCAGACATCAGACCTGAGGCGATGACGGTCGAGGCGCTGCAGGCGGCGCTTGAGCGCGAGCGCGAACGCGCCCGCGAGGTCGATCATCGCGCCAAGAACAGCCTCCAGCTGGTCTCCTCCCTGCTGCTGCTGCTGGGGCGCCGCTCCTCGCAGCCGGAAACCCAGCGGGCGCTGAAGGCCATGCACCAGCGGGTCGGCGCGGTCGCGGCGGTGCATCGCGAAATTCTCGACGCCCAGGAGTCGGATCGCTTCAACCTCACCGCCTTCGTCCGCGAACACGTCTCGACCCTGGCGCGCGCCCAGGGCGGGGGCGCGGTGGTGCATCTCGACCTCGCCCCGGTGGAGGTCTCGGCGGCCCAGGCCTGCCCGGTGGCCCTGCTGGTCAACGAGCTGGCGCAGAACGCCCTGACCCACGGCGCCGCGCCGGACCGCCCGGCCGAGGTGACGGTGCGGCTGGAGCCGGCCGGCGCCGGCTTTGCGCTGACCCTGCGGGACGAAGGCCCCGGCCTGCCGCCGAATGGCGGCGAGGGCGGCTTTGGCCTGTTCATGACCCGGCTGCTGTCCCAGCAGCTGGGCGCCGACGTCGCCTGGACCGATGCGCAACCCGGACAGCGGGTGGTCGTTACCGTTCCATGAGCCTTGCCCCGCCCCGCCCGACCCCGCGCCCGTCTGTCGTCTGCGCGGGACGGCGCGCGGAGGGGTGAGCATGCCCTATCTCGCCAACATCATCGGGGTCGGCGCCGCGCTCTGCTCGATGGCGAGCTTTGTGCCGCAGATCCTCAAGATCCTGCGCGAACGCGACGCCTCCGCCGTCTCGCTGCGCATGTATGCGGTGACGGTCACGGGCTTTTGCCTGTGGATCGCCTACGGCGCGATGATCGACAGCTGGCCGGTGGTCGGCTCCAACGCCGTCTGCCTGGGGCTTTCGGCGACCATCCTGGTGCTCAAGTGGCGGTTCGATCAGGGCCGCGGCGCGGCCCCTCGCGCGGCCGCCTAGCCTAGCCCCCAAACTGGCGCCCCCACGTCTAGCCATCACCGGCGCTGCGCCTTAAAGGCTGCCGACGCAGGCGCCTCGCTCGGGTGCGCCTGGGCGGCGCGCTTGGGACGGTGAGGCATGAGCGATCGACTGGCGGCGGCGCAAGCGGCTCTCAACGCGGGCCAGCCGGCGGAGGCCATCGAGCATATCCTCGCCGCGCTGCTGCAGGACCCCGCCCGTCCAGCGGCGGTCTATCGCATCCTGCTCACCCAGCTCTACAAGGCCGGGCGCGCCGAGGAGGGGGCGACCTGGGCGGCGCGCGCCGTGGCCCAGCATCCGCGCGACGTCGAACTGGCCAACCTCCGCGGGGTGCTGCTGCGGCGGCTGGGCCGCCTCGACGAGGCGCTGGCCGCGCTCGACGAGGCGGTGCGGATCGCGCCGCAGCTGGACGCCCCGCAGTACAATCGCTGCAACGTGCTGCTGGACCTGCGCGACGGCCCCAGGGCCGAGGCCGGGCTGACCAAGCTGGTGCGCCAGCAACCGCGCAACGCCGAATTCCAGCGCCAGCTCGGCCGCGCGCTGCTGCTGCAGGGCAAGACCGATCCGGCGCTGGTGCGGTTCCGCCAGGCGGTGGCGATCCAGAAAGATCTCATCGACGCCTGGCTGGATCTCTCCGGCGCGCTGAACGAACTGCACCGGACCAAACAGGCCGAGGAGGTGCTGGACAAGGCGATGGCGGCCAATCCCGCCCACCCCCGGCTGGTCGAGGCCCGCGTCGTGGTGCTGCGCCGGGCCGGGCAGTTCCGCCGCGCGGAGACCTATCTGCGGAGCTTCCTGCCGCAGCTGGAGACGGCGGCCTGGCTGCACTACCAGCTCGGCCAGGTGCTGAGCGAATATGACCGCGTCAGCGGCAACCTCCATCTGCGCCGCGCGGTCGAGCTCGATCCGGCGAACAACGACTACCGGCTAACGCTGATCGAGAGTCTGGAGCGGACGCGCGCCGGCGACGAAGGGGCCAACATCGAGGAGTCCTACCAGCTGGCGAAGGCGGTGTTGGCGCCGGGGGGCGAGATCACCGAGCCGGCGGCGCGCAAGATCCTCTACGAGGTGCTGCAGCGCGTGGCCGACTACGCTGACATGCCTCGCACCGGCGACTTCCGCAGCCGCGGCCGCGCCTGGGCGGAGAGCGGCCGCCACGCCGCGCTGATGAAGCAGCTGTCGGCGGTGGAGACCGACGCGGACCGCGCCGAACTGCTGGAAGAGCACCAGATCTGGGGCCGCAAAGTCGAGCGCCACGCCGCCGCAACGCCGATCCGCCGTCCCCGGCCGCGCGCCAAGGACGGCCGCATCCGGCTCGGCCTGATGTCCTCGGACCTGCGCCGCCACCCGGTCGGCTATTTCGCCATGCCGCTGTTCGAGGCCGTCGACGAGCGCTTCGACCTCTACGCCTATTCCTACTATCAGGGGGCGGAGGACGACGTTCAGAGGGCGATGGCCGAACGCGCCAAGGCCTTCCGCTGGAACCCGGAAGTCGGCGCGCGCGAGGCCGCCCAACTGATCGCCGACGACCAGCTCGACATGCTGATCGAGCTGGGTGGATCGACCGCCATGAACAAGCTGGATGTGATGGCCTACCGGCCGGCCGCCCGCCAGGCGAGCTGGCTGGGCTATCCGCACTCGGCGGGGCTCTCGACCATCGACTATCTGGTGGTCGACCCCTACGTCATGCCCGAGCGGCCGGAGCTGATCCTCGAAAAGCCGCTGATGCTGCCGAACGCCTGGTATCCGCTGGGCGCCTTCCACTTCCGCCCGGAGCCCGCCGCCAATCCCCAGCCGCCGGTCGCGCGCAACGGCTACGTCACCTTCGGCACGGCCAACAACCCGGCGAAATACACGCCCCAGGTGGTCGCCGCCTGGGCCCGGGTGCTGCGCGAGACGCCGGGTTCGCGCTTCCTGTTCATCCGCCCGGAAGGCGGCGCGCGGTCGTTCCGCGAGAACCTCGGCGCCATTTTCGAGGCCGGCGGGGTCTCGGCCGAGCGCATCCAGTTCGAGGCGGTGCGCGGCGCGCACCTGCCGCACTACAACCGCATCGACATCAGCCTCGACTGCTTCCCTCAGACCGGCGGCACCACGACCTGCGAGTCGATGTGGATGGGCGCGCCCTGCGTGTCCCTGGTCGGCCCAAGCGTGTTCGAGCGGCTGAGCTATTCGACGCTGATGAACCTCGGCCTGCCGGAGCTCTGCGCCCGCACCGTCGACGACTATGTGGCGATCGCCGCCGGCCTCGCCGCCGACCCTGCACGGATCGCCGAGCTGCGCGCGACCCTGCGCCAGCGCATGCTGGCCAGCCCGCTCGGCCAGACCCAGGCCTGGGCGCGCGACTTCTACGCCGCCGTCGCCCGCACGCTGGAAGGGGCGGCGGTCACCGCTTAGAGGCCGCGGGCAGACGTTTTTTGAACCACGAAATACACGAAAGCGACAGCGCTGAGCGTGGGCTTCCCATGGACGTCGCGGGATGAACGGACCGGCCCATGGCCGGTCGATTGCTCGTCCACGGCGGTCCGCCGGAGGGCAGCCTTTCGTGTATTTCGTGTATTTCGTGGACAAATCCCTGGCGGGCTTCCCTAGGAAGCCCGCCTCCCGGCGGCGTACCAGCCGACGTAGTCGTCCCAGAAGCCCGCCTCGTCCCAGCCCTCGCGCGGGGCCGGCTCGGCGTTGATGCGTTGCAGCGGCTCGGGAAACGCCGTCTGCTCGGCGAAGGCGACTGGGCAGTCGCGGCCGAGCCGACGCCCCGCCTCAAGCGCGACCTTTTCGGCGAAGGCGCCCTGGGTGGCGATCCAGCCGCTCGGACGATGGACCGCGGGCGTCGCGGGATCGCGCAGGAGCGCCGCCAGATACTGGGCGTAGGCCCGCGCCAGCAGCGGCGCCGGCAGGTGATCGCGCAGATAGAGCGGGGTGCGGACGACCGGCGTCTCGCCGGCGAACCAGCTGCGGAACAGGTAGGCCGGGAACGCCCGCTGCTGTTCGCAGGCGCCGTAGGGGCTGGGGATCACCAACCGGCCGAACCGCAGGCCGGACCAGCCCGCCTGGTGCAGCAAGGCGATGTTGGTCAGGGTCTTGGACAGGCCATAGGGCGTCACCGCCAGCGGCGCCTCGGGCGAGCCGCCCTCGCCGGCCTCGAACACCGTGCCGGTGACCAGGGCGACGCGCGCGCCCTGGCCGGCCAGCGCCTGCAGCACCTGCGGCGCGCCGGCGAGATTGCGGGCGAACGCCGCGGTCGCATCGAAGCCGGGGTCGCGATAGCCGGTGACGTCGGCGGCGTGGTGGGCCAGGGCGGCGATGTCCGGCCGGCTGCGCAGCAGGTCGAGGAAGCCTTCCGAGCCGAACGGTCGGGCGTAGACCACCTCGGCCACGGCCTCGACCCGGGCGATCCGCGCCAGCCGCTCGGCGTCGTAGTCGCTCCGTGCGCGCAGCAGCGGGGCGAGGACCGTGAACCCGGCGCCGGCCAGGGCCTCGGCGATCCACATGCCGGTGAAGGCGCTGGCGCCGGTGAGGAGGACCGTCTCGCCCATCAGCCGGCCCGATAGTCCGCATAGCCGGCGTCGCGCGGCGAGATCACCGCCGGCTGTGACGGCCAGGCGATGGCGAAGGCCGGGTCGTCCCAGCGCACGCCGGCCTCATGCCCCGGCTGGTAGCGCGGGGCGATCTGGTAGATCACGTCGGTGTCGGGCTCGAGGGTCAGGAAGCCGTGGGCCACGCCTTCCGGGATCAGGAGGGCGCGGCCATTGTCGGCCGAGAGCTCGGCGGCGCTCCAGCGGCGATGGGTCGGGCTGGCCGGGCGCAGATCGACGGCGACGTCGAAGATCCGCCCACGGACGCAGCGCACCAGCTTGACCTCCGCGTGCGGCGCTGGCTGGTAGTGCAGGCCGCGCAGCGTGCCTGTGTGGGGATTGCGCGACAGGCTGGTCTGCTCGGGCGCGAAAGGATGGCCAGCGGTCGCGAATTCCTCCGGGCAATGCAGTCGCGCGAAGGCGCCGCGCTCGTCCGTGCGCGGCTCGATGTCGACCACCACCACGCCTGCGAGCCCGGTCGCGGTGAAGCGCATCAGCCGACCACCTCGGTGCGCGGCGAGGCCACCACGAAGCGGCCGCCCCACTCGGCGATATGGGCCAGCTGCCCCATGATCTCGGCCTTCAGGTTCCACGGCAGGATGAGCAGATAGTCCGGCCGCACCTGGCGCACCTGGTCGGGCGCCAGGATCGGGGCGTGGGTGCCAGGCAGGAAGCGGTCCTGCTTGGCCGGGTTGGCGTCGAAGGCCGCGACGATGTCGTCGGCTGTGGCGGCGCAGTAGTTGAGGAAGGTGTTGCCCTTGGCCGCCGCCCCATAGGCCGCGATCCGCCGGCCCTCTGCCTTGGCCGCGGCCAGGAAGGCGCGGAAGCTGTCGCGCACCGCCTCGACCTTGGGCGTAAAGTCCAGATAGGTCTCGACCCGCCCAAGGCCCGCGGCGGTCTCGCGGGCGCGCAACGCCTGCAGCGCCGCGGTCTCCGACCGGCCCGAGCCGACATGGCAGCAGAACAGTCGCAGCGATCCGCCGTGGGTCGGCAGCAGCTCGACGTCGAACGGGCGAAGCCCGTTCGCCGCCAGCACCTGCTCCACCGCCAGCAGCGACAGGTAGGAGAAGTGCTCGTGGTAGATGGTGTCGAACTGCACCAGCTCGATCAGGTTCAGCAGGTGCGGGAATTCGAAGGTCAGCACGCCCTCGTCCTTCAGCACGTGGCCAAAGCCCGCCACGAAGGCCGAGATGTCCGGGACGTGGGCCAGGACGTTGTTGGCCGCCATCAGGTCGGCGCGCACGCCGCGCGCCGCCAGCGCCTGGGCGGTCTGTTGGTTGAAGAAGGCGACCTCGGTGGCGACGCCGCGGGCCCGGGCCGCCTGGGCGGTGTTGGCGGCCGGCTCGATCCCCAGCACCGGCACGCCCATGGCCACGAAGTGCTGCAGCAGATAGCCGTCGTTGCTGGCGATCTCAACCACCAGCGAGTCCGGGCCGAGGTTCAGCCGCTCGGCCATGGCCTCGGCGTAGCGGCCGGCATGGGCCACCCAGCTCGGCGAGAAGGAGGAGAAGTAGGCGTAGTCCTGGTCGAAGATGGCCTCGGCCGGCACCACGTCGTCGACCTGCACCAGGAAGCAGCCGCCGCAGACCCTGGCGTGCAGCGGGTAGCGGCGCTCGGTACCGGCGGCGAGCTCCGCGGCCGTCAGGTTGCTGTTGGCCAGCGGCTGGTCGCCGAGGTCGACGAAGGTGTGGACCAGCGGGGTCTGGCAGAACCGGCAATGCGGCGCAGCGCTCATGGCCAAACTTTCACGGGTGTGCCTCGTAGGCTTCGATTTCTTCCAGGCAGAGGTCGAGCGCCGCCTCGCCGGCGGCCCGGCGGCGGTGCCAGTCCATGGTCAGGGCCACGGCCTGCGGCGCGTCCAGCCGGCTTTGGAAGCCGAGGGTCTGCGCCGCCAAGGTCGCGTCGATGGCCAGGGCGCGGGCCTCCAGCGAGTCCGGATCCGGGTCGTGCCGCCAGGGCTGGGCGCCCAGGGCCGCGACGCCGAGGCTGGCCAGCTGGCCGACGGTCACCTGCGGCCCGCCCGGCCGCGGGCCGAAGTTCAGCGCGCGCGGCGTGTCGCGACGCTCGGCCAGCGCCTGCAAGTAGGTCAGGTAGCCGGCCACGCAGTCGAGCACATGCTGCCAGGGGCGGGTGGCTTCCGGATGGCGCAGCTCGACGGTCTCGCCGGCCTGGGCCGCCCGGACGATGTCGGCCACCAGCCGATCGCGCGAGAAGTCTCCGCCGCCGATGACGTTGCCGCCGCGCGCGGTGGCGAGCGGCACCCCCTCGCGCTCGAAATAGCTCTGGGCGAAGCTGGCGGCGACCAGCTCGGCGGCCGCCTTGGAGGCCGAATAGGGGTCCTTGCCGCCCAGGGCGTCGGTCTCGACAAAGGGCCGGCCGGTCTCGGCGTTGGCGTAGACCTTGTCGGTGGTGATCACCAGGATCGCCTGGAGCGCCGACTGGTCCCGCAACGCCTGCAGCAGATGGGCGGTGCCCATGACATTGGTCTCGAAGGTCTCGATCGGATCCTCGATGGCGGCGCGCACGATCGGCTGGGCTGCCATGTGCAGCACCAGGTCGAAGGTCTGTTCGGCGACCAGGCCGCGCACCGCGTCGAGATTGCGCAGGTCCACCAGCCGCGAGGCGACCCGCCGCGCGACGCCGGCCAGTTCATAGAGGCTGGGATCCTGGTCCGGCGGCAGCGCCAGGCCGGTGACCTCCGCGCCCATCCGCGAAAGCCAGATCGCCGCCCAGGCGCCCTTGAAGCCGGTGTGGCCGGTCAGCAGGACACGCTTGCCGCGCCAGAAGCTGGGGTTCACCGCCACGGCGCCGCGCCCGAGGCCCAGAGCCCCTCCAGCTGGGTCTTGTCGCGCAGGGTGTCCATCGCCGCCCAGAAGCCGTCGTGGCGGAAGGCGGCCAGCTGGCCGTCGTGGGCGAGGCCTTCCAGCGGTTCGTTCTCCCACACCGTGGCGTCGCCGGCGATGCGGTCCAGCACGCTCGGATTCAGCACGAAGAAGCCGCCGTTGATCAGGCCGTTGTCGCCGGGCGGCTTTTCACTGAACCGCTGGACCTGGCCCTGGTCGATCTCCAGCGCGCCGAAGCGGCCCGGCGGGGCGACCGCGGTGACCGTCGCCGCACGTCCGTGCTGGCGGTGGAAGGCGGCGAGCGCGGTCAGGTCGACGTCCGACAGGCCGTCGCCATAGGTCAGGAAGAAGGGCTCGGCCGGATCGAGGTAGCGGGCCACCCGCTTCAGCCGGCCGCCGGTCATGGTCTGCTCGCCGGTCTCCACCAGAGTCACCCGCCAGGGCTCGTGATTGGTCGAGTGGTATTCGATGGCGTCCTTGGCGAGGTCGACGGTGACGTCGGCGTTGTGCAGCACGTAGTTGGCGAAATACTCCTTGATCATATAGCCCTTGTAGCCCAGGCATACGACGAAGTCGTTGAATCCATGATGAGAATAGTGCGTCATGATATGCCAAAGGATCGGCCGGCCGCCGATCTCGATCATCGGTTTGGGCCGCAGGTGGCTCTCTTCCGAGATGCGCGTGCCAAGCCCGCCCGCGAGGATCACCGTCTTCATGCTTCGTCTCTCGCGCGCCGTCCTGGGCGCCCTTTCGCCCCTCTTATAGCGATCCTCCGCTCGGATGAAGCTTGCGCCCGCAGGCGGCGCGCGGGATGGGTGCGGCATGGCAGAGGCGCCGCGCGTCACCTTTCTCATCGTCGGGGTCCAGAAGGGCGGCACGACCGAGCTCTACGACTATCTGGCCGACTATCCGGACGTCGGCCTGTCGCGCGTCAAGGAGGTCCACTTCTTCGACGACGAGACGCGCGACTGGCGCACGCCCGTCTACCGCGACTACCACGCCCAGTTCGACGCCGCGGCCTGCGACGCGCGGGCCTGCGGGGAAGCCACGCCGATCTACCTCTACTGGCCGAACGCTCTGGAGCGGATCGCCGCCTATAATCCGGCCATGCGGCTGATCGTGGCCCTGCGCGATCCGGTGCAGCGGGCCTGGTCGCACTGGCGCATGGAATACGCCCGCGGCGCCGAGCACGAGCCCTTCGACTGGTGCATCCGCCAGGGCCGCCAGCGGCTGTTCGACGCCCGGCCTCCCGTCGCCCCGTGGGGCCATCACCGCGAGTTCTCCTATGTCGAGCGCGGCTTCTACGGCGAGCAGCTGGAGCGGCTGTTCGCCCGCTTCCCGCGCGAGCAGGTCCTCATCCTGCGGGCCGAAGACCTGAGGCGGGATCCGGCTACGACCCTGGACCAGGTGCGCGGCTTTCTGGGCCTGGCCGTCGCCCAGGCCCCGGCGGCGCGCGAGGCGCATGTCGGCCAGGCGATCGACTACCCCTCGACGCTGACCCCGCAAGACGTGGACTGGCTGCGCCGCGTCTACGCCCGCGATCAGCAGCGGCTGAAGACGCTCGCCGGCTTCGCCTACGACGAGGCGGCTTAGCCGGGCGTCGGCGCACGGGCGCAGAGCGAATGCCGCGGCCGGCCGCCGTCCGCTCTCTGGAAGTTGATCGCCGCAGATCCGGATTTTCTTTGCCCCTGCGGCGGTTTCAGCTAAGCTTTGACGTCAGCCTAGCTCTCCATGGCTGTGTCGCTTTGGCCGGGCAGTGGACCGCGAGGTTCGCCGTCCGGCCTTTGCGTTTCTGGCCTCTTGGGCAAGAAGGCTGAGGGCGGTTGGCGATCGTGTCCCCGCCACGCGGCCCGCCACACGGAATGTCGTGTGAAGCGGATTTTCGCGGAAAGGAGAACGAGCGGCACTGGACAGGCCTCTGTCCCATGCGGGATGAGTGCCGGATGCAGATTCTTCTTCATGTCGGATGCGGACCGAAGCGCAAGGCGCAGACCACAGCCGGCTTCAATACGCCCGATTGGAAGGAGATCCGACTCGACATTGACCAATCGGTCATGCCGGACATCATCGGGACGATGACGGACATGTCTGCGGTCGAGAGCGGCTCCGTCGACGCCATCTATTCCAGCCACAACATCGAGCACCTGTACGCGCACGAGGTTCCGGTCGCGCTTGCGGAGTTCCGCCGCGTGTTGAAGGCGGACGGGTTCGCCGTGATCACCTGCCCGGACCTGCAGTCGGTCGCCGCCCTGGTGGCGCAGGACAAGTTGCTGGACCCCGCCTACGTCTCACCGGCGGGCCCCATCTCACCGCACGACACCCTTTACGGCTTCGGGACCGCCATGGCGGCCGGAAACCTCTACATGGCCCACCGCTGCGGCTTCACCCGGCGGACCCTGCTGGAGACGCTCCAGAAGGCGGGCTTCGGCAGCAATGCCGCCATGCAGCGGGCGCGAAACTTCGACCTGTGGGCGGTCGCCTCCAAGTCGCAGCGATCCAACGATGAGATGCAGGCGCTCGTTCGCGCGCATTTTCCGCTGACGCCCGTCCAGGGTTAGGTAGCCGCCCGCGGTCCTCGGAGCCGCTCGCGGCGCCCATTCATTGGCGTTGCAGGATTTGGACGCCGCCCGCTGCGGCGGCCCGTTCGCTTGCAATCTTGTCTGGCGGGAGGTCGCAGCGCGTCGGCTGCGGCCACAAACGCCACCCGCGCACCGACTCTAAGCGCAGCCCGGCGAGCGATCACAGCATCCCCCTGGCGCGCAGCAAGGCTCGGCGTCACCAGGACTCCGCTTGGCCAGCAGGGGGAGCCGACGACGAAGGCGCTTGGCCCAGGGATCCTGTGGAGCCCGGTTCGCCTGAGAAGGCGGCGATTGAGATAAGCCCGAAAGGAAAAGGGCCGCCCCGAAGGGCGGCCCTCACCTTAGACCAGAGCCTGAAGCTTAGGCTTAGACGATGCTGCTGGAGTCGATGTCGGTCAGCGAACGGCCGACGAGGACGACAGCAACGTCAGACGCGCCGAAAGTACCCGAGGCGGCGACGTCCGCAAACACAACCACGTCCGACCCGACCTCAACGGCGACAACATGGTTGCCGGCGGTGAACTGAGCGGTGGCGTAGGTGACGGCCCCAGCATAGTCCGTCGCGCTGCTTTCCACGTAACCGGACAGACCGCCAAAGTTCAGGTGGTTGCCGGAATGCCAATCCGTGATCGAGTCGGCCGTGGCCGCCGCGGTCGGAGTGTTGTCGCCGGTGACGAACACGAAGGTGTCGTTGCCGCCGCCGCCGGTCAGAACGTCGACGCCAGCTCCAGCCGTGATCGTGTCGTCGCCGAGACCGCCGGTGATCGTGTCGGCGCCGGTGGTGGCCGTGATCACGTCATTGCCAGCGCCGCCGTCGAGCACGTTCGCGCCCGCGCCGCCGACGATGCTGTCAGCGCCATCGCCACCGGAGATCGTGTCGGCGCCAGTGCCACCCGTCAGGGTGTCGAGGCCCGCGCCGCCGTCGATCGCCGCGGTGCCGCCATTCACCTTCGCCGCCGCCGTGATGACGTCGTTGCCGTCGCCGCCGAGGATCGTGTCCGCACCCGACAGGCCGTTGCCGAGCGTGACCGTATCGTTGCCAGCCCCGACGTCGATGCTCTGGACGCCCGTGTAGGTCGCGGACCCCGTGATGGTCAGCGTGTCGTTGCCGGCGCCGGCCGTGATCAGGTCGTTGCCGACCGCGTTGCCGCTGTGGTTGAGGGTGAAGATATTGTCGCCCGCGCCCAGATCGACCAGGTGAGAGAAGGTGAAGTTGCCCGTCGTCAGCGCGATCGTGTCGTTGCCGTCGCCACCGAGGAAGGTGGAGTTGGCGGTCAGGTTGGTCGCGGTGATGGTGTCGTCGCCGAGATCAGCGGCGATGTACTTCGCCCCGAGGCCCGTGGACGTGATGGCGTCGTTGCCGTCGCCGCCGTGGATGGTCGCGGAGCCCGCGTCGCCCAGGGTGAACACGTCGTCGCCGGCGTTGCCATTGATCACCAGCGAACCAGCGTGCGTGCCGCTGGTCGTGATGGTGTCGGCGCCGTCGTCGCCAAAGATTTGAGCGGTGGTGCCGGCGCCGCCCGTGAAGGCCAGCGTGATGCTGTCATTGCCCTGGCCGCCATGCAGCGTATCGGCGCCGTCGCCGCCAACGATGGTGTCGTTGCCCGCGTTGCCGTTGATGATGTCGGCGCCCGTGCTGCCGGTGAGGCTGTCGTTGCCGTCGCCACCAAAGATGGTGTTGCTGCCGACGCCGGCCGTCACGGTGTCGTTGCCCGCGCCCGCGTCGATCGACGCGCTGCCAGTGCCGCTGGTGATGGCGTCGTTGCCTTGGCCGCCGGAGAGCGTGTCGGCGCCGCCGCCGCCCACGACCGTGTCGTTGCCGAGGTCGCCGCTGAGGAAGTCGTTGCCCGTGCCGCCGGTGATGGAGTCGTTGCCCTGGCCGCCGAGCAGGGTCGAGGCGACGTCGCCGCCGGTGACCGTGTCGTTGCCGAGGTTGCCGTTCACAAAGGCGCCGCCCGTGAAGGTGATCACGTCGTTGCCCTGGCCGCCGTAGAGCGTGTCGCTGCCCGCGAGGCCGGTGAGGGTGTCGTCGCCCTTGTTGCCTTGCAGGTAGTCGGCCGAAGCCGTGCCGGTGATGTCGTCAGCGCCATCAAAACCGAACGCGCCGCCGACAGTCGTGACCGTTTCCGCGCCCGTACCGCCGACGAACAGGCTCGCACCCGAGGTGAACAACACGGTCTCGCCCGCGAAGGCCGCACCGAAGGTCTTCGACGCGCCGGTCACGGTGTCCGTCACGACGACGCTCGTCAGTCCGCCCGGGTTCAGGATCGTGCCGGCGTCGGTCACATAGCTGACCCGGAATTTCGCCGCGCTCGACCCTGCGTTGGTGACGGAAAGGGTGTCGCTCGCCGACCAGGCCAGCGCCTCGGCGTCAGTGATCGTCTCAAAGTTGAAAATCGCCATTATTCTCTCCAGTCTGTGTCACACGGACCCCGGCACGCCTGACCCCCATCCCCGATGGAGCGGTCCCGACGGTCCATCACCCCATGCGCCACGGCGGAACCGCGGCGAAGGTTAAACGAGCCCGATGGAAGACGTATCGGATGAGGGCCCGTCGCGCAATATCAAAAAGGCCACACTTTGGCGGCTCTAAGGCCAAGCTCCACCGCTTGTGCGCAAGGGGGAAAAGCCCCCGAAATCGGCCCAGAAAAGGGTTAAAAAATGGTGTCGGACGGGCTCCGAAAAGCCCGTCCGAAACCGATGCCCCTATCGCTCGTGGAACGCGTGCTCGAGCGTGTCGGTAATGGGCGAAATCAGGAAGCTCAGCAGGGTCCGGCTGCCGCTGACGAAGGTGACGCTGGCCGGCATGCCGGGCGAGACCCGCTCGTCAGGCTTCAGTTTCGTCAGTTCTTTCGGGTCGATTCGCAGGTCGACACGGTAAAAGGACACGCCCAACTTCTCATTATTTGTCTTCTCGGGCCCGACCATGATCACCTTGGCGTCCATCGGACCGTGCCAGCGCGGGTTCAGCGCCAGGATGCGCACCCGGGCGTCCATGCCCAGGCGGACCGATTCGATGTCCTGCGGCTTGACCATCGCCTGGACGAACAGCGGGGCGTTCGACGGCACCAACTGCATCAGCACCTCGCCGGGGTTCGAGGCCCCGCCGGGCGTGAACTGGGTCAGGTTGAAGACGTAGCCGTCCACCGGCGCCGTCAGCACGGTGTGGGCGAGCGACGCCTTGGCGGCGGTCAGCCGCGGCAGCACGTCGGCCAGCTTCGCCTGGGCGTCGCGCATCTCCTCGGCCGCCTGGCTGTGCCGCTGGTCGCTCATGGTGACCATCTGCATGCGGGTCTCGCCCTGCTGCTGCTTCAGCCGGGCCATGTCGGCCAGCAGCGAGCCCTTGCGGCCGGCGAGCTCGGACATCGAGCGCTGATAGCGCAGGATCAGCTGCCGCGGCGCATAACCCTTGGCGTAGAGCGTCTTGTAGCCCGCCATCTCCTCGTCGGTGAGCTCGCTCTGGTCCTTCACCGAAGCCACCTGGGCCTGGTCGCCCTGGATCTGGTTCTGGATCTGGTCGAGACGCTGGGCGAGCACGGATGTCTGGCTCTCGAACAGCTGCAGGCGGGTGGTGAACAGCAGTTGCTGGTCGCGTATCGACCCGGCGACGCGCGGATCGGCCGCCCGCGCCATCACCTCCGGCGGGAAGTCGATCGTCTTGCGCCCGCTGGCCTCGGCCGCGGCGCGGGCGGCCTGGGTCATCAGCACGTCGGCCTGGTTCTGCAGCACCTCGACCGATGCGGCCTCGTCCGTATCGTCGAAGGTGAGCAGCGTCTGGCCGGCCTTCACCAGCTGGCCTTCGTGCACCAGGATCTTGCGCACGGTGCCGCCCTCGCGGTGGCGGATGGTCTTGAGGTTGGATTCGACCTCGACCTCGCCGCCTGCCGAAACCCCGCTGGCCAGCGGGGTCAGCCCGGCCCAGAGGCCCAGGCCGATCACCAGCACGCCGATGATGACGGCGCCGACGATCATCGGCCGCCGCAGGCGCTGCTGCAGGTGGGGATCGAGCGGTCCGACCGTGTCCGAGCCGAAGACCGGCGTGACGTAGCCGTGGCTGTGGCCGTGCGGCGGCCCGAGATCAAGCTTCATCGACCGGCCTCCACGGCGCGCACTTCTGCGGGTTTCGTCAGCTTGGCCAGCACCGCATCGCGGCCGCCAAACAGCTCCATGCGGCCGTCGCGAAGCGCCAGCAGCTTATCGGCGACGCGGAAGACGCCGATCTTGTGCGAGATGATCACCACCGTCGCGCCGTTCGCCTTCATGGTCTCGATGGCGCTCATCAGCGCCATTTCGCCTTCGGCGTCGAGGCTGGCGTTCGGCTCGTCGAGCACGATGAAGGCCGGGTCGGCGAGCATGGCGCGGGCCAGGCCCACGCGCTGCCGCTGGCCGACCGACAGCACCACCCCGCCGTCGCCCACCTCGGTGTCGTAGCCCTTGGCGGTGCGCAGCACGAGCTCATGGACCCCGGCCAGCTGGGCCGCGCGCACCACCTGCTCGTCGGTGATGTCGTCGCGGAAGCGGGCGATGTTCTGGCGGATGGTGCCGGCGAACAGTTCGGTGTCCTGCGGCAGGTAGCCGACATGGCGGCCGAAGTCGGCGCGGTTCCAGCTGAACACGTCGGCGCCGTCGAGGCGCACCACGCCGTTGATCGGCCGCCAGATGCCCATCAGCAGGCGCGCCAGAGTCGACTTACCGGCGCCCGAGGGGCCGATGATGCCCAGCACCTCCCCGGGCGCGATCTGGAAATTGACGCCCGACAGCAGCAGCCGGTTCGCGCCGGGCGGGGCGAAGTTCACCCCCTCGACGCTGAGGCGTCCGGTCGGCCGCGGCAGGGCGGTCGCCGACGACGCCGGCTCGGCCTTCTGCAGGATCTCCATCAGCCGCCCGTGCGAGCGGGCCATGTTGTTCAGCGGCTCCCAGGCGGCGACGATCTTCTCGATCGGCGACAGCGCGCGGGCGGCCAGGATCATGTTGGCGAACAGCATGCCCGAGGCGAGTTCGTGCTTCATGATCAGCCAGGCGCCGATGGCGATCGTCAGGATCTGGATCGCCATCCGGGTGGCCTTGATGGTGTCGGCGTAGGCGTTCGACACCTCGGCGGTGTCGGCGCCGCGCTCGATGGTGATGCGCCGGAAGTGCGCCCAGGCGCCGCCGAGGGTCGGCAGCATGCCCATGGCCCGCACCACCTCGCCGTTGCGTAGCGCCGCCTCGGTGAAGGCGTAGCTCTTCAGCGCCGCGTCGTTGGCCTCGCGCATCGGCGGGCGGAGCGAGCGCTCCTGCGCCAGCGCCAGGGCGATCAGGGCGCCGGCCCCGACGGTGGTCAGCACCCCGACCATCGGGTCGATCATGTAGAGGACGATGATGAAGACCGGGATCCAGGGCAGGTCGAAGAAGGCCGCCGCCGCCACCCCGGTCAGGGTCTGGCGGAAGGAGTCCAGGTCGCGCAGCACCTGCGAGCGGCCGCTGACGTCCCCGCGCACCGCCGAATCGAACAGGCTGGAGAACAGTCGCCCGGAGACCCGCTGGTCGAGGACCACGCCGTAGTTGATCAGGATCCTCGCCCGGTAGTCGTCGATCACGCTCGAGACGGCGAACACGAAGATGGTGATGAAGGTGAGAACCCAGAGCGTCGCCTGGCTCTCGCTCTGCATGACCCGGCCATACACCTGGTAGGTGTAGAGCGGCATGGCCAGGTAGAGGATGTTCGAAAAGAAACTGAACACCGCCGCGACGGCGAATGGCTTCTTGCCTTCGTTCAATGCGCGGGTGAGCACATTGTCGGGCTGGTTTGAGAGGAACGTCAGAAATTTCATGGTCGGTGAGGTGTCCCGTCCGAGGCGCCGCCCAAAATACCCGAAAGGTGGCTGAATTGCGGTGAAGGAGACGAAGCGTCACCGCTTCGCACCGCGGTATGCGCGGGCGGAGAGATGCTTCCGGCCTTCTCCGCTGTCAATCGTGCAGACGCTGATCGGCGGATAGCCGCACCCAATGCTCTAGGGGCGTGAGACCCAAGCTCACGAGATCGGGATGAGCCGCGACATAGGCGAGCATGGCGAAGCCCGGCGCCGGATCGGCGACCGTCCAGGCGCCCCTCAGTAGATAATCGATGAGCGGATTGGCCTCGCGCGGCGGGGCGTCGCCTCGCCGCGCGACATAGTGCTGCGGATCGAAACACGGGTTGGGGCTGAGGTCCTGGCCGGCGCCGACGGCGAGGTAGTGGCATAGCGGATTGCCCACCGCCTCCTTCGTATCGGCGACCTGGGCCAGGTACCAGGCCGGGTCGAACAGCCGGTGCGGCGACAGCCCGGCGGCCGCGCCTTCCAGCACGAAATGCACCAGCGGCGGGATCTGCGCCGCGCTCGCCGGCATCTGCGCCTGGTACCAGGCGGGATCGAACAGCGGGTGTGGCGACAAGCCGAGACGCCAGCCTTCGCGCACATAGTGCGACAGCGGATCCTCGCCCGGCGCCAGCGCCGGCTCCTGCGCGAAGTAGTGGGCCATGTCGAACAGCGGGTGCGGGTCGCCGCCGCCCTGTCCGCCCTGGCGCATGAAGTGGGCCAGCGGCCAAAGACCGCTCGCCTCGAGGGCCTGCGCGTTCTCGCGCGCATAGAAGGCGCTGTCGAACAGCTGGTGGGGCTCGCGCCCCTCCAGCCGGCCGGCCAGCAGGAAGTGCAGCAGCGGGGCGACGCCCCGGGCCGCGACGTCGGGATTGCGGTCCAGGTAGAAGGCCTGGTCGAACAGGCTGGGCGGCACGACGGTCGGATCGGCGCCGCGACGCAGATAGGCCCCGATGTGCCGCAGGTCGTAGATCGGCCGCCCGCTGCGCCGCCAGACGCCAGAGGCGAGCACCACCAGGATCTGGCCGACCCGGCCGAACCGCATCAGGGTCGCCCGGCGCCGCCACGCCATGCGGCTTGGCCAGCCGGGCCGCTTGGCGGCGTGGGTTTCGCGCGCTGCGATCGCCGCGGCGCGCCGGTCGGCCAGCCGGGCGGCGCGCTCGGCGAACACCGCGATCACCGCCTGGCTCATCTCCGCGCGCGCCAGCGCATGGCTGGCGTGGAGCCGAGCGATCTCGGCGCGCAGCTCGTCGACCAGGGTGACGGCCGCGGCCGCCTTCTGGACCAGAGCGTCCGGCTGCCGCTGCTCGTCCCAGGGATCCGTTCGAACCGGTGCGTTCACGCCGTCCACTCCGCCATCCGCGCCTGGAAACTGTCCGGCCCGGCGGCGTAGGGGTCCGGGAAGGCCGCCTGCAGATCCGGCCGGCCGCGGTAGAGCAGCCGGTGGGCCTTCGCGATCGGCGCGCCGTCTTGATAGGCGCCATAGGCCCACCAGCGCGGTGCGATCGCCGCCTCCGTCGCCGCGGCGACCTCGCGCTTGTACCAGCTCCAGATTTCGTAGACCGGGAAGTTGTCGCCGGCGTAGCGCCGCGTCATCGCGTCGCCCACCGGCCCCAGCTTGGTGAAATGCCAGAACCGCAGCGGGACGCCGTTGACCAGAATGCGGCCGTCCTTCTCCACGCTGATCTTCCGGCGACTGAGATTCCAGCTGGCGACATTGTAGCCCGGATCGCGCAGGACCTTGACCTTGTCGAACATCGCCGGGACGTGGTCGCACCAGCGCTGGTCCACGAACAGCCCGCGCGGAATGTCGTCGTAGCAGTGGGTCAGCAGCCGGTCATTCCACCACTGGGCGAAGCGGGCGCCCTCCCCGTGGGTGCGAACGGCGACAAAGCCCAGGTTGTAGATCCCGGTCCGCAGGGTGGCCACGTCGTTGTCCTCGATCGCCAGCGGCTCCTCGTTCGGCTCCAGGAGATGCGGCGTCAACAGCACCTCGTCGCGTTCGAGCCAGGCCTCCAGGGGCGAGAGGCTGCCGAGCAGCGCGGTGTCGGGGTCGAGATAGATCACCGCCTCGGCGCCGGAGCTGCAGGCCTGCAGCAGGAACGGCCCCTTCACCGCGGTGCAGACCTCGACGATGTCGTGCTTGAACAGCCAGGACCGGAAGTTTGGAATGCCGAGGTCGGCGGCGTAGACCACCCGGTCGAACGGCTCGGCGCCGATGTCCAGCACGAAGCCGGGCGGCGGCTCGTCGGTGATCAGCGCCACCAGCTCCCAGTCGGGATGGAAGCGCCGCAGGCTGGCGTAGAGCACCCGCGCGCGGTTGAGGTAGGAGAAGGTGAAGCTGGAGAAGCAGAGCACCTTCATGCCGCCAGCCCCGCCGCCGCCAGGTCGGCGCTCACGCCGCTGAACGCCAGATCGTAGAGCTGCGGCCGGCGGACGCTGCGGGCGAGGTCGAACAGCTCGCCGGTCTGCAGGGCGCGCTGCAGCGCCGCCTCGTCGGCCAGCACCCGTCCCCACCCCTGGCTCGCCACCAGGGCCGCGACATTGGCGCTCTCCGGCGAGGTGACGATGGCCGCGCCGGCGGCCACGGCCTCGTAGGCCGCCAGGCAGAAGGTCTCGCGGAAGATCGACCAGATCAGCGCGACGTCGACCTCCAGGACCTCCAGCGCACGCCGCATCGCCTCAGGGTCGGCGAGGCTGACCGCGACCGGGTGAAAGGCGATGGTCGTACGCGGATCGCGCCGGGCGCCCAGGTGCAGGAAGCGATAGCGCGGGTCGCCCGCATAGGCCGTCGCCAGCTCGACGAAGACCGGCCAGCCCTTGTGCGCCGACGGCATGCCCAGGAAGGCCAGCCGCAGCGGCCGCGGCTCGCTCGCTTCCGACTTGCTCGGTTCCAGCTCGCCAAGTTCCAGCTTGCCGGGGGGGCGGGGGGTCAGCTGGACGTGGGGAAGCACCACGGTCGCGGCGGCCGGGTAGTTCGATCGGGCGCGCCAGAAGTCGAGCGTCAGCTGCGCCGGGCTGGCCACGGTGAGACGCAGCGTGCGGAACAGGCGCTCGTGCTCGGCGACCTGCGCCAGGCGCGCCGGACCATAGAGGCAGATTCCGCAGGCGGCGCTGTCGGGCGGCGGCGCGCCGCAGTCCGCCACGTCGTTGCGCAGCAGCTGATAGCCGGCGCACAGGCTGGTGAAGTCGTGCAGCCAGAAGACGCCGTCGTTCAGGCCCGCCGCCTGCAGGACCTCGATCACCTCGTCGGCGCTGTGCCCCAGCAGGTTGTGGATGGCGAAGCTGCCGCGCGCGGCCTGCGCCCCGGCCGCCGGCGCCCGCAGGGTCGCCAGGCCCTCGGCGACGGCGGCCGCGTCGAAGGCGCCGATCCGCCGGCCGTTCAACAGCACCCACAGCAGGGCGGGCTCGCCGCGGCGCAGCACCGGCCAGTGGGTGGTGGGGCACAGATGCAGGTGATCGCGGCCCAGTTCCGCCATCTGCGCGGACTCATGCTGCAGGCAGATCTGCACCCCGCCCAGATTTTCCAGGTAGTCGTCGTGGCTGAAGGTGAGGTGCAGGTCGCGCAGGCCGGTGCGCGACTCCACGACGGCGGCGGTGAAGTCGGCGGCGGGCTCGATCCGTCGCGCCCGCGTCCGGGACTCGGCGAGCCGCGCCTCCAGCGAGGGGGCGCTAGAGGCGATCTTGGCGCGGAACCCCTCGACGCGGCGCGGCGCGCGCCCTTCCGCGCGGCCGGCGACGACGTAGTGGACCAGGGGATTGATCCCGGCCTCGGCGATATCCGGATTGTCCTGCAGATATTCGTGGACGGAGAACCAGGGCGCGGGATCGCGCCCTTCCCGCCAGCCGACAGTCAGGAAGTGCTCCAGCGGCTCGGCGCCGCAGGCGACCACGTCCGGATAGGCCTCGCCATAGAAGGCGCGGTCGAACGGCGGCCCGACGATCTGCCGCTCGGCTTCGGGGTAGGGTTTGGCCGGCGGCTCTTCGCGCGGCGGCGGCGCGGGCGGCGCCTCGGGCTGATAGCTCCAGGTCTCGCCGAAGGCCTGCCGGTAGGCCGCGGCGTGGTCCGACATGAAGACCGCGCGCCCTTGCCGGGCGCCCTGCAGCAGGTAGTCGACGAGCGGCTCCTCGCCGCGCATGGCGACGTCCGGATGCCGGTGCAGATATCGGCGCACCGAGAACCATGGCGCAGGATCGCGCCCCTCGCGCCAGCCGTACTCGAGGTAATGCCGGATCGGATCGAAGTCCGTCAGGTTCAGCTCGGGATTGGTCGCCCGATAAAAGGCCTGGTCGAACGCCGTCGCGACGATCGGATAGGCGTCCTCAGCTTTGGCCGTGGCGGCCATACGACGTATGCTTCCCTTCGCTGCGGCGTGCGCCGGCCTGCAGACCGGGCCTGTGTGCAACAGTTGGTCGGGCCGATCAACCTGCGGCCTGAGGTTGCTCCGGTCGGCGAGCCCGCATACCACCAGAGGCGATGAGCACGCCCCGCACGCCTGTCCCGCCCAAGCCGGCCCCCGAGTCGTCTCCGGAGCCGACCCGCACCGCCTATCTGGTGCTGGGCATGCACCGGTCGGGCACCTCGGCGATCACGCAGCTGCTGTCGCTGGCCGGCGCGCAGCTGCCGAAGAACGTGATGCCGGGCGACGAGCACAATGCGCAGGGTTATTTCGAACCCTGGCGCATCGCCATGTTCAACGACGAGCGCCTGCGGGCCGCGGGCTCGGCCTGGGACGACGTCTTCGCCTATCCCTGCCCGGCGGTTCCCGACGCCGAGGCCGCCGGCTGGCGCGCCCGCGCCAGCGCCCTCTTCGCTGAGGAGTATGCGGGCCGGCGCTATCCGCTGATGAAGGATCCGCGGGTCACCGTGCTGCTGCCGTTCTGGCGCGAGACCTTCGATGCCGCCGGCGTCGAGGCGCGCTGCGTCGTGCCGCTGCGCCATCCGCTGGCGGTGGCCAGCTCGCTCGGTCGCCGCGACGGCTTTGCGCCGCAGAAATCGGTGCTGCTCTGGAGCGCCTACATGCTGGCCGCCGAGGCCCACAGCCGGGACCTGCCGCGCGCCTTCGTCGACTACGACCAGCTGCTCGGCGACTGGCGCTCGCAGGTCGCCCGCATCGAGCGCGCCCATGGCGGGGCCCTGCCCAAGCTCGGCAAGGCGGCGGAACGCGGCATCGATGCGGCGCTAACCGCGGAGCTGCGCCACAACCAGGCCGCCGGCGACCTGGCGGGCCTGGGCTGGACGGGCGAGATCGCCAGCTCGGTCTATGAATGGTTCGCCGCCGCCGCCCGCGACGAAGCCCCCGACCACGAACCGCTGGACGCCGCCGCCGCCGCCCTGGCGGCCCGCCAGCGGGACATCGGCCCGCTGGTCTCGCCGACGGCCCGCGACTTCGACCGCACCCGCGGCGAACTGCTCAGCGCGCGCCAGAGCCTAGCCTGGGACCGCCGCGAACTGGAGGTCCTCAAGGCGCGGTTCGAAAGTCTCCAGCGCGACTGGTCGAGCCGCAAGGGCGCGATGGACGCGACCGAGCGGGCGCTAGACGCGGCGCTGAAGGGCTGAGCGGTCCCGCTGCGGCGGGTCGACGGCGATGTAGACCAGCCCCGCCATCGCCGCCAGATCGAGGAAGTAGAGATAGCGGTAGTCGCAGGCGATCGAGATCGCGAAGAAGCTGGCGGCGAAGCCGAGCGCGCTGACCATCAGGGCGATCATCGGCAGGTCCGCCGGATCGCGCCGCTGCAGCAGCACCAGCCCGACGCCGAGCGCCAGCAGGGCGTAGGCCAGGTGCGAATAGGCCGGCGTGTGGGTGAAGACGGCGTTGTAGGCCAGCAGCCGGTCGTCCTGCGCCGACCAGCGCGGCCGCATCCCCAGCGCCTCGAGCTGGTCCGGCGCCCCTTGCACGCCCAGGCAGATCGGCACGCAGCGGTCGATCTTCGGGGTCAGGAACACCCAGGCGAACACCGCCGCCCGCTCACGCAGATAGAGGCCCGGCCGCTGCAGGATCAGGCCGCGCCAGTCCGCCGCCAGCGCCGCCCCCGGCGCGGCCTCGACGGCGTCGGCGAGCTCCGGCTGGGCGTCGGCGAAGTCGGTGCGCTCGGCGGACCAGTAGCGCGGCGCCAGCCGGCGCACGGTCGCCGCCGTCGCCGGCGCCGCGCGGCTGACCGCCGCCAGCGGGAAGCTCGGGTCGAGCGCCACAGCCCCCAGCAGGTCGTAGGTCTGCAGCACGCGCATCCCTTGCGCCATGCCGTCGCCGGTGAAGGCGCCCTGGCGCGGCTGGGTCGCGAGGTTCAGGCCATGGGAGAGGGTGACGATCGCCGCCAGCGCGCCCAGCCCCCAGGCGAGGCCGCGCCGCCAGCCGCTCCCGCCGCCGTCGCTGGCCCGCGCCCAGCCCAGGGCTGCGGCCGCCGCGACGCCGACGATTATCCCGTTCTGCCGCAGCAGGGCGGCGGCGGCGATCAACGCCAGCGCCGCGCACAGGTGCAGCCATCGCGCCCGCACCGCCGCCCAGCCGCGCAGCGCCCAGGCGAGGCAGACCATGCCGGCCACCGCGGCGTTGGCGAACAGCACGTCCTTCCAGACGATCGACTGGTAGATCAGCACCAGCGGCGACAGGCTGAAGATCACCACCGCGACCACCGCCCAGCGGCTCACCCGCGGTCGCAGCCAGGCGAACGAGGCAA
>Ga0105248_10001984_pt1 | contig 22750 bp, 22 predicted proteins | sample KBSS34metaG_FD_81524 | JGI IMG/M metagenome (GOLD analysis project Ga0105248, IMG submission 81524) | Switchgrass rhizosphere microbial communities from Kellogg Biological Station, Michigan, USA - KBS S3-4 metaG | ecosystem: Host-associated > Plants > Roots > Rhizosphere > Soil | place...
ATCGGCCGCGGCGAATATCGCTGGCGGGGGGGCGGCGCGGACTGGCAGATCAGCCTGGAGGGCGCGCTCAACCGGCTCGTCGCCTATGCCCAGCTCAACGGCGAGGCAGTGACGATGGACTTCGCGATGGCGACGCTCGGCGAAGTGCTGCGCGGCACGCAGCGGCGCATCACGATCGACGAGATCCAACGTGCGGTGTGCACGCAATTCGACGTCAAGCAGCTCGATTTGATCTCCGAGCGCCGCGCGGTCGCGATCGCCCGCCCGCGCCAGATCGCGATGTATCTGGCGAAGCGGCTGACGACTCGCTCGCTGCCCGAGATCGGGCGGAAATTCGGAAATCGCGACCATTCGACGGTGATCCATGCCGTGCGCCGCATCGAGGAGCTGCGCGGGCTCGACCGTGAGATCGACGGCGCGGTGCGCGCATTGATGCAGCAGCTCGGCGGCACCGCCTGAGCCGACGCGCGGCGGCGCGCCGCGGCTGCAAAGCCTTTCCCACCGGGCCCTGCCGGCTCTCGGCGGCAGGCCCAGGGGTGGGGGCGGGGTGAGGGTTCACGAGAGCGGGGGCAAACGCTCAGGTCATGCCCTCACCCCGATCTTCTTGCGTCTACGCATCCCATCGGCCGTCGGACCGAGATCTCGATCGATTATTCGCGCGGAGACGCGGAGGCGCCGAGAGTTTAGCACTCGCGCGTAGCCCAGGAATCGTCCAGCGATCAGCGCCGATGACGGTGTGTCGATTTTCCCTGCGGCTACCGCGGCACCCTCGCTCTCAGCGCCTCCGCGCCTCCGCGCGAAAAATCAAACCTGCAGCCCCACCGCGTCCTGCGCAGCCTTAAGTGTCGGGGCCGCCAGCGCCTGCGCGCGTTCGGCACCGACGCGGAGCTGGTCGAGGATGAACCCCGTGTCCCCACGCATCGCCTCGAGCCGTGACCGGATCGGGCCGAGCACGGCCACGGTCAGGTCGGCAAGCGCCGGCTTGAACGTGCCGAAACCCTTGCCGGCGAATTCCTCGACCACCGACTGCGGTGTGCGGTCGGCGAGCGCGGCATAGATCGTGACGAGGTTCTTTGCCTCGGCGCGCTCCCCCAGCGCATCAAAGCTTTCGGGCAGCGGCTCGGGGTCGGTCTTGGCCTTGCGGATCTTGTTGGCGATCGCATCGTCGTCGTCCGACAAATTGACGCGCGACATGTCCGACGGATCGGACTTCGACATCTTGGCCTGGCCGTCGCGCAGGCTCATGATCCGCGGTGCCGCCTTGCTGATGAACGGCTCGGGCAGCGTGAACAGCTCGACGCCGAAGTCGTTGTTGAACTTGATCGCAATGTCGCGCGCGAGTTCGAGGTGCTGCTTCTGGTCCTCGCCCACCGGCACATGCGTCGCTTGGTAGACCAGCACGTCGGCCGCCTGGAGCACGGGATAGGTGAACAGCCCGACGCTCGCGCCCTCGCGGTTCTTGCCGGCCTTGTCCTTCCACTGCGTCATGCGGTTGAGCCAGCCCATCCGCGCCGTGCCCTGGAGGATCCAGCACAGCTCGGCGTGCGCCGGAACGCGCGCCTGGTTGAACAGCACCGAGCGTTGGTCGATACCCGCGGCGAGCAAGGTCGCCGACATCTCGATCGTCGAGCGTGCAAGCTCCTGCGGCGAGACGCTGCCAGTCAGCGCATGAAGGTCGGCAAGGAAGAAGAGGCATTGGCCACCGGACTTTTCGACATCGTCCTGCATCGCGACCCATTGCTTGATCGCGCCGAGGTAATTGCCGAGGTGGAGATTGCCGGTGGTCTGGATGCCCGAAACGACACGCATCTTGTCACTCCTGCGCCCGGGTTACCATTCGGCCGTTGGACCGGCCGCGGATCGAGGGCGGCGGGAGCGCGCCGCGCGTGAATGCCCTCGACGGGGTGCGCCCTAGGGCCTGTCCTCATATCCGGCAATGGCCGAGATCGCGCTCAGGAGCCCTATGGCGACGAGTGCAACGCAGACGCGTAGCTGAAGCTACGCGCAAGCAAGCGACGAAGACCACAGGGATGATCAGGTCGCGATGCCCCCGGCATCGCTGAACCTGCGCGGGGCGCTGTTTCACCTGATCATTTTGGCGCATGGCGTCGTTGCTCGTCGGTTACGATGCGCAAGGCATCGCGCCCTCCTCGCGTCTAGCCCTGCGCCAAAATCCGCTCCGTCTCGACCGTTGCCGATATGAGGACAGGCTCTGGGGGCTCGGAACCAAGAAGAACAGCGCTATTGCGCGCGGCGCCGCATCAACGCCTTCAAATCGGCCACACGAAACGCGCCGGTCACGAAGCATGCGGCGCCGTAAATCGCGCATCCGGCACCGACCAGCACGACCAGCGCGACATAGCGTTCCCAGATGCGACCCGAGAGGTAGGGATCGAGAAGCTGGTCGAAGCCATAAACCGCCGCTCCCATCAGCAGCGCGGCGAGCGCCAGGCGGGGAAGCCGGCGGCGGAGCTGGCGATCGGCGGTGAAATGTCCGCGCTGTACCAGCGTTCGATAGAGCATCGCGACGTTGACGGTCGACGAGAGCGCCGTCGCGAGCGGTGGGCCGACATGACCGATCAATGGGATCATGATCAAATTGCCGACGATGTTCACGACGACCGACCAGATCGCGTAGCGCACGGGCGTCCGCGTGTCCTGGCGTGCGTAGAAACCCGGCGTCAGCACCTTGACCATCACATAGGATGGCAGGCCGATCGAATAGCCGATCAGCGCCCACGCGCATTTGCGGGTGTCGACGGCGTCGAAGTGGCCATATTGGAACAGCCCGCGTACGATCGGCTCGGCGGCTACCACCAGCGCGACCATCGCCGGGAGCGTCAGGAACAACGCGAGTTCCGTACCGCGGTTCTGCGCCTCCATCGCCTCCGCGTCCTTGCCTGCGCTCAACAGACGCGACACCGTAGGCAGCAGAATCGTGCCGAGCCCGATGCCGATCATGCCGAGGGGCAGCTGGTTGAGTCGATCGGCGTAATAGATGAACGAAATCGAACCTTCGCCGAGCAGATAGCCGGTCAGCGCAGTCGAGATCACGAGATTGATCTGCACCGCGCCGGCTCCGGCGGCGGTTGGCAGGATCAGCTTCATGAGCCGGCTGATCTCGGGATCAAGACGGGGCATCCGCGGACGCAGCGAGATGCCCGCGCTGCGGCACGCCAGCCCGAGCCATACCAATTGGAGCAGGCCGCCGGCGGGCACTGCAATGGCCTGGGCGCGCGCGGTTTCGTAGGGGGTGCCGTTGAAGAAGAACAGCGCGGTCACCATCGCGATATTGAGCAGGATCGGGGCGGCGGCATTGACCCAGAATTTGTCGAGGGAATTGAGGATGCCGCCGAGCAACGACGCCAGGCTGATCAGCATCAGATAGGGAATGGTGATTCGCGAAAGTTCGACCGCGAATGCGAGCTCGCCGTGAGTCGGGTGCTGCTTGGCAAATCCGCCCGAGATCAACAGGGTCAGCGGCCAGGCCGCGACAAGCATCACGAGCGTGAGTGCCGACAGGACCAAGAACAATATCGACAGCGCGCGCTCGGCAAAATCAAGCGCGGGCGCGAGATCATCGGCCTCGGTAGCCTTGCGGTTGAACATTGGAATGAAGGCCGAGGCGAACGCGCCTTCGGCAAAGAGTGAGCGGAACATGTTCGGCAGGCGGAACGCGACCAGGAACGCGTCCGACGCGAAATTGGCACCGACATAGCGCGCCTGCAGCGAATCGCGCACGAGTGCGAGGATGCGGCTGGCAAGCGTGAGCCCGCCGACCGACCCGAGGTTGCGGATCAGCTTCATGCCGGGAGCGCCAGCTCGTGCACGGCGTGGCGCCCCCGAATGGATATTAGGCGTTGCCAGCGGGCGCGGCGGACTGGTCGGCCACGGCCTGCAGGCGCTGGAGATAGAGCGCCCCGAAATCGATCGGTTCCAACATCAGCGCGGGGAAGCCGCCGTCGCGCACCGCGTCGGCGAGCACGCGGCGAGCGAACGGAAACAGCAGGCGCGGCGCTTCGGCAAGCAGGAACGGCTCGAGCTGGTCCTGCGGGATGTTGCGCAGCCCGAACAACCCGGCGTAGGTCAGGTCGACGAGGAACGCGACCTGGCTCTCGACCTGCGCGCGCACTTCGACCTTGAGAGTGACTTCATGCACTTCATCGGCGACCTGCGTGGTGCCGATGTTGAACTGTACGTCGAACGCGGGCTGCACCTGCGCCTGATAGATCGCCGGAGCATTGGGATTTTCGAACGAGAAATCCTTCACATACTGCGTGATGACGCCGGCGACCGGGCCGACATCGGCGCCATTGGGGAACGATTCGCCGTTCTCCTGTTCAGCCATTCGAAAATCCTCTTCCGTATAGGGGAAATGCGCGCGTCCGACGCGCGTTGAAGCGAGCGCTGCGCCTAGCAGGGGCAGAACAGGGATTCAACGGTGCGGTAGGCGGATGCCGGTGCAGATCATTTGAAACACGCGGCGCTTCCCCTTATGTATCAAGAAGCGTATCTGGAGGCACAGTGGTTTACGTCGTTCTCTTCGCGATGGTGGCAGGCTTTCTGGCCTTCCGGCTCTATGCCGTGCTCGGCAAGCGCACGGGGCACGAGCAGCCGCTGCCCAAGCCCGCCGATGAGCGCGTGGTAACGCTGCCGCCAGCGCGACCGGTCGACACCGTTCCCGAAGTCCGCGAGAGCGTCGTGCGTACGATCGAGACCGGCGCCGAAACCGGGCTGCGTGCGGTGATCTCGGGCGATCCGAGCTTCGACGTCACTCGCTTCCTCGAGGGTGCCAAAGGTGCGTATCGCATGATCCTCGAAGCCTTTTGGCGCGGCGACGAAGCCGCGCTCGAAGGCCTGGTCTCACCCGAAGTACACCAGGCGTTCGCGACGGCGATCGCGGAGCGCACGGCGGCGGGCCACGTGCTGGACAATCGCCTGATTGCGATCGAGCGTGCCGTGATTGCCGATGCCGGCGTCGAATCGCGAATCGCGCGCGTCAGCGTGCGCTTCGATGCCGACATCGCCGCAGTGACGCGTGACGCCGACGGCAATGTGATCGCCGGCTCGCTGAGCGATGCGGTGGTGACGCACGATATCTGGACCTTCGCGCGCGGCGTGCGCAGCGACGATCCCAATTGGAAGCTCGTCGAGACCGACGAAGCCTGACTCGGCCTGGGGGGCGTTCATGCGTTGGTGGGGTGCGTTGGCGCTGGCGGCTATGCTTGGCGCCTGTAGCGGCGGCATGATTCCGCAGACCGCACAGCCCCGCCCGCCGGTCCGTCCCGCGCCGCGACCCGCGGTGGTTCCGCCAGCGCGGGGCGCCCCGGTCGTTTCCCCCGGCAACGGTGCCGTCGTCTCGCCTCTGCGTCCACGCGCGCCGCTGGTTGCTGACCGCATTGCTCCGATGGCAGTGGGCACGCTGCCGGTCACGCCGGTCAATGCCGCTGCCGCTGGTCTTTCGCCGGGGCCGGCGATCGACGCGCTCGGCTTCACGCGCCAGCAGGCGGCCGATGCGCTCGCTACCTTCCGTATCAGCTGCGCGAGCCTGACTCGCCGAACCGACACGAGCGGGCTTACGCGCGCCACCGATTGGGCGCCGATCTGTGACGCGGCGGTCACGGCTACGCCAAGCGGCGCGTCGGATTTCTTCGCGGCCTGGTTCGAGGCGTTGCAGGTTGGAGACGGCAACGCGTTCGCCACGGGCTATTATGAGCCTGAGATCGATGGGTCGCGCGAGCGCCGCACCGGCTATACGCCGATCTACCGCAAGCCCGACGATTTGATCGAAGTCGATCTCGGCCTGTTCGCCGACGACCTAAAGGGCAAGCGCATCCGGGGCCGCGTCGACGGCGCGAGCTTCGTGCCCTATTTCGATCGCGCAGCGATCGACGCCGGCGCGCTGGACGGCAAGGGGCTCGAGATCGGATGGGCTTCCGATCCGGTCGAGCTGTTCTTCCTCGAGGTCCAGGGTTCGGGGCGCATGCGTCTCCCCGACGGCGGTGTAATGCGCTTGGGTTACGCCGGGCAGAACGGGCGCGACTATACGGCAATCGGCAGCGTGATGCGCCAGCGCGGGCTGCTCCAGCCCGGCGCGACGTCGATGCAGGGCATCATGACATGGCTGCGCGAGCATCCCGACGAGGGACGCGTGATCATGGAGACCAACAAGAGCTATGTCTTCTTCCGCGAGCTGACGGGTCCCGGGCCGCTCGGCGCGCTCGGCGTGGCCGTGACCGGCGAGATGAGCGCCGCGGCGGATGGCAAGTTCGTGCCGCTCGGCGCGCCGGTGTTCCTGTCGCTCGATCGCCCCGAAGCGTCGGGGCTGTGGGTGGCGCAGGACACCGGCGGCGCGATCAAGGGCCCCAATCGTTTCGACACCTTCTGGGGTGCGGGCCAGCGCGCGCGGACGATCGCCGGCGGACTTGCCGCGCGGGGAACTGCGTTCCTGCTGCTTCCGCGCGGAACCCTCGCCCGGCTGCAGCCGGTTCCCGCGCCGCCTCCCGCGTCGCAGCAGTGAGCCGCCCGCGCAAGCTCGCACCCGAGGAAGCTGCGCTATGGGCGAAAGTCGTGGCGAGCGTGACGCCCTATCGGACGCCGCCGGCCAAAGCATCGGAACCCGAGCCTGCGGCCCCGCCTGCGTCCTCCCCTGTCATCAGCCCGCCGGTCATGCGTCGTTCCCTCCCGGTTTCGCCGGCCAAGCCTGCTAGCATTGTCGACGCGACGCTCGATTCCACATGGGACCGCCGCCTGTCACGCGGCATGGTCGCGCCCGAGAGCACGATCGACCTTCACGGACACAACCTCGATTCGGCATATCAACGCCTCGATCTCGGGCTCGACCATGCGATCGCGCGTGGCGATCGCCTGTTGCTGTTGATCACCGGCCGCCCGCCGCGCCCCGAATCCGAGGTTCCCCACAGGCGTGGCGTGATCCGCGCGGCCGTTAACGATTGGCTTGCGGCATCGCGTCACGCCGGGCGCATCGCGGCGGTGCGTCCGGCGCATCCGTCTCACGGCGGAGCAGGCGCACTTTATATCGTGCTGCGGCGCGAACGATTGCGAAATCGTCCAAATTGTTAACTTCTTTCTGCGAGCCCTACGCATTCTAACGGATGCTCGGGCGCATCCACAGTGGCCGGGGGTTGGCGCGGGACACGTGGACGGTTACTCGCTCAAGGGACGTGCGATCGCGTTTGCGATGTGCGCGGGCGCGGTGGCGTTCATCCTCGCGCTCGCGGCCACGTCGCACGGGCAATTCGACGTCGATCGCGCCTGGCCGGCACTGGTCGTCGCGATCGTCTGCGCCGTAATGTGCTGGGCCGCTTCCGAGCGCGCGGTCGGTGCGACCGCCGCATCGATCGACGCGGCGATCGCGCGCCTTTCGCGCGCCGCGAACGGCGACCTGCAGAGCGAAGTCCCCAGCGAAGTGCGCGAACATGTGCCCCAGCTCGCCGATGCGATGGACGGACTATTCCGCCAGGTTCACGCTAATCTCGAAAGCGTGCAGCGGCTCGCGATGTTCGATCCCGTCACCGGATTGCCCAACCGCACCAATTTCCGCCGGACCTCGGAACGTCTGCTGAGCGAACTCGAGCCCGGCGCGGTTGCCGCGTTGTTCTTCATCGATCTCGATCGATTCAAGGCGGTCAACGACACCATGGGCCATGCCACCGGCGACGTGCTGCTCGGCATGGTGGGGAACCGGCTGCGCGCCGTTGCCGAGCGATTCGCGGTCGAAAGCGAGGGACGTCCGCCGCTTATCGGCAGGTTGGCCGGCGACGAATTCACCATGTTCTTCCCCGAGATTCGCAGGGTGAGCGACGCCGAACGGATCGGTCGCGGTATCCTGTTTGCACTGTCCGAGCCTTTCGATCTGGCCGACACCCATGTCGAGATCGGCGCGTCGATCGGGATCGCGATGCGGCCCGAGCACGGCACCACCCTCCATGATCTGATGCGCGCCGCCGACGCGGCGATGTATTTCGCCAAGGCGCAAGGCCGCGGGCGCGCCGAGCATTTCACTGAAAGCCTTGCCGCGGAGATCGCCGAGCGCGCGCAGCTCGAAAGCGATTTGCGCGATGCAGTCGAGAAGGATCAGTTCGCGCTGGTGTTCCAGCCGCAGGTGAGTGCCGTCGACGGGCATATCGTCGCCGCCGAAGCGCTGCTGCGCTGGCGCCATCCGAGTGGGTTGCGTCTTCCCGGCGCGTTCATCCAGCGTGCTGAAGAAACCGGCCTGATCGTCGAGATCGGCGAATGGGTCGTGCGCACCGTCGCCGCGACGATCGCTCGCTGGGGACGGCTCGGGATCGACCAGCGGCTCACCGTCAACATCAGCCAGCGCCAGATCGACCATGCCAGCTTCTTCCGCCGGCTGCATGAGGCGATGCACGACACCCGGGCGCCGGCGCATCTGCTCGAGCTCGAGATCAGCGAGACGCTGGCAATGCATTGTTCGGACGAAGTGCTCGAGGCGATCGCTGCGCTCCGCGCGGACGGCGCGAGCATTGCGATCGACGATTTCGGCACGGGTTATTCGAACCTCGCGCGACTTCGAGCGCTGCCGATCAACCGCGTCAAGCTCGATCGCACTTTGATCGAGCATGTTGCCGAAGCCACCGAAGCACGCGCGATCGCGCAGGCGGTGATCGGGTTGATCCATGGGGTCGGCTGCGAAGCCGTCGCCGAGGGGATCGAGAATCAGGCGCAGGCCGATGTGCTACGCGTGATCGGCTGTGATGTGCTCCAGGGCTATGCCATCGCCGAGCCGATGCCCGAAGAGGCGTTCCTCGCCTGGTCGCGTAACGTCCAGCCGACCAGACTGGCACGCTAATCGCCCCGTCCCCATATGCGGGTCACAGTCAGGCCAGGGCGCGGTTCAGGATTTCGGCATAGACCTCGGTGAGCGCCGTCAGATCGTCGAGTGCCACGGCCTCGTCGAGCTTGTGCATCGTCGCATTGACCAGTCCGAATTCGATCACCGGGCACAGCTTGACGAGGAAGCGCGCGTCCGACGTGCCACCGGTGGTCGACAGCTCGGGCCGGATGCCGAGCCGTGCCTCGACGGCGTCGCTGACCAGAGTCGAGAGCGGCCCCGGCTGGGTGAGGAACGCCTCGCCCGAGACCTTGGCCGCCACGCGCGCCTCAGGCGCGTGTCGCTGAACGATCGCGCGGACGCGCGCGGCGAGTTCGTCGCCGCGCTGCAAGTCATTGAACCGGATGCTGAGTCGTGCCGCGGCTCTCGCCGGGATCACATTGGTCGCCGGATTCCCGACGGTGAGGTCAGTCACTTCGATATTCGACGGCTGGAACCAGTCGCTGCCCTGGTCGAGCGTGATCGCGTCGATCTCGGCGAGCGCCGCCACCAGCCGCGGGATCGGATTGTCGGCGAGATGCGGATAGGCGACATGGCCTTGGCGGCCGGGCACTTCGATCCAGATGTTGACCGATCCGCGCCGGCCGATCTTGACCGTATCGCCGAGCCGCGCGCTCGAGGTCGGTTCGCCGACCAGGCACATGTCCGGCACGATTCCGCGCTCGGCCATACGCGTCATGAGCGCCTGCGTGCCGAAGGTCGCCGGGCCTTCCTCGTCGCCGGTGATGATCAGGCTGATCTTGCCGCGCGCAGGTGCGCGCGCCGCCGCGGCTGCGAATGCCGCGATCGCGCCCTTCATGTCGACCGCACCGCGGCCGTACAGCAGGTCGCCGCGCACTTGGGGCGCAAATGCGCCGCTGGTCCAGCCATCCCCCGGAGGCACGACGTCGACATGGCCGGCGAAGGCGAAATGCGGCCCCTCGCCGTCGCGCACTGCCAGCAAATTCTCGACCGGGCCGTCGGGCGGTTCGCCTTCGACGAACCGCTCGACGTGAAAGCCGAGAGGCGCCAGCGCGCCTTCGAGCACGTCGAACACGGCGCCCCGCGCGGGCGTCACGCTTTCTGCGGCGATCAGCGCCTTGGTGAGTTCGATCGGATCGGGCAAAGAGGCGGTCCCCAGGATTTCAGGAGGTGGCTTTGCCCAAGCTCGATCTCGACGCAATCCCGCAATCGAATGCGACCGGCTATCCGCCGCCATTCGACGCCCCGGTGGCGGGGCGCTGGTGGCGAAGGCTCGCACCGGCGGGCGGCCTCACGCAGATGGGCGTGAGTCACGTCACGCTCAATCCGGGCGCCTGGTCGTCGCAGCGCCATTGGCACGCCGGCGAAGACGAGTTCGTGGTGATGCTGTCCGGCGAGGCGGTGCTGATCGACGATTCAGGCGAGACGCAACTCGCGCCGGGCGATTGCGTCGCTTTTCCCAAGGGCGATGGCAACGGCCATCACATCGTCAACCGCAGCGGCGCCGACTGTGTGTTCCTCGCATTCAGCGCCGGGCCGGGGACGGGCGGCGAATATTCGGACATCGACATGGTGTTCACGCCGAACGGCTATCTCCGCAAGGACGGCACGCCCTATGACACCACGCGAATCAAATAGCCGGTTCGGGTTGCTCGAACTTCTGGATCACCCAATCCTCTTCCTGCGCCGCAGCGATCCAGTCCTGCATGAACGGGTGCTGGAGCACTGCGTTCATATAGGCCGGAGCGAAGCGCGGCACCGGCAGTGAATAGGTCACGATCCGCGTTACCACCGGCGCGAACATGATGTCGGCGGCACCGAATGTGCCGAACAGGAATTCGCCGTCCCCCCCGAACCGCGCGCGCGCCTGCGCCCAGAGCTCGTAGAGCCGCGTGAGCTCGGACTGGACGTCGGGCAGCACCGGCTTGGCCGGATAGACTTGGCGGATGTTCATGCTGTGGTTCTTGCGCAGCGCGGCGAACCCCGAATGCATCTCGGCAGCCATCGAGCGCGCCATTGCACGCGCCGCCTCGTCGGCCGGCCAGAATTTGTCGCCGCCCGACTTTTCGTTGAGATATTCGATGATCGCGAGGCTGTCCCACACCACCACGTCGCCGTCCCACAGAATCGGCACCTTGCCCGACGAGGGCGCGAACTCGTCGCCTTCGCGGCGCTTGTCCCAATCCGCGTCGTAGAGCGGGACTACGCTTTCCTCGAACGGGAGGCCCGACTGTCTGGCGGCGAGCCAGCCGCGCAGCGACCACGAGGAATAGGCCTTGTTGCCGATGATAAGCTTGAGCATGGCGTGGACTTAGACGGGCACGGCGCGACGAGCAACTGTACTACGGAACGCCCGTCGAACGGTCCGCTTTGGTTGCAACAATCGTCTTGCTTCTCCGCGGATTGCTCGCCCAATATGCTACGCAATTGGGGGTGATAATGCCGTTACTACTGAGACTCTTTTGCACCAGCGCACTGGCGGCAACTGTCGGCGCGACTGTCCCGTCCGTACAGGACGGGCAATCATCGACGCCAACTCCGGTTGCGCAGGACGCTGCTGCCGCAATGCGTTCGCCGGAAACCTTCGCGCAACTGCCCGGCCTCGTAGATCCGCAGATTTCCCCGGACGGAAAGCAATTTGCCGCGCGAATCGCGATCGGCAGTAAGCTCTATCTGGCGACGATGCCGATCGACGGCGGCAAGCCGCGACTGATCGACGCCGGCCCGGCACAGATCAATTGGTGGCACTGGGTAAACGACGAATGGCTGGTGATGGGTGTCGGGCAGCGCATCCCTATCCACGGAGATTATTGGTACGTCAGTCGAGCCTATGGCGTGGGCGCCGTCACGGCGAAGATCGTGCCGCTGGTCACCCGCGATGCAGCGCAGAACGCAGACGATGTGGTGTGGTCCGCGAGCGACGGCAGCCCGCGCATCCTGCTTTCCTATCAGACGTCGGTTTATTCCAATGAGCCGGGATTTTGGCCCGGCGTCGACGAGGTCGATATCTCGACCGGCAAGACCAGGCCGTCGATCGATCCGCACGAAGGCGTGATGAGCTGGTATGCTGATGGTTCGGGCGTCGTGCGAATCGGCATCGGGCGTGAGAAGGACGGGCGAGACATCCGCTTGCTGTATCGTCCTACGCGAGACGCTCCGTTTCGTACGGTTCAACGTACCAAGGTCGCGAACGAGGACTTGATCGTTCCTAGCCTATTTCTCCCGGATCCGGGCAAGGCGCTGACCTTCGCCAACGATGAACACGGCTTCAACGCCTTGTACGAGCTCGATCTCGCGACGTTGGAACGTGGGCGCCAAGTGATGGCAACTCCGGGCTTCGACCTGGGCGGGTTGATTCCGAACAGTGCGGGAACCGGCTATCTGGGCGTGATCACTGCGGGAGATCGAGGCGGGGTTCGCTGGGTCGATCCCGACATGCAGGCGCTCAGTTCCGAGATCGCGGACCATGTGAAAGGCGCCGGTACGCAGATCATATCGGTCGATCGCAACCGGACGCGCGTCATCTTCTTCGTCGGCAGCGCCGATTCACCCGGGGCCTATTTCGTCTACGACCGAGCCAAGGCCGAAGTGATTCCGCTCGGCTATGTCAATCGGCCGCTGGGGCTGCGGCGACTGAACCCGGTGCGTACGATCCACTACAAGGCGCGTGACGGCCTCGACATTCCGGCGGTACTCACGGCGCCAAAGGACAAGACCGGGAAACGGCCGTTGATCGTGATGCCGCATGGCGGCCCATTCGCGCGCGACGACGAAAGCTGGGACTGGTGGGCGCAATTCCTCGCGAGCAAGGGCTATGTCGTGATTCAGCCCAATTATCGCGGCTCCTCGGGATACGGCAAAGGTTTCGCCGAGCGCGGGGAAGGCGAGTGGGGGCTGGCGATGCAGGACGATCTCAACGATGCGATCACCGCGCTTGCCGAGCAGGGCATGATCGATCCAAAGCGCGTTTGCATGGTCGGCGGATCCTATGGCGGATACGCCGCGATGCGTGCGGCGCAGCGCGATGGCGCACTCTATCGCTGCGCCGTGTCGTTCGCCGGGGTCGCCGACATGAACGCTATGCTTCGCACCGACGGCCACTTCCTCAACAGCGGTTCGGCTCGCGACTGGGTGCGCAAGCAGGCGCCCGATCTGAAGGGGGTCTCGCCGATCAACTTCATCGATCAATTCTCGATCCCGCTGCTGCTCGTCCACGGCGCCAAGGACCAGCGCGTCGACGTCGGCCAGTCGCGGTCGCTGGCGTCGCGGCTCAAGGCGGCGAAGAAGACGGTCGAATATATCGAGCAACCCGAAGGCGATCATCACCTTTCGCGCTACGAGGATCGCTTGAGTTTCCTGAAGGCGCTCGAGATGTTTCTCGACAAGTACAACCCGGTCTGACCGTCCCATCTTTCGCAACTGCCGGAGGGGCGGTATCGAGCGGCATGCGCCCGCGCGCCCCCGCCACGACCTATGCCACCCTCGCCGCGGCACTGACCTTCGTCGCGTTGCTCGCCTCGGCGGGGATGCGTTCGGCGACCGGGGTGATGCTGGTCCCGCTCCAGCTCCACTTCGGCTGGGACCGCGCGACGATCTCGGCAGGCGCGGCGATCGGCATCTTCCTCTACGGGCTGGTGGGTCCGTTCGCGGCCGCGCTGATGCTGCGCTTCGGGATCAAGCGCGTGATGCTGGCCGGGCTCGCACTGATGGCGGGATCGACCTTCGCCAGCCTGTGGATGACGGCGGCCTGGCAATATGTGCTCAGCTGGGGCGCGATCTCGGGGATCGGCAGCGGGATGGTCGCGTCCGTGCTGGGCGCCGCGGTGGTCAATCGCTGGTTCGCGACTCGTCAGGGGCTGGTGATGGGGATGCTGACCGCGAGCACCGCGACCGGCGCGCTCGTCTTTCTGCCGCTGTTGGCATGGCTGTCGCGCAGCGGTGCCTGGCAACCGGTCGCGCTGGCAGTCAGCATCCTGTGCGCCGCGCTGATTCTGCCGGTCGCGCTGCTGATGCCGGAGCGGCCGAGCGATGTCGGCGTGCGGCGTTTCGGGGAAGCCGGCGACAGCGCCCCGCCGCCGCCGCTCAAACAAGCCGCGACGATCGGATTGGCGCTGGGTGCGCTCGCGCGCGCGGGCCGGCGACCGATCTTCTGGCTGCTGTTCGGCACCTTCATGGTGTGCGGACTCACCACCAACGGGCTGGTCGGCACCCATTTGATCGCATTCTGTGGCGATCACGGGATCCCGCCGGTGCAGGCCGCGGGTCTCCTGTCGCTGATGGGCGTATTCGACCTGATCGGCACGACTGCGTCGGGCTGGCTCACCGATCGCTACGACGCGCGCCGGCTGCTGATGGTCTATTACGGCCTGCGCGGGCTGTCGCTGATCGCGCTTCCCTTCCTCGACTTCTCGGGAAGCAGTCTCTTGCTGTTTTCCGCCTTTTACGGCCTCGACTGGATCGCCACCGTGCCGCCGACGGTCAGGCTGGCCAATCGTCACTTCGGCGAGACCGAGGGGCCGATCGTGTTCGGCTGGATCGGCGCCGGTCATCAGCTCGGCGCCGCGATCGCGGCGGGCGGGGCAGGGGTGATCCGCGAGCTGTCGGGGAGCTATCTGCCGGCGTTCGTCGCTGCAGGTGCGATGGCGGTGGTCGCCTCGATTGCGCTGCTGGCAGTGCCCGGCGGACGGCCCGCTCAGGCCTTGACGTAAACCCAGGCCCGCTGACCAGAGGCGAGCGCGACCTCGATTCGGCGATAATTCTCGGACTCATAGGCATCGGCTGCGGCGACTTCCGCAGGCGTCAGCTCGAATACCATTCCCTGAACCGGCTCGGCCGGCCCTTGCGCGGGCACGAGCGCGGCGTGGATCTCGACACCGCTCGTATCGAGTACTTCGGGATCATGAACTTCGATATCGACCAGGTCGAAGCCGAGCAGCGCATCGGCGGTACCGACGAGCGGCCGCCCGAACAGTGCCTGCTGCACGCTCGCGAACTGGAGCGTACCGTAGGAGAACAGCCGCTCGATCAGAGCACCACTTCAAGCACCGCGGCGCGGAGCTCGGCGATGCCCATGCCCTTGTCGCTGGACGTGACGAGCACCTCGGGGTGCGCGGCCGGGCGCTTGCGCGCTTCCACCGCGGTCGCTTCGCTGACCTGCGCCAGGTCGCTCGCCTTGATCTTGTCGGCCTTGGTCAGCACCAGCCGGTAACTCACCGCGGCATCGTCGAGCATCTTCAGTATCTCGCGGTCGACGTCCTTGATGCCGTGGCGTGCGTCGATCAGCACCAGTGCGCGCTTGAGCACCGGGCGCCCGCGCAGGAAGTCGTTGACGAGGAACCGCCACTTGCGCACGACGTCCTTTGGCGCCTTGGCAAAGCCATAGCCCGGCATGTCGACCAGCCGGAATTGCGCCGGCTCGCCGACTTCGAAGAAGTTCAGCTCCTGCGTACGCCCCGGCGTGTTCGACGTGCGCGCGAGCCCGTTGCGGTTGGTCAGCGCGTTGAGCAGCGACGACTTGCCGACGTTGGACCTGCCGGCGAAGGCGACTTCAGGCAGGTCGGCGGGCGGGAGGAATTGCAGCGAAGGCGCGGACTTGAGGAACGCGACCGGGCCGGCGAAGGCCTTGCGGGCGCGCTCGACAAGATCCTCCTCCGCTGCGGGAGAATGGCTCACTTCGCCGGCGCCTGCTTGAGATGCGGGTGGCGGCTGTACAGCCACTGCTGCTGCGCGATCGTGATGATGTTCGAGGTGATCCAGTAGATCTGCAGCCCGACCGCGAACGGTGCCATCACGAACATCAGCATCCACGGCATGATCGCGAACACCTGCTTCTGGGTCTCATCCATCGGCGCGGGGTTGAGCTTCATCTGGTAGAACATCGAAATGCCCAGAAGCACCGGGATCACGCCGATCGCGATCATGCTCGGCACCGTGAAGTGGAGATAGCCGAACAGGTTGAGGATCGTCGCCGGGTCAGGCGCGGAAAGGTCCTTGATCCACAGCACGAACGGCTGGTGGCGCATCTCGGTCGACAGCAGCAGCACCTTGTACAGCGAATACATGATCGGGATCTGCAGCAAGGTCGGCAGGCAGCCGGCGAGCGGATTGACTCGCTCCTCCTTGTAGAGCTTCATGATCTCCTGCTGCTGGCGCTGCTTGTCGTCCTTGAACTTCTCCTGGATCGCTTTCATCTTCGGCTGGACGACGCGCATCCGCGCCATCGACGCGAACTGGCGGTGCGCGATCGGGAACAGCAGGGCCCGGATCGTGACGGTCAGCAGGATGATCGCCACACCGAAATTGCCGACCAGCTTCCACAGCCAATGGAGGTAAAGGAAGATCGGCTTCTCGACGATTTCGAACCAGCCCCAGTCGATCGCCTTGTCGAAATGCGCGACCTTTAGGTCCGTCGCATAGGCGTTGAGCAGGTTCACTTCCTTGGCGCCGGCGAAGATGTGCGTCGTCGAGCTGATCTGCTTGCCGGGTGCGATCTGCGCCGGCGGCAACGTAAAATCGGCTTGGAAGGGGTCATTGCCCCTTTTGGCGCGAAACGCCGAATCGACCTGGAAACCCTGGTCGGGCACCAATGCCGCGAGCCAGAATTTGTCGGTGAAGCCAAGCCAGCCGCCCTTGGCCGTAAACCGGTTCTCGCCGGCCTTGGCGGTGCTGCCGAACAGCGAGGCGAAAAAGCCCGGCGGATTGCCCTCGAGGTTCTTGTAACCGATGTCATAGTCGGCGCCATTGCCGAATACGCCGATCGGGCCGACATGGTTGGTCCACATGTCGACGTCGTTCGACGCAACGGTGCGCGACAGCAGCGCATAGGGGCGCACCGTCACCGGCTGGGCGCCGGCATTTGCGACGGTCTGCTGGACGGTGAACATGAAGTTGTTGTCGACCGCGATGCGAATCGCGAAGCGTTGGCCGCCCGCGTTCGTCCACGACAAGGTCACCGGCTGGCCGGGCGAAAGCACCGGCGCGCTGGCGCGATATTCAGTGCTATCGTCGGGCAACTGCACGCCGTTCCCCGACCAGCCGAGCGCCGCGAAATAGGCGTCGGCGGATCCCGAGGGCGAGAACAGCCGGATCGGCGGCGAATCCTTGGCGATCGTCTCGCGGTAACGCAGCAGCACCAGATCGTCGATGCGCGCGCCTTTCAGGTTGATGCTGCCCTTGAGCGCGGGGGTTTCGATGCGAACGCGAGGGCTCGCGGCCAACACCACTGCCCGATCGCGAACCGCGACCGGCGCCGAAGTGGCCGGAGCCGCCGTGGGGTTGGGCTGGGGCACGGGCTTGCCGTTGACCATCTTGGTCGGTGCCGCAGGCTGCGGGAAGATGCGCTGCATCACCCACGGCCAGGCAAACAGCAGCAGCACGGCGATCACGGCGAACACGAAAAAATTGCGATTGTCTTGGTTCACATGAATTCCCCGAACGGCCCCTCAGGGCACCGGATCGAAACCGTGGCCGCCCCAGGGGTGGCAGCGTAGGATTCGCTTGAGCGCAAGCCAGCCGCCTTTGCCGGCGCCATAGCGGCGAAGCGCCTCGATTGCATAGGCCGAACAGCTTGGGTTGTAGCGGCAGCTCGGCGGCAGGATCAGCGACGGCCCGAGCTGCCAGCCGCGCGCGAGGACGATCAATAGCCTCGCGATCATCGCGTCACCTTGCGGAGCGCCTTGGCGAGCTCGGCCTTCAGGTCGGCATAGGGGCGCTCGATACCCGATTCGCGCCCGATCAGCACATGATCGGCCCCTGCCACGCCCAGTTCGGGCAAGACTTCGCGGGCGAGCGCACGGAAACGGCGCTTCATGCGGTTGCGCGTCACCGCATTGCCGACCTTTTTCGAGACGGTGATGCCGATGCGCATCATCGGCGAATCGTCGGCCCGGTCGCGCACCAACAGCACAAAGCCGGGCATCGGCGCGCGCCGCCCGGCATTGGCTGCGAGATAATCGCGACGCTGCGTTAGTCGGACTAGGCCGACAGCTTGTTGCGGCCGCGTGCCCGGCGCGCCCGGATCACCTTGCGACCACCCGGCGTCGCCATCCGCGCGCGGAAGCCGTGACGGCGCGCACGCACCAGTTTGCTCGGCTGATAGGTCCGCTTCATCGTTCATTCCCTGGTATTCAGAAACTAAAAAGCCGCCAACTCGGGCGGCCGTGTGGGGCGTCGCCATAAGGGAGGCGGCTGTGCAAGTCAACTTCGAGTCTCGGGGTCGTTCAAGCCTGCGGCGACGATTTCCGCGCGAGCCATTTCGGCTTCCTGTTGCTTGCGCTGGCGGCGGCGAAAGCTGCGGCGGCGCAGCGCCATGTCGGCATAATGGCCGAAGCGCGGCCAGCGGCGTTTCCAGCGCGCGAAATTGCGCCGTGCCCAGAGCGAGTTCTGCAACACCAGCACCAGTCCGGCCGCGAACACGAAGATCCCGCCCGGCCCGGGTATCGCACCGACGATCGGCGAGATCAGGATGACGAGCACGCCGAGCACCAGAAGTGCGACGCGGATCATGGGATTCTTCTGACTCGACGTGGCCATGAGCGCGATGTGGGACCAGTGTGTTAAATTGACAAGACAGTGCGCCGCCGCGTGCGGCGCACCGTGGCGCACCATGCCTGGACCGGGTTAGAAAACGCTTAGCCCGCGGCCTCGGTTTCGACCGCGAGGCCGTTATCACGCCAGGCCGTCATCCCGCCGTCGAGCGCGGCAGTGCGGACGAACCCGAGCTGGCGCAACGTCGCGGCGGCGAGCGTCGAGATCTTGCCGAACTCGCAATAGACCACGATGCGCTGCGTCGGATCGGGGAAGTCATCGTTGACGCGCAGCTCGAGCTGGCCGCGTGGCACGTTGCGCGCGCCGGGAATATGGCCGGCGCGATAGGCCTCCCTTTCGCGCACATCGAGCACGATCAGGTCGTTGGCGCGCTCGCCGAGCCGGCGGTCGAGTTCGGGCATGCTCATGAACGGCACCGTCGCAGCGGCCTCGGCGAGCAGCTGCGTGACGGTCTTGCCGCCATTCATGTTGGTGCGCAGCGCTTCGCTCAAATGCGTCGGCGCGCTCAGGTTGAGCCCGTTCATCATCGCGACGAACGCTTCGCGATCCCTGACCTGCAGCCGTGGGTTCTCGGCGATCTCGGTGCCGATCGTGGTGTGCGTGCGGCCCTTATAGTCGTGCGCCGGATAGACCAAAGTCTCGGGCGGAAGCGTGAGCAGCTTGCCGAACAGGCTGTCGTACAGCGCATCGGGGTCGCCGCTCGGCAGGTCGGTGCGGCCGGTCGCGCCGATCAGCAACGTGTCGCCCGTGAACACGCGGTCCTCGACCAGCAGGCACATCGAATCGCGCGTGTGTCCCGGCGTGTGGATCGCGTGGATGCGCAGATTGCCGACCGCGAGCGAATCGCCGTCGTCGAGCCGCAGCGTCACGAACGGTGCCGGGCTCTGGCGATGCATCACCACAGGCACCCCAAGCAGCTCGGCGAAGCGATGCGTCGCCGAGAAATGATCGGCGTGCGTGTGCGTGTCGATTACATAGCGGATGCGCAGCGAATCGCGCGCCGCGAGCAGCTGGTAGCGATCGACCTGGCGCACCTCGGGGTCGATCAGTGCGCCCTGGCAGGTCTCGGGGCAGCCGATCAGATAGGATTGGCAGCCCCCGGTGGCGACTTGCTCGAAGATCATCCCCCCGCTCCGGCGCGTCAGGCCGGCTGCGGCACGATGCGGATATAGGGGCGCGGTGCGTCCCAGCCGTCGGGATAGAGCTTGCGCGCTTCGTCGTCGGAAACCGAGCCGGCGATGATCACGTCCTCGCCCTGCTGCCAGTTCACCGGCGTCGCGACGCGGTGCTTGGCGGTCAGCTGGAGCGAATCGATCACGCGCAGGATCTCGTCGAAGTTGCGGCCGGTGGTCATCGGGTAGACGAGCAGCAGCTTGATCTTCTTGTCCGGCCCAATGACGAACACGGTGCGCACCGTCTGATTGTTCGCCGCGGTGCGGCCGGTCGAGCCGCCTTCGGTGTCGGCGGGAAGCATGCCGTAGAGCTTGGCGACTGCGAGATCGGGATCGCCGATCATCGGGAAGTTGGGCGCATAGCCCTGAGTCTCGGCGATATCCCGTGCCCAGCGCGCATGGTCGTCGACCGGATCGACGCTGAGCCCGATCACCTTGACGTTGCGCGCGTCGAACTCGGGTTTCAGGCGCGCGACATAGCCGAGCTCGGTGGTGCATACCGGCGTGAAGTCCTTGGGATGCGAGAACAGGATCGCCCAGCTGTCGCCGATCCAATCGTGGAAGCTGATCGGGCCCTCGGTGGTGTTCGCAGTGAAATCCGGCGCCGTATCGCCAATCGCGAGTGCCATGGCATCCTCCGTGTGTTTCGACCTTCAATACCCGATGCGCCCGTTCGGCGTCACGATGAAAGCTTGCGGCCGGCCAATCTTCAATTGCGCTCGAATGCCGCGCGCGGGCGCTCCGCGAGGGACTAGCCGCGATCGTTGCGAAAGGCCAACGATCCGTGATGCGCAGGGAAGGCTCCGTTTCGGCGCGACATCGTTCCCCGTTGGGCAAAAGCCGTTATGCTGGGCGTGTTTGGGGGGATTCATGGTCGCGACAGTATCGACAGTGGCGTATCTGGGGCTCGAGGCACGTGCCGTCGAAGTCCAGTGCAATCTGGTGCCCGGCCTTCCCAAGTTCGTCATCGTCGGGCTGCCCGACAAGGCTGTCGCCGAGAGCCGCGAGCGGGTGCGTGCGGCGATGGCGGCGATCGGGCTTTCGCTGCCGCCCAAGCATATCGTGCTCAATCTGTCGCCGGCCGATCTGCCCAAGGAAGGCTCGCACTTCGACTTGCCGATCGCGCTCGCGCTTCTCGGCGCGATGGGCGTCGTGAATGCCGAAATGCTCGCCGACTATGTCGTGGTCGGCGAACTTGGGCTGGATGGGCGTGTCGCGGCGTCGCCGGGCGTGCTGCTCGCCGCGCTCCACGCCGGCGAGACCGGCAAGGGACTGGTATGCCCGGCCGGGCAGGGCGCCGAAGCGAGCTGGGCCGGCACGGTCGAAGTCGTCGCCGCGACCGATCTCATCGCGCTGCTCAACCATTTCAAAGGACTGCAACTGCTGCCGGCGCCGTTGGCGGGCGAAGTCGCCGAGGCGTACGACGGTCCCGATCTGGCGCAAGTCAAAGGGCAAGAGACTGCGAAGCGCGCGCTCGAAATCGCGGCGGCCGGCGGGCACAATTTGCTGATGGTCGGACCGCCCGGCGCGGGCAAGTCGCTGATGGCGGCGTGCCTGCCCGGGATCCTGCCACCGCTCGACCCCGCGGAGGCGCTCGAGGCCTCGATGGTCGCGTCGGTCGCAGGCACGCTCTCCAGCGGGCAGCTCACCCGCACGCGCCCGTTCCGCGCGCCGCATCATTCGGCGTCGATGGCGGCGCTCACCGGCGGCGGGCTCAAGGTGCGGCCGGGCGAAGTCAGCCTCGCGCATCTCGGCGTGCTGTTCCTCGACGAACTGCCCGAGTTCCAGCGCGCAGTGCTCGATTCGCTGCGCCAGCCGCTCGAGACCGGCACGGTCAGCGTCGCCCGCGCCAATGCGCACGTCACCTTTCCGGCGCGCGTTCAGCTCGTCGCAGCGATGAATCCCTGCCGCTGCGGCCACCTCAGCGACCCGGCGCTCGCCTGCGCCCGCGCGCCACGCTGCGCCGCCGACTATCAGGCAAAGGTGTCGGGGCCACTGCTCGACCGCATTGACTTGCATGTCGAAGTCCAGCCGGTCAGCGCCGCCGATCTCGTGCTGCCACCGCCGAGCGAAGGCTCGGCCGAAGTCGCCGCGCGCGTCACCGCGGCACGCGTGGTGCAAACGGAGCGCTACCGCGACACGCCGGTACGGACCAACGCCGAAGTCGACGGCAGACTGATGGAGGCAGTCGCGACGCCCGACGAACCGGGACGGAAGCTGCTCGCGCAGGCGTCCGAGGCGATGCGGCTGTCGGCGCGCGGCTATACGCGCGTTCTGCGCGTCGCACGGACGATCGCCGACCTGGGCGGCGCCGAGCAGGTCGGGCGCGTTCACGTCGCCGAGGCGCTGAGCTATCGGCGCCAGGCGCCGCGGAGTTAGGTCGTCATCGCGCTGCTGACCGATACGCCGGCGCTGGCCGCGACGGACATCCACCTGTTCGGAAGCGGTCGCGCCGCGCGGCTTGCGATAGCGCGGCGCTTCGTCTAGCCAGCCCGCCGCTGCCCCTGTGGCGAAATTGGTAGACGCGCTCGACTCAAAATCGAGAGCCGAAAGGCGTGCTGGTTCGAGTCCGGCCAGGGGCACCAAAATTTCCTTCTGAAGAGTTGCACATCGCAGCTCTCCGGTCGTTGGGAGACGCCACGCCGTTCTTGCGGCGCTAAGTGTTTGAATTCTGCCGATTATGGCCGAATTCAAATCCAACGAAGTTGACGAAGTTTACGGCTGCCATTCGTAGCCGCCTCCTTTGCTGGCGAAGGAGCAACGCGGAGGCGTGGCAGTCGAGGGCGAAGAGTGTTCTCTATTTGTTCCACAGCGCTGTTGGTAGGAGGCAATTCCCTACAAAACAATCCCTTGCGCCCGGCTCAAGTTCGTCACCGGGTCACGGAGAGAGTATGATACAAACGTCGCGGAAGAGCGACTTTCGAAGGCGGCCGTATCGGACACTCAAGCTAGACAGTTTGCGCGATCGACCGATAGAACCGCGAGCAAACGCGGCGCGCGCCAAAGCGAGGACAGGATGGCCGGGCTCTATTTCGAAGAATTCCAGGTCGGCCAGCTTTTCCGCCATGGGTTCCGGCGGACGATCACCGAGGCCGACAATGTCTTCTTCTCGGCGCTGACGCACAATCCCGCGCCGCTCCATCTCGACGAGCAATGGTGCCGCGAGCACAGCGAGTTCAGCCAGCGCGTCGTCAAT
>Ga0105248_10001985_pt1 | contig 22749 bp, 21 predicted proteins | sample KBSS34metaG_FD_81524 | JGI IMG/M metagenome (GOLD analysis project Ga0105248, IMG submission 81524) | Switchgrass rhizosphere microbial communities from Kellogg Biological Station, Michigan, USA - KBS S3-4 metaG | ecosystem: Host-associated > Plants > Roots > Rhizosphere > Soil | place...
GCTGTTGGCTCGTGTTGTTGCTCTGGAAGAAGCTCAGGGCATCACCCACTCACCTTCCAACCATGATGGTGACGAACACAGCGATAATCATGAGTCTGGAAATCGCAAGAAGAAGTCGAAGAAGTCGGAAGACTAATTCTCTGATTCCATTTCCTTTATAGTGCCGGCCGCCTTACATCAAGTCGGGCCCAACTGGCGGAATCTGTTGTACACGCTGTCCGCTCTCAGGATCGGACAGCGTTGTGCCTTTAATGTCGCCGCTTTGTTTGTCGTTGATGAAGAGCACGGGCGAGCGCAGTTGCCATTCAGCCGCTAAGCCGGGGCAGCTCTCGTCGTCCTGGCTGAGTGCCGTGCCTCCCGCCGCCTGATTCGAGATACTTTGACCTTCCAGAGTCTGGATATTTGCGTACTGACTATTGGCCGATTGCATGATTGTGTCGAGCTGCCTGCTTTCGCTTTCGGGCAGCGCATGTTTGCACCAACCAGGGGCGGCCGGTGCGAGCGGCAAGCCCAACCTTTGATGTGCTGCGTTTATTTCTCGGTTGACAACCAGGTCGCGTGCAAGAATTGACCAGGCAACTTTTTGCGACGCCGCTGCGCTGTTGGATTTATCTACAGCCCCATCTACAGATCCAGCGGCATCTCCGGCTCCTGTACCTGATGTGTAGGCGTTCTGGCAGTAGTAGATGAGCTGACTTTCGGCCACCGGCAGACCTCTAAATGGATATTCCCTAAAGTAGAGCGGACCCTGTATCGATGTACTTGCCAATATTTTTGGCGTGTATACAATGACCGCAGGTTCGGCTTTTCTCGAAGGTGACGTCTCTGCGAGCAGATCGGACAGCGAGCGCCCCTCCACCATGAGCTGGGTGGCCGGCATGTCGGTTACCTGGCGCACGGCGCCGAATATGACCATTTTCTTCGCCAACCAGGGCGAGGCGGCCTCGGCAAAAATGTCATTTTCTTGCAGGCTCTGCGTCAGGGGGCAAAATATAAAGCGCTTGCCCAGAAGATAAGCTGTTTTGTTGTTGAGATTGTCGATGCGGTTGATGCCGGCGCGGCAGAGTTGAAATAATTTGGAGCCGCATTCGAACGATTGGGCGGCAACGGCAGTGGCATTGACTATCGCTACTTGCGAGAGACTGATGGCTTTCAGTTGTTTCTTTTGCTCGTTATTTTCGTAGGCGATGCGATTGTTGCGCCAATCGATTTCATCATGCAGTGTTTTAATTTCTTTCTTGTTTTCCTCGCTGTCGTTTTCGCTGTTGTTTTCGCTGTCGGTGAGTACGCGCAACCTGGCACTCAAAGAGTCGAGATCCGATTGGGCCAAAAAGAGTCTCTCTCGGGAGCTGCGATAGGCGCGCAGGGCGCTCGATTGAATAAGTTTGGCGGCGGCCTGGCTATCCTGAGCCGCCAGATTGGTGGCATAGATATGGTTGAGAAGATCGAAGGCCAGCTTTTGATCAAATCCCTGTCGACCTGGCAGATTGGCTCGGCCGACGCTGTCCACGACGACCGGCAGGGCCGAGGCCGGGAACTTGCTGGGTAGGGCCTGGAAGCAGCGCATAAGTGCTTTCTGACCGGCTTCAGTCGGCTTGTTTTGATAGAGCAGAGCGTACGGACGGGCATCGGAGTCTTTTAGCAGGCCGCTGTTTATTTGTAGTGCGGCGAAATCGTCACTGGCGTCGCTCAGATCTCCCTGGCGCCCGTCGTTGTCACCAATGGCGGTGGCGGCCTTGCTGGGCTCGCGCAGGGCGGAAGGATGTGGCCACTGGGCCTTCAAGACTGTGGCCAGGCGGGCTGGAGCGATTGGTCGCGTGAGTTGTCGTATCCAGTGGTAGAAAGCAATGGAGAGTGAATCGGAGCCGTTCATCTCTTGCAAGTGTGGTGCCGTTGGCGGTGCCAATTGTCCGGCTCCAGGCACCGGCCCACGCACTGCTTGCTGCCACGAGCCTTGCCCCTGCCAGTCTTTGTATTTTAGGACAGACTCCAGAGAGTTGAAGGTGTTTGGTTTGCCCTGGGGGAAGCTCAGTGCCAGGCAACCTTCCATCGGTGCTTCAAATAACTGCTGTACTTTGTTGTCGGCGGCGGCGGACGTGGCAACAGTACAAATGCGTCGTTCACTGGTAACCAGTCCACGCTTATCGCCTTTGTCATTCTTATCATTGCGGGTGGAAAACTGCGCTTCGATTAAAATGACGGCCGGTATCGGAGAATCCATGGACTGGTCGTCGGCGACGAAGTCATCAGGATTGAATACTTCTCTGATTTTGGATTGTTGATGCAGTATGAATTTCTCATCCGAGTAAGGCACTACCAGCGGTGTCAACGCCTTGAGGCGACCAGATTGACAGCAGGCCGGATCGTCTTCTGGTTCAGCCGCGATTAAGCTCATTGAAAGCTTGCCTTTGACCTTACCCAGTTTGACATGCAGCGATTCCAGATGTTCACCGCCTCTACTGCCGTTTGCCAGACAACGTTTGATGTGTTCGTATATTTTGCCGCTGCCGTCTTCTTTGATGGCGGCGATTAGTTTTTTGTGCAGCTCGTCTTGCAGCTCTTGCAGCTCGTGCATATCACCGGCTGCTTGCTCTCCCATTATTTTGAGATCGTAGCGTTTGGCCACAAAGAGTGATGTGCGAATCAACGATGCCACTGTGTTGAAGCTACGCACATCGCGCGAGGCGCCATCGTGCCCGGGCGTGAAGCTTGAGTCGTTGTTGATAAAGTCGGCCAGACCAAGTGTGCCGAAGCTGCGGCTGACGACATTGACGCGAATCAAATCTGCTGCCGCCAGATTGGCCGCGCGCTCCAGCGGATCCGAGTCGGCTCGTTTAAGATTGAGCCAGGCCAGTGAAAGCACATAGAGTGTGACTATGCCGCTTATGGCTATCGTGGCCAGTATCAGTACAAGGAGGTTGTACCAATCGACCCCGCTTGGCATGGCTGGCGTTTCTTTTTTTTTGGTCCCGAGTTCTTGCACGTCAGACTCCCAGAATCCTTATTATAATTGTCTTTCTGGTACCATGCTTGGTATTGGGAGAATAGATATGCCCCGCCGGTCACAAAAGATACTGATCAGTTTTTTAAGCGCTTGCCTGGCGCACTGTTCGGTTATTTGTCCTGCAATCGCCTCCGTAGTTGCGGCTGAAGCCAGCCCCGACGAAAAAGAATATGGCCAGATTTCGGCACTGATAAATGAAGGTTCGCTCTTGCCCGCGCGCACTCGGGTGGAGGCTCTGCTCGCCCGCTATCCTTCCAACTGGCGGGTCTCGCTGCTGGCCGCCCGGCTTTATCGCAAGATGGGACTGTCGGGCTTCGCGGCCATGCAATATGAAAAAGTACGGGCCCAGGACCCCCGCATGGTGGAGGCGCTGGTGGCGCTTTCGGAGATCCATCTGGAAAATCTCAGCACCGAGATTGCCATAGTTTTGGCTCGGCAGGCGGTGGAAATTGACCCACGCTCTAAGGAAGCAAGACAGGCACTGGTGGAAGCGCTGCTGGCCGGACAATTTTTGCGCCAGGCGCGTGAGCAAGCCCAGAGTCTAAAAACTATGTATCCGTCAGACCCCGATGTAGCACACACTCTTTCGGCTGTGGCTCAGGCTTTTGGCCAGTATGATGAAGCTACCGCCACGCTTCTCCGCGCCCTGGCAACGCGCCCGGAAAAGATCAATTGGCGCCTGGAGCTGGCCAATATTTATCAGGCTGAAGGCAAATACCAGGATTGCTATGCCACATTGAAGCAGGTGCTGGAGGTCGAGCCCCACATGATTGAGGCGCTCAATAAGGTGGCGCATTTGCAAGAATTTGATATGCATGACTATATGCCCGCCTTTCGATCCTATCGGGCGATTAAGGAAATTATTCCGGATAGCGCCGCCGCCCAGGCGGGCATGGACCGCTGTTTTGCCAAGCAAAGCGATCTGGCGCTCAATGTACGCAACGCTTTCTATCGCGCCTTCGGTCTGAAAAACCGCGACGCTAAGTTGGAAGAAGCAGGCGATCTGCCCGCTTCTTTTTAACTGTAAATCAGCTAGGGATTTATTGCCTTGGTCAGTACGCGCTTCGGTCCGTGGATAGGATCTTCTATCACGATTGTTTTGTCGCGGGTCGGTCCGACGCTGACGATGGCCACTGGGCAATCAAGCTCTTCGGCGATGAAGTCGAGATAGCGTCTTGCTTCCAACGGCAATTCGGCGTAGTTTTTCAACTTGTAGGTCGCTTTTTTCCAGCCCGGGAATGTCTTGTAGATAGGCTCCATATTTTTAAATTTGGAGAATGACGAAGGCAATTCCTTGTGCACTGTGCCGTCTGTTTTGTCTTTGTAGGCAACGCAGACCTGGATTTCATCAAACTCGTCGAGGACGTCCAGTTTGGTTATCGCCAGACAATCGAGGCCGTTGATGCGCACCGAATAACGACCGACGACTGTATCGAACCAACCGCAACGGCGCGGACGACCGGTGGTGACACCGACTTCTGCCCAGGCTTTGCCGGTCTGACGCAGCATTTCGCCGATGTCGCCGTCTTGCTCTGTGGGGAAGGGACCTTCACCGACTCTGGTCATATAGGCTTTGGAAATACCGATCACTCGGTCGATAATTGTCGGTCCCACGCCGGTACCTGTACAAGCGCCGCCCGCACTGGGGCTGGAGCTGGTCACGTAAGGGTAGGTGCCGTGATCGAGGTCGAGCATGGTGCCCTGCGCCCCTTCAAACAAAATGTTTTTCTTGCTGTGAACGGCGTTAAAAATAAGCTGCGAAGTGTCGCAAACATATTTGGACATCTGTCTGCCGTACTCGGCATACTCTTCCAAAATTGCATCGGCGTCGAAGGGCGGATGATTGTACATGCGCTCCAGCAGTACGTTTTTGCGCGGTACCATCCAGTCCAATTTTTCTTTGAGCACTTCTTTGTCGAGCAGGTCTTCCATTCTTATGCCCGAGCGTGCGCACTTGTCGGCGTAGGTAGGACCGATACCACGCTTGGTGGTACCGATTTTATTGTCGCCGCGGCTTTCTTCTTCGGCGGCGTCGAGAGCCATGTGATAAGGCATGGTGACATGGGCTGAGGAAGACACTCTCAGATTGGAATCATCCAGTCCGCGATCAGTCAGACCTTTCACTTCTTTTATAAATGCTTTGGGGTCGATGACCATGCCGGGTCCAAGCACGCAAATTTTGCCTGGATACAAAATGCCTGAGGGGATCAGGTGAAACTTAAAGGTCTGATCGCCAACAACCACTGTGTGACCGGCGTTGGCACCGCCCTGATATCTGACAACGATGTCGGCATCTGTGGCCAAAAGGTCGGTGACCTTGGCTTTGCCTTCATCTCCAAACTGCGCTCCGACGACTACTACGTTAGCCAAGGTTTGATATTCTCCTCGAGTGATTGTGGAACTCCACCACAAGTTTGCTCACGGCTTTTAACCCGTGAGAAAGAGCCGGGAGTTTGTATGCAAACTAGCCCACGCCCTGTTTTTTTGACTGGGATAGTCTATGCCACTCGCCAAGAGCTGTCAATTTTTTCGGGCTCCGGACACGTTAATATACTTATATGCAAATCACTCAACCTCATTGTTTCTCAGCTGACCTGACAGCCCGACAGCCCGTGGCAGCCAGGCTTTTGACCAATGCCATCGCTGGAGATCGCATGGCCCATGCCTTGCTGTTGACCGGTCGGGCAACGGACGACAAGTGGCTGATAGCCAGGCAGTTGGCGGCTTTTCTCAACTGCAGCTCAGAAAGTCGTCTGGAAAAGGGCTCTTGTTTACTTCCCTACATACAAGTCGATGCTCCTGGTGAAAGTGACGAAGGCGGACCCGATGTGAAGACCTTCGCCGCCGCCTGCCAGAATTGCCGCTGGCTCTATAGAGATGAGCATCCTAAGGCCTGGAGCGTGCTCTCCAAGGACGCCGGTAAGAGCGGCAAAATCCCGGTCGAATCGGCCCGCAATCTCTCGGAAGAGCTGGCCAGGACCTCGCAGTATCTGCGCGTGGTAATTATCGATGATGCTTCGGACAGTGCCTTTCACCGTCCGGCCGCCAATGCCCTGCTCAAGACCATTGAAGAGCCCCGCAGCGGCTGTCTCTTTGTCCTTTTTGGCCAGTGTGAAGAAGACGTTTTGCAGACTATTGTCAGCCGCTGTCAGCTGATCCCTCTCAATAATCGCTTTGAGGAAAATATCGGCTATCTGGCGGCCCAGAGCCCGGCATTTAAGGCGCGGCCCAGAGCCGCCGGGGCTCGGGAGCCAGGCGAGGGTGAAAAGGAGCTTATCGCTTCCCTGCGCTCTGAAATTTTTCTCACCACACACCCAAGTAAAAAATTGAGTGTCAAAGAAGCCATGAGTTTTTCCCATCATTTAGTTGAGCTTCTTGATGACGACAATTTTGCGCGAGCTTTTGATCTGATTGTAAATTTGGAAATTGAGCAGCTGGACGGAATTTATCGGACCAATGCCAGGTACTCTGTCTATTTGCAAAATCTCTTCAAACTAGCCGATGAAGCCAAAAGGCAGTGGGATCATTATGTAACCAAGAAGGGCGTCTGCGAGAGCTTTGTCTTGAGTTGGCTGGAATTGAGACAAAAACTGCCCTCAAAACATAATTAGAGAAGAGTTTTAATAGCCTTATATATGGGCTTTAAGTATTAGTCGGAATCTCGATTGCAAATAGTTTTATCGGCGGTTTGACCAAGTCAACAGAGACCAGAGGGTTTAGGGGCGTATGTTTAGCAAAAAGAAAAAGGGTGATGGCAAGGCGGATGCAGCGGCGGCTCCAGCAGCTCCTGCGGCTGAAGCACCGGCCGAGGCCGCGGCTCCTCCTGAAGCTCCAGCTGAAGGAGACGCAGGCGAAGCACCCAAGTCCGGCGGTCTGTTGGCCGGTGGTCTGGGCGCCAAGGCTAAGAGCCCTGGTATAGCCGCTTCTCGCCTTGGCGGTCGTCCACCGAGCAGGCAATCTGCGCCGGCTCCTGAACCCGTTGCTCCCCCTCCCGCGCCGCCACCTGCTCCGCCTGCCCCCCCGGTGCAACAGTCCCTGCCTGAGAGGCCAGTCACAGGCCTCGGCACCCATGGTCTGGGCACGAGCTCGGGTCAAAATGCCCATCTCCAGGGCAGCAATGCTGAATTTGAAATGAGCCAGTCCGGTAAAAACATGGCCATGCAAGCCAATCAAGCAGGCATGCCCCAGCCTGTAGAAGCCGCCGGCGACGGCAAGAAAAATCCTTACAAGTTGAATCCGCTTTTTGACATTATTTTGCCGGTCAGTATGGCCGTTATCTTGTGTGGTGGCTTTGCTTACACGACCAAGATTGTCAAAGACAAGCATGACATTTATGGATACACCCAGGACGAGCAGTCCACCTTTGTCAAAATCAAAGAACTGACTATGCCTGCGGTTCTTGATGAAATTAAGAAGATGGAAATGGTCAAGTTGCTCGACTCTGGTGACAAGGCCGGAGCCCTGGCCCTGGCCAAGACAGTGGGCGCCAAGGCTTACGCTCTGGCAAAAGATAAAGGAATGGTCAGTGCAAAATCCGAACCGCCTCAAGACGCTAAGGCTCTGGAAGAAGAAGGGCTTACTGTGCGCGAGCTGCTCGCCTCAGGCATAGTCATGTGCGAAGCCGGTGCCAAGGCCGATAAGGATTTGGGCATTGTTTACGCCGCTAAAGGCGAAGAAATCGCTACCTATAGCAAATATGCTCGTCTTATCTATGCCAGACAATTGGCCAAATTGCACAGACCGGACGAAGCAATTGAGCAATACCAGAAAATCACTACTCTGTTCAAAGAACCGTGGCCGCTGCCGCACAAAGAACTTGGCCTTTTGTATATGCGCAACAACAAAGGCCCTGAGGCCGTTGCCGAATTGACCGAAGTAACCAAGGAAGATCCGGCCGATCCCAGCATCCAGAGACAGCTAGGGTTGGCTATGGCGCAGGGCGGTGATCAACAGGCCGGCTTTGAAGAGTTTCAAAAAGGCTTCACTAAGGAAGGCGACGTTCTTTCTTATCCTGCCGCCGTCAAAGGTCTTGTCGATGCTCATGGTGGGCTGGTAGACGCGACTTTGCAAGACGTGAAAAAACAGGCCGAGAAAAATCCCGACGACATCAAACTCCAGCTCGATCTGGCCAGGCTTGATATAGCCACCGGTAAGATCAAAGATGCCCGCGATTTGATGGAAAAAGCGCGCAAGACTCAGGAGCTAAATCCTGAAGTGCATGAAGTATTGTCCGAAGTTATGGTGCGTCAAAACCAGGCTCAGTCAGGTTTCGACGAATTCCGTTCGGCGGTGCAAAATCTACACTTGCAGTAAATAACCTGGTTATTTACTCTGCTTCTCAAGCTTAGCCAGTTGCTCGTAGAGTTCGCGCTCTTTGTCGCTCAGTGTTGTCGGAATCACTATTTTGGTGCGTACCATAAGATCGCCCGCTGATTTTTGATCGGTCGTGGGCAAGCCTTTGCCTTTCAATCTGAGCATGCGTCCGCTCTGTGTTCCCGCCGGTACTTTGATCGTCACCGGACCTTCAATCGTGCTCACTGAAACTTCACCACCGACCACTGCTTGAGCCGGAGATATAGAGAGTTCAACCACGAGGTTGTCACCATCGATGGTGTAATACTTGTGCGGTTTGACTTTGATGCGCAGATAAAGGTCACCTTTTTCTGTGACACCAGGCATGGTGGCGCCTTCACCGGGAACGCGCACTTTTTTGCCTGCACGCATACCCTTGGGTATTTTTACTTCTATGGTTTTGGTTTTACCGCCAGGCACTGTTACCTGTAAGGTGCGTCTGGCTCCCTGAGCCAATTCTTCCACGACAAGATCTATTTCCGCTTCTTGATCGAGGGAGCGTTTACGGGCCGCCGCCGCTCCTGCAGCTTGCGCCGCGCTGGATTGGCCAGGTCTTGCACCAGGCTGACCCGGTCTGCCACCAGGTTGACCGCCGGCTCCGAAAGACTGGCCAAAAATCGCTTCGAAGAAGTCGGAGAAAGAGCCGCCACCCATGCCGCCCATGCCACCCATGTTGCCTGAGTTGCCGGCGTTGCCCATATTGCCGAAGTCAAAGGAGAAGCCCGAATAATCAGGCGGCGGCTTGAACTGGTCGCCGTCCTTCCAGTTTTTGCCTAACTGGTCGTACTTCTTGCGCTTGTCCTGATCTTTGAGGACCTCGTAGGCCTCATTTATTTCTTTGATGCGATCTTCGGCGGTGGGATCGTTCTTATTGGTATCCGGGTGATACTTGCGCGCCATTTTGCGGTAGGCAGTCTTGATTTCTTGGTCGGAGGCCGTGCGAGTAACGCCTAAAATCTGGTAGTAATCTTTGTACGCAACCAAGCTTCTAGTCCCTTTGTTTTTTCCGGCGATTATCATGCCATTTAAGCACGGCTTGAGACTAGTGTCCAAGCGCCCCGATCGGGCGGCGCACTTGCAAAGAAGGCCTGGTCATTTCACTGGCTGCCAGATGCATTGTTAGATGGACTGTTATAGGTGCCGTTGGATATGCCGTTATTGAGAGCGTCTACATGCTCGGCCGCTCGGCTGGCTTGGTTTGAGAGGTTGACCGGTTTGCCTATGAGAGGCAAGTTGCCGACCAGGGGGACGCCGCTCAGGTCCATCAATGGGCCCACGTCAAAGCTGCTTCTGACAGTGTATTCGTAGATGTCTGTGGCGGAGTTGGCTGTGACGTTTGCCGGTAGTCCGCTGTTCGGTCCGTAAAACTGTCCGGCGTTGGGGTCTGAAAGTTTGGTCGTGGCGATAAATATATCTACGCCACATCCTTGATATCCGCCCTGGGGTTTGATTTTGGCAAATTTGGCCAGACTTGAGTCAAGCATACTGAGAGAGCGCTTTTTGACGTTGATCAGAGCCTCTTCGAAGGTAGTGGAATTGGCGGCGTCAGCGGCACAGCTCTGGCAAGTTGTGGATACGCAGGTATAGCCGGTGACGAAGGCCAAAATATTGAGCAGCGGGATAATGATTATCAGGACAAAGATCACCAGCACCGGTCCGAACTCGGCCATCGATGCCCCGTTGACCCTGGATTTCTTAGAGTTTGAATTTTTACCTGATTTGCTTCTCAAATTGGCCTCGACCTTGATTGGCTATCTGTCCTGCATTCTTTTAGGCTCTCTTGCCGGCTGTCCTTCTTACCCATCCTTGGTTTTTCCCCTGAGGTTGTCACTCGTAACAGGCCGCGCAATGCCTGTGGATGATATCGCCCGTGGTGGCGTTCCTGGTGGTGGGCCCTGGCAGCCGTCGGCCAACGCTTCTTGTCTAAATCTTTTGCCTATGTGGAATAATGAAAATGGAGACATTTTTGTTGGCACTTTGATCGGCATATTTACCTTCAGTGGCGGTATCTGAGATGGTTAGGTTGGGATTGAGAAGTAGAGGTGGCCAATCGGCGACTGAGCTTTGCATGGGCTTGATTGTCCTGATCCCGCTCATACTTGTGCTCTTTGACTTATCGGTCATTGTTCTGGGCGTGCAGCTAAATGATGCCACCTGTCGTGAAGCCGCTCGTGTAGCGGCTCTGGGCGATCCGACTACCTGTACTACTCGGGCCCAGGCCGTGATTAACCGGGCCAATAATCAGGGTTCTAGCATGCTCAGCAATTTCCAGTTGATAACTTGCACCAGTTCTGTCAGCGCCGCCGATATCGCCGCCATGCAACCATACGGTGGACCGGTAAGCGGCACTGTTTCGGTCACCACAAAAGTCGACATCCGCCCCTTTGTTGTCCATTTGGTTTATACAGGCTCGTCACCACTGCATTTTCAGTCGGTACAGACCTATCCGTTTACCTACACAGTACCAAATCAGGCAGCTCCAAACTGAGCTGCCTGATTGAGATGTCTTGATTGTGCTCGACTTAACGTCGGGCTTTTTTAGTTAGCGCTTAAGCCGAGGCGACTGTTTTGCCCAGGGTTTGCAGACTGGCGATATCCATTCTGACGCCCGGTCCCATTGTGGTGCTCAGGTAGACCGACTTGATGTAGGCACCTTTTACCGATGGGGGCTTGAGCTTGACGATCTGCTCAACTACAGCGTGGAGGTTAGCCAGGAGTTTGGCATCATCAAAAGAGAGTTTGCCGATGGCCATCTGTACTACGCCGCCGTCTTTTTCGGCTCTGAAAGAAACCTTACCGGCTTTCAGTTCTTTCACAGTCTTGCCGACGTCGAAAGTAACGGTGCCGTCTTTGGGGTTGGGCATCAGGCCCTTCGGTCCCAAAATCTTACCGAGCTTAGAGAGCATGGCCATGGCATCGGGAGTGGCGACCAGTTTGTCGAACTCCAAAAAGCCTTCAGATATCTTTGCTACCAGTTCGTCCGCTCCGACATGGTCGGCGCCGGCGTCCTGGGCTTCTTTTACTTTATCGCCTTTGGCCACAACCGCAACGCGCACTTCTTTACCGGTGCCGCCGGGGAGGTTTACCGTGCTTCTGATCTGTTGATCATTGAGCTTGGGGTTGACGCCCAGACGGAAGGCGACTTCAACAGTCTGATCAAATTTGACTGAATTTTCTTTCTTGAGGATTTTCAGCGCTTCTTCAGCGGTTACCGGCGCGGTTGCTTCGGCGTAAATCTTCTCGAGTTTTTCGCGTCTTTTTGTTAGCGTGGCCATTTTCGGAACGTTCCTTAGCGTGGATTTTATTTAGCGAGGACTATTACTGTCGTGCTAGAGACTAGTCAACGACGGTGATGCCCATGTTGCGGGCGGTGCCGATGACCATCGCTTCGGCTGCTTCCAGCGTTGTGGCGTTGAGGTCGGGCATTTTTACTTTGGCAATTTCAGTTACTTTGGCTGAGCTGATTGAACCAACTTTGTTCTTGTTGGGAGCAGCGGAGCCTTTCTCAACGCCGGCGGCTTTTTTGATCAGCTCGGCGCAGGGAGGAGTCTTGAGTACGAAGTCGAAGGAGCGATCTTCGTAGATGCTGATTTCTACTGGGACAATGGTGCCTGCTTTGTCTTGTGTCTTGGCGTTATATTCTTTGCAGAACTGCATGATGTTAACGCCGTGCTGACCAAGAGCCGGACCAATAGGCGGAGCTGGATTAGCTTTGCCGGCCTGGATTTGCAGTTTGACCTTTCCTACGACTTTCTTCACGGTTTTGATCCTATTTTTGAGAGCTATTGTGAGACGGGGCTCACTTCTCGGTGTCCACTATTGGCTATGCGCGCGGAAATATCGATTGTATGGCACATAGGGTATGTCGTCCACCACTTTTACACTTTTATAACCTGGTTGAACTCCAGTTCTACTGGGGTTGCGCGTCCGAAGATGATTACAGAAGCCTTTATGCGTTCTCTTTCGAGGTTTACTTCCGTTACTTCTCCGGTGAAATCGGCGAACGGTCCGCCGGTTATGCGGACGAAGTCGCCCACCTTAACGTCAATGGCGGCGGGCTTCTTGCCCTTCATGCCGGTCATTGCCATCTGTCTTCTTAAGATCTTGCGCATTTCTGCGTCTTGTACCGGCGTAGGTTTTTTGCCGGCGCCCACATATTTCGTAACACCAGGAGCTTCACGTACTACACGCCAGGAGTCGTCGTCGAGGATCATTTCCACAAAAACGTAACCGGGATACTCGCGTTCGCGCTTTTCAACCCGCTTGCCTTCTTTTACTTTAGTGACCATTTTCTCCGGCACGATTACGCCGAAGATGCGGTCCTGGGCACCCATTGTGACGATGCGTTTCTCGATATGCTCCTTCACTTTATTTTCGTGACCGGAGGCAGTTTGCACTGCAAACCATCGTCTCGTCCCATCTGTCTTTATGAAAGCCATCTCTTATATACAACCCCTGAGGTCAACTACTAGCGGCCGGCTCCGTACAAGCGAGCAAAGTGCTCAAGCGGTCCGAAGACCGCTTGCCCGAGCACCCAGTCGAAAGCCAACACCACAACCGTGATACAGAACACGAGAACGAGTACGCTCCATGTCTCGCGAACAATCTGAGCCCTGTCGGGCCAGGCTATTTTGCGGTGCTCAATCGCTACTTCTCTGAGGAACTGCGCGGTTTCGGTGAAAACATTCCCCTTCTTTGCTAGTTCAGCCTTGGAGGGTTTTTTGCTTTCCACTGAGCCCTGTTGCTTCTCCTTGACGCCCGATGGCGCCGTGGAGGTGTCCTGAGATTCATTAGCCATTGATTTTCATTCTCTAGAATTCGCGCCCTGAAGGAGTCGAACCCTCAACAAAGGTTTTGGAGACCCTCGTTTTACCATTAAACTAAGGGCGCAGATTGAGCCCTGGCCAAGCGGTTAGCTTGTCCTAGGTCTCAGTAGCAAGTTTGAAACAAGACCAAAGCGGTTTATTTCTTTGTTTCCTTGTGCTCGACGTGCTTGCGGCAAGCCTTGCAATACTTGCTCAGATTGAGCCGTTCCGGATCATTTCTCTTATTTTTCTTGGTTGTGTAATTGCGTCTTTTGCAATCACCGCAAGCCAAGGTGATGATAATCCGGTCGTCTTTTTTAGCCATGACACTATCTCCTGGGCTGTCTCAAAAAAGAAGACAGAAAAAAATGGCCCCTGGTGGGGCGTCAAGGAGCAGTATATCCAAGTATTTTAAAAACTGTCAACAAAGCTAAAATCTACGCATGACAAATGTTTGCGATGACACACGTTTAATACTTAGCGGTTATTGTTACTAGGTTCGTCAACTTGCCCCTTACTAAGAACGCTTTTTGAAAGTCCCGATGTCCCGACACCTTTTCGTAACCCTGGTTACAGCCTTTATGAGCGCGCTCTTAGTGAGCGGATGCAGCAGCGGCAAACCGAAATTTGAGCCGGGGGTACTGCGTGTAAACCTGGGCACCGAACCGCCCGGTCTTGACTGGCACACGGCTACGGACTTCACCTCTTTTGATGTTGTTTCCAATGTCATGATTGGCCTGACGGCCTATACCAACGATTTGAAGTGCGCACCATCCTGCGCCGAGTCATGGGATGTCCTTGACGGCGGCAAGCGCTATGTCTTCCACATTAGGAAAAATATATTATGGAGCGACGGTAAACCGCTCACGGCAAGGGATTTTGAATTCGCCTGGCGGAGACTTCTGACGGCGGCTACAGCCGGACAGTATCCCTTCTTTCTGTATGACATTGTCGGGGCCAAGGAATTCAATGCCTATACGGCTGACCAGGTCAAAGCTAAGAGCAAGCCCGGGTCAGTCTTGATTGGAGCCGCTCCGGAGCTGGGTTTTAAGGCAGTCGACGACTACACTTTTGAAGTCAAGTTGAACAAGCCCGCCGCCTACTTTATATATCTCACGGCATTCTGTCCCACTTTCCCCATGCGTCAGGATGTCGTTGAAAAGTGGGGCGACCGTTGGACCGAGCCCGAAAACATTGTCACCAATGGGCCCTACAAGCTGACGCACTGGCAGCATGAATACAAAATGGAATTGGCCGCCAACGAAAAGTTTTATGCCGGGCCGCCCAAAGTCAAAACCATAAAAATGTTTATGGTGCCGGAGCAGTCCACCGCTTATGCCCTCTACGAAAACAATGAGCTGGACTACATTGACAACAGATCTCTAGCAACACCGGATATCGAACGTCTGAAACATTCGCCTGAATATTCAAACTTTCCTCTATTGCGCTCCAATTATCTTGGATTCAACTGTAAGAAGCCGCCTTTCACAGATGCTCGTGTCAGACGCGCAGTGGCTATGGCCATAGACAAACGCATTTTTCCAAAAATTCTTGGCCGCAATGAACGTCCCGCCGGCAGTTGGATCCCAGAGAAACTAGCCGGTTATTCGCCGGCTAATACCATGCCCTTCGATCCGCCCGGTGCGCGCAAACTCCTGGCTGAAGCCGGTTATCCCGATGGTAAGGGTTTGCCTCCCATTGAGGTGCTCTATCCTAATCGCGATGATGTGACACTAACAGTGGAGGCAGTGCAAGACGAGCTCAAGCGCAATCTTAATATGCCTATCCACCTGGAAAACACCGAGTGGAAAGTCTATCTTGCCCGCGTCAAAAAGGACCCACCGACTCTGTTTAGAAGTAATTGGGGAGCTGACTATCCGGACCCGGAAACATTCATGAATTTATTCACGAGTTATAACGGCAACAACAATACAAAATGGTCGGACCCCAAATACGATGCCATCATTGCCGCCGCTGAGGGCGAGCAAGACCCGACTAAGAGAGCGGTGCTCTACTCGCAGGCCGATCATTTATTGTGCATAGAACAGGCACCTATAGTCCCCGCTTTTATGGCTACGCAAAATATCATGGTCAAACCCTGGGTCAAAGGCATTGCCAAAAATCCGCTGGATTTGCAATTCTTCAGAGATGTTTCGGTCGGTGAGCCCTCTAATGTTATCAATGGGGAGGATGTTCACTAATGCTCAGTCTGATTTGCAAGCGCATTCTCATGGCTATACCGGTGCTCTTGATTGTGGCATCGATTACCTTTTTGCTTGTACGAGTAGTACCCGGCGGTCCCTTTGACGCCGACAAAAATTTGCCACCGGAAATAGTGGCCAACTTGAACGCCAAGTATCACCTCGATAAGCCTGTGGCTGAGCAATATGTGCTCTACATCGCGCGACTGGCCCGGGGTGACCTGGGTGTCTCTTACAAGTACGTTAATCGCACCGTCAACGATATTTTGCGCGACGCATTCCCGGTCTCTCTGCAATTGGGCAGCATCAGTTTGATTCTGGCCGTTCTGGTGGGTGTGCCACTGGGAGCGGTGGCGGGCATATCGCGCGGCGGCAAGGGCGACACCCTGGCTATGTTCCTGTCCACCTTCGGAATATCTGTCCCCGGCTTCGTTATAGGCGCAAGCTTGATTTTCATTTTTGGCATCGTTCTGAAAGTCTTACCCGTGGCTTTGTGGGAATCTCCCTGGCATATGGTACTGCCGGCGGTGACATTGGCCTTTTCGCCGGCCGCTTACCTGGCGCGTCTGACCCGGGCCAGCGTCCTCGAGATAGTAGATAAGGACTGGGTGCGCACCGCTCGCTCTAAGGGACTATCGCAACAAAATACAGTCATAAAACACATCCTGCGCAACTCACTTGTGCCGGTGGTGACTGTACTTGGTCCCCTGACCGCCATATTAATCACTGGTTCGTTCGTAGTCGAATATATCTACGCCATCCCCGGCATGGGCAGATTTTTCATCACCGCCGTCAACAACCGCGACTATGACCTGATATTGGGCACCACCCTCGTTTTTGCAGTTTTGCTCATTATCGCCAACACCATGGTCGATATCAGCTACCAGATTTTGGACCCGCGCATGCGCGTTGAAGATTAAGAAGACCAGGAAAATTAAGAAGACTAGGAGATAAGTTCAGTGGACCGCAGCCTGCAAGCCAGATTGAAACAGATACCGACAGCGGTGCTGGCGCTCACCATTATTGCTTTTATCTGTGTCATCGCCCTGTCCTCTGGGTTGCTTGAGACTATGCACATGACTCTCACCCCATACGCCTTCGACCAGACCAGCGACTCTTATTTGGCTGGACCCTCGATGCAACATCCGATGGGCACCGATGAGCTCGGTCGCGACCTGCTATCGCGTATTATTTTCGGATCCCGCCTTTCTATCTCAATTGGTCTGACGACCGCATTAATAGCCTTTGTCATAGGCACCCTATATGGTGCTCTGGCCGGTTATGTCGGTGGCAAGTTAGACAGTCTTATGATGCGCGGTATAGATATAGCTTATTCACTCCCCGACCTTCTCGTAATGATCCTGATAGGACTCATGGTTGGGCGTGGCACACAGGGCATTCTTATCTCGCTGGGGCTGGTCAGCTGGATGGGCACGGCCAGGCTAGTTCGAGCCCAATTTTTGCAACTCAAGAACGAAGAGTTTGTCGAGGCAGCCCGGGCACAGGGACAGTCTCATTTCAAAATCGTCTTCAAACATCTATTGCCCAACGCCATCGGCCCAATTATCGTCGCTCTGACATTCACCGTGCCCTCGGCTATTCTTTCGGAGTCGACCTTGAGCTTCATCGGTCTTGGTCTATCGCCACCGGCTTGCAGTTGGGGCACACTGGCCTCCGACGGATGGAGATCACTGCGGGCTCATCCGCACTTGATCTTTTTTCCATCACTCTTTATTTTCATGACAGTGCTCTCCTTTAACTTCTTGGGAGACGGTCTGCGTGATGCTCTAGACCCGCGCACGAGATTGAGTAAGCGCACGCTTTAGGAGCGGGAGCATATATCTAGTAAGCTGAAATCTATTCTCAGATCTAATCCAGGTTTTAACCCTGTTGTTCTGATAAATGCGTTTCTCTGCCCGGGCTATGGGGTACGTAAGGCATGGGTGCCCCTGTGCTCTCTATTTGCATAGTTTCCTGGCGAGGATTGTTTGTGTCACTTTTGTTTGATTGCCTGAAATCATCGATTGCCCTCGGCTTTTTAGTTTCAGCCTTTTCTCTCACCACCGGCGCGGCCCTGGCCGACGAGCAAGGTTGGGTTTTGACCCAGCGCTCGGACAAGATCGGCGACCAGTATGTTTATGTCGCCCCCAGCGGCGTCAAACTGGTCAATCCCAAGGTTGGTTACAACATTGTCCTTTGCGCTCCCGATTGGAACGTCTGCATTTTCAACGATAAGTCCAAGACCTATTACTCAGCTTCTTATGCTCAGTGGATGCAGGAAGTTGATAAAGCTATGGGCACGAAAAACACTGAGCTCAAGGGTGGACACTGGACCCGCAGCGCGCCTTCGACAATTTGTGGTCTGCGATCGACGTCTTACATCATGCAGGCCAACGGGCGGCGCGGTGTTCGCAATGCCACCTGCTGGGTCTCCAACGACATTCAGGTGCCACCGCAAATCACAGAGATGCTGGCCAAAACCTATGGCCTGCCGGACAACAAAGCTTATCCGCTCAAACTCAATACGGTCGACAACGCAGGCCATCTGGCCGTCCAGCTCGACACATACAACAGTCAGACCTGCGCTATTCCAGCCTCATATTTCTACCTGCCCAACGGCTATACGCGAGTTGCGAGCAAGGAAGAAGTGATGATCGACGACGACACCAAGGCCATCTTGCGTGACCTTGCCAGCGATAGCCCTGGCATGTCCGGCAATTCCACCCCCGCCGCTCGTCCGCAACAACAGGCCGTGCGGTCGCAGCAACCGTTCCAACAGCAAGTGCAGCAACAACAGATTCAGACCCAGTATCAACAGCCTACTCAAGCTGCCCAACCGGTGCAGCAACAACAGCAGAGTCCATACGCGACTACGGTCAAACCCGGCGACATTATGTTGCCTAATGGTCAGACCGTCACCCTCGACCGTGACAAAGTGCGACGCATAATCGAAGCCCTGAAGAAAACCCAGCAAGGCGGGCAAACCGCTACACCGACAACTCCATGACGTCATGAGTAAGTTCAGTTGATTAGAGAAAAGAAGAGTCTGAGCATTTCTTCCAGAGGATTCATTTTGATCCTCGTGCCTCTGGTCTTCCAAATTGGTCTGCTGCTATTGCTTACGATGCAGTTGCAGAAGGCTGACGAAGAAGCTCAGCTGGAGATTCGCTCCAAAATGCTGGTTTCTCAGGCTAACACTATCTACAAGCTTTTCTATGATTCTGGTGCGTATTTGGGCGAATACAGCATAAGCAAAAGCCGCATATTCTCTGACCGATATCACAAAACTGCCCAGCTGATGCCGTCTGAACTTTCTGAATTGAACAGTCTTGTGGGAAATAGACCGTCTCAACAAAAGCGAGTTACAAGAGTTTGTACAATCGTGGCAGAAGAACTTAAAATTTTAGATCAAGCAGAGGTTTGCATAGACGATAACAGCCTTAGTCCGATAGCTTGCTGTGGTCATCATCGTCGGAATTACTCACACCTCAAAATGCTTTTGGGCGAATTAAGAAACGAGCTTGACCTGATCACCATTGATGAACGCAGATTTTCGGCGCTTCCAGCTTCAGACCAGACTCGGCAGCGTGACTATCTAAAAGCAACTATTTACGCAAATGTTGGCTTGAACATTGGCATTGCACTTGTCCTCTGGTCTGTGACCCTTGGCAAGCATTTTGACTGGTTTCGCAAACCGGAGGCCGCATGACCAGAGAGAAGAAAGGCCTGAGCATTTCATCAAAAGGGTTCATTTTGATCCTGGTGCCCCTGCTTTTTCAGATCGGTCTTTTGTTCTTGCTCGCAGTGCAGCTGCAAAATGCCGAGGCGGAAGTGCAGCGCCAGGTGCGCTCAAAGGCCATAATTTCGCAGGCTAACGCGCTCTCCAAGCTCTTCTATGACGCGGGAGTTGCAATGGGTGGTTATAGCATCACCAAGAGTCCGCTGTTTTCAGACCGATACCGCAAGATATGCGAACAGATTCCGATTGATCTAGCTGAGCTGAAAAAGCTTGTCGGCGACAACCCCAAGCAACAAGCAATTATCAAACGTCTCGAACAAATCACTAAAGACGGCCTGAAAATTCTAAATGAGGCCAAGGAGGCCATCGACGACAACCGGGTCGATGTGGCGCAATTTCGAGCGAGGCACATGTATAAGCAAATTCGCCAATTGGCTGACCATTTGCAGGACGAGCTCAAGGTACTGACTGAGGATGAGAGACGACTGGAAATATTGAGCCCGGAGGATCAGTCCAGACAGCGCACTGGCGTCAAAGTCCTTGTACTAGCCGGAACTCTCCTCAACCTGTGTGTGGCCGGTGCACTTTGCTCGGTGATTTTAATCAGCTTCGTCTGCAACTCGTTGCTGCGACTGCGCAGGCCGAAAGTTCAACCGGCGAAATCGACACCTACACCAATTTCCGATTTGCAGCCGAGTCTATCCCCGGGTGTGCTGGTCGACATGCCTGCGCCCTCGCCTTCATCTCCGCCTTCAACTCCGCCAATTCCACCACCAATTGTTTATACACGACATTTTGCGCTGAGCAGACCCGCTTTAGGTCGAGCGCGCGATAAGATAGTAAAACTGGCCTCGACCCAGATTACTAAGTCCAGGGAAACTACCAAAAAACGGCGTTTTATCTCCAAGCCTCCCGCTACAAGGGCTTCGTAAATGAGAAGATTCAACCTAGACCTGAAGATCTCACACAAAGGATTCATCCTTGTGCTCGTACCATTGGTATTTGAGCTTGTGTTCTTGATCGTGCTGTCGGTCCTGCTGCAAAACGCCGAGACTGAAGTCCAGCGGCAGGTCAGATCTAAGGCCATCATTTCCCAGGCGAACGCCCTGTCCAAATTGTTCTACGACGCAGGGGTGGCCATGGGTGGTTATTCAATCACCAAATCTCCATTGTTCTCAGATAGATACGACAAAATCGTGCGGCAGATTCCCTCGGATTTAGTCGAGTTGAAAGCCCTGGTTGGAGACAACGAAAAACAACAAGCGATCTTGGTTCGATTACAGGCAATTACCTCGGACGGTCTGAAGATCCTGGGTGAAGCCAAGGCCGCTATCGACGACAACCGCGTAGACGTGGCCCAGTTCCGAGCGAGGCACATGTATAAGCAGATCAGGCAATTGGCTGACCAATTGCAGGACGAGCTCAAGGGCCTGACCGAGGACGAAAGAAAATTAGAATCGTTGAGCCCGGAGGAGCAGAACCGATCTCGTACGATGGTTAAGGTTTCGCTTGTTATAGGGGTCGTACTCAACATCGCCATAGCCTTTGGCTTGTTGTATTACTTCTTGAAGAGCATCTCCTTACGCTTGGGCACAGTCACGGACAACTCATTCAGATTGGCTCGTGGTCAGAGGTTGAACGCTCCTTTGAAGGGTTCGGATGAAATCGCCCACCTGGACGATGCCTTCCGAAGCATGGCTGAGGCGTTAGCCGAAGCCAGCCGCAAAGAGAGAGCGGTAATTGAAAACGCAGCCGACGTAATTTGTTCGATTGACATGGACGGTAAGTTCGTAGCCGTAAACCCGGCGTCTTATGACAGCTGGGGCTACTATCCGGACGAACTGATGGGCCGCAGATTTATCGAAGTTATCGTTCCAGAAGACGTGCCGGATACAATACGCGCTGTGAGATCAGTGCGGGGAGCCACTTCCAAGGTTTCTTTCGAAAACCGGGTGAAGAAAAGAGACGGGGCCCTGGTAAACGTCTTGTGGTCGGCAGACTGGTCGGAGAAAGATAGAGCCCTGTTCTGCGTAGCCCACGACATCACTCAACGTAAGTTGGTTGAAGACGCCATCAAGGCCAACGAACAGCGCATCAGAAACATCATCGAACACATGCTGGTCGGCCTTATCATCATCACCAAGGACGGTAAGGTTGAGCAGGTCAACCCCAGAACAGAAAGCATGTTTGCCATGCGCAGCCATGAACTGATGGGCCGCCATATCATGTCCCTTTTCCATGATGCCACTCTATTCAATGTCGAAGATCAAAACGACCGCACGGCATTTATGGAAACGCTGTTCACTAAGGCCTTCAACCGCATTGGAGAATTTGATTGTATCAAGAACGGCTCTGAAGACTTCCCTGTGGAAATCTCTCTGTCTGAGCTGACATCACCGGACGGCCAGACAAGATACATGGCCAACATCCTGGACGTGTCGGAACGCAAAGAAGTAGAGCGAATGAAGAAGGAATTCGTATCTACTGTATCGCACGAATTGCGTACTCCTCTTACATCCATCCGCGGTTCTCTCACACTGCTGGCTGTAGGCGCCATGGGCTCATTGCCCGATGCCGCTAAGAAAGTGGTATCAATCGCCGAACGTAACACCATCCGACTGATTGGTCTTATCAACGACATCCTTGATATAGAAAAACTGGAAGCCGGCAAACTCGACATGGAAATGCAAGATGTCGCCGTCTCCAATGTCTTCGAGCGCTCGGAGCAAGCGGTCAACACCTTTGCCGCCAACAACGGCGTCACTCTGGAATTTATCCCGCAGATGAACGTGTTCCACGCCGACGGAGACAGACTTGTCCAGGTACTGGTCAACCTCATCTCCAACGCCGTCAAGTTCTCGCCGAAGGGAGCTTCGGTGACGATATCGGCGCAAGAAATCGCCGGCAACATGATCGAAGTGCACGTCACGGACAGAGGCCGCGGTATTCCTGAGACCTTCAGGAACAGATTGTTCCAGAGGTTCCAACAGGTTGAAGCCTCAGACGCTAAGAAGAAGGGTGGTACCGGTCTCGGTCTGGCCATTTGTAAGGGCATAGTCGAGCAACACGGCGGCACTATCGGTGTTGAATCGGAAGAAGGCAAAGGTTCGACCTTCTGGTTCCGCATCCCCAAAGCGCAGCAAATCATCAAAATAGCTTAGAAAATCAACTCGCCTTAATTCGGTTTTTTGCCGGTTAAGCTCGTTATTTGGTTGGTAAGTAAAAGCCATGAAGGTATTGATAATTGATGATGAGGAAGACTACCGCACCATAGCCTCTACTTGTTTGGGCCTTTTATCGGGTCATGACGTAGTGGAAGCGGGCTCCGGTTCGGAAGGTCTGGCCATGGCGGCGGAGGAATGTCCCGATGTCATTCTTCTGGATCTCGTCATGCCCGGCATGGACGGGCAGGAAGTGCTTGCCAATTTGCGTCAAAATCCCACCACCCGAGAAGTGCCGGTGATTTTCTGCACGACCAAGGGGATGTTTGACGGCTTTGAGGAGATGAAAAAACTCGGGGCCCTGGCGGTAATCACCAAACCATTTGATCCCGAGAGGCTAGGGACTCAGATAAAAAATATTCTTTCGACGGCCGGGAAATTGCGTTCCTTCGACTAGTCGGGTGGTGAGTGACGAGTATACTGGGTA
>Ga0105248_10001987_pt1 | contig 22745 bp, 16 predicted proteins | sample KBSS34metaG_FD_81524 | JGI IMG/M metagenome (GOLD analysis project Ga0105248, IMG submission 81524) | Switchgrass rhizosphere microbial communities from Kellogg Biological Station, Michigan, USA - KBS S3-4 metaG | ecosystem: Host-associated > Plants > Roots > Rhizosphere > Soil | place...
ATCCGGGCGCGACTCGTGAGCTTATCGAGTTGTTGAAAAATATTGGCCTGCCGCTCTGTCACGTCCGCGGCATTGATTTCTTCGGAGTTCATCATCTCCAATCGATCCGACAACTCTCTCACGCGGTCAACAACACGTCCCAGGCGAGTTGACGTTGAAAGAATCATGCTTCCGCACGCGGAGATTAAGACGGCGGGCGTGATCATCGCAGTCAGAACGGCAATGGCGGAGGCGTTGTCCATGCGAGGTCTTTATAAAGAGAAAAGCGCCTAAGAGCAAACTCCTTGGAGTACGGTGCCCCTGCACCGCTTTAGTATGTTAGCCAGCAAGAAAGAGGCAATGCTCTTACATCGTCGGCTATACCAAAGCGGTGCAGGGGCACCGCACTCCAAGGAGGTTCTTGTAGGTTAAGCTTTACCGCGCTATTGCTTCGCGGCTTTCTCCGGCAACGTCTTGATGAAGTTCACGACTTGCCAACGCTCTTCCTCACTCATACGTTTCTCACCGGCCGGCATGATTCCGTTGATACCCTTTGAAATCTTCCAAAATAATTCGCCATCAGTCATAGCCGCCATGCGTTCTTTGTTTGTGAGGTCAGCAGGCTTCCGTCTCATCCGTGGCAGGGTAGCCTCGTTGCCTGAACCTTTGTCGCCATGACAGAAAACACAGTTTCCCTTGTCTTTAGCGGCGTATAGTTCCGCCCCCTTCGTGATCGACTCTTCAGACGAGGGCACGGGGTTCTTGGTTTTGTCAGCATCCGGGGGAAGTTCCCACGTGTTTTTCGAAAAGTCTGGCTGCGGCGGCTGCTGAGTCTTGGGCATCATGATGTCCCGATTTGTAGTGCTGGAACTATTTGCGTTCTGAGCGAACGACGATGCGGCTGATGTGAACCTCAATACACTAGTAGCCACCATCACGCACAAGACCGCCGCAAGGAAAATTGCCGTCTTCTTTATCATTAAAGTTTTCTCCTCAACTGAGATTTTGGATTATCTCTGTGTCTCTGTGTCCTCTGCGTCTCTGTGTTGAAATTACTTTCTTGATCGGTCATCGTCAGCTCAACACAGAGGACACAGAGACACAGAGCGAAAGCGATTTACTGATCGTCCGCACTAGGGCGAGGCCGTGGGCCGGCACCCTCAGTTCGTCCCACTCCAAGGTTGTCGTAATTCAGCGCGGCATTAAACAACAGGAAAAATTCTCCCTGGGTTTGATGCCGCCACATCGGGTTTGTTGCAAACATTACGACGTGTCCACGACCAACGGGAACATCTACAACTGCAGGTTTGTTCACTAACTCAGATCCACCAGCCAGCATGCCGCTGATCAGTAGAGTCTTCTCGTCTGAGCCAAACCGCAGGACAACGCGCGGACGCAACTGTGGCGGAATAAAGAATGGACTCTCCCTCTGATCAGCTGCCGACTGGTCCGCGCCGCTTCGATCAGCTGGGTCGAGTGGTCTCGGCTGAGGCATGGCTTGAACAATATCGGCGTCGCCCACACCACCGCGTCCTGACGCTCGATTGGCACCTTGAGCAGCCGCCCCGCTACCAGCTCCTCCGCCACCACCACCGCCAAACCCACCACCGCCCGCACCGGCGGCCGCAACTTGAAACAGCGGCGATTGATTGAAGTAGATTCCCAGGCCTTCGCTGTAACCATACGCAATCGGACTCTTCCGATCTGCAAACGTTGAGTTGTAAATCGAACCGCGTGCTTGCAACTTGTCCGCGGCTTGCACTGAAACGCCAGTGGCGATGCCGTAGTCGATGGGAATACTTGAAACGCCGCCTACCGTGATGAACAGTCCGCCTTCTTCAATGAACTTCTGTAAGTTCGCGACACCCGTCAGCCCAATGCCACCTCGAATGTCGTCAGCCTGATCCGGAGAGTTGGACATGGCTGGAGTTAATGCGGATCCCTTCCACGGAATCGGATCACCGCGCATCGGCATCCCGTTAACAATTGACTGGGCCGACCCTCCGACTGGCGGAAATATCAGAACGTCAAATTTGTCGCGCAACCTGGGAGTGTCGCGTAGCACCTGCACCGAAATGTATGTGTAAGGAATCTGCAGACGATCAAACTCGATTCGATACCAGCCATCGTTCTGAGTGTTTGTCCAGGTGTGAACGATGCCGATTCGTGGAGCAGCCATTTCATGCGTTTTCACTTCGGGCAGTTTGTCGATACCGACAGCCTTCAGGCCAAGCTCAGTGACCGCGGCCTGGAGCCGATTACGTACATCGGCCGGATTGCCGTCGACCTTGATAATGAACGAACCGGTATTGAACTGCTGTTCGCCAACCTTGAATGAATCTTCCGCAGCTCCCATCTTGACGTCTTTGAGCTTAAAACGAAGAGTGGCCAGCGTGTTGTCTGTGTTGTGATTGATGACAAAGGCAATCGCAGAAGAACCTCCTGTTAACTGGCCCGTTACCCTTGCGTCGCTCTTCAAAAGAGTCATCGGCACCGACAGGACGCTCTTGTCGACAATACGAACTGTCTTAACGTTTCTCATCGGCCCCATCGTCCAACCAGTATCGTCATAGGGGGGCGGATCGCTAACGTTGTAGTACTGGGTGTCGAGCAACATGTCAGCCATGCGCGAGTAAGGTTGATCCATTCGAATGATGTACGAACCCGCCGGATACTTCTGATCTTTTATAGAGAACTCCTTATTGGCAGTCTGTACTTCAATTCCGCGTAGCCGCATCAGGTTCACCATGTCAGCGGCTTCAACCGGGCGCGGAGTGTCGCCAGGAATGATGTATGCAGCGGGACCTTCGTTCGTCGCCTTATCGATCGAGCGTTTGCTCTTGAGATAGAAGTTATTCAGGAAGCGCTCCGTGTTGTTCGCAACGAAGTTCATCGCGAAGAGCAAAGCCGATTGCTGCATGTTGATGTTGTTGCGCATCGACCAGTTCACGCGCGGAAACGGCGGATTGGGTCGATACCAAACTCGACTTGTGTCGGTGGGCCCGAGAGTTCGCTCGCGAGTGTCGGCACCACTGTTGCCAAAGGTTTCGTAGAAGCGGCCGATCGCATTTCCTCCGGTGGCGATATAGAGCATGTAGTTCGGCGCCCAGCCGTCGTAGAAGCCATGAGTCCAAACACCGGGGACGCCGCGCTTCGTCATCTCTTCGATTTCGTGATAGGCCAACAACTGGAATTCATCGATAGCGAGTGGATCAAGCCAGGCGTTGTATGGACCGGTGCCTGTCATGGTGTAGAGATACGGCACTGATTCGTGAAGGTCGTGAAGGATAGTGGGATGGTACTCGAGGAACGTCCGCATCTGGTTGCGCGTCAGCGCGAGTGCGAGGCCCAATCCATCACGGTTGTTGTCGTGTGCAACGTACTTGCCCCAGAAGATAAGACCAGGCGCCGGTTTGCCGGCGTTTGCTTTCCGATAGTTGTAAAGGTCGACCATGCGATCACGACCATCGACTTCGAGTGCCGGAGTGATCATGACAATGACGTTTTTGCGAATTGCGTCTATGAACGGAGAATCCTCCACAGCGAGTCGATAGGCCAACTCCATCAACATCTCAGGCGAACCTGTTTCAGTCGAGTGGATGGAACCTGAGGCCCAGTAGAAGGGCTTACCTTCGCTTACGAGCGTCTGCGCATCGGTTGCACTGATGCTGCGGGGATCACCGAGTTTGGCGGTGATCTCTTTGTAACGATCCAGCTTCGCGAGATTCGCTTCATCACTAACAATCACCAGCAACTGCTCACGCCCTTCTTCACTCTTTTCGGGCGCGACCAAAACACGAACACGCGGACTGGCGGCGGCAAGCGCTCGATAGTAACGATTCAAGTCCGCGACGTGAGTTAGTTTGTTGGGAGTGCCGACAGCGTAGCCAAGAATCTTATCTGGCGAAGGAATCGTGTCGGAGGCTGGAAGGTGATCGACGAGTTCAGTCATGAAGTACTTTTCGGTGGTGAACTCTTTGATCTTCGCGCCGTACGCTGCGTCGAGCGCGTTGGACGGCGTTGTGTACTTTGGGGTGATCGCAGGGTTGGTGTCAGTCTTTGGCTTAGCTACTGAACTCGAAGGTTCGCTGCTTGCAGTATTGCGAGTGTCTGTCTGACTGAAAACAGATGTGGCCAGCAGTGTCACGAGCACGAGCGCAAAGGACGCTCTTAATAGAATCCTGGATGAGAGCTTTGAAGACATCGGTTTCTCCTTCAGCATTGAATGGCTCCGACATTGGAAACTGTCGGTATTGTGTAACTAAGGCCGAACTAAAACAGTCAAATTGAACAAGTCGGGAAGGGTGGTTTACCCCCGCTTGCCATACCCAACTGCAAACACTCCGCGGACCAGATCGGTTAGGCCAGCGGGGGTAAACCACCCTTCCCGACTTGTTCAATTTGAGTTTCAATTTGTTATCTGTCTCGACCTGTCTTCGCTTCCACGCCTATTGTGAACACAAGCATCGACGAACGGTGAGTCTTACAGTGAATGCAACTGAGGGAACACAAAAGGAAGTCTGTGACGTTTGCCCAAATTTCCCTTAATGCTCGGAACACAGACTAAAGTCTGCGCCACTCACAAGTCCTGCGCGCACCTGAACCCTGATGTCATCCAGCGCTCGTGTGCATGAAAGAAATTTCGGTAGGTAGAACGAATATGCAGTTGCGGCGTTGCGAAGGAACCGCCGCGCAAGACCTTCTGATTTACAAACCACTTGTCGTTGTATTCATCAAACTCCGACTTGAATCCGGGATAAGGAACGTAATCGGAGGTCGTCCACTCCCAAACATCGCCGATCATCTGGTGACAGCCGAACGCGTTTGCGCCGTCAGGGTACGCGCCAATTGATGACACTGACCAGTGACTGTTCTCGAAAAGATTTGCTTTTGAAGTTGTGGGCGCTTCGTCGCCCCAGGGAAATGATTGCTTTATGCCGGGCGCATCATAGCACGCCGCCTTCTCCCATTCTGCTTCCGTGGGCAAGCGTTTGCCCGCCCACTTAGCAAATGCGGATGCTTCAAAAAAACTGACGTGACAAACTGGTTCGACTTTGCGCTCAGAAACCGGACGAAGTCCATCAAAGTCGCGGATGAACCATTCGCCGTCGTGTACTTCCCAGTAGAGCGGCGCATGCCAGTGTTCACGGTTCACGGTTTCCCATCCTTCAGAAAACCACCAGCGAAAGTTCTTATATCCACCGTCTCTAATGAAACTCAGGAATTCCCCGTTACTCACCGGCGCTTTATCGATCGCAAAATCTTTTATGAAGACCTGATGCTCAGGCTTCTCATTATCAAACCCGAACCCCCTGGAGTGCGTTGCCCCTACACCGCTTGGGTATCCCAGCAACATCAACCCACCCTCAACGTCTGCCATTCCTTCAACGCGCGAAACTGCTTCCGGCTTGGAAACTAACGGCACGTCAAACTGGTCGCACAATAAGTGCTTGATGTCATAAACAAGCAACTCCTGGTGTTGCATCTCGTGCTCCAGTCCAAGTCGAACCAGCGAAGCAATCGTGGGATCGTCAGCCGACTCCAGAAACTCCAACATCTGTTCGTCGATGTGTTGACGATAAGCGATGGTAGCTTTGACAGTCGGACGTGACTTGGTGCCACGCTTCGGTCGCTCAATGCGAACGCCAAAACCTTCGTAGTAAGAATTGAAGTAGAAGAGAAAGTCTTCTGAGTAGACGCGGTAGCCCGGCTTGTGCGCCTGAAGAACAGTCTCGAAGAACCAGGAGGTGTGGCCGATGTGCCAACGCGGTGGACTCATGAACTCCGCGGTTTGGATCACGTAGTCTTCAATTTCAAGTGGTGCGACGATCTCCATCGTCCGGGCGCGGACGGCTTTGTAGAGATCAATGAGTGATTTTTTGTCAGTCGATTCCCTGATTGCCGAAACCATGATTTGCTCCGAATGATGGGGCTTTTATGATACTCGGAGATGAGAACTCAACCAAATGTCGGGTAACGCTTCAGTTTGTCGCTCCCGAGATGACACGACGATCATGACCTGAAGGCTGATAAACTGGAATGTCGGATAACTAAGCTATCTCGGAAATATATTTTTTGGTGTTGAATTTCCTAGCCATGCCATTTGAACTCATATACCTGATGGTGCCGAAGATCTCACGTTCAAACCAGGGACGATCATGTTTTCCAAAGCACCAGAGAATTCCCGCATAAGAGCTTGGATCGCGGCCGTCAAGCGCGTACTTGTTGTTCAGATGTACAATTAACTCAAAAGCCATCTCGTAACTCCGTTGCCACTCGATAACCTTTTTTCCCCACAGCATGCGCACATAGTTATGCAGCAAGCCGCTAGTCACTAGCTCACGCTGGGCCGCATTCCAAAGCTCGTCATATGTCTCTGCCGCTTCGATCTTCTCGGCAGGGATCAATTCGGGTCGTTCGTCGTCTTGGTGCTCGAGCATGGTCCTCGACGCCCAATTAGGAAGTGCCTTTAACGAGTTGTAATTCGGATTGTACCGGGTTAAGTTAAACGATAACTCACGCCGTACAATCGCTTCCTCGAGAAATGCCTTTTTAGCATTCTCGGGCGCATTCGACCGCTCAACGGCTCCCACAATTTCCTGTATCGATAGAAAACCAAAATGGAGATAAGGACTTAGACGAGAACTACCATCTACTGAGGGTTCATTTCTCGTCTTGTCGTAGTTCGGAAGAATGTCTCGGACAAATTTCTGAAGTCGTTTGCGACCATTCTTTGTCCCGCCGAAATAGAGCTTAGAAGGTTTGACTGAATGATCTATGTCACACCGGGCAACCAGCTGATCAAGGTTATTAACTGTAATTCTGGTCTCAGGACAATCAACATCAAGGTTGGGCTTTTCGAACCTCAGCGCCGGAGTAACGATTCGCCGAGGCGCATAAGGCAAGAGCCGATTGATCTTTGGTCGAATTGTGTAAGCCGCATATTCCTCTTTCGAAAACGCGGAAAGCGGAATCATGCCGTTAGCATCGACGGCAAGTACTGGGAGTTTCAGTTCAGCAATGCGTTCGTTATGGTGTGGAACGATGAAACAGGGATAGTCGTCGGTAACAATTAAGGCTGCTTCTTTGGCGAGGCGAGTGACAGTATTCTTTGGATCACGTGAATTTCGTTGAAGGTAGAAGACGTACCGGATGCCACGCTTTGCAAATGCTACATACTTTTCTTCAACTCCCTCCAGGATAAACCTGTGGATGCGGTCATTCGCCCACGGGTAATAAAACTTCAGTCCTTCATAGACAACGAGCGGCAATGCTCGTTCATTGGCCGTCTGGATAGCAAAGATAAGTGCGTAGTTATGACTAACTCGCTTGAACATTTGCATCCAGTAAAGAATGTAGCGACCCTTTGTATTTGTGGGAGCATCGTTGAGTCTGATTACCCGATTTGAAAGATCCATTAGCTTGGCTCTAAAACGATCACCTGCACATCACGGTGCATTGCTCAGGCAGCAACCAACTGATTTTGACGTCACGCATGAGATACAGACCCTGTTTTCTTAACAACATTTAGAATCGGCTTCGCCGCTGGTTAGACGCCGCGTTGGTTGCGGCCTAAGCTGCGCTGATTAATCTGTGGATGGCAATCTTTTCTTGCTACACAACCACAACCGATCTCTCTCCCCGTGGTTGAACTCGCCCGATAATTCCAGCTCGAGGGTAATTCCGTTTAAGCTCTGAAAGCAGCTCGCCACTACGGTCTTTTCCAACCGCGATCAACATCCCTCCCGCAGTTTGCGGATCAAACAGTAGCTTAACGAGGTTTTCATCGACGGAATCCACAATACGCAGATCCGTTCCAACATATTCACGATTTGTCTTGTCAGCACCCGTCAACATCCCCTCACTCGCTAACTCCAGCGCACCTTCAAGAAGCGGCACCGCAGCGGAAGAAATTTCAATCGTCAGGTTGCTCGCACACGCCATTTCCCATGCGTGACCAATTAGAGAGAAACCGGTCACATCGGTCGCGCCTTGTACGCCAAAGTCCCTCATTGCTTCAGCAGCAAACTTGCCGGGAGTAAGCATTGTTTCCACCGACCCCTGAACAACTGATTCCTTTGCTTTTCCTTTTTTGATACCCGTTGAAATCACGCCTGTCCCGATTGGCTTTGTCAGGATGATTACATCCCCAACTCGTGCGCCTGCGTTTCTTGCTACTTTGTTTGGATCGATTACGCCGGTTACTGAGTAACCAAACATAATCTGTTCGCTGTCGACACTGTGCCCACCAATCAATGTGACACCGTACTGATTTAGTGTCTCCAGTCCACCACGCATGATCTCGCCGAGAATAGTTGGATCAACACCCTTCTTTGGAAAACAAGTGATTGCCATGGCGGTGATAGGAGTTCCGGCCATAGCCCAAACATCGTTGATTGAGTTCAAAGCGGCGATGCGACCGTAATCGAATGGGTCGTCGACAATAGGAGTGAAGAAATCGAGCGTCTGCACCAGCGCGAGGTCGTCGCGCAGACGGTATACACCCGCGTCGTCGGCGGTTTCAAAGCCGACAATCAGATTTGGATCGTGGGGTTGTTTCGGAAGCCCGCTCAACACTTGAGCGAGTAAGCTCGGGCTAAGTTTCGCCGCTCAACCGGAGCATGAAACCATCTCAGTCAGACGCATCGATAGCTACCTCCTTTCCTGATTAAGCGAACGGCGTCCAGCGTCGCATCGGTTAATGTCGGTGTCAATCATGAAAGGGATGGAGCATTCCTGAGGAACGAGGACAACTTGAAATCGGTTGAGTGTTGGAATTTAAGGTGGGATCGAAATGTCCGATAAGCTTTAGCTTGTCGGCTGATGCATCTCATTCTCCCCAAGCTTCAGCTTGGGGTAGAAGCGACTCGGAAAAGTAGTTAACCGTTTCAACGGTTTATATAGACACTCGAATCTTTCGGAAACCGTTAAAACGGTTCGAAGATTCCTTGCGAACTCTAATCCCCAGGCTAAAGCCAGGGGAGAATGAGAAGTTGAATTGAGTTGCAAGTGGCTCTAAAGCTTGGCGGACAAAAAGTTACTGTCCATCACCAATCATCTGCGCAAACGAAATGGGTAAGCCATCCGGATCCAGTCCTACCGCCAGCCTGATCCCCTCGCCCTCGCGTTGCGCTGGCGGCATTACAAACACCACTCCCTTTGCTTTCAATTCTTCATACGTCTTGTCGACATTATCTACATTGAATCCAATTGAGCATGCGCCTGCGGTCTTTGATTGATCTCCGGTGTCCTGATATTGGCGCGGAACACCTCCGCCGTGGAGTGCGAACGTCGTTGTGCCCGTTTGAAACTCCGTCCAGTCGGGAGACTCAAACTTTAGTGGAATACCAAGTGTGTCTCGATAAAACTGGACCGACCGTTTCATGTCAGACACGATGACCATTGTGTAATCGATTTGTTTGAACATTTTGTACTCCCTTACTTTCTCCGAGTCTTGCTAGTTCCCATCGCCACGATTACGTCGAATTCATCCTTAGTCAATGGCATCACTGAAAGTTGAGACTGCCTGATCAACGGAAGTTGACTAAGTCGTTTATCGTAACGAATCGCGGCAAGCTGGACCGGACTTGCAAGCTGTTTGACAGGTTTCAGATCAACTGCCAGCCACTGCTCATCATTCGCGGTAGGATCAGGGTATGCACTCCTGGTGACTTCGGCAAGGCCAACTACCTCCTTACCTTTTCCGGAATGATAAAAAAGCACTCGATCTCCGACTCTCATCCCGCGCAGATTATTTCGCGCCTGATAGTTTCGTACTCCAGACCAATCAGTACCGCCGTCCTTCACCAGGTCATCCCACGAGTAAGTCTCGGGTTCCTGTTTGACCATCCAATAACTGTTCTTTGTTGCCTTTTTCATTTTTCTCGTCTCGGATCACCTGTTGTGAATGCTAGTTGGTGCGGCTTAGAATGCGCTCTCGATTCTGCAATCAAACTAATGGAGAAAATAAATGGTTAAAGAAGGAGCTACTGCGCCTGCTTTCAAAACGACTGATACAAATGGCAAAAGCCTAAGCTTGAAGGATTTCCGTGGTCAAAAGGTTGTGCTCTATTTCTATCCGAAAGATGATACGCCAGGGTGCACAAAAGAGGCCTGTTCGTTTCGCGATGGATTCTTGAAATTCAAGAAACGCGGCATCACCATTTTGGGTGTTTCTCCTGATAGCGAAAAATCTCATCAAAAGTTCACCGCAAAGTACAAGCTCCCTTTCACGCTACTGGCCGATACCGATCACTCGATAGCGGATGCGTATGGCGTTTACGGTGAGAAGAAATTTATGGGTCGAACGTACATGGGTATTCATCGAACAACTTTTCTGATCGACGAGAAGGGCAAGATCAAGAAAGTGTTCGAAAAGGTAAAGCCCGACGATCACGCTGATGAGGTACTTGGGGCCTTCTCGGAGTAACGACAAGAAAACCAGCGGCTAGGCTGCCACCCAGCCGCCAATCTTTTCGGGTTCACCTTCGGGGTTCTTTCCTGGCATTAAACCGTGCAAACAGCTGAACGAGCTGGGAACGTCACGCTTGCGCCGTGGGAGTTGTGGACTATCTTCGGCATTCGCCAGATCTGCGTCGTTCAAGAAATAAAGCCGGGTGTTGTCCTGGACTTGAGTCCGAATCTCACGGGTCCATAACAAGAGATTTGCCAGCGCGTCACCGATTTCGTCCTTGCCGAGCTTCGTCTCCTGGGCGATCTCCTTTTGCGTTTTCGCTCCACGACGAATTGCGTCGCGCACACGCTCAACAGGAGATAACTTGCTTAGTGATTTCGGAGTGTAATTAGTCGCAGGTAAATGTTCGGCGTTAATTAGATCGCTCATATCAACCTGTTGAGCGATGTATTTCTTGCGGGCCGACTTATATTCCTTCAAGGCGCGGCGACTTTGGGTAACCTTGTTGCGGATGCAACTCTTGCAGTAAAGATTCCGACCATCTTTTCTAGCGCGACAAATACCAAATTCCGATATAGCGAGTTCATTCGCACATATCGGGCAATGCTTTATGCCGGGGGGCAACGCTATCTCTTCTTTCATCTCGCACTCCACTAACCGTCAGACATGACGGTGATCAGTCTTAAAGGAAACACTTCACCCTCGGTCCGGTTCCAGAACTTCCGGCCTGGAGACTTGTTTTGAGAGTTATTGTTTGGCGAAGGGGCCCAAACGGGGGCGATCGCCTGGATTGCCTTGCGCGACTAAATGCAGCCGCGCCCCACTAATAAACTGAGCTTGATTAACGAAGGAGGCTTCCGGGCAATTGCGAGAAATTATGAGAGCGAGTAAACCGTCCAACGAAATCAAAAATCAGGGTTCGCTGATCAAAACCTAATCTGGCAATCAACTGCTTCAGCGAGGGATTCGCATTATAGTGATCGACGATTTTTTTGCAACCCCTTTTTCGAAACCTTTTTCATTCAAAATCAATGCATAAATTTTCTGAATTCATCTCACTTCGACAACACACTTTTTCTGATCGCAAACAACTCCTACAGGTGAGGATAGATGATCGCATCACACACTTCTTGATGTTTAGATCTCGAGCGACAATATCAAAATCACGGACCAGGACAATTCGAATTCTTTGGAAAAACTCGATGCGAGAGTGAAATAAAAACTGTTCGCCGTATGTTAGCAACTAACACTTCGCACTATTTGTTCTCGAGCTACAACCAATAGAGCGATCGTTTTGTAATCTTTATCGCGAATAAACCGCACACAGTACAAACGGCAGTGGTCCAAGTATTCGTCTTCACAGTCACGAATACTCATTGTGTTGCAGTCAAAGGATTTTTGTGTGCGCCGCTGATGTGTGCAAAGTGTTCTAAGTCTGCCGTTGTAACAGCTTTGTAAAATGCCGCGCCGTTATTTCCACAAAGATTTCCTCAGAACCTGTGGAAAAGTTGAGTCGGAATGAGGACTTCACTTCTTTCGATCTTTTAACCTGATCACAAACTTCAACCCGGACCACACTTCGTCGACTGCACAGATCTTCACATCGACCAACCCGCAATCCAAACCAATTCGTTGCACTCTTTCGAAACTTAGATCCGTCGTCACGCCTGAACTCTTCTTTGGCCATGCCACCCAAATCATTCCGTTCGCTGAGATCTTTTTCGCAATGGCGGGGAATTGCCTGACCAAAGCTCGCTCACTTTCGACAAACAACACAACGAGATCAAGTGGTGCTGTCAATTTGCTTACTACATGAGTGTTTGTTGGCAAAGCACCCAACTGTTTCTGAAAAGACGCAGGCTCGTCAACCAGCGCGATTCGCTGATTCTCCTTGATGCCGAGTTTGCGGGGTAACGGAGTGCCTGAATAACCAGCCATGATTACGTTTTGCCTGTCTTCGGATTCTTGAGCCCTGTTTTCAGCTTGTTTCCGACTTCTCTTATCACACGGGGTGCCAGTCGCGTCTGATTTTCAGAAACGAAAGCCGCAACCGCCCCGGGATCTCGTTTCGATAGTTCACGCAACGCCCACGAGAGAGCTTTGACAACCATGTCGTCGCGATCATCAACCACTAACTGGCAAATTCGAATTGTTCGCCCGATATCACCCGAACCGCCACGTGCGCCATTGTTCAGAGGAACTGTACTTACGATAGCGGCGCGCCGCCACCAGCGATCTTTGGAACGAGCCCACTTTGTAATTAACGAGTCCGGTACAAGGTGTTCTCGCCAGGCGGGTCCTGAAAGATAGCAGGCGAAAGTGTCGACCGCCCCCCAACTGTCAATGCCTTTTCCCAAAGACTCCAGACGTTTCGCATTGAGACTGGCAGCGGTGGGCCGGTGATGCTGAACCAGCTCATACGCAACGAATCTGGGGAAGATTCCCGGTCGCTTCAGCATTCGGCATGCAAGTTCAATGACTGCGGCAGGAGGCAGAGTGGTTATTCGTTTTGAATAGTCACGACGAAGGTCTCTTGCTTTTGGAACAGTACACGGATTGAGTGATCTCAGACGCTCATTGATCGCCCGCTCGAGTTTTTCTGTGTCCAAAGGTGTCATTGGTCGTTACCAGAGACGCAATATTTTCCACCAGGCAAAACCAACTACAGTCCAGATAGTAATTGTCAGGACCGACACCGCGAGCCCCACCAACCACCAGGTTTTTTGCGAAACATACCCGGCACCGAAATAGATTGGCGAGGCGGTTGTTCCATAGTGGGTCACGGAGGCGCCCAGGTTTGAGAAGTAGGCCAAACTCAAGATTGCTAACCACGGCGGCGTTCCCGCAGCAAGGATAACTAAGAGGAACGGCGTGTACATCGCAGTCGCATGAGCGGTAATGCTGGCGAAGGAATAATGTGCGTAAAAGTAGATCAGCAGTAGCACACCGAGAGCTACCCACCAACTCCATCCCACGGTTAATGCCGCGGCAGACTCGGCAAACCTTTTCGTGATCCCAGTTTGGCCGAGAGCTTCTGCCATTCGAAGCAACCCTCCGTACCAAATGAAAACGCTCCATGCTTCACGCTCAGTTATCAGATCTTCCCAACTTAGTATCCCGCTCAGGAGCAACACACATATTCCGATCATGGCAACGGTTGCGTAGTGCAGACCCGTCAGCTTCGGAGTCATCCAGAGTGTCGCAATAAGAGCGAAAACCAGCAGCATTACCCACTCTGACCACTTCATTTTCCCAAGCTTCCGGAGTTGGTCCGATGCAAACTCTGATGCCGCGGGCGTGTGCTTTATCTCCGGGGGATAAAGTTTGTAAATCAGTAGCGGTACGAACACCAAACTGACCAGGGCGGGAAGAATTGCAGCAGTTATCCAACGTGGATAAGTAATTTCAAGACCCGTTGTCTCCTTTGCCAGCTTAGCGATGATCGGATTTGAGGCTTGCCCGGTTAGCCACATTGCACAGACAACTATGTTTCCCTGGGCAACAGTCGTCATTAAGTACGCGCCAAGGCGGCGAGCACTTGCTCCAGGCCGGGATTCATATGCTTCAGCCAAACTCTTCGTGATTGGGAAGATTATTCCTCCGGAGCGAGCCCCGGTTGATGGAATAGCGGCTCCAAGTACCGCTTCGGTCCCGATCAGTGCATATGCAAGTCCCAGAGAGTAGTGACCAATGGCTTTAATGAAGAGAAATGCGATGCGCCGTCCCAAACCTGTCTTAATCATGCCCCGCGAGATGAAAAACGCAGCGAGAACCAGCCAAACTACCGGATCGGCGTAACCAATCAGTGATTCTTCGATCGACATCACTTGAAAAACCGATAGCGCTGTCACACCGAGCAAAACCATCGCGCCACCGGGTACAGGTCTGACGATTGATCCTGTGATGGTTGCAGCAAAGATCGCGAGCAGCCGCCATGATTGTGGAGTAATTCCAGTAGGTGGAGGAACGAAGAGGATGCCAACCGCAACAGCCAACACAATTCCCCAACGAAGTAAGTGACTTCGAGAGGATATCTTGTCGGTTGGTTCGTGATCTGGCGTCAGCGGGTGCGGCGGTGATGGTTGTTCCACATGATCGTCCTTTGAACTGGGCGACAGAAAGTCCGCGGGATACTATTCTTTTGATACAGGTTACTCAAGGGTGTTGTCCGATATGCTTTAGAGCGTCATGCAAAAGTCAGAACTTGAACAAAACACAGTCAGGGCATCCAGCAAGCCAATCCTCCTCCGGCTCTGTTCGGAAGAGCGGCCTGTCGATCCCGCGTAGATTCGGACGAATGCCGCTCTTCCGAACAGAGCAGAGTTGCTGAATGGCGCGGAGCTTTGAACATCGCACTTCCGGAGTGAAGAAAGAGCGGTTTCAAGAAGCAAAGCTTTGAGTAAATCCCACTCTGCGAGTTACTCAGGGACTTTTGCAAGAAGCTCTTTAGCTGTCGGCTAACGGTCAGGCAAACCAGCACCATAGAGATTGACCGACCAGCTAAAGCAAATTGGACAACAAGCCATCCAAAGGCGAGTTACAGCCGTAATTATTCAAGCGAACTGAACGACCAAGTATTTGATTCTAATTAACGAGATGTCCGAAAAGATTAGGTCTAGCGAGATTACCGATAAACAGACCTACCTGAATCGAAGGCTGTTTATGAGAGCCGCAGTGCTAGCTGGCACTGCGACAGCCAGCACACTGGTGTATCGACGGCTGAACCCGCCGCCTATTGAACAACATGAAAGTGAAAAGCTAACCGAGGTTACAACTGCGCCAAAACAAGATGCTCTAAAGTCAGGATTCACCGTTGAAGACAAGCAGACACCGCTGGAGAAGATTACCAATTACAACAACTTTTACGAGTTTGATACTTCCAAGGGTGGAGTCGCGTACGCCTCACAAGGCTTCGTCACGCGACCATGGACCGTTTCCGTTGAAGGACTTGTTAACAAGCCAAGGGTTTTTGACCTTGATGAGCTGTTGCAGTTTGAGCACGAAGAGCGGGTCTATCGGCTCCGCTGCGTGGAAGGATGGTCGATGGTGATTCCGTGGGTTGGTTTTCCTCTGAACAAGCTGCTCGCAATGGTCGAACCAACTTCACAGGCCCGGTACGTGGCGTTTCAAACCCTTCTAGATCCCAAGAGAATGCCAAATCAGGCCACTGGTATCCTTGATTGGCCATATGTCGAAGGTTTGCGGTTGGATGAAGCCATGCACCCGCTGACGATCATGGCTACAGGACTCTATGGCGAACTTCTACCGCCTCCGGATGGTGCACCGATCAGATTAGTAGTGCCCTGGAAATATGGCTTCAAGAGCATCAAGTCGGTGGTGAAGATATCGCTTGTCGCAGATGAACCTCCGACAACCTGGAGCATTCAGTCTCCCGACGAATACGGGTTCTATTCCAACGTAAATCCAAACGTACCGCATCCACGCTGGAGTCAGGCGACGGAGCAAAGGATTGGAGAGTACGGCCGTCGACCGACGCTCTTATTCAACGGGTACGCCGACCAAGTGGCGAATTTGTATAAAGGGATGGATTTGGTAAGGAACTACTAAACTTTGAGCTTGGTTTTTTGTGCTTTGATTCTTTCGGTCCCGTTCGTACTCTGGCTCAGAAACAAAGTACAAGGCACAAAGTTCTAAGATCGGGCTTTAATCGATGTCCAACATCCGTTTCGCAAAACTCGTCGTCTTCGTTAATGCGCTCGTGCCGCTAGTTCTACTTCTGTGGGATGTCTATCACCAAAAAGTCGGAGCAAATCCGCAGGAGTTTGCGATTCGTACCACGGGAGTGATGACCCTGGTCTTTCTGACGGTCACCATTGCCATCACCCCGGTGCGAAAAATCTTCGGAGCAAATTCTCTGGTGAAACTCCGCCGGATGGTCGGTCTGTTTGCTTTCTTCTACGGCACCCTACATTTGACGACCTACATCTGGCTCGATCGTCAGCTTAACTTGCGAAGCACAGTAGAGGACGTCGCCCGTCGTCCCTTCATCCTTGTGGGTATAACAGCATTCGTTCTGATAGTTCCGCTGGCTCTCACTTCCACCAACAAAATGGTCAGACGCCTGGGAGGAAAAAACTGGGCACGCTTGCATCGAGTTGTCTATGTCGCGGCTGTGGCCGGTGTCGTGCATTTCTGGATGCTGGTCAAGTCGGATACCCGATTGCCCTTAACGTTCGCCTTCATTGTTGGCTTGCTACTGGCACATCGAGTGTTTGTAAAGTACGCACCAACGGAACAACCAGTCACGAGTGCAAGCCTCTTTCCGAAAGACTAAACTGCAATTATCCGCAGATTACGCAGATTGCGCAGATTCACTTTAGAGCGGTTGTGTTATTACCTTCGTCCTTCTGTATGGAAATCTGCGTAATCGGCGTAATCTGCGGATAGTCAGGTCTGGAAGGAGGAACGCATGTCGCAATCAGTTGAAAGGTTTTCAAGCAGAGTTGAGAACTACATCAAATATCGACCCAACTACCCAACCGACATTATTCCGTTTCTAAAATCGGAGTCTGTTCTGACCGACAGCTCTCTGATCGCCGACATCGGATCCGGAACAGGCAAACTGACCGAACTCTTCCTCAAGAACGGCAACACAGTATTTGGCGTAGAACCGAATCAAGGGATGCGAGCCTCAGCGGAGAGATTGCTTCAAGCCTATTCAAACTTTCGAAGCGTGGATGGCACTGCTGAACAGACGTCTCTTGCCGATTCAAGCATTGACCTGATAACGGCAGGACAGGCGTTTCACTGGTTCAATCCGTCACTCGCCAGGGTCGAAGCAACTCGGATCCTTCGACCACACGGCTGGGCGGTGCTGATCTGGAACGACCGCAAGTTGCAGTCAACGCCTTTTCTGGAAGCATATGAAGCCCTGCTTTTGAAATACGGCACCGATTACCAAGACGTCAGACACGATAAAGCTGAGGAAGCGATCACCGAATTCTTTGCTCCGGGTGACGTCAAGTTTAAGACGTTTCCAAACAAGCAGGTTTTTGACTTCGATGGACTGAAGGGGCGTGTGCAGTCCTCGTCATACACCCCTGAACCGGCTCACCCAAACTTTCCAGCGATGATTCAAGACCTGGAAGTCATCTTCCGCAACCATGAGAAGGATGGCCAGGTCGTTTTTGAATATGACACAAAGGTTTTCTATGGTCAGCTTGGCAGCTCACTCTAACCAGAAGATAAATTTTCAGGTCAGGAAGGGGACCCTGTCCCCGCCTTACTTCAACGACTCTGACCTTAGAATCCACAGTAAGTGCCTTATTTCTAGGTAAAGCGGGGACAGAGTCCACTTCCTGACCTGAAAATTATCTAGCCTTCACTGCAAGGTTCTGTTTTGAAGCATCGTGATGGCGTGTGCCAACTCACCTCGCGTTAGTGAGTTCTGCGGACGAAAATAGTTGTCAGCCTGAATAAAACCTTTCGCGACAGCGACTGCGACATATCCTCGCAACTCAGCCGGTATCGACGAAGCGTCCAGAAATGCCAGGCTTGCGTTTGTCTTCGACTCAGCTTCCGCGCGCAGTCCTGCAGCGCGAACCAACGCGACTGCCGCTGCCAGACGGGTCGCTGCCTCACTCGGACGAAAGCTGCCCCCCGCAGTCACATCCAAAAATAATGAGCCTGTTGGCGACGCCTGGACACTCTCAACAAATAACATTGTGTTGTTGTCGCGGACGTCCTGATAAGTCGGCACACCAGGCAGGTATTGCGGTACGCGAGCGCCGACAACCAAAGCCAATGCCAGGTCAGCCCTGTTTACGACAGAGTCGAAACGAAACTTCGAACCAATGGGTAACATCGCAAACGAACGAAGTGTTTGATTCACTTCGCTTCGTGACGAAGACGTCAGCGAATTGATGTCTGACACGCTGTAAGTGACCCGATTCACCTGAACGACACCGGAAAATTGTTGTGAGGTCCCGATCAATTGTGGATTCCGAACCTTAATGCGCCAAGTTCCTGCAGACGGTAAATTCAAGGCAACTCTTTCAGTCTTTCCAGTCAGCCCCGGCAAGTTGAGCGTATTTGACTGGCCGCGAAGAGTTCGGGACGAATCGTAGACGGACAAACTCAGATCATTGACGCTCCAGATTGGTCCCCAACCGATTTGCACCGACGCAAACACAGCATCGGTTGGAATCTGGACGGTAGTTTCGACTGAACCGCCGGGTTGAACGGTTCCATTGAATATGGTCATTGGGTCGTTGGCGAAACTCACCTGACCTCGATCCAAAGTGGAACGCCAAGCACCTATCTTACGCTCCGAATACGCTGCCTGAAGGACCGCCGCGTGGGCGTTCAGCATGCCGGCACCTACTTCGTGCTCGTAATACGGAGCGAGCGGCGTCGCGCTTCTTTGCAGAATGTCCCGCACTTCCGCCGGAGTAAGGTTTGGATTGGCTTCGAGCATGAGCGCAATAGTTCCCGCAACCTGGGGCGCTGAGAAACTCGTGCCACTTGCGGTCGTGTAACGCAGTAGCTCGGACAAACTTAGCCGCTGCAGATCAGCGTTTGCGATTCCCTCCGCTCCTGTGACATTCGTAACGCCCGAACCTCGCACGCTCACAACGTTGACGCCAGGAGCAACCACCGTCGGATGGAACAAGCTACTTGCGAAATCGCCTCTCGATGAAAAACTTGCGAGTCGACCCTGTGTGTCAGTAGCGCCTACACTTACCACCCACGGGGCGACCGCGTAAGGATTCAAAGTATGTTGGCCGGGACCGGAGTTCCCTGCGGAAAAAACGACGTTGATTCCACTGTCAGTCAACAGCCTGGTCGCAATGTTCACTGGATCGTTGACGTCAAAGACGGTGTTAGCAGAGAAACTACAGTTCACAACGCGAACATTCAGGGTGTTGGTATTTGCCAAAAGATAGTCGAATCCTTCCAGAACGAAGAGCAACGTTAAGTCGCCTGCACTCAAACCAACGAGACGCGCGTTTGGAGCCACGCCTGAATATTTGCCATTCGAGGCGCTTCCGTTACCCCCAATCACACCAGCGACAAAGCTTCCGTGGCCCGAAAGCAGATCCGTGTTGGGAAGACTTGGGAGATCGAGAGGATAGTGAAATCCAACACCGAGGCTCAACGTATCTGCTAGTTTGACGTTTTCGATGACGCGCCCTGTGAGATCTGGATGAGTACCATCAATGCCAGTGTCCAGGACAGCGACTGTTACACCGAGACCGGTCACCGGAAGGTTTGAATTCTCGTTGGTAATGTCAGAGTCACGCCATGCGCGATCGACCCCCGTTGCTGATCGAACTTCAGGCTCGCTCGTAAGATTGAGTGTGCGAACGCCATAAATTGAGCGAACCGAAGGGAGCCTGGATGCAGCTTCGATCTGGTTGCGAGTCCCAGTCACTTGAACCATTGGTAGAACTCGAAAACGAGTGCCACCTAAGAAACCAATGCTTTGAAGCTGTGCCAGATCAGAGTCAGTCGGCAGCTGGTGATAAACGATGACGGCGTTAACGCTGCTGTCGTCGGTTAACCGGTTCAGCATCAATGCGAGCTCAGGATCCACACTCCGCAGACCGGTTTGTTCGGAGCCAGCATCGATCAGTGAGTTGACTGCCGCAGCGCCTGTCTCAACGATAGAATCTGCGCCGCTCAAGCTTATGCCGTGTGCATTCGCGACAACTACCAGATCGGCACCAACCAACGTCAACGTACCTGTCGGAATTGAATAGACACGACCGTCGGCGCCAGTGGCAGTTATGCCATCGGCTCCGGAAATGGTGATTCCGTCTGCGCCGGTCGCCGTTATGCCATTAGCATTCGCAATCTGACGAGAATCCGCACCGGTTGCCGTGATTCCGTCGGCTCCTGTTGCAGTGATTCCATCTGCGCCTGTCGCCGTAATGCCGTTCGGAAACTGAAAATCGATGGCGTCAGCTCGATAGGTAGTTCCGTCGGCTCCAGTCGCGGTTATGCCGTCAGCACCTGTTGCGGTTATTCCATCAGCGTTATTGATCAGCAGTGAGTCCGCACCGGTGGCAGTAATGCCGTTTGCTCCGGTGTAGGTGTAGGCATCAGCACCTGTTGCAGTAATTCCATCGGCGCCAGTCGCTGTGATGCCATCTGCTCCCGTTGCGGTAATTCCGTTCGGGCCAAAGGCCAGAACTCCATCTGCGCCTGTGGCAGTGATGCCGGTCACACCCGTGAATTGAACGCCATCGGCTCCGGTGGCTGTAATTCCATTCGAGCCCACAACGGCAATTCCAGCGAGCACAGGCGCTGTAGTCAGCAACACGCAGAGCACAAAAACGATTGCCGTTCTACCTCGTCGCACATAACAGGAAAAGCAATTCGAATGTCGGTTGTTCTTTGTTGATGATCGCAAACAGGAGCGCCAGCGGTCCCCACGTGGGCGATTCATATGACCGGACTTGAGAAAATGAGAGTTCAGCAAACCATCACCTCAGTCGGGTTTATCGGCGAAGTCCTGCTCGGGTAGCTCAATGCTGGGGGGTCGGTATCGACTGAACCGCGGGGGAAGGGCCTGGCCCATAATCAGCGGGCATCGATCGAGTTCGATTTCCAAATCGCAAGTGAAAATATTCTAGGTTGACTACAGGACGCATGTGTTGCGTTACCCTTGCGATTTTCGCAAGAAAGCAAGGTGTTAACTCGCTAACTCTTCCCGAGTAGCTCCTGATAAGTGCGACGAGTTTCACGACTTGGTTCAACTCCAAGTTCGCGCTCTAGTAGCAGTCGTAAGTTCTCGAATTGATCTTTCGCCGCGATGGGATTCCCAAGGTTTACCTGTGCTCGCATAACAGCACAGTGAATATCTTCTCGGAAGGGATCTTCGTGGAGGATCGACTGGGCCAGTTGAAGTGACCGGGACCATTCTTCCTGTTTTTGGGCCACGCCTGCTAGTGATTCAAGCAAGTGAAGATATTTCTCGCGGTAGTAACTTCTCTGTTCATCGACCCACGGTTCGTAGCTTCCCTGCGCAAATTCGCCCCGGTAGAGCTCGACAGCTTTTTCGTAAGCTCGTACGCATTCATCGAACTGGCGTGCCCGTCGTGCGTTTTCGCCTCTTGTAACCAACTGGTCAAACTCCTCAACATCGATTCTGTATGAGAGTTCTGGATTTAGCTGGTAGTCGCCATCGCGATAGAGAATGAAGTTCAGTTTAAGCGGTTGGTTACTGTTCAGGGCCTTTCGGATATGGGAAATGGTGGGATGAAAGTTTTTTTCGATGATGGACATTTCCGTTTCACCCCAGAACGTATCGATGATTGTGTCCTTCGAAGCGCGACGATGACGTCGGGACGCGATGAAACACAAAATGTCGCGCGCACGCCGCGTGGCCCACGCATCAGTCGCCAACGGACGTGAAAACTCCCGATAGATTTCCAGAGGACCCAACACATTGATTGTCAGATCGGGAACCGGCTCGGCGGCGAGCTTAACTTCAGAAGGTACGACAGAAACTGTTTGTGCTGGAGTTCGTTCCGCAAGTTGCTTTCTTAAGTCAGATGGCAACAACTCCGCGGCATCATCGATTGCGAAGAGTTCATGGTTCGCGATTGCTTCGCGGCTGAGCCAGTATTCGTAGTCGTAGCGAACAGCAAGTTCAACAACGCGTCGAAGGTGTCCTAACATGCCCGGTTCGTTCCCTAGTCTCAGTTCAGTTACCGCACTGGCTAATGAAGCCTGGGCCTCGTAGTAGTAAAGAGAGTGATCGTGGAAGTATTGTTGAGTCGCGGAGAGATCGTCCGCCGCGGCCTGAAAGTTTCCCTGGGCAATCATGATCCGGGCCTTGGCGAGCGTGGCGGTGTAGAAACCTATTTCGTTCTTGTCGAGTGGTCTTGACTCAATCAAGCGTTCAATCTGATTTTGCGCACTGCTGGTATCGCCGATTGCCAAACTCAGTAAAGCTTGTTCCTCGATTAACTCAGTCCTGGCGAGATTCACGCCTGCCTCATCGTACGCATGCGCTGCTCGCTGGTAATACTCGTTTGATTTATCGATTTCGCCCTTTTCCCGGTAGAGGTTTCCATAGGCCTCAAAAGCGTCAGCCCTGGCAGCCACCAGATTGAACAGCTGGCAACGTTGAATTGCTTCATCCAGATTTTTCTCACAAGCGTTCAAATCACCGAGATACAGATAGCAACGAGCCATGTTCAAATGCGCAGTTGCTTCTTGGGGCATGGGGACCTGGTTGCCGTCTCCTAACATCCGCCGTAGCCATCGCAAGGCCTCGCCAAAGTCGCCACGCATCATTGCCGGCAATCCGAGGTTGTGAGTAATGAGCCTGATGTACCTTTCGTCGTTAGTTGCCTGGGCGAGTTGGAGTGCGGCACGAAAC
>Ga0105248_10001989_pt1 | contig 22727 bp, 20 predicted proteins | sample KBSS34metaG_FD_81524 | JGI IMG/M metagenome (GOLD analysis project Ga0105248, IMG submission 81524) | Switchgrass rhizosphere microbial communities from Kellogg Biological Station, Michigan, USA - KBS S3-4 metaG | ecosystem: Host-associated > Plants > Roots > Rhizosphere > Soil | place...
AACAGCCGGCGAGCCGAACTGGCCGAACAAACGTTCGTGTGCAGCACAAAACGCACTCTAGGTGGGAATTCGGTTTCACAAACCTCTTTAAACCACTATTTTGTCTAGCTTTTATGTTTGTTGCTTTTTTTCAATAAGTCATTGTTATGAAATTGAAAAAGAGTTGACCCGTCCCGGCGCACGCCCGTATAGTTCGCCGAAGTGGTAAAAAGTGGGGCAAAGTGGGCGGAGCCGTCACACGGCAAGCCGTTACGCCGACTGGTAGCTGAGTGCTCACTTCGCGGTACGGGAGGGCGGGACGGTGGCGGGCGGGAACGGCGGTGATCCGGTTAACGGCATGGAAAGCGGCGAAACGGGCCGCGTACCGGTTTTCCGCGGCGTTTCCGAATTGGTGCTTGACGCCAAAGGGCGCGTTGCAATACCGGCTCGCCAGCGCGAAGGTCTCGCGTCCGGCGGCAATGGCCACGTCGTCATCACCGCGGATCACGGCGGCTGCCTGCTGATCTACCCGCAGGCAACGTGGGAACCCATTCAGACGCAACTCATGGCGCTGTCGTCGTTCGACGACCGGATACGGAGCATTCAGCGCTTGCTTGTGGGCCACGCCGACGACGTCGAACTCGACGCCGCGGGTCGCATCCTCGTACCCCCCGCGCTTCGTCGTTATGCCGGCCTCGACAGGCGTGTCGTCCTGGTGGGCCAGGGCCAGAAGCTCGAGTTGTGGGACGAAGCCAAGTGGCAGGCGCAGATCGCCCAGACGATCACCTTCCCCGGTGGGCTTCCGCCCGGTCTCGAAACCTTGAGTCTTTGATCGGTGGATGCAGAACGCGTGCGATGAACCGCATGTCCCTGTGTTACTCGAGGAATCGCTCTCGGCGCTCGCGATCCGCGAAGACGGAATCTACGTCGACGCCACGTTCGGGCGCGGCGGGCATGCACGCGCGATGCTCGCCGTGCTCGGCCCGCGCGGCAAGGTGGTTGCCGTCGACCGTGATCCGGCTGCCGCGTCCGTCGCGCAGTCGATCGACGACCAGCGGTTTTCGTTTCGGCGCGCAGTGTTCTCCGAGCTCCCGCACGTTCTCGACGACATCGGCATCTCGCGCGTCCATGGAGCCCTTCTCGACCTCGGCGTCTCGTCGCCACAGCTCAATGATGCCGAACGCGGATTTTCGTATCGCTTCGATGGTCCCCTCGACATGCGCATGGACCCGTCACACGGCGAAAGCGCCGCGGATTTCCTGGCGCGCGCATCGATCGGCGAACTGGCGGAGGTGATCCGCAGCTATGGTGAAGAACGGTTTGCTAAATCGATTGCAAGAGCAATTGCGACGGCTCGCGAAATCCGGCCGATCGCCACGACACGCGAGCTCGCTGCCGTCGTTGCGCAAGCCATCGGCGCGCGCACGCGGGGTGATTGGCGTCAGGATCCGGCGGCGCGCACCTTCCAGGCCCTTCGGATTGCGGTGAACGGCGAGTTGCAGGAGCTATCCGTCGCGCTGCCCATGCTGACCGCACGCCTTGCCACCGAAGGTCGTCTTGCAGTGATCAGCTTTCATTCGCTGGAGGACCGGATCGTCAAGCGTTTTCTTGCGTTCGCGTCGCGACCCTTCGGAGGTGACGCGCGACTTGCACGCATGCCGATTCGCGAAGCAGCGCTTCCCGGGGCGCCGCTTCGCGTGGTGGGACGCGCGATCAAGCCGTCCATCGCGGAAGTGACGCGCAATCCGCGCGCACGGAGCGCGATACTGCGCGTCGCCGAGCGCACCGCGCATGCGCTTCCCGACAATTGGCCGCGTGCCTTCGAAGGCGGAAGTCGATGACGCGCGTGAACGTTCCCGGCAATGGGCCGCGTGCCTTAGAGGGCGAACCTCGATGACGCGCGTGAACATCGTGCTGCTGTGCATCCTCGTCGGCTGCGCGCTATCGCTCGTGACGTCGCGCCACCAGGCGCGGCGCCTCACCGTGGAACTCGAGCGCGAACAGTCGCGCGCGCGGCAATTCGACGTGGAATACGGACAGCTTTCGCTCGAGCAGTCCACATGGTCGATGCCCGCCCGCATCGAGAAGGTCGCGCGCGAGTCGCTGCGGATGCAACTTCCCGCGTCCACCCGCGTGGAGATCGTCGAAGCGGCCGGCGAGAAGGCGAAGTGAGCGTAGGTAGATGAGATCGGTTGCTCAAAAGCCTGTTCCTCCCGCCGAGCTGCCCCGGAACCGCGCGCTCGTCCTGTTCGGCGCCGTCGGTCTTCTGTTCGTCGTGTTGCTCGGGCGCTCGCTTTACTTGCAATGGGTCGCGAACGATTTTCTGCAGGGACAGGGCGCTGCTCGATTTTCCCGGGAAATCGAGGTTCCTGCGCATCGCGGGCGCATCGTCGACCGTCATGGCGAGGCGCTTGCGATCTCCACGCCGGTGAAATCGTTGTGGGTGTTTCGCGACAAGGTCGAGGCATCCCCGGAACAGCTGCGCAAGCTCGCGCGCGTGCTGGAAACGACGCCGCAGCAGCTCGCCTCACGCCTGCACGGCGACGGCGAATTCTCATTCGTCGCGCGGCAGCTCGCTCCGGAAACGGCCGAGCACGCGCTTGGTCTAGGCATCAACGGCCTCTACGAGCAGAACGAGTATCGCCGCTACTATCCAGGGGGAGAGGTGACGGCGCAGGTGATCGGCTTCACTGGCGACAGGGACGCCGGACAGGAAGGCATCGAGCTCGCTCAGCAGGGGTGGCTCGGCGGCGCGGCCGGCAGCCGTCGGGTCATCATCAATCGGCGCGGCGAGATCGTCGAGGACGTGGCCGCGATCCGCGCGCCGCAAGCCGGGCGGGACCTGGCGCTTTCCATCGATTCGCGCCTGCAATATCTCGCGTTTCGCGAACTGCAGGCGGCGATCGAGCGCAACAAGGCCAAGGCGGGAGGCCTCGTCGTCATCGATGCACGGTCGGGGGAAATTCTCGCGCTCGCCAACTCGCCGACCTACAACCCGAACCGGCGCGACAAGATCGCACGCGAGAAGATGCGCAATCGGGCGTTGACCGACACGTTCGAGCCCGGCTCGACGATGAAGCCCTTCACGATCGCCGCCGCGCTCGAAGCGGGCAAGGTGCATCCCGATTCCGTCATCCACACCGAAGCGGGCGAGCTCACGATCGGCAAGAACACGATTCACGATGCGCACCGGGCCGGGCCGCTGACCGTCGAGCAGGTCATCCAGAAATCGTCGAATGTCGGCGCGGCCAAGATCGCGTTGTCGCTGCCTCCCGTCACCCTGTGGAAGATGTTCTCGGAAGCGGGGTTCGGAACGGCGCCCGCGACGGGCTTTCCGGGGGAGGTCGCCGGACGCCTTCGAGCGCCTTCGACGTGGAAGCCGATCGAGCAGGCAACGATGTCGTACGGACATGGCCTCTCCGTGAATTTGGTGCAACTCGCTCGCGCCTACACGATCTTCGCCGACGACGGCGAGTTGAAGCCGGTTGGGCTGCTCAAGAACGAGGGTGCGGTAGCCGGGCGTCCGGTCGTGTCCGCAACGACCGCGCGGGCGGTACGTCACATGCTCGAACTGGCGACGTTGCCCGGCGGCACCGCGCCGCAGGCCCAGGTCGCGGGCTACCGCGTCGCCGGAAAGACCGGAACCGCGCGCAAGATCGAGGGCCGCGAATACACGCACAAGTACGTTGCGTCGTTCGTCGGCATGGCGCCCGCGTCGAATCCGCGATTGATCGTCGCCGTCATGATCGATGAACCCACGGGTGGCGATTACTACGGTGGAAGCGTTGCGGGCCCCGTGTTCTCGAGCGTAATGGGTGCAGCGTTGCGGATGCTCGGCGTCCCGACCGATGCGCCGGTCGACAACGTCGTGCTTCCACCTCCTGGCGCGCTCGTTCACGAAGAAACATGAGCGGCGTCGCCACCACAAGTGCACAGACACGCCTGATGGCCGCGCAGGCGGAAGCGCTCGTTGCTCGCGTCGGCCCCTTCGCCGGCATTACGTCGGACAGCCGTCGCGTTGCTCCGCAGTTGGCTTTCGCAGCCTACCCCGGGGCGGTCCGTGACGGTCGCGCCTTCATCGGCGATGCGATTGCGCGCGGCGCGGCGGCCATCCTGTTCGAGGCGCGCGGGTTCGATTGGAGCGCCGGCTGGCGCGTGCCGCACGCCGCGGTCGCGGACCTCCGCTCGCGGCTCGGATTCATCGCGGCGGCCGTGTACGGTCGTCCGTCGCAATCGCTGTGGATGATCGGCGTTACCGGCACCAACGGCAAGACGTCGTGCTCGCACTGGACCGCACACGCTCTGTCGAAATGCGGACGGCGGGCGGCGGTGACCGGCACGCTCGGCAATGGCTTCGTCGACGCCCTCGCGCCGACGGGCAACACGACGCCGGACGCCTGCGTGACACAGGAACTGCTCGCCCGCTTCCTGCGGGAAGGGGCGGCCGCCGTCGCGATGGAGGTCTCTTCCCATGGTCTCGATCAGGGTCGCGTCAACGGCGTCTCGTTCGACGTCGCGCTGTTCACGAACCTGACGCGCGACCACCTCGACTACCACGCGACGATGGCCGCGTACGGCGACGCCAAGGCGCGCCTGCTGCAGTGGCCCGGTTTGCGCTGCGCCGTGATCAACATGGGCGACGCATTCGGACGCGAACTGATCCGGCGCGTGCGTGCGGCTCGTCAGCGCGTCATCACTTATGGGGCGGATGGCGCGGACGTGATCGCGACTCGCGTTGTCGCTTCGACGTCCGGGATGACGATCGACGTGGCGACAGCGCACGGCAAGGGAACGATCGAATCTTCGCTCGTCGGCGAATTCAACGTACAGAACCTGCTCGGCGTCCTCGGCGTGCTGCTCGCGAGCGATATTGCACTCGATGCAGCGCTCGACGCGCTCGGACACGTCACTGCACCACCCGGCCGGATGCAGCGACTGGGTGGCGGCAGCCAGCCGCTGGTCATCGTCGACTACGCGCACACGCCCGACGCGCTCGAGCAGGTGCTGCGTGCAGTGCGACCTGCGCTGCAGGAGGGCGGTCGTTTGATCGCGGTGTTCGGCTGCGGCGGAGACCGCGACCGCGGCAAGCGCGCGGAAATGGCCGCGGTTGCCGCTCGCCTCGCGCACCGGGTGATCGTGACGAGCGATAACCCGCGCACCGAAGATCCCCGGCGCATCGCGGACGACGTCATCGAGGGCTTCCGGGGTGTGCGTACCGAATGGGGCGTGGATCTCGATCGTGGAAGCGCAATCGAGCGCGCGCTCGACGATGCGCGCGCGGGCGACATCATCGTGGTGGCAGGGAAGGGTCATGAGGACTATCAGGAAACGAACGGTGAGCGGATTCCTTTTTCCGACGCCCGCGTCGTGGCGGATGCGCTTGCGCTCCGGACGGACCGATGATGGATACGGCGATCGCCGCACGCGCGGTCGGTGGCTCCGTGATCGGCGCCGCCGTTCCTTTCGTGCGCGTCACGACCGATACGCGCGCGCTGGCACCCGGCGATTTGTTCGTCGCGTTGAAAGGTGAGCGGTTCGACGGTCACGATTTCGTGGCACAGGCGCTCGCGAGCGGGGCTGCCGCGGCGCTCGTCGAGCGAAGCCGGGCGTCATCCTTGCGCGGCAACCTGATCGCCGTCGATGACCCGCTGCGCTCGCTCGCCGCACTCGCGACATACTGGCGAGCGAGATTCGACATCCCCGTAGCGGTCGTGGTCGGAAGCAACGGCAAGACGACCACGAAGGAGATGATCGCCGCCGTGTTCCGGTCGGCCGAGGGCAGCGACGCCGTGGCGGCAACACCCGGTAATTTCAACAACGCGATCGGGCTGCCGCTTGCGATCCTGGCGATGCGCAGCACGCATCGACTGGCCGTCTTCGAGATCGGCATGAATCACCGCGGCGAAACCCGCGAGCTCGCGTCCATCGCACGGCCAACGATCGCCGTCATAACGAACGCGCAGCGCGAACACCAGGAATTCATGCAGAGCGTCGATCAGGTCGCCGCTGAGCACGCGGATGCGATCCAGGCGCTGTTGCCGGGCGGAACAGCCGTCATCAATGCCGACGATCCTCGCGCAGCCGTATGGCGTAGCGCCGCCGTCACGGCGAACGCGAGCGTATCGAGCTTCGCGCTCGATCATGGCGCCGACTTTCACGCGCGTTTCGAAAGCAAAGGAGACGGGGAAGCGGTGCAGCTCTACACGCCGGCCGGCAGCGCGCGCGTTCTGCTGCAGGTGCCCGGTCGCCCGATGGTGCGCAATGCCCTCGCTGCCGCCGCAGTGGCACATGCGGCCGGTCTGACATTGACGGCGATCGTGGAGGGCCTTGCCGCCTTTCGGCCCGTCCGCGGGCGGCTCGTCACTTCGGCGACAGCGACGGGCGCGACCGTGATCGACGATACGTACAACGCGAACCCGGATTCGATGCGCGCCGCCATCGACGTCCTCGCCGTGCGGCCGGCTCCCCGCTGGCTCGTCATCGGCGACATGGGTGAAGTCGGCGAAGCCGGACCGGAGTTTCATCGAGAAATCGGTGCCTACGCGCGCGCCGCCGGTATTGAGCGAATGATCGCGGCGGGCGACCTTGCCCATGAAGCCGTGCACGCCTTCGGTGCGGGCGCGGTGCACTTCCAAAGCGTCGACGATCTGGCGCGCGGCGTGGCTGCGGAAGTTCATGCGGGGGTGACGATTCTCGTGAAGGGATCCCGGTTCATGCGGATGGAACGGGTCGTCGACGCGTTGCTCGGGCAGGCGCGGGGAGGCGCGCACTGATGTTGCTGTGGCTCTCGGAACTGCTCTCGCGCGACGTGCGTGCGTTCAACGTCTTCGGCTACCTCACGCTGCGGGCGGTGCTGGCAACGATGACGGCGCTCGTCATCTCGTTCGTCGTCGGACCACGGATGATTGCGTGGCTCACCAAGATGCGCATCGGACAGTCGGTGCGCGACGACGGGCCGCAGACACACTTGATGAAGGCCGGCACGCCGACGATGGGCGGGGCGCTAATCCTCGTGTCCATCGCGGTCACGACGCTCTTGTGGGCAGACCTCGACAATCGCTTCATATGGGTCGTGCTGCTGGTGACGCTGGGCTTCGGCGCTGTCGGCTGGGTCGACGACTGGCGCAAGGTGGTTGCGCGGAACCCGAAGGGCCTGCCGGCGCGCGCGAAGCTCGCCTGGCAATCGCTGATCGCGCTCGTCGCAGCCGTCTATCTCGCGTTCTCGGTCTCGGCGCCGGACAACGCAACATTCGGGCAGTTGCTGCTCGCGTGGGCGAAAACGGGATTCAGCATCGGCCTCACGCCCAAGGCCGACCTCATCGTTCCCTTTTTCAAGACGATCTCGTATCCACTGGGCGTCTGGGGCTTCATTGCGCTGTCGTACTTCGTCATCGTCGGCACGAGCAATGCGGTCAACCTCACCGACGGTCTCGACGGCCTCGCGATCATGCCCACCGTGATGATCGGCGCCGCGATGGGCATCTTCGCGTACGTCAGCGGCAACGCAGTGTTTGCGCGGTATCTCGGCTTTCCTCACATACCGGGAGCGGGTGAGCTGGCGGTGGTATGCGGCGCGATCGGCGGCGCGGGCCTCGGCTTTCTCTGGTTCAACGCGTACCCGGCGGACGTGTTCATGGGCGACGTCGGCGCGCTCGCGCTCGGCGCCGCACTCGGCGCGATCGCGATCATCGTGCGCCAGGAAATCGTGCTGTTCATCATGGGCGGCGTCTTCGTCGTCGAAACGCTTTCCGTGATGATCCAGGTCGTCTCGTTCAAGACCACGGGGCGACGGGTGTTTCGAATGGCGCCGCTGCACCACCACTACGAGCTCAAGGGATGGAAGGAAAACCAGGTCGTCGTGCGCTTCTGGATCATCACGATGCTGCTCGTGCTGTTCGGCCTTTCGACACTGAAGTTGCGATGAGCGCGCCGGGCGAGGCTAAGCCGAGCCGAGGCCCGAAGGGCGCGGCGGCGCGCGATTCGCACGAGGGCGACGTGCGGTCGCTCGACAGACATGAGCAGTCCAAGGAGGCCGAGGAGATGAGCGCGCCGGGCGAGGCTAAGCGAGCCGGGGACGCTCATGCGCGAGGGGCGCAGCCAAGGCCCGCAGGGCCCGTCCGAGCGCGTGAGCGAAGCGCGACGCGCTGCTGCCGTGCGGGGCCGAGATGGGACAAGGAGCGCGAACCGAAGGGCGCGGCGGCGCGCGATTCGCACGAGGGCGACGTGCGGTCGCTCGACAGACATGAGCAGTCCAAGGAGGCCGAGGAGATGAGCGCGCCAAGCGGAAGACCAGGCGAGCAGCCGGCCAGGAAGCCGAAACGATGAACCTCCGTTATCAGGGCCGCCGCGTGGTCGTACTCGGGCTCGGCATGACCGGCCTGTCGCTCGTCCGCCATCTGGCGCGACACGGTGCCGACGTGCGCGTCGCCGATACCAGAACCGATCCGCCGAACCGCGATGTCCTCGCCCGCGAGCTGCCGCACGTCCGCGTGGAGACGGGAGCCTTTTCCGACGCGATGTTCGACGAAGTGGACATGATCGCGATCAGTCCCGGCGTCGATGCCCGCGATCCCGCGATAGCCGCGGCGGTCGATGCCGGCGTGCCCGTCGTCGGCGACATAGAGCTCTTCGCACGTGCGCTGCCGGCCGATCAGAAAGTGCTCGCGATCAGCGGCACGAACGGCAAGACGACCGTTGCCTCGCTCACGGGAACGCTCACGCGGGCGGCCGGGCTTTCCACCGTCGTCGCAGGCAACATCGGCCTGCCTGTGCTCGATGCGCTCGCGCAGCACGACGCAGGCGACCCGTGGCCCGACGTATTCGTCCTCGAGCTCTCGAGCTATCAACTCGAAACCACGACGAGCCTCGAAACGGTCGCCGCGGCCGTGCTCAATCTTTCAGCGAATCACATGGATCGCTACGCGGCGCTCGCCGACTACGCGAGCGCGAAGGCGCGCATTTTCGAGCACGCGACCGTGCAGATCCTCAATCGCGACGATCCGATCGTCCGCGTGATGCGCCTTCCCGGACGCACGGTTCAGACGTTCGGTGCAACCGTTCCCCTGTCCGAGGAGGAATGGGGACTCGTCGAGCGGCCGGACGACACATGGCTCGCGCGAGGGGGCGAGCTGATCATGCAGGTGTCAAGGCTCGCGCTCGTCGGACGGCACAATGCATTGAACGCGCTTGCGGCGCTCGCGCTCACATCTTCCGTGGCGAAGATCGGCCGCCCGGTCCTCGATGCGCTCGCGCAGTTCCGGGGGCTACCCCACCGCATGACGCCCATTGCGAATGCGGGCGGGGTGCTGTTCGTCGACGATTCCAAAGGAACGACGGTCGCGGCAACGCAAGTCGCGCTCGAAGGCATCGGTCGGCCCGTCATCCTGATCGCCGGCGGCGACGGCAAAGGCCAGAGCTTCTCGCCGCTCAAAGCCAGCGTCGACCGCGCATGTCGCGAGGTCCTCCTGATCGGTCGCGACGCACCGCAGATCGCCCGCGCGCTCGCCGGTTCGCGCGTGCCCGTCGAGAACGTCGGGACGCTCGAAGCAGCCGTCGCGCGTGCGACCGACATCGCGAAAGCAGGGGATGTCGTGCTGCTTTCACCCGCTTGCGCAAGTCTCGACCAGTTCCGCGATTACGTCGAGCGCGGCACGCGCTTCGATGAACTCGTGAAGGCGGCGCTTGCCGCCGATGTCGATGCGTAAGCGCCTTACCGCAACCGCTTCGCTCGCAAGGCCGCCGCTGCGGCCGCTGCCGCGGGAACCGCGAACCATGCTGTCGTTCGACAGCTCGCTTGCATGGTCCTCGCTGCTGCTGCTCGCGATCGGCCTCGTGATGGTCTATTCGGCGTCGATTGCAATGGCGGAAGCATCGGCACACACGGGCTATAGAGCCTGGTATTTCCTGGCGCGGCACGGGGTGTTTCTCGCCATCGGCCTGCTCGCTGCGTTCTTCGCGTTTCAGGTGCCGATCAAGGTCTGGCAACGCGGCGCGATCTGGCTCTTCGCAATCGGCACGGTGTTGCTCGTGCTCGTCCTGGTTCCGGGCATCGGCAAGTCGGTCAACGGTTCGAAGCGGTGGCTGTCGCTCTTCGTCGTCAACGTCCAGCCGTCCGAGTTCATGAAGCTCGCCGTCGTCCTGTATGCGGCCAGCTACGCCGTGCGCAAGGCGGCGTTCCTGCACGCCGAGCAGCCGTTGCGACAGACGCTTCTGCGCGGCTTCGCACCACTTTCCGCCGTCATGGTGCTGATCGGTGGCCTGTTGCTGCTCGAGCCCGACTTTGGCGCGTTCGTCGTCATTCTCGCAATCGCGTTCGGCATCCTGTTCGTCGGCGGTCTCGACTGGCGATTGTTTCTCGGACTGGTGCTGCTCCTGCCTGTCGCACTCGCGGCGATCGTGATTGCCGCGCCGTATCGCGTGCAGCGGTTGACGAATTTCATGGATCCGTGGGCCGACCCGCTGCACAAGGGATATCAGCTGTCGCACTCGTTGATTGCGTTCGGCCGCGGGGAATGGTTCGGCGTCGGCCTGGGAGCGAGTGTGGAAAAGCTGCTCTATCTCCCGGAGGCGCATACCGATTTCCTGCTCGCGGTGATCGCGGAAGAGCTGGGCTTCGTCGGCGTCGCGGCGGTGGTCGGACTATTCGCGTGGCTTCTATTCCGCGCGTATGCGATCGGACGCCAGGCGGCGCGCTTGTCGCGTCCGTTCGCGGCGCTCGTCGCACACGGCATCGGCGTGTGGATCGGCATCCAGGCGTTCATCAACATGGGCGTCAACATGGGAGTGCTGCCGACCAAAGGCCTGACGCTGCCGTTGCTCTCCTTCGGCGGAAGCGGCATCGTCGTCAACTGCATCGCGATTGCGGTGCTTCTGCGCATTGATTTCGAAAGCCGTCGACTGCTGCGGGGCTTCGCGGAATGAGCGCGACCGTGATGATCACGACGGGCGGCACCGGCGGGCACGTGTTCCCGGGCCTGGCCGTTGCGGCGAAGCTCGTTGCACGCGGCTGTCGCGTGTTCTGGCTCGGTACGCGCGAAGGCATGGAGGCGAAGCTCGTGCCGCAGCACGGTGTCGACTTCGAGAGCATGTCGTTTCGCGGTATTCGCGGCAAGGGCCTGCGAACGCTGTTGCTCGGTCCGTACGCGCTTGCAGGAGCCTGCATGCAGAGCCTGCGGGTGATCCGACGACGCCGACCCAACGTCGTGCTCGGTCTTGGCGGCTTTGCCTCGTTCCCCGGTGCGCTCATGGGCGTTGCCAGCGGCCGTCCGCTGATCGTGCACGATGCGAATGCCGTGGCCGGCCTCGCGAACCGCATCCTCGCGCACGGCGCCGATCGGATCCTGCTTGGATTCCCTGGGGCTTTGAAAGGTTCTCGATTGCATCCTGCCGCATGGGTCGGGAACCCGCTGCGCGACGAGATCGTTTCCGTTGCTCCTCCCGCCGTGCGCTTCGCGGAACGTGCAGGGCCGCTGCGCCTGCTAGTCGTCGGCGGCAGTCTCGGCGCTGCAGCGCTGAACGATGCGCTGCCGCGGTCGCTCGCGCGGCTGCCGCGCGATCAGCGGCCGCTTACCGTGCATCAGGCGGGCGAGCGCCATATCGAGCAACTGCGCGCCGCGTATGCGAAGGCGGGAGTGGCGGCGGAATGTGTCGCGTTCATCAGCGACATGGCCGAGCGCTATGCATGGGCCGACCTCGTCGTCTGTCGCGGCGGCGCCTTGACGGTCGCCGAGCTTGCGGCCGTGGGACTCGGCGCCGTCGTCGTCCCGTTCCCGGGGGCGATTGCAGACGAGCAGTCGGCGAATGCGCGCTTCCTTCTCGATGCAGGCGCGGCGATCCTGTTGCCTCAGGCGGATCTGCTCGCCGCGAACGCGCCACTCGCTGAAATCCTCGGACGCCTGACTCGCGCCGAGGCATTGACGGTGGCGCAGAACGCGCACCACGTAGGCAAGCGCGACGCGGCCGATCGCGTCGCCGACGCCTGCATCGCCATCGCCAGTCGGGGGACCGCGTGAGTCGCGCGACGTCATCCCGATTCACGAGCTTGTCCCGCTTGGGGGGCAGCGCAGCGGCGAGCCCGCAAGCGTGGGGGTCCGTTCGCCGTGCAGGGCCGTCCCAAGCGGCGAACTGCGCCCCCTCGGGGGGCAGCGCAGCGGCGAAGCCGCAAGCGTGGGGGTCCGTTCGCCGTGCAGGGCCGTCCCAAGCGGCGAACTGCGCCCCCTCGGGGGGCAGCGCAGCGGCGAAGCCGCAAGCGTGGGGGTCCTTTGCGCCATAAGGTCAAGCACGTTCATTTCGTCGGCGTCGGGGGTGCCGGCATGAGCGGCATCGCCGAGGTGCTCGCGACGCTGCGTTACAGGGTCTCCGGTTCCGATCTCGTGGAAAGCGCCGCGACGCGCCGCCTGCGCGAGCTCGGCGTCCAGATCGCGATCGGGCATCGCCCTTCCAACGCGGACGGGGCCGACGCGGTAGTTGTGTCGACCGCCGTCGCGGCCGACAACCCGGAAGTGCAGGCGGCCCGCGAGCGTGGCGTTCCAATCGTGCCGCGCGCGCTGATGCTCGCCGAACTGATGCGGTTGAAGCAAGGCATTGCAGTGGCGGGCACCCATGGCAAGACGACGACGACCAGCCTCATCGCGTCTGTGCTCGCCGAGGGCGGGCTCGATCCGACTTTCGTCATCGGTGGGCGTTTGCTGGCGGCCGATGCGCACGCGCGCCTCGGCAACGGCGATTTTCTCGTCGCGGAAGCCGACGAGTCGGACGCATCGTTTCTCTATCTGACGCCGGTGATTGCAGTCGTCACGAACATCGACGCCGATCACATGGAGACGTACGCACAGGATTTCACGAAGTTGACGCGCGCGTTCGTCGACTTCGTGCAGCGGCTGCCGTTCTACGGCGTTGCCGTGCTCTGCATCGACGATCCCCACGTTCGCGCAATCCTTCCCGAGATCGCGAAGCCGGTGGTGACCTACGGCTTCACCGAAGACGCGGAGCTTCGCGCCGTCGAGATGACCAATGCGGGCGGACGCATGCGGTTCATCGCGCAGGGTCAGGGTGCGTCGTTGTCCATCGAGCTTGCGCTGGCCGGCGCACACAACGTACAGAACGCGCTTGCGGCCATCGCCGTTGCGCGCGAGGTGGGCGTAAGCGATAGCGCGATTGCCCGCGCGCTTGCCGGATTCGAAGGCGTCGGCCGTCGCTTCCAGCGCCATGGCGACGTCGCGCTCGCCACCGGGGGTTCGTTCACGTTGATCGACGACTATGGCCACCATCCGGCGGAGATGGCGGCCACGCTCGCCGCCGCGCGCGAAAGCTTTCCCGATCGACGCGTCGTGCTCGCCTTTCAGCCGCACCGATATTCGCGCACCCGCGATCTCTTCGAGGATTTCGTGCGCGTGCTGTCGACGGTCGATGCGCTCGTGCTCGCCGATGTCTATCCGGCTGGCGAAACGCCGATCGTGGCTGCAGACGGACGCGCGCTCGCCCGCGCAATTCGCGTCGCGGGTCGTGTCGAGCCGGTGTTCGTCGAAGCGATCGGCGATGTCGCGGGCGCGATACGTGACATCGCGCGTGACGGCGACGTCGTCCTCACGATGGGCGCGGGATCGATCGGCGGCGTTCCCGCCCAGTTGGCTGCGCCAGCATGACGAGCGTCGAAATGCGACCCCGGGATGCGAAGTGCGCCGCCGTCGAGGGGAGCGCAACGGTGCAGCCGCAAGCGTGGGGGCGCCTGATGAACGTCGAGGGGCCGCCTCCCGACGCGACGTGTTCGAGCTTTCCAGGCAGCGCAGCGGCGAAGGTGCCAGCGTGGGAGGACCTAATGGATGAGCGGCTCGCCTTCGTCGGCCTCCGTGGCACGCTGGCCCGCAACGCTTCGCTCGCGCGTCATACGAGCTGGCGCGTCGGCGGCGACGCGGACATCCTTTACGCGCCCGCTGACCGCGACGATCTTGCCCGGTTCCTGCGCGGCCTCCCGGACGAAGTCCCGGTGACGGTGCTCGGCCTCGGAAGCAACGTGCTCATTCGCGATGGCGGAATCCGGGGCGCCGTCGTGCTGCTGCACAACCCGGGCGCCGCGCTCGCGGTGGCGGACGGACTCGTTTACGCGGATGCCGGCGTCGCAAGCCCGAAGCTCGCCCGGTTCGCCGCGATGCACGGTTGCGCCGACGCCGAATTCCTCGCCGGCATTCCGGGCACCGTCGGTGGAGCGCTCGCAATGAACGCGGGTTGCTACGGCGGCGAAACGTGGACGCACGTCGCGCGCGTGGAGACATTGTCGCGCAGCGGCACGTTCGAAGTCCGAACTGCAGCGGATTACGCAATCGGCTATCGCAGCGTGACACGCGCCGACGGTCGAGCGATCGACGAGCTGTTCACCGCTGCATGGTTCCGCTTTCCGGTCGGCGATACCGCAAGCGCGCGAGCCCGAATCAAGGCGCTCCTTGGGAAGCGCATCGCGACACAACCCCTTGCCCTGCCGAATGCGGGCAGCGTCTTTCGCAATCCGCCCGGCGATCACGCAGCGAGGCTGATCGAGTCGTGTGCGCTCAAGGGATTTGGAATCGGCGGAGCTCAAGTGTCCGAGCGGCACGCCAACTTCATCGTGAATCCGCACCGACGGGCGCAAGCGGCGGATATCGAGCAACTGATCGCGCACGTTCGGGAAACCGTATGGACGAAGACCGGCGTCCTGCTGGAGCCCGAGGTTCGAGTGCTGGGCGACCGCGCGACCAGCGACAGCGGCGATCAATGAAAAGAGACGTGACCCGGTGAACTCGGAAACCGACAACTTCGGCAAGGTCGCGGTGCTGCTCGGCGGTCCCTCGGCCGAGCGCGAAATTTCGCTGCTGTCGGGCAACGCGGTGTTGAAAGCGCTGCGCGAGGGCGGCGTCGATGCGCATCCCTTCGATCCCGCCGAGCGGAACCTGTTCGATCTGAAGAGCGAGGGCTACAGCCGCGTGTTCATTGCGCTGCATGGCCGGTTCGGCGAAGACGGAACGGTGCAGGGCGCGCTCGAGACGCTGCGCATTCCGTACACGGGCAGCGGCGTCATGGCCTCCGCGCTCGCGATGGACAAGTGGCGCACGAAGCTCGTGTGGCTTGCAAGCGGCATTCCCACTCCGCGCTACCGGGTGGTGAATGCCGCGACGGACTGGATGAGGCTCGTCGCGGAGCTCGGCCTGCCGCTGATCGTCAAGCCGGCGCGCGAGGGATCGACGATCGGCATCAGCAAGGTGACGACCGTCGACCACGACGAGATGTGGCTCGCCTACGAGATCGCCGCGCGGCACGACACGCTCGTCCTCGTCGAGGAGTTCGTCAAGGGGATCGAGCTCACCGCGTCGATCCTGAACGGGCGCGCGTTGCCCCTGATCCGGATCGAGGCTCCGCAAGGCAACTACGACTATCACAGCAAGTACTTCTCCGATGAGACGAAGTACTTCTGCCCGAGCGGCATTCCGGAACCGAAGGAAGCCGAGATCCGCGCGCATGCGCTTGCCGCGTTCGACGTCGTCGGTTGCAGCGGCTGGGGACGGCTCGATCTGATCCTTCGCGACGACGGAACGTACTCGTTCCTCGAGGTCAATACGTCGCCGGGCATGACCGGACACAGCCTGGTCCCGATGGCCGCAAAGCAGGCGGGAACGTCGTTCCCCGATCTTTGCGTCGAGATCCTTCGAGGTGCGCATGTGGGATGACGCACGGCAGCTCAACGCCATCGCGGCGACTCTCACCGTGATTGCGCTCGCGTTTCTCGCCTGGGCGTTGGTCGGCTTCGCAACCCGCGTCTCCGCATTCGATTATCGCGAGGTCGTCGTGACCACCCCGCTTGTGCGCGCCAACGGCGCACATCTGGAAGCAGTGGTTCGCAGCGAGCTTCGCGGGACGTTCTTCACGATGGATCTCGAAGCCGCGCGCGCCGCGCTGCGTCGCGTCCCGTGGGTGCGGAGCGTCGCGCTTCGCAGGCAGTGGCCGCGGCGTCTCGAGATCGAGGTCGACGAGCACGAGCCGTTTGCCCGCTGGAACGACAGCGGGCTGGTCAACGCGCGCGGCGAGGTGTTCTACGCGAACTGGGCCGGCGAACTGCCCGAGCTCAGAGGGCCGGACGGACAATCGGCTTTGATGCTCGCACGCTTTCGCGAATGGGCGCGGATGCTTGCCCCGCTCGATCTCAAGCTGACCGGGCTGACGCTGTCGCCGCGCGGCGGGTGGCAGCTTCGCGCGATGGACGACCGCGGTGCGCTCACTCTCGACGTCGGCCGCGACGATGTGCAGGGACGGCTCACCCGCTTCGTCGACGTGTACGGCCGCACGGTTGCAGTGCTGGCGCGCGCCGGCAAGCGCGTCGAGCACGTCGACCTGCGCTATCGAAGCGGCTTTGCGGCGCAGATGCCGGGCTTCCGCGAGAAGGCGACGCGCAAGGTTTCATGACTTTTCATTTTCACTCGCGAGGTTTCCTGATCTTCGTCCTCCGCGAAGTCGGCGGACACCATTGCCGCAGGCGGCGCCTGCAGCCCTTTGCACCCGAGACAGGGGAACCGTGAAAGACAACAGCAACCTGATCGTCGGCCTCGACATCGGAACGTCCAAGATCACGGCGATCGTCGCCGAGGTAATGCCCGATGGCGGCCTCAACGTCATCGGGCTCGGGACGCAGGCGTCGCGCGGTCTCAAGAAAGGCGTCGTCGTCAATATCGAAGCGACGATGGGCTCGATCCAGCGCGTGCTGGAAGAGGCGGAGCTCATGGCGGATTGCCGGATCAGCGAGGTGTACACGGGCGTCGCGGGAAGCCACATCCGCAGCTTGAACTCGAGCGGCATGGTCGCGATCAAGGAGAAGGAAGTCACGCAGGCCGACATCGACCGGGTGGTTGAAACGGCCAAGGCCATCGCCATCCCGAACGATCAGCAGGTGCTGCATATCCTGCCGCAGGAATTCATCATCGACGGGCAGGAGGACGTGCGGGAGCCGCTCGGCATGAGTGGGGTGCGGCTGGAAGTGAAAGTGCACATCGTGACCGGCGCAGTGTCGGCGGTGGAGAACGTCACGAAGTGCGTGCGCCGGTGCGGACTGGAGGTGCGCGACGTGATGCTCCAGCCGTTAGCGTCGGCGAAGGCGGTGCTGAACGACGACGAAAAGGACCTCGGCGTCTGCCTGATGGACATCGGCGGCGGGACCACCGACATCGCAGTGTTCGTCGGCGGCGCAATCCGTCACACGGCAGTCATTCCGATCGCGGGCGACCAGGTCACGAACGACATCGCGATGACGCTGCGCACGCCGACGAAGGAAGCGGAGGAGCTGAAACTCCGTCACGGATGCGCGTTGCGTCAGCTCGCGAATCCGAACGAGATCATCGAAGTGCCCGGCGTGGGGGAGCGCGCGCCGCGCAAGCTTTCCCGCCCGATGCTTGCGGAGGTGATCGAGCCGCGGATCGAAGAGTTGTATTCGCTGGTCCAGCAGGAGCTCCGCCGCTCGGGCTTCGAGGAACTGCTGTCGTCGGGAATCGTGCTCACGGGCGGCTCGGCAATGCTGCAAGGCATGACCGAGCTCGGCGAAGAGCTCTTCCACTTGCCCGTGCGGGTAGGCGTGCCGACTTACGTCGGTGGTCTGTCGGAGGTCGTGCGCACGCCGCGTTATGCGACGGCGGTCGGTCTGTTGCTCGAAGGGCGCGAGCAGTTTCTGCGCGGGCAGGCGGCGCGTGCGCAGGTGGCGGGCATCGGAGGCATCGCCGAACGGATGCGGCAGTGGTTCAGCGCGAATTTCTGACTTTCAGGAGTCAGAAGACAGGAGTCAGAAGACAGAAGTCAGAGGACAGAGGACAGAGGACAGAGGACAGAGGACAGAGGACAGAGGACAGAGGACAGAGGACAGAGGACAAAGAACGACATGAAGCGGAAATCATGAAACTGGGCTTAAGAATCAACTTGGGGAAATGGCGGCAAAAAGAGGGCATCAGCAATCCGAGGTCTCACCGACTTCTGACTCCTGATTCCTGACTTCTGAAATCCAGACAGGCGAAAGGAACGCAACATGTTTGAAATCATCGACGAAGCGCCCGAAGAGGGTGCGATCATCAAAGTCATTGGCGTAGGCGGCTGCGGCGGCAATGCCGTCGAGCACATGATCTCGCGCGGCTTGACGGGCGTTGATTTCGTGTGCGCCAACACCGACGCGCAGGCGCTCAAGCGCTCAACGGCACGCACGCAGCTTCAGCTCGGGTCGACGCTCACGCGTGGACTCGGTGCCGGTGCGCGACCGGAAATCGGCCGCGACGCGGCAATGGAGGATCGCGATCGCATTGCGAGCATGATCGACGGTGCCGACATGCTGTTCATCACCGCGGGCATGGGCGGAGGAACCGGCACGGGCGCCGCGCCGGTGATCGCCGACATCGCAAAGAGTCTCGGCATTCTCACCGTCGCGGTCGTGACGCGGCCCTTCAAGTTCGAGGGCAAGCGTCAGCGCGTCGCGAGCGCCGGCATCGAGGAGCTCACGAAGAAGGTCGACTCGCTGATCGTCATTCCGAACGACAAGCTGATGGACGTGCTGGGCGAGGACGTATCGGTGCTCGACGCCTATGCGGCCGCGAACGACGTGCTGTGCGGCGCCGTCTCCGGCATCGCCGAGGTGATCAACAATCCCGGGCTCGTGAACGTCGATTTCGCCGACGTCCGAACGGTGATGGGCGAAGTCGGCATGGCCATGATGGGCTCGGCGACGTCCGCCGGGTCGGATCGCGCGCGCGTCGCCGCACAACAGGCGGTGAAGAGTCCGTTGCTCGAGGACGTGAATCTCGCGGGCGCCCGCGGCGTACTCGTCAACATCACGGCTTCGGCGGGCCTCAAGATGAAGGAGTACCACGAGGTGATGAACACCATCAAGGAGTTCACGGCCGAGGACGCCATGGTCATCGTCGGTACGGTGATCGAGGAGTCGATGGAGGACCGCCTGCGCGTGACGATGATTGCGACGGGCCTCGGCGGGGCGGTGGTGGCAACGCGCCGGCCGCCGAAGCTCGAGGTGCTCGAAACGGTCGTCGAACGTACGGGTACGGACAACGTCGGCATGCGCGTCACGGAGACGATCGACTACGAGAAGCTCGATCAGCCCGCCGTCGCGCGTCGCCGCCATACGGCGAGCATTGCGGCGCCCGCGTTCGATCCGTCGGAGATTCCCGCATTCCTGCGCAAGCAGGCCGACTGACGTTTCCTCCTCATCGGCCGTGTCGGCAAGGGCGCGGTCGATGAGGACGAGGGCGATGCTAAGATGATCGGTCGATTACGCACGCGGCTGCCGGGGAGGGCGGCCCGTGCGCGCCATTCCGAGTCCCACACGATGCTGCGGCAGCGAACGCTGAAGACTTCGATCCGCACGACGGGTGTCGGCCTGCATACCGGCGCTCGCGTCGAGTTGACCTTGCGCCCGGCGCCCGACGACACCGGCATCGTATTTCACCGCGTCGACCTGCCGACGCCCGTGACTATCCCCGCCCGAGCCGTCAACGTCGGCGATACGCGGTTGTCGTCGACGCTCACGCTCGGCGACGCATCGATTTCGACCATCGAGCACCTGATGTCGGCACTCGCCGGCGTTGGTGTCGACAACCTCAACGTCGACGTAGCGGGCCCCGAGTTGCCGATCATGGACGGCAGTGCGGGACCGTTCGTCTTCCTTCTCCAGTCCGCGGGCATCGTCGAGCAGACGTCGCCGAAGCGCTATTTGCGCGTTCGGGCTCCCGTCGAGATGCGTGATGGCGACAAGTGGGCGCGCTTCGATCCTTTTCCCGGGTTCAAGCTCGATTTCACGATCGACTTTCCCCATCCCGTCTTCGGCACCGAGAACCGGCACGTCGTCGTCGACTTCGCGGAGCATTCGTACATCAAGGAGGTTGCGCGCGCGCGGACGTTCGGTTTCATGCAGGACGTGGAGGCCATGCGCGAATCGGGACTTGCGCTGGGCGGAAGCTTGCAGAACGCGATCGTGCTCGATGAGACCCGCGTGCTCAATACCGAGGGACTCCGCTATGACAACGAGTTCGTCAAGCACAAGGTGCTGGACGCCATCGGCGATCTGTACCTGCTCGGTCGTCCGCTGATCGGTCAATACACGGCGTACAAACCGGGACACGCGCTCAACAATGTGCTCGCGCGTGCGCTGCTCGCGCGCGAGGACGCATGGGAGCTTGCCGTATTCGACACGGATGACGAACTGCCGTCCGCCTTCCAGGACTGGGCGGTTATCGGCGCGACTTGATTCTCGTCAGGTTGCTGCTGTTCCTCGCGCTGGCGGCTATCGGCGCGGCATTGCTGATGTGGTTGATTCGTCGGGACCGCCGCTATCTCCGCTTCATCGGCCTGACGCTCAAGTTCACCGTCCTCGTGCTCCTCGCCATCCTGCTGTGGTTCGCGGCCGAGCGTCTGCTCGCGCCGATGCTCGGTCCCTTGCTGTAAACCGCTGTACGTTCGAAGTGCATGACAGGCTCCGGGTGGGGCGCCGTCAAGCCCCAGCCTGTTGGCGCGTCGGTTATCGTCCTCGCGCCCGGCGCGACCATTGCATCAGCGCGGTCTTGAGCGGACCCTCGGCCAGGTTGTCCGCGAGCTTGAACAGCGGCGCGGCGGAGCGGCTATCCCAGCGACGGGCGAAGGATTTCCGAGTAGGCGCGGCTGCCATCCCCGCAACCTGCACGCGCACGCGGACTTCGGCGAACTCGAACCCGTTCCTAGCAAGCGCCGCGCGTAGCTCCGGCGCGCGCTGACGCAGCGTTGCCGCGATTGCCCCCGCACCGGCGGCGATCTCCAGAATTCCGTCGCGCGTATCAGTCACCCGAACGCGCTCGGCGATCGGCCGCGGCAAGTGGGCGCGGAGCGACCGCGTCAATGCCGCCTCCCGGCGATGGCGCGCGGTCCAGTCGGCGAACTGCGCGTCCGTTTCGAGAACCCGCGCGAGCGTCCGCTGCTTCGGTACGGCGGTCAAGAACCCTCACACGCTGGCACACGGCCCATTGGACTTCACCTGGTCGTGCCGCAAACACCGCGGATGCACGCCGCGCCATCCCTCAGGACCGGGTGGCGCTTTCCACGAGGGGGAGCCGAGCCGCAAGCTGGAGTTTCCGCTATGGTAAGATGGTCGGGCCGACCGCCGCAACGTACCGACTCCGCGCAACACCGTGGATTCGGTTGAACGTCCGGGCACGCAAGCTGGTCGTACGCGGACCACGGTTCCGCCGGTAGGTAGTCGATGACGAGGGGTGAGGCGGTCCTCACCCCTTGCTTTTTGCGCGTCCGGCGCCAAGCTTGTAGCAGTTTCTCTCCTCTCGCGATGATCAACATCCTCACCCGCATTTTCGGCAGCCGCAACGAGCGGCTCCTGAAGCAATACGCGCAGCAGGTGCGCGAGATCAACGCACTCGAGCCGACCATCTCGGCGCTCTCCGACGATGCGCTGCGCGAGAAGACGGTCGAGCTCCGCAAACGTGTCGGCGAGGGCGCCACGCTCGACGAGGTCCTTCCCGAGGCGTTCGCCGTCGTTCGCGAAGCGGGCAAGCGAACGCTCAGCATGCGCCATTTCGACGTGCAGCTGATCGGCGGCATTGCACTGCACAACGGCAAGATCGCGGAGATGCGCACCGGCGAGGGAAAGACGCTCGTCGCGACGCTCCCCGCCTACCTCAATGCACTGGCCGGCAAGGGGGTTCATGTCGTCACCGTCAATGATTACCTGGCGCAGCGCGACGCGGACTGGATGGGCCGCATCTATCGTTTCCTCGGCCTGACGGTCGGCGTAAACATGTCGCAGATGCCGCATGCGGACAAGCAGGCCGCGTATGCCGCCGACATCACGTATGGGACCAACAACGAGTTCGGCTTCGACTATCTCCGCGACAACATGGTCTTCGCGACGAGCGAGCGCGTGCAACGCGGGCTCCATTACGCGATCGTCGACGAGGTCGACTCGATCCTGATCGATGAAGCGCGGACGCCGCTCATCATTTCGGGGCAGTCGGACGACAACGTCGACACGTACTATCGGCTGAACGAACTGCCGCCGAAGCTCACGCGGCAAGAGGACGAAAAGGGTGCCGGGGATTACTGGGTCGACGAGAAGGCGCACCAGGTGCTGCTCTCCGAGGCCGGGCACGAGAAGGTGGAGACGTTGCTGGCGGAAGCAGGCCTGACCCCTCCCGGGTCCAGCCTCTACGATGCACACAACATCTCGCTCGTCCATCACCTCTACGCCGCCCTGCGCGCACATGCGCTTTTTCACCGCGATCAGCATTACGTCGTCCAGAACGGCGAAGTGATCATCGTCGACGAGTTCACCGGGCGTCTGATGCCGGGGCGCCGATGGTCCGACGGCCTTCATCAGGCGGTGGAAGCGAAGGAAGGCGTTCCCATCCAGCGCGAGAATCAGACGCTCGCATCGATCACGTTCCAGAACTATTTCCGTATGTACGCGAAGCTCGCGGGCATGACGGGCACGGCGGACACGGAGGCCTTCGAGTTCCAGCAGATCTATCACCTGGAAACGATGGTGATCCCGACGCACCAGCCGATGATCCGCAAGGACGAGAACGACCTCGTGTTCCGCACGCTGGCGGAAAAGGTGAGTGCGATCGTCGCGGACATCAAGGACTGCCACGCGCGCGGCCAGCCGGTGCTCGTCGGGACGACGTCGATCGAGAACTCCGAGATGCTCTCGATGCACCTCGACAAGGAACGACTGCCGCATCAGGTGCTGAATGCGAAGC
>Ga0105248_10001990_pt1 | contig 22723 bp, 22 predicted proteins | sample KBSS34metaG_FD_81524 | JGI IMG/M metagenome (GOLD analysis project Ga0105248, IMG submission 81524) | Switchgrass rhizosphere microbial communities from Kellogg Biological Station, Michigan, USA - KBS S3-4 metaG | ecosystem: Host-associated > Plants > Roots > Rhizosphere > Soil | place...
AGACCGGCCGCTGGACGGTCGTGTTCCGCGCCCAGGCCGGCAGTTTCTTTCCCGCGCACCGCCACTACGGGGCCGGTGAGTATTTCGTCCTCAAGGGCCGGATGGAATACCGCGCCGGCACTGCGGTCGCGGGCGTCTATGGCTACGAGCCGCTGGACGTGGTGCACGAGATGACCACCTTCACCGAGTACACAGAGCTGCTGTTCACCAACTACGGGCCGGTGGCGTTCCTGGGCAGCCAGGGCGAAGTGACGTCCATTCTCGACCACGCCCTGCTCACCAACCTTGCGGCCGCCTAGGCCTTCGAACGTCTGAGTCTTTCTCAACGCGGCAGGTCGCGCCATCGCGGATGGGCGTTTCACCCATAGCTGAGTATCCGAAACGGCGGCTGGGGATGGCCAGTCCGAGGGCCCCTCTGGCGCAACGCCGCCATCAGCGCAGCCCCGTTCGGATGTGCGCGGCCCGGGAGGGACTCGAACCCCCGACCTTAGCTTTAGGAAAGCTCTGCTCTATCCGGCTGAGCTACCGGGCCACGCGAGGCGCGTGATAGCCTATGGCTGGGTGCGTGCAAACGCCGGGTTCGTGGGACGGGCAGTTGATGAGTTTCTTGCGGGTTCTCCGCCAGCTCTGGGTGCAGGTGCTGGTGGGCGTGGTGCTGGGCGCCTTCGTGGGGTGGCTGTGGCCTGATTTCGGCGCCTCGCTGAAGCCGCTGGGCGACGCCTTCATCAAGCTGGTCAAGATGGCCGTGGCGCCGGTGATCTTCTGCACGGTGGCCGCCGGCATCGCGCACATGGGCGACATGAAGGCGTTCGGGCGTCTGGGTTTGCGCACCCTGATCTATTTCGAGGTGGTCTCGACCCTTGCACTCGGCATCGGCCTGGTGGTCGGCGAGGTGATCCACCCGGGCGCCGGGTTCAACATCAACGTCGCCACGCTGGATCCGAAGATCGCGGCTGAATATGCGGCCAAGGCGCATCAGGCCCAGACCGTGCCCGACTATCTAATGCACCTGATCCCCGACACCTTCGTGGGCGCCTTCGCCGGCGGGGACCTGTTGCAGGTGCTGGTGGTGGCGATCCTGACCGGCTTCGCCTGCACCCAGCTGGGCGCCTTCGGCCACCGCGCCGCCGACGTGCTGGAGTCCATCGCCCAGCTGTTCTTCGGGATCATCGGGGTGATCGTGCGCCTGGCGCCGATCGGCGCCTTCGGGGCCATGGCCTTCACCATCGGCAAGTTCGGGCTGAAGTCGCTGATCCCGCTCAGCGCGGTGGTGGGGACCTTCTACCTGACCAGCGCTCTGTTCGTGCTGATCGTGCTGGGGGCCATCGCGCGGATCAGCGGGTTCTCGATCCTGAAGTTCCTGGCCTACATCCGCGACGAGCTCCTGATCGTGCTGGGCGCCTCGTCATCGGAGGCGGCCCTACCGCTGATCATGGCCAAGCTGCAGCGGCTGGGCGCAGGCAAGACTACGGTCGGGCTGGTGATCCCCACCGGCTATTCGTTCAACCTCGACGGCACCAACATCTACATGACATTGGCCACCCTGTTCCTTGCCCAGGCGACCAACACGCCCTTGAGCCTGGGGCAGGAGGCGACGCTGCTCGGCGTGGCCATGCTGACCTCCAAGGGCGCCAGCGGCGTGGCTGGGGCCGGCTTCATCACGCTGGCCGCCACGCTTGCGGTGATCCCGGATCTGCCGATCACCGCCCTGGCGTTGCTGGTCGGCGTCGACCGGTTCATGAGCGCCTGCCGGGCGCTGACCAACTTCATCGGCAATGGCGTGGGGACGCTGGTGATCGCGCGCTGGGAAGGCGATCTCGACCGCGAGCAGTTGAAGGCCGAGCTGGATCGCGGGCCGGGTCCGGAAGGCGGCGTTGTGCTGGTGGGAACGCCGAGCGACTAGAGCTCCGACCAGTCCCCCGGCTGAACCACGGGCTGGGCCACGACCTCGGCCAGGTCGGTGATCAGGCCGGCCCAGTCGCCCGGGCTGCGTTGCCGCAGCAGGCGCGCCGAGGGGTGCCAGGGCGTGCGGTCGTCATGCCAGTTGGCGTACCAGTCGATGGCCGGCCGCGGCATCAAGATCCAGCAGGGCTTGCCCATGGCGCCGGCCAGGTGGGCCACCGCGGTGTCGACTGTCACTACGCGCGCCAGCCCGGAGATGATCGCCGCGGTCCCGGCGAAGTCCTGGGCGCGGGTCGCCTCGGGTCTGAGGTCGACGAAATCGGTCAGGCCGCGGATGGCGCGGGCTACCGGCGGGGCGGGCAGGCGGTAGGCGTTGTTGGCGTTGGTCGGCGCACCCTCCAGCATCAGGCCGGTTCCGATGGGGCGGTTGGCGCGGACCAGGGAGGACAGGTGCTGGACTGGTGCGTCGGCTGGCCCGGCCTCCAGCCAGCGCGGCACGGAGCCCAGCGGCGTCCAGAAGTCGGCCGGGACCTGGTCCCAGGCCTTCGGATGCACCATGCGGGCCGGCAGGGCGGCGAACAGCGACATCAGCGCCTGGGGCGCGGCGAACACCACCTCGGCGGCGCGCTCGGCCAGCGGGGCGATGAACCGCGACAGCATGATCTGGTCGCCCAGGCCCTGTTCGGCGACCACCAGGATGCGCTTGCCGGCCAGCGGCTCGCCCTGCCAGCGGGGCAGGGGCGGCGGGTTCGCCATCGGATTGAGCTCGTGGCGCGCCTCGTAGAAGCGCCAGCCTTCCGAGTACTGACCGAGCTGCAGCAGGGTCATGCCCAGGCTGTGGCGGACCGGCGCGTTGTCCGGCGCGGCCCGCAGGGCCTCGCGAAGCACGCCCTCGGCCTCGGCCAGCCGCCCGGTGGTGCGCAGCAACACGCCCAGGTTTCCGAGCGCCCACTCGGGCTTCCACGCGGCCGCCTGCCGATAGAGCGGTTCGGCCTCGTCGAGGCGGCCCGCCTGGTGGTGCGCCAGGGCCTGTTGGAAGACTGCCTCCATCGCCTCCGCTCTTAAGGCGATGGCGCGGGTTTAGCCAACGATCCGCACGGGCAGGGCTTCATAGCCCTTGACGAAGTTGGACTTCAGCCGCTGCGGGGCCCCGACCACCTCGATGCGCTTGAAGCGCTTGAGGATCTCTTCCCAGACCACCTTCAGCTGCATTTCGGCCAGGCGATTGCCGACGCAGCGGTGGATGCCGAAGCCGAAGGCGACGTGCTGGCGGGGGCGTTCGCGGTCGATGATGAACCGGTCGGCGTCCGGAATGACCTCGTCGTCGCGATTGCCCGAGACGTACCACATGACCACCTTCTCGCCCTTGCGGATGGTCTTGCCGCCCAGCTCGTAGTCGGCCGTCGCCGTGCGGCGCATGTGGGCCACCGGGCTCTGCCAGCGGACGATCTCGGGGACCGCGGAGTCCAGCAGGGACGGGTCAGCGCGCAGCCGGTCGTAGGCGTCGGGATAGTCCTGGAAGGCCATCAGCGCGCCGGTGATCGAGTGGCGGGTTGTGTCGCTGCCGGCGACGGTCAGCAGGATGAGATTGCCGAAATAGCCCTCGGGCCGGTCGCCCTTGCGGGTCACGTGGTCCTGGCTGAGCAGAGAGATCAGGTCGCCGGCCGGCGGGCCGTCCTTGCGCGCATCCCAAAGGCCCATGAACGGCATGACCAGAGGCATGAAGGCCTGTTGGCGCTCGAGCATCTCCTCGGGGGTCATGTCGGACGGCGGGGGGCCGCTGAGCGCCATGTCGGAGATCTTCACGAGGTTCCGGCGCTGCTCGAAGGGGTAGTCGAAGAGGGTGGCCAGCATCTGGCTGGTCAGCTCGACGGAGACCTTGTCGACGAAGTCGAAGGTCTCGCCGATCGGCAGGTCGTCGAGGATCTTGGCGGCCCGCTCGCGGATCAGCGGCTCCATGGCGGCCATGCCGGCCGTGGAGAAGGTGGGCGTCACCACCCGGCGCTGCGCGTCGTGGTCAGGCGGGTCGAGCGCGATGAAGCTGGAATCGGCGGTGGGCTCGGCGGCGTCGGCGATCATGATGCCGCCGCGATCCGACGAGGAGGAGAACACCTCGTGGTTGGAATCCACCGCGACGATGTCGTGGAAGCGGGTCACCGACCAGTAGGGGCCGAATTCGCTCTCCGCGCAGTAGTGAACCGGGTCTTCCTTCCGCAGCCGCTCGAACCAGGGCCAGTGGGTGTCACTGGTGAAGTGGCTGACCTCGGCGACGTTGAAGTCCTTGAGTGGCGTGGAGTAGGCCCGCTCGCGAGCGTCCCTGGCGATTGCGCCGGCGTCATCTGCCATAGGTCTCATCCCTGCTGGAGCTCCGCAGGACGCTCCGCCCGTCCGGGACAAGACGCAAACGAAAACGCCCGGTCCTGCGACCGGGCGTTTCGCATTCGGATGGTCGGAGATCCTAGGCGGCGACGGCCTTGATCAGCGACTTGTTGAGGATGCCGATGGCCGCGTCGCGGTCGATGCGCTCGATGGCGGCGACTTCACGGGCCATGCGGTCCAGCGCGCTCTCATAGAGCTGGCGCTCGGAATAGGACTGTTCCGGCTGGTTCTCGGCGCGGTGCAGGTCGCGCACCACCTCGGCGATGGAGATCAGGTCGCCGGAGTTGATCTTGGCCTCGTATTCCTGGGCCCGGCGCGACCACATGGTGCGCTTCACTCGGGCGCGGCCCTTCAGCGTGGTGAGCGCCTGGGTCACCACATTGGTCTCGGCGAGCGCGCGCAGGCCGGCCGTGCGGGCCTTGGCGGTGGGGACGCGCAGGGTCATTTTCTCGTGGTCGAAGGTGATCACGTACACTTCGAGCTTCAGACCGGCGACTTCCTGAGTCTCGACGCCTTGCACCTGACCGACGCCATGGGCGGGGTAGACGACGTGATCGCCGACCGAGAAATCATGACCGTTCTTGCTCATCGAGACATCCTCTCAAATTTCCAGGTCCGGACTGGGTCGGACCGTTGACGCGCGTTTCCGCCAAACGACAAAACCGTGGCCACCGGAAAAAAGGGGCCTCACCCGCGAAAAGGCGCCGCGGCGGCATCATCGTTTGGAGCGGAATAGACCTCTAAAAGACACCCTTCGCCTGCAGCCGGAGCTATCCCTCATGGACGTGCGCCGGATCGGCGTTTCTTCTAAACCGATGGGCAGGGCGTAACGCCGGATCGCCTCATCTGGGGAAACCCTATCATAAAATGAAGCGGAATGAAAGGGTTGCCCCGGCAGGGCGGCCGTCACGCGGTTGTAGACGTAACCGTCTCAGGAGCCGCGGCCGGGCTTCTCGGAGAAGTATTTCTCAAGCTTGCCGGTCTCTCGCTCGAACGCTTCAGCATCGGCGGGGGCCTCGCCCTTCACCGTAATGTTCGGCCAGACGCGCGAATATTCGGAGTTGATCTTCAGCCACTTGCCGTCGGCGTCGTCCTCGGTGTCGGGCTTGATGGCGTCCACCGGGCATTCCGGCTCGCAGACCCCGCAGTCGATGCATTCGTCGGGGTTGATCGCCAGGAAGTTCTCACCCTCGTAAAAGCAGTCGACCGGGCAGACCTCCACGCAGTCCATGAACTTACATTTGATGCACGGATCCATCACGATGTAGGTCATGGCGGGGTCTTGGAACTCCGGTCGCGGCCCCCAAGAAACCTGGGGTGAGGGCGCGGGTTTTTCGCGGCGCCGCGCGGCGATGTCAATGCCGCGAGCGGCCTGGGGCCCGCAGGATTTCTGTCAGCGATGTCAGCACCCGGTCAGGACGCGTCCAGCTTGGCGTAGAGCTTGCGCGCCTCGGTCGCCGTTCCGCGACGCTCGCCCAGCGCCACAATGCTCACCGCGATCAGCTTGCCGCCCAGTGCGAAGACCAGGGCGTCACCCACCTTGAGGTTGCGCGCCGGCTTGTCGATGCGGCTCTCGTGGCCGACGCGGGTCAGGCGGATGCGCCCCTCTTCGATGAAGTCCGCGGCCAGGGTGCGGGTTTTGAAGAACCGGGCGCGCCACAGCCAGACGTCGGCGCGGACGGTGTCTGCAACCTGGGAGGCAGCTTCATCAGTCATGGTTTAGCGGTTCCGATCCTTCGCCGCCGGCGGGGCCGGCGAGCCGGCGCAGGCTCGCCTTTCAGCGCCGCCAGCGCCGCGAAGGGGGAGTGTGGCACGATCGGACGGTGTTCGACCGCGAAATCCTTCTCGAAGCGCCGCCGCCACGCGGTCTCCTCGCCGGCGCGCTTGATTGCGGCGAAGCCCAGACCGCGCAGGATCTGCCTGGTCTCGTCCGGACTCCAGCCCAGTTCGTCGCGGGCCTGATCGGAGAGGATGACGCCGCCGCCCTGCTTCACCCCGGCGCGCAGCAGCTCGTCCAAACGCTCCAGCTGCTCCACCGGCGCGGCCAGGCCGCCCACCGCGCGCAGGCCGAAGGCGGCGAGCGCCCGGGCCGAAGGCGGCTGGGCGGGTAGGCGGCTCACCTGGTCCGGCGCGGGCCGCCAGCCCGGCAGCTCCCGGGCCGCCAGGGCGAGGGCCAGCGCGCGGGCGTCGGGCTTGAGCAGGGCCGGCATGTAGAGGGAGAAGGCCCCCAGCCGGACGCCTAGGCCCCTGAGCGCGCGGCGCTCCACCTGGCTAAGCGACCGGACCTCGGCCCGCACGGCGGTGCGGTCCAGCACCCCGCCGGCCTCTATCAGCCGAAAGGCGATGCCCCGCGCCAGCCCCTTGATCCGGCCCTCCGCCACCGCGGCCTCGAGCCGCTTCAGCGGGCTGAGCCGGCGGCCGGCCTCGCCGACCACATAGGCTTCCAGCCGATGGATCGCCCGCTGGCGGGCCGGCTCGGGGCCGAGGTCGCCCAACAGACGCACCCGCGGCTTGAACGGCTCACCGCCGGCCAGGACGCCGGCCACGTCGCCATGCCACAGCACCGCGCCGTCCGGGGTCATCGCGAAGGCGTCATCGGGTTCGGCGGCGAGCTTGCCCAGCCGCCGCGCAATCTCCGGCCCCACGGCATGGGTCGCCGCGGCCCGCAGCGCCTTTTCCTCCAGCACAGAGGAGCCCTGGGCCGCCTCGAACTGCACCCCGGTCAGGCGCCCCACGTAGTGGCCTTCCACCGTCACCGCACCGTCGGCGGCGACGCCGGCCAGCATGTCCTCGCGGACCCTTAAGCCCCGCATCAGGGCGCTGGTCCGCCGGTCCACGAACCGGGCCATCAGCTTCTCATGCAGGGTGTCGGAGAGGCGGTCTTCCAGCCCACGCGTCTGGTTCTGCCAGGCCCCGGGGTCGGCCAGCCAGTTCGGCCGGTTGGCCACATAGGCCAGGGTCCGCACGCTGGAGAGCCGCGCCGCCAGGGTGTCGATCTCCCCGTCCGTGCGGTCGAGGCCGGCGTACTGCCGCGCGATCCAGTCCTCGGGGATGCGCCCCGCCCGCGAGGTCAGGTGCAGGAAGAACTCCTTCGACAGGCGCACATGCTCCTCGGCGGCCACCTTGCGGAAGTCCGGGGTCTGGCAGACGTCCCAGAGGCGCTCGATGGCCACGCGGCCCTTGGCCCGGTCGGCCACGTCAGGGTCTCCGGCCAGGACCCGCAGGGTGGTCTCATCCAACGCCTCGGCCGACAGCTTCAGCCCGTCGCGGTCCGGCGTCCGGGTCAGCGATTTCAGCAACGCCGGCAGGCTGGCGAACTCCAGCTTGGAATTGCGCCACTCGGCCCCGGTCACCGGCTCGAAGCGGTGCTCTTCCACCGCCTGGACGAGGTCCTCGTCCATCTCCTCGGCCTCGCCGGTGACCCCGAAGGTCCCGTCGCGCTGGTAGCGGCCTGCCCGGCCGGCGATCTGGCCGACCTCCTGCGGATAGAGGAACCGCGTGCGCTTGCCGTCGAACTTGCGCAGCCCTGCGAAGGCCACATGGTCCACGTCCATGTTCAGGCCCATGCCGATGGCGTCGGTGGCCACCAGGAAGTCGACCTCGCCGGACTGGTAGAGGGCGACCTGGGCGTTGCGGGTGCGCGGCGAGAGCGAGCCCATGACCACGGCCGCGCCGCCGCGCTGGCGGCGGATCAGCTCGGCGATGGCGTAGACCTGGTCGGCGCTGAACGCGACGACGGCGCTGCGCCTGGGCAGACGGGTGAGCTTCTTCGGCCCGGCGTAGGTCAGGTTCGAGAACCGCTCGCGGGTGACGATCTCGGCGTGCGGCAGCAGGCGGCGCACCAGGGGCGCCATGGTCCCGGCCCCCAGCAGCATGGTCTCGGCGGTCCCGCGGGCGTGCAGCAGGCGGTGGGTGAAGACGTGGCCGCGCTCGGGGTCGGCGCAGAGCTGGATTTCGTCCACGGCCAGGAATTCCACCTCGCGGCTGAGCGGCATGGCCTCCACCGTGCACACCCAGTACTGCGGCCGGGGCGGCACGATCTTCTCCTCGCCGGTGATCAGGGCGACGGCGCGAACGCCCCTCAGCTTGACGATGCGGTCGTAGATCTCGCGGGCCAGGAGCCTGAGCGGCAGGCCGATCATGCCCGAGGCGTGACCCAGCATTCGCTCGACGGCGAGGTGCGTCTTGCCGGTGTTGGTCGGACCCAGCACCGCCACCAGTCTTGGAGGGGCCACGCCTGTGGTGCGGTCGCTCATGATCTGAACTTGGGGTGGCTCCGAGAGTCGGACAAGCGGCAGTTAGACGCGGTGGCCTGCTCCCGGTTCCAATCGGAACCCCAGGGGCAGGAGTTGCTCAATGGTCTGGCGCCCGATTTCGCCGTCGGCGCCCAGGGTCACTACCTCGCACCCCGCCTGCGCGAACTCGAAGATCCGCTGGCGACACCCGCCGCAGGGCCAGACGAGCCCCGGCAGAGACGAGGCGACGTAAACTCGCCGAACAGCCTTTATCCCGGCAGTCACCGCGCCGCCGATCGCGCTGGTCTCGGCGCAGTGACCTTGCGGATAGGCGGCATTCTCCACATTGACCCCGAAATGCACCCGCCCGTCATCGCCTTCGACCGCCGCCGCCACCTGCACCCCGGAGTAGGGCGCGTGCGCGTTGGGCAGCAGGCGGCGCAGCTCCGCGGCGATCTCGGTTTCGGTCATGGAGGGGATGTGTCCCGGATCGTTCATGGGACGAGGCAGTCTAGGACCGCGGTGGGCCGGCGTCCACTACAGCTCAGGCGCGGATGCTGGCGACCGAGCCGCTGACATAGGGCGTTGTCGCGGGCGTCGCGGCAGCCGCGGCCGGAGGCGTGGCGCTTATCGCGGCCTTGGCGGCGTCCGACAGCTCGACACGGTCGACCGGGGCGGAGACCCCGCCCATGGCGGCCATTTGGCCCCGCCAGTCCGAGACGCCGGCGAAGGGCGTGGCGCCCGTGCGGTCCGGGGCGTTCAGGCTGGAGAACAGCAGGTTCTGCTCGTGGCTAGGCAGGCTGTCGAAGTGGTTGAGCGCCGCCGCGCCCAGCGCCTGGCCATGCGGCGCGCCGCTCGCCCGGGCCTGCTGGATGGCCCCCATCATCTTCGTCTCATAGGTCGCTCGCGCGGTCCGGACCGCCTGGGCGGTGTCGGAATTTCCGACCTGGTTCAGGAGCCGGCGGTCGTCGGGCCCGAGATTGGCGAACTGGCCGGTGACGGCCTGCTTGTGGGAGCTGTTGTAGGCCGAGAGCTTGTCGGCGTCGCTGGCGCGGCCCGTGGTGTCGAGCACCACCGAAGCCACGCCGCGCAGCGCCTGGGCTGGGTCGCCGCCCGCGGTCGCCGGGCTCGCCGCCACGGGCGGGACGCCCGCCAGGGCTGGCGGCAAGGTTGCTCGGATGTCCATGTGCGCGACACCCTAGGCGCCACAGCTTTAACAGCCGATTGAGGCCGCTCTAATCGAGCGTACGGCGGTATCTCGCCATGGCGAGCGCCGTCACCACGCACACGAAGGCCAGGAGCGCGGCCAGTTCGCGCCACACATCTCCCAGCGATTGCCCCTTCAGCAGCGCCCCGCGGACCACCCGCAGGAAATGGGTGACCGGGATGATCTCGCCCAGCACCTGGGCCCAGGCCGGCATGCCGCGGAACGGGAACATGAACCCGGACAAGAGGATCGAGGGGAAGATGTAGAAGAAGCTCATCTGCATGGCCTGCAGCTGCGAGCGCGCCACCGTCGAGATCAGGAAGCCCAGCGCCAGCGAGCCCACGATGAACAGGGCCACGCCCAGCGACAGGCCCGTCCAGCCGCCCTCCATCGGCACCCCGAACAGCAGCCGGGCCAGGATCAGGATGATCACGGTCTGCACCAGGCCGATGGCCACATAGGGGGCGAGCTTGCCGACCATCACCTCCAGCGGCTCCACCGGGGTGGCCAGCAGGCTTTCCATGGTGCCCCGCTCGGTCTCGCGGGTGACGCTGAGCGCGGTCATCATCACCAGGGTCAGCGACAGGATGATGCCCAGCAGCCCCGGCACGATGTTGAAGGCGGTGACGGCCTCGGGGTTGTACCGGGCGTGGACGATCACGTCGAAGGCCGGGGTCGCCTGGCCACGCGGGGCGAGCGCGCCTTTCAGGTCGTGGGCGAGGGCCTGCGCGGGCAGGGCCGAGAGCGCGGCCACTGCGCCGCCGGTGGCCGATGGATCGGTGGCGTCGGCCTCGACCAGGATCTGCGCGTGGTCGCCCCGGGCCACCCGATGGGTGAAGTCGGCGGGAATGGTGACAGCGAACTGGACGCGGCCCTGGCGGATCATCTCGTCCAGCTCGGCCGGGCTGCGGGCCTGGGCGGCCAGGTCGAAATAGGCGGAGTGGGCGAGCGCGCCCACGATCGAGCGGGCGAAGACGCTGTCCTCCTGCACCAGAACCGCGGTCGGCAGGTGGCGCGGCTCGGTGTTGATCGCATAGCCGAACAGCAGGAGCTGGATCACCGGCAGGCCCAGCATCATGGCGTAGGTCAGCCGGTCGCGGGTGAGCTGCTTGAACTCCTTGATCATCACGGCCAGCACGCGGCCCGCGGAGAACCCGTTCATGCGTAGTTGTCCTGGGCTTCGCCCATCAGCTTGATGAAGACGTCCTCCAGCGTCGGCGGGGTCTCGCTCCAGTGGTAGGGGGCCTTGCGCCAGGGCGCGATGGCGGCTTCGAGCGCTTTGCGGTCGGTTCCGCTGACGTGCACCGTCGCGCCGAACGGGGCGACGGTCTCGATGCCCGGCTTGCCGGTGAGCTCGTGGGACAGCTTGTCCACGTCCGGCCCTTCGCCGGTGAACGTGATCAGGTGCGACCCCGCAACCACCTCGGCGGCGGTCCCACGGGCGATCAGCTTGCCGTAACTGATGTAGGCGATCTCATGGCACCGCTCGGCCTCGTCCATGTAGTGGGTGGAGACCAGGACGGTCAGGCCCTGGGCGGCCAGGACATGGATCTCGTCCCAGAAGTCGCGCCGCGCCTTGGGGTCGACCCCGGCGGTGGGTTCGTCGAGCAGCAGCAGCTTGGGGTCGTGCAGGGTGGCTGAGGCGAGCGCCAGCCGCTGCTTCCAGCCGCCCGACAGTGCGCCGGCCAGCTGGCCGCGCCGGCTCGACAGTCCCAGGCGCTCCAGCGCCTGGTCCACCCGCTCGGCCCGGCGGTCGAGGCCGTAGACCCGGGCCGTGAACTCCAGGTTCTCGGCGATGGTCAGGTCTTCGTAGAGCGAGAAGCGCTGGGTCATGTAGCCGGTCTCGAGCTTGATCTGCTCGGACTGCTTGAGGATGTCGAAGCCCAGGCAGGTTCCGGACCCAGAGTCCGGGGTCAGCAGTCCGCAGAGCATGCGCAACGTCGTCGTCTTGCCCGAGCCGTTGGGGCCCAGGAAGCCGCAGATCCGCCCCGGGGCGAGCCGCAGGTCGACATCCTGGACGACGTGCTTCTGGCCGAAGCTCTTGTTGAGGCCGCGGACGTCGATGGCCAGGGCCTGACTCACCTGAGCGGCTCCACGTCCACCGGCTGGCCGGGGTTCAGCCGCACACCGGGGTAGGCCTCGACCAGATAGACCAGCCGGTCGCGGGCCTCGCGGCTGTAGATCACCGGCGGGGTGAACTCCGGGCGCGGTGAGACATAGCCGATCCTGGCCGTCAGCCCCTTGGCGCAGCCGTCGCAGGCGAAGCGGACGGTTCGGCCCACCTGGTAGGCCGAGAGCTGCGCTTCCGGGACGAAAAACCGCACCTTGATCCGGTCGTCCGGCAGGAGGGACAGGATCGGCTGGTTGGCCACCGCCCATTCGCCCTGCTGGAAGAACACGTCCTCGACGCGGGCCTTGCCCGGCGCGGTGGGCGCCACGTCGTTGAGGCGCGCGGCGGCTCCGACCAACCCGGCCTGGGCGTTGCTGACCTGGGCGTCGGCGGCGTGGATCTGGTCGACCCGGGCGCCCAGGGTGGCGACATCGCGCTGCTTGCGGGCCGCCTTCACGGCGGCGTCGGCGGACTGAGCGTTGGCCTGGGCGTCGTCCAGGGCGGCCTTGGACTCATAGCCCTTGGCGGCCAGGACGGAGACCCGCCGCAGCATGGCGTTCGCATCGCGGGCCTTGGCCTCGGCCGCGGCGATGTTGGCGTCGAGGACGGCCAGTTCCAGCGGCCGCTGGCCCTTGCGCGCATCGATGGCCTGGAATTGGGCGGCGGCCACCTGCGCGGCGGCCTGGTCGCGGGCCGAGACCACCTGCTGCGGGTCGACGACGAACAGCTTTCCGCCGGCGGCCACGTCCTGGCCGCGGACCACGTACATGGCCTTCACGGTCCCGGCGACCGGGGCGGCCAGGTAGAGCGGCTCGCCCTCGATGTAGCCGGACAGCACCGTGTGGCGGTTGAACTGCGGGATCAGCAGCAGGGCGGCTGTCACGGCGACCGCCACCAGCAGCAGGATCACCACGAGCGCGCGTTGCCGGGTCATGCCGCGGTCTCCCGAATCTTCATGCCCTCGATCATGGTGGCCACGTGCTGGCCGATGACGTCGGGCAGGGCGAAGGGCTGGGCGCCCACGGGGACGAAGATCTCGCGCCAGAGCACGCTCAGCAGGATCGGGCTGATCAGCTCCAGAGCGAAGATGCGCGGATCGCCGGGCCGCACCTCGCCACGGGCCTGTGCGGCCGCGATGGCGTCGGTGAGCGCGCCCAGAGCGTGGGCCACCAGGTCGTCGTGCCAGACGCGGGCGATCTCAGGGAAGTTGCGCGCCTCGGCGATGACCATCTTCAGCACCCCGCCCACCGGCAGGGTCTCGACCAGCACCACGATGCGCGCCGCCACCATCCCCAGCAGGTCGCTGAGCGGGCCGGGATGGGCGGCGATCATTGCGCGGATCACCTGCATGTTGGGCGCGATGGCCTGGTCGACCACGGCCCGGAAGATCTCCTCCTTGGTCTCGAAGTAGAGGTAGAGGGCGCCTTTCGACACGCCCGCGCGCTTGGCGATGTCGTCCAGCTTGGCGGCCGCGAAGCCCTTCTCCGCGAAGACGTGCAGGGCCGCGTCGACGATCTCGCCGGGCCGGTCGGCCTTGCGGCGGCGGAACTTCGGTTCGCCCGGCTCGAGGATCATTTCCAAGTCTCTTAAAAACTGACCAGTCAGTAATTAGTGGACATAACAACGATCCGCAAGGGCGCGGAGTTCCCCGGCGATGAGGGAACCCGGACTCGGGCGTCGGGATTGGAGGGGCGATGGGAGGGTAAACAACGGACGCGGACCGGGAACGCGGCCGCAACGAATCATGACCGAATCAGCGACCTCGCCAGATTCGGTGTTTGTTCACCGCAACATATTGTATCTCAATGGCCTTCGGACACAAGAGCCATGCTCAAGGTCGCAGACGCTCGGCCAGGGCCTGGTACTCGGCGGCCTGCACGGTCTTGCCGAGGGTTTCGTAGAAGGCCGCCAGGTTGTGGGCCGCCATGTAGCCGCCCCGCCCGGCCACCGCGCCGTCGAGGTCCGGCCGCTCGCCGATCTCCAGGCAGCGCTTCCAGGCCAGTTCGACCACCGGCAGGAAGTGGTTCAGCGCCCGGTCCGGCTCGCGGCTGGCGGCTTCCAGGTAAAGGTCGCCGATGGTGAAGTAGAAGTCCGGGCTCTCCAGCCAGTTGGCGACCTCGGCGTCGGCGAGCGCCAAAGCCTCGTCGATTTTCCCGTCCGCCTTCAGCGCGATCAGGGTGCGCACCACCAGCGCGTGGCGCCAGGCGGCGTCAGGGGGCGCAAGGCGCAGGGCCTCGGCGAAGCAGAGCACGGCCTGCGGCGCGCGGCCGCGGGCCTGGTGCTCCTTGGCGAGCTGGAACCAGAGGTAGGCGTCCTCCGGCGCGGTCTGCAGTTCGACCATCAGCAGCGTCTCGTTACGCTCGCCCTTCCTGGCGAGACTCTCGACGGTGTAGCCGTCGTGGCCGAGGGTCAGCGCCAGCCGCTGGCGGGGCAGATCGCTCTGCGGCTGCTCGTGGATGCGACCTTGATAGGCGACGCCGCGCGGCAGCATCCGGGCGATCCAGGCCTGGCCCAACCCCTCGGCGCCCGGCTGATCCATCAGGCTGGCGACCCGCACTTCACCCAGGAAGGCGCCTTGGCCGGCCGGCAGCACGTCCGGCCCCAGGGCCTCCGCCCCGTTTTCTATCCACTCGTCGGCATCGAGGATCAGGTTCCAGTCGGCGTCGGAGTAGGCCAGGGCGGCATTGCGGGCGGCGGCGAAGTCGTCGCACCAGGCGAAGGCGTGCACCTCGGCCCCCTCGGCGGCGGCGATCTCGCAGGTGGCGTCCGTCGAGCCGGTGTCCAGGACGATCATCCGGTCCACATGCGGGCGGGCGCTCGAAAGTGCGCGGGCGATGGCCCGGGCCTCGTCCTTCGCGATCATCACCAGGGCCAGCCGCGTCACGCCGATTTCCGTTCCGCAGGCCGCGAGTCGGGCCCAGGGGCGCAGGATATGGCATATTCCCGGCCTTGGCCCTCTTAGGCGGCCCGCCCAACCTTGACGCCGAGCCCCTCGTTCCTCTATATCGCCCGCTCTCGCGCGGACCCCCGGTTCGTCGCGTCCTATTCTCGTGAAGGTTCTCTTCCATGTCGCGTCGCTGCGAACTCACCGGTGTCGGCCCGATGGTCGGCCACAATGTGAGCCACTCGAACATCAAGACGAAGCGCCGCTTCCTGCCGGCCCTGTCGCCCGCCACCCTGCAATCCGACGCGCTGGGCCAGTCCTATCGCCTGCGGATCACCAATGCGGCGCTTCGCACGCTGGACCACCGCGGCGGCCTCGACCCCTTCCTGCTGAAGGCGGCCGATGACGAGCTGTCGCCCAAGGCGCTGAAGATCAAGCGCCAGCTGAAAGCCAAGCTGGCCGAGCAGCCCGCCGCCTGATAGGCTCTGTCTGTGTCGTTCCGGAGGGGCCGCCCGCGAGGGCGGCCTCTTTTCTTTTGCGCGCGGGATTGAGCGGCGCGATCATGGCGGCCTGACCCCACCAGGACGCGCGCCATGGCCTTCAGCATCGAACGCTTCGTCGCCGATTGCCGCGCGGCCCGCTCGCGCCCGGACTGGCCGCAGGCGGTGGCCGAGTTGCTTCGCGAGGCCGTGAAGGAGCCTGAGGCCATCGACGCGCTCATCGCCGAGCGCGGCTCGTCAGCCCGCAAGGGCTTCGACCTCTGGGAACAGTCCGACGACCTGACCATCTACCAGGTGGAGGGCCGCCCGGGCCTGGTCAGCCCGCCGCACGACCACGCCTGCGTCGCCGTCGTCGGCATCTACCGCGGCGCCGAGGGCTACAAGAATTTCAAGGTCGTGGACGGCCGCCTGACGCCGGTGGGCGAGGCGACGGTGAATGCGCCTGACGTCGCGATCCTGCCGGAAGATCTGATCCACGCCCTCGACAACAGCCAGAGCGAGGGCTCCGGCAGCATCCACATCTACGGCAACATCCACTTCGACCTGGCCGACCGGCGCCTCTGGAACCCCGACACCCTGGAAGAGGCGCCCTATTCCACCCGCCAGCAGTTCAGGTGGACCAAGGGCGCGGTGGCCCCGGCCGACGCCTAGGTCGGCGCCTTAGGGAACCGCGGCAGCTCGCTGAGCTCGTCCAGCCAGTCGTGCCGGTGCTCGGCCCAGACCACGCGGCTGGGTCCGGGGAATTCCGCATCGGCGAAGCCGCCCACGGCCACCGCCGTTACGTCCGGCATGGTGCTGCGAGACCAATAGAGACTCGTGCCGCAGTCCGGGCAGAACTGGTAGGTCAGCTCCGCCCCGCTGTCGGCGATCCGCCGGTAGGTCGACGACTTGCCGGTCCGCTCGCTGACCTGACCGTTCTCGAAGAAGGCGACCACGCCGACGACGCTGCCGGTCCGCCGCTGGCAGGCCTGGCAATGGCAGGCGCCCACCAGCCGCGGCGTCCCACCGACCGTGATCGTGAGTTGGCCGCACTGGCATCGCGCGGTCCGCTGCAGCGGGTCCTTCACCCTCAGGCCGCCTTCAACGCGCCGTCGAAGAACTTCACCAGCTCCACCCAATGCCGCTCGGCGGCCTCGGGGTTGTAGGCCGGCATGTCGGTGGGCACCCAGCCGTGCTTGGCGCCGCGCCAGATCGAGACCTCGGCGTCCACGCCGGCCGACTTGAGGGCCGCGTCGAGCCGTTTGCACTGGGCGTCGTCAAAGCCGCGGTCTTCGTCGGCGCCGGCCACCAGCACCTTGGCGGTGATCTTCGGCGCCAGCAGGTGCGGGCTGTCCTCGGCGTCGGTGGCCTGGTTGCCGCCGTGGAAGGAGGCGGCCGCGGCGATCCGGTCGGGGAAGGTGCCCGCGGCCCGGAGCGCGATGCCGCCGCCCATGCAGTAGCCGGTGATCCCGACCTTGCCGGGCCGGGCCTGCTTCTGTGTGGCGATGAAGTCGAGGCAGGCCTCGATGTCGGTCATCTGCTTGGCGACATCGGTCGAGCCGCGCAGCTTGGCGAACAGCGCGCCCATCTCGGGATCGCCCGCGCGCGCCTTGACGATGTCCAGCGGCGGATAGGGCCCGGCGCGCCAGAACATGTCGGGCAGCACCACGAAATAGCCGGCCTGGGCGAGGCGCTCGCCCATCTCGAACATCGCCGGGCGGATCGCCGGTGCATCCATCACCAGGATCGCCGCGGGCCAGGGTCCGTTACCCCCCTCTTTAGACGTCGTGTCGGGCGTGAAGACGAAGGCCCGCGCATCGCCGTCGGCCGTGGGAATCGTCACGTCGGTCTTCATGAAATCACCTCCCCGGACCCCGGACGGGGTCCTCATGTCAACTTGCGAGCACGATTCAGGGTTTTGATGACCGCATCAAAACCCACCGTGCTCTGCGGGCGGCTTCCAGTCGAACGCAAGCAGCAGGGTCCGCTGGGAGCTCGAAAAATTGTCGTCGGAAATCAGGTAGAAGCGAATTGCGTCGTTCTTGCCCGGCACGGCCGCCAGGCCCTCGAAATTGTCGACCGTCATCGGCAGGCGGATCTCGGCCTGGTCGACCACCTTGCCCGCCTGATCGGTGATCCGGATGTCGATCACGCTGCGGGTCACCTCGTTGAAGGCGCGCAGCAGCCAGGCCGTGCGCCCGTCCGGCAACCTGCGCGCAGCCACCAGGCCAAAGCCCAGGCCCAGCGGCACGGTCGGGCCGTCGACGCAGGCCGTGGTGAGCGTGCAGGTCCAGGTGCGCCCCGTCGTCTCCCCGCCGGTGAAATAGGCGCCGGGACCCTTGTCCGGGTCGGGCGCGAGCGCCTCCATGCCTTCATTGAACGGGAACTTGACCTGCGGCGCGGGGACGGCGCGCGGCGGGCCGCCGGTCTTCGGGTAGAGCCAGATACGGTCCTGCCGCTCAAAGCTGATCAGCAGGTCGCCATTGGCCATCAGGGCCAGGCCCTCGGAATCGCGATTGTCCTTGCCCTGCAGCGGCTTGCCGTCGAGGCCGGTGAGCACCGTCAGCCGCGCGTCAGTCAGGCCCGTCAGGCGGCCGGCCGGGTCCAGTGCGACCTTGGCCCTCAGCAGATCGCCCTCGTCGCCGACCGCCACCAGGGCGCCGTTCGGCTGGACGTCGATGTCCGACAGCCCGTGCAGGCGCGAGGTCTGGGCCGAGATGAGCTTCAGGCCGCCGGCGTAGACGAAGTTCCCGACCCGGTCCTGCTTGGGGTCCGCCGGGTTGAGCGCCAGGGCCTCGGTCTTGATGACGATGTCCGGTCCGCTCGGCGCCGGCGCCTGGGGTGTCTCCGCGACCGGCTGGCTGCAAGCGGCCAGGACAAGTCCCGCCAGCGCCGCAGCGAAGGGCCTCAAGCCACCGCCCTCCGCACTTCCTTGAAGGTCGAGCGGCGGGCCGGGCCGGAGGGCCCCTCGGTGTTGGGCGGCGGCTGCAGGATGGCGGCGTTCTTCCGTGTCATCCGGCGCGGCTCCTCCTCGAACAGCTCGGCGAGCTGGTCGGTGATCGCGCCGGCCAGTTGCTCCACGTCGACGATGGTCACCGCGCGGCGGTAATAGCGCGTGACGTCGTGGCCGATGCCGATGGCGATCAGCTGCACCGGGCTCTTGCCCTCGATCTCGCCGATCACCTCGCGCAGGTGGCGCTCCAGGTAGTGGCCGGAGTTCACGCTGAGCGTCGAGTCGTCCACCGGTGCGCCGTCGGAGATCACCATCAGGATGCGCCGCGCCTCCGGGCGGCCGATCAGCCGCTGGTGCGCCCACATCAGGGCCTCGCCGTCGATGTTCTCCTTCAGCAGCCCCTCGCGCATCATCAGCCCGAGGTTCCTGCGCGCGCGCCGCCAGGGGGCGTCCGCTGCCTTGTAGATGATGTGGCGCAGGTCGTTCAGCCGCCCGGGCTGCGGCGGCTTGCCGGCCTTCAGCCAGTCCTCCCGCGCCGAGCCGCCCTTCCACGCGCGGGTGGTGAAGCCGAGGATCTCCGTCTTGACCCCGCAGCGCTCCAGCGTCCGCGCCAGGATGTCGGCGCAGACCGCGGCCACCATGATCGGGCGGCCGCGCATGGAGCCGGAATTGTCGATCAGGATCGAGACCACGGTGTCGCGGAACTCGGTGTCCTTCTCTTCCTTGAAGCTGAGCGGCGCGGTCGGGTCGACGATCACCCGGGTTAGCCGCGCCACGTCGAGGATCCCTTCCTCCAGGTCGAAGGACCACGAGCGGTTCTGCTGGGCCAGCAGCTTGCGCTGCAGGCGGTTGGCCAGCCGGCTCACCACGTTCGACAGGCTGGCCAGCTGCTGGTCGAGATAGGCGCGCAGCCGGGTCAGCTCCTCGGCGTCACAAAGCTCCTCGGCGGCGACGATCTCGTCGTGGGCGGTGGTGAACACCTTGTAGGTGACTTGCCTGCCCTCGCCCTTCAGGTCAGGGCGTGCGGGCTGCTCGCCCTCGCCCATGTCCGGCGGTTCGTCCGAGTCCTCGGCGTTGGGATCGTCCTCCGCCTGCATCATCTGCGAGTCGGCGTCCTCGCTCTCGCGGTGGGTCGCCTCGCTATCGTCCATCGACGACTGCTGTGGCGACTGGCCCTCGCCGTCGCCCTCGTCGTTGTCGTCGCCGGCCTCCTGCTCGCCGTCCTCGCCGCTGTCCTCGTCGCTGTCCGGCTGGTCGGGGGCGTCGGAGAGGTCGTCGCCCATCTGCAGGTCGCGCAGGATCGCGCGAGCTATCCGCGCATAAGCTTTCTGGTCCTGAACGGTCTCGGTCAGCCGGTCGAGATCGGACCCGGCCTTGGCCTCGATCTCCTCGCGGAACAGGTTGACCAGCGGCTGGGCCATGGCCGGGGGCTTCTCGCCGGTCAGCCGCTCGCGGACCATCAGGGAGACCACGTCAGCGTAGGGTGGGTTGGCCAGCGCCTCGATCTGGTTGAACGCCCGCTTGGCCCAGACCTGCTCGTGCACGGCCTTGAGGTTCTCGCGCACGCCGCCCAAGGCGTTTGCGCCGATCGCCTCGATGCGGGCCTGTTCGATGCCGTCGTAGATCGGCTGGCCCTGGGCCGAGGCCGGGCGCGCCTTGGCGTGAGCGGCGGCGTCGTGGTGGGCGATCCGCAGCGCCATCTGGTCGGCGTAGCCGCGGATCCGCGCGGCGTCGATCGAGGTCAGGTCACGCGGCGGGTGGGGCAGGACGGCGCGGTTGCCGGACAGCTGCGGCCCCTCGCCGGAATAGACGATCTCCAGGTCGGGAGACTCGGCCAGCGAGCGCGTCGCATTGACCAGCGCGCGCTTGAAGGGCTCCAGGGGACTTTCCGGGTTCTTGGCCATGGTGGGTCCGTCTTAGATCAGGGCGCGGCCCCAGCGAAACAAGGAATTGCCGAGCCTTCACGTCTTCGCGCGCACCGGAACGCCGTGGCCAAGCCTGCGTTTCGCTTTTCGGGGCCGCTGGGCGGCCGTCCTGGGAGCAAGCACATGCTGAAGTGGGCTTTGATTTTCGCACTGGTGGCGCTGGTGGCGGGCGGTCTGGGCTTCGGCGGCGTTGCCGGCGCGGCGGCCGGCGTGGCCAAGATCCTGTTCTTCCTGTTCGCCCTGGGCTTCGTGATCTTCCTCGCGCTCGGCCTCATGGCCGGCCGGAAGCTGAGCGGGAATTAGCCGGCTTTCCCTCCCCTTCATGGGGAGGGTGGCGAGCGAAGCGAGACGGGTGGGGAAGTCGCGCCCAAGCGGTGAGTCAGCAGGGCTAGCCTGCCGACTCAACCGGCTGGACCACGCTTCTCCACCCTGGCCGCTTCGCGCCCTGTCCCTCCCCGTGCGGGGAGGGCACGCTACTTTTTCGCCAGATACGCCTTCGCTTCCGCCCCGACGATATCCACCAGGTTGCCCATGGCGAGGTTGGCGTCGATCAGGTGCAGGCCCCAGGCGGCGTTGACTTGGCCCGCCTGGACCACGTCGCCGGCGATGTCGTCGAGGCGGGGATCGGCCGGGTCGGCGGCGATGTGGACCTCCAGGTAGGAGAAGCCGTTCTTCTCGACGCAAGTCGCGCTGAGCAGGCCGGGGACCGACACGAACGGCGTGGTCGGGTTGGGCTTGCCCTTCACCCACTCGATCTTGCGGTTGCCGCTGTCGGCGATCAGGGCGCCGTTCGACAGGTAGGCGTGCAGGTCGCCCTTGCCGCCGGCCAGCGCCGCGGGGTTGGCGCAGGCGGCGATCTGGGCGTCGGTGGGCGCCTTGCCGAACAGGCTGTTGGCGGGCGGCGGGATGGTGTCGCGGAAGCTGGCGTAGGCGATCACGCAGCCTACCTGGCCGGCCGACTTGCACAGCGGGATGTGCTGGAAGAGGCCGGTGTCCTTGCCCTTGTCGATCGGCAAGCGGGTGCCCATCAGGATCGCCGAGATGAGCCTGGCCTGCACCGGCTTGCCGTCGATCTCGTTGTGGATCACCTGCGTCAGCACGCCCGAACCCTGGGAGTGGCCGATCAGCACGACGCCGCGACCCTTGTTCTCGTGGGCGAGGTAGTAGTTCCAGGCGTCGACCACGTCGTCATAGGAGGTGGTCCCGGCCGGCGGCCCGGGGGGCAGGGGCTTGCCGCTCATCCGCGCCCGCAGCGCCGTCAGCGTGAACTGGCGGTACATGGGCGCATAGATCCGGCACTTGGACCCGAAGCGCGCGAGTTGGGCCTTCACCACGCCCAGCTCCTCGGCGTCGGCGTGCATGTCGGAGAGCACGCCCGGGTCGTTGGAGACCGTCGGATAGACGTAGAAGCAGTCGATCGGCGCCTTGGGATCGGCCTTGAAGGCCTCCACCTTGGACGACCCGTCGCCCTTGATCACCGTGGTGGTCAGGTCGATGGCGCAGGCGTCGCCTGGCTTGCCGGTCCAGCAGAGCCAGTTGCCCTTGTCGCCATAGTCGTTCTTCGGCAGCGCCTGGGCGCTCACGTGGGCCCCGGCCATCGCGAGCGAAACGCCCAGCGACAGCGCGGCCAGCATCTTCCTGGTCATCTCGTCCCCCTGATTATTGTTAGGCAGCCATGCCTGCAGGATCGCGCGCCGTTCGGCCCGTGTCATCCGTCTGCGAAAAAATTCGTCACCGGCCTAACCCCGTTCGCCGCCCGCCTGCGTAGTCCGTCATGTCAGCCCCAAAGGAGGCGAACATGACGGTCATGGAAACCACGCGAGCGACCCTGCGACGCCGGACCATCCTGGCGTCGGCCATCTCGGCGATCGCGCTGGCCGGCGCGGCGCGGGCCCAGGCGCAAGCCCCCGGCGATCTCGTGGATCTGCAGGTGGTGGACCGCGAGACCGGCCAGGTGCTGCGGGTCTGGCCGCATGACCGGCGGCTGTTCGTCGCCGGCCAGCCGGGGTCGCGCTACAGCCTGCGGGTCACCAACCGCAGCGACGGCCGGGTGCTGGTGGTCATGTCGGTGGACGGGGTCAACGTGGTGTCCGGCGAGACGGCCGCCTACGGCCAGACCGGCTATGTACTCTACCCCTACCAGTCCTACGACGTCACCGGTTGGCGCAAGTCCAACAGCGAGGTCGCCGCCTTCGTCTTCTCCGCCCTTTCGCAGTCCTACGCCGCGCGCACCGGCCGCCCGGGCGACGTGGGCGTGATCGGCATCGCCGCCTTCCGGGAACGGGTCGTGGCGCCCATCCCCGTCGCGCCGGTCTATTCGCCGCCGGCGGATTCATCCCGGCCTGAAGCGCGCAACAGCGCCGGATCGGGAGCCAACGAGGTCGTCGTCACCGCTGAGAAGCGCGCCGCGCCGCCGCCGCCAGCCGCCGCCCCCCGCCTGGCCGCGCCCTCGCAGCCGGCGATGCGGGCGCCCGCCATACGATCGCCCGAAGTGATCGCCGAGGAGCCCCGCGCGGAGAAGCTCGGCACGGCCCACGGCGGGCGGGAATATTCGGTGATCACCAACGTCGATTTCGAGCGGGCGACACGCTATCCCCAGCTCATCCGCCGCATCGAGTACGACACCCGCGAGAACCTGGTCGCCCTGGG
>Ga0105248_10001991_pt1 | contig 22719 bp, 15 predicted proteins | sample KBSS34metaG_FD_81524 | JGI IMG/M metagenome (GOLD analysis project Ga0105248, IMG submission 81524) | Switchgrass rhizosphere microbial communities from Kellogg Biological Station, Michigan, USA - KBS S3-4 metaG | ecosystem: Host-associated > Plants > Roots > Rhizosphere > Soil | place...
CCGGGTTTGCTCTCGACCCCGAGCTTCCCCCCATGGAGCTGGATCACGTGCTTCACGATCGAGAGCCCGAGCCCCGTTCCCCCCTGGTCGCGCGACCGGCCCCGGTCGACCCGGTAGAACCGCTCGAAGAGGCGCGGGAGGTGCTCCGCGGAGACCCCGCGGCCGGTATCGATCACGAGCACGCGGACCAGGTCTCGTCCGACCGGCTCGACCCTCAGGGTGATCGACCCCGCCTCCGTGTACTTGACCGCGTTGTCGAGAAGGTTACGAAGCGCGAGCTCGAGGCGCTTCCGGTCCACCCGCGCGTGCACGCCGGGGCGCGCGTCCACCAGGACATCGAGCCCGCGGCGCGCGGCCAGATCCGTGAACGTGGCGCCGAGGTCGCGCGCGACCTCGCCCAGGTCCCAGTCCTTGAGCTCGAGCGGCGCGTCCGGGCGCTCCAGGTCGGCCAGCTCGAGCAGGTCGACCACGAGCGACTCGAGCCGCGAGGCCTGATCGCGGATGGTCTCGACGAAGCGCACGCGATGCGACTCGTCGTCGAGCGCGCCGCCCAGGAGAGTCTCCGCGTAGCCGCGGATCGATGTGAGCGGCGTGCGCAGCTCGTGCGAGGCGTTGGCCACGAACTCGCGCCGCAGCGCGGCCATCGCCTTCTCGGGTCCCAGGTCCTCGACGCTCAAGAGAAGCGACTCGGGGGTGGATCCCTCGGCGCCGACCGGCGTGACGCGGGCCTCGTACTCCCGGCGCCCCCCGCGATAGAGCGTGACGTCGCGCACGAGCCCGCGCCCGCGGCGCAACGCGTCGAGCGCGATCTGCTCGAGCGCCGGCTGTCTCGCCGCGAAGAGCCGCACCTCGCCCGGCGGCGGCGTGAGTCCCATCATCTCCCAGAAGAGCGTGTTGGCGTGGCGGATCCTTAGATCCGTCTCGAGGAGCGCCAGGCCCAGCGGCAGGTGCCCGAGGATCGACTCGCCGGCATCGCGCTCCGCGCGCAGCTCGAGCACCCGCGCGTTGTGCCTCGCCGCGAGGTCGTTGAGTGCGCGCGCGAGCTGTCCCACTTCATCGTGTTCGTCCACGGGAGCGAGGGTGGCGAGATCGCCCCCGGCCTGCGCCTCGGCGCTCTCCGCGACCGTCGCGAAGCGCTGGTCCAGCGATCGGAAGGAGACATATCCGACGACGAGCGCCGCGCCGAACAGGAGGAGAGGTAGCGCGATCGCGGCGGCGAGGCCCGCCCGGAGCGCGCCCGGCATGAGCCACGCGGTGACAAGGGCGGCTGCGACGAACGCGAGCGCGAGCCTCGTGAACGGCTTCCGCGTGAGCGAGCGCACGTCCAGAGCGTACACCGGCGGCGCGTTCGAGGTGGGGCTTATCCCTTCGGCAGCTCGGCCGAGTAGCCGACGCCGGTGACGGTGCGGATGAGCGAGGCTTCCTTCCCGAGCTTGGCCCGGAGGCGGCGCACGTGGACGTCCACCGTCCGCGTCTCGCCGAAGTAACCCAGGCCCCAGACCTTGTCGAGGAGCTGCTCGCGCGTGAAGACGCGGCCGGGCCGCTCGAGCAGGTACTCGAGCAGGCGGTACTCGGTCGGCGTGAGCCGAAGCTCGCGCTCGTTCATGAAGACCTGGTGCCGCTCGCGGTCGAACCGTAGCGGGCCGATCTCCGTGGGCGCGATCCGCTCCTCGCCGCGCGTCCGCCGGAGAATCGCGCTCACGCGCGCGACGAGCTCCTTCGGCGAGAAGGGCTTGGTCAGGTAATCGTCGGCACCGTGCTCGAAGCCGACGAGCTTGTCCATCTCGGTGCCGCGCGCGGTGAGGATCAGAACCGGTAGCGTGCGCGTGCGCGCCTCCGCCCGGATCGCGCGGAGCACTTCCAGACCGCTCTTGTGCGGGAGCAGGAGATCGAGGACGAGGAGATCGGGGGGCGACTGGAACACCCGCTCGAGCCCCGATTCACCGTCGCGCTCGGAGAGAACGCGGTATCCCTCGCGCGCCAGGTTGTAGCTCACCAGCTCGCAGATTTCAGGCTCGTCGTCGATGACCAGGATCGTCGAGCGCGCGGTCGTCGGCACCTTGGCCCCGTGTCGAACAGCGGGTCGTCGTGAGATCGACGTCGGCGAGTCTACCATGCGCGCGAGGCTACGGCCGGGCGGTTACCACCGTGCGACGGGAAGGTGTCCATCGTGTAACGGAGAGGCGGACCGCGGCCGTCGGCGTGTGGCACACTCTATCACCGTGCGTCCGCCCCGGCTCGCGCTCGTCCTCGCCCTCGCGCTCGTGCTCCGGCTCGTGCACGTGGGCGCGCCGATCCTCGGCGTCCACTCCTGGCGCCAGGCGGACACCGCTGCGATGGCGCGGAACTTCCACGAGAACGGATACCGCTTCTTCGAGCCGCAGGTGGACTGGGGTGGCTCGGGGCCGGGCTACGTGGAATGCGAGCTTCCCGCGTTTCCGTATGCGGTCGCCCTGGCGTACGGCGTGCTGGGTCCATCCGAAGCTTGGGGACGCCTGCTCGCCGCGCTTCTCTCGACGCTGACGGTCTACCTTCTCTATCGCCTCGCGCGCGACGCCTATGGCGACGATTGGGCGGCGCTCGCGGCGGCGTTCGTGTTCGCCGTGCTGCCGCTTTCGGTCTTCTACGGCCGCGCGTTCATGCCCGAGTCCGCGATGCTCTGCGCGAGCGTGGCCGCGCTTCACGCGTTCGACCGGTGGACCGCGACCGGGAAGCGCCGGTGGTATGTGCTCGCGGCGGTGGCGACCGCCATGGCCGCTCTCCTCAAGCTTCCCTGCCTCTATCTCGGGCTTCCGCTCCTGTATCTCGCGTGGCGCGCGTGGGGCGCGGGGTTGGTGCGGCGGCCGGCGTTGTGGCTCTTTGCCGTGCTCGTTCTGGCTCCGGTCGCGCTCTGGTATGTGCACGCGCACGAGCTCTACCGGCACGGGGGTGTGACGTTCGGGATCTGGGGGTACGGCTCCGACAAGTGGGGCAACTGGGGACTCGTCGCGAGCTCTGACTTCTGGAACGGCGTCCTGCTCCGAAGCCTCGCGGAGCGCCAGCTCACCTGGGCCGGCGTCCCGCTCGCGGTCGCCGGATTGCTCCTGCCGCGCGTAGGTCGCCGGGGAGGCCTCGTGGACTGGTGGCTCGCCGCGCTCGGCGTCTATCTGGTCGTCGTGGCGCGCGGGAACCTCCTGCACGAGTACTACCAGCTCCCGTTCCTCCCACCCCTCTCGATCGCGATGGGACGCGCGATCGCGGCCGCGTTCGCGCCGGGGGATCACCGGGCGCTCCGCGCCGGGGTGGCGACGGCGCTCGTGGCAGCGATGGTCGTCTTGAGCGGCTCGAGGCTCGCATCGTACTGGCGCCGGGAAGAGCCTCCGAGGTCCATGCTCCACCGGCTCGCGCTGGAGGTCGACCGGCAAACCCGTCCCGGCGCGCGAATCGTGGCGTTGGATCAGGGGAATCCAACGCTCCTCTATCTGGCCCACCGGAAGGGATGGCATGCGCGCTGGGAGGATCTCGTCCCAGCCACCCTCCAGGCACGCGCGGCCGAGGGGGCGGGCTACGCCGCCGGACTCAGAGAGGACCTCCACGGCTCGACGGCGATCGAGGACGCCGTCCGCGCGGGGGTCGGGCGCGACCTCCTGCGCTCCGATCCCGACGCGTTCCTGCTCCAGCTCACGCCCCCCCGCGCGGGCGGAACCGACGGCGACTGAATCTCTTGGATTGACTTGCCCCCGTCCGCTCGGGTAAATTCCGGCGTTCTCATTTCATCATCGCGTATCGGCTCTGGGGGTAGGCGTGACACCGAGCGACCGCCGCAAGTTATTCGGAACGCTGATCGGGCTGGCCATCTGCATCTGGGCGCTCTGGCCGACCTTCCAGTTCTACGCCTTGAGCCCGGCCCAGCGCCGGGAAGTGCTCCAGGCCCGGCCCGCGTCGGCCACCAACGACGTCGAGCGCGAGCGCCTCACCAAGATGGCCAAGCTCCGCGACGGCGCCATCAAGCTCGGCCTCGACCTCCAGGGAGGCATGTACCTCCTCCTCGAGGTGGACAAGTCCAAGCTCGGTCCGGCCGAGGCGAAGAACGCGGTCGATCAGGCCATGCAGATCATCCGCAACCGAATCGACCAGTTCGGCGTGGCGGAGCCCACCATCCAGAAGCAGGGCGACAATCGCATCCTGGTCCAGCTCCCCGGCCTCCTCGACCAGGGGCGCGCCAAGGAGCTGATCGGGCAGACCGCCCTCCTCGAGTTCAAGATCGTCAAGACGGACGACGAGGCGCATGCGCTCTTCAACCGCATCGACGGCTACTTCGCGCGGAAGATGGGCGGCGCGGCCGCCGACTCCAGCGGGCCCGACTCCCTCCGGCATCCGTTCACGGGCCGCTTCCTCACCGTCGCCCAGGGATCCGAGAGCTTCGCCCTCTCGTCCGAGGTCGCAGCGATCGACTCCATGCTCACCGTGCTCCGGGCCGACTCCACGTTCACGATGGACGCGGCGATCGCCTGGGACTCGCACGAGACGGAGCTCCAGGGGCGTAGCGGGCGCAACCTCTACGTGCTCGACAAGGAGCCCCAGATGAGGGGGACCGAGGTCGCCAGCGCGCAGATGCGTCTCGACCTCGACCAGGAGCGCCCCGGCTCGCCCGGCGTTGCCTTCAACCTCACCAGCAAGGGGGGCGCGGTCTTCGCCGACATCACGTCGCGGAACGTGCAGCGCCGCCTGGCCATCGTCCTCGACAACCGCGTGCAGTCGGCGCCCAACATCCGCGAGCGGATCCCGGGCGGCCACGGCTCGATCACGGGCTCGTTCACCGAGGAGGAGGCGCAGAACCTCTCCATCGTGCTCCGCTCGGGCGCGCTGCCGGCCCCGGTCAACATCGTCGAGGAGCGCTCGGTGGGCGCCTCCCTCGGACAGGATTCCATCGAGAAGGGCGTGCGCGCCGGCGCGGTGGGCACGCTCCTCGTCGTCATCTTCATGGTCGTCTACTACCGGCTGTCGGGACTCGTCGCCGTGACCGCGCTCCTCCTCAACATCATCGGCCTGCTCGCGGCGATGGCTGGTTTCCACGCCACGCTGACGCTGCCCGGCATCGCGGGCATCGTGCTCACGATCGGTATGGCCGTGGACGCGAACGTGCTCATCTTCGAGCGCATCCGCGAGGAGCTCCGCAACAAGCGGACCGTGCTCAACGCGATCGACATGGGCTACTCGCGCGCGTGGCGCACCATTCTGGACGCGCACGTGACGACGCTCCTTTCGGCGGTCGCTCTCATGTCCTTCGGCACCGGCCCCATCCGCGGGTTCGCGATCACGCTCTCGATCGGCCTCATCATCAACATGATCACCGCCGTCTTCGTCTCGAAGATGATCTTCGACGCCTGGTCGCTCCGGCGGAAGGTCAGCACCATCAGCATTTAGCTAAGGAGAACCGGTGCTCGAAATCCTTCATGGCGTGAATGTCGACTGGATGGGCAAGAGGCACATCGCCTACTGGATTTCCGGCATCTGCGTCCTCATCTCCATCGTCTCCCTGATCATGCACGGCGGTCCGCGCTACGGCGTCGACTTCACGGGTGGAACCCTGGTCGAGCTCCAGGTCACCCCGCCCATTCCGGTCGACAACGTCCGGCGCGCGGTGGATCAGGCCGGCTTCACCGGCTCGGAGATCCAGTCGCTCAACATCCCCGGCCAGTACCTGGTGCGCATCGGCCTGACCGAGATCCATCACGTCGATCCCGCCCCGCGCGTCCGTGAGGCGGTGGCCGTCACCAATCCCGGCTCGACCGTCGAGATCCGGAAGGTCGAGACCGTGGGACCGCGCGTCGGAAGCGAGCTTCGCGGAAGCGCCCTCAAGGCGATCTTCCTCGCGCTCGGCTTGATCCTGGTTTACGTGGCCTTCCGGTACGACTGGCGCTACTCGCTCGGCGCGGTGGTCGCGCTCTTCCACGACGTCTTCATCGCCCTGGGCGCCGTCTCGCTCACGAACAAGGAAGTCACGCTCACGATCGTGGCCGCGCTCCTCACGATCGCCGGCTTCTCCATCAACGACACCATCGTGGTCTTCGACCGGATCCGGGAGCGCAAGCAGACGCTCCGACGCGAGCATCCGGCCAAGGTCATGAACATCGCGGTCAACGAGACGCTGAGCCGCACCATCATCACGTCGTTCACGGTGTTCCTCACCGTGCTCGCTCTCTACCTCCTCGGGGGCGAGGTGCTCCACGACTTCTCGTTCACGCTTCTTGTCGGGATCGTGTTCGGCACCTATTCCTCCGTCTACGTGGCCAGCGGTCTAGCCCTCGACACTCAGCTCTATCTCGAGGGCGAGGGGCTGCGCCGCAAGAAGGCTCCCGCCCCGACCAGGACCGCGAAGACGCGCGGGTAAGGGCGCCGGGCTCCGCCGCGCCGCACGCGGTACGGAGGATCGCTGCATGGCTCGACCGCGAACCGCCCTTGGGTTGGGCGCTGCCACGCTCGCAGCGATCTTGGTTGTCGTGTGTCCCCCGGCCGCACGGTCTGCCTGCGCCGAGGACACTCCCCCGCCGGCCGAGACCACACCTCCGACCGTCGATGACTCTCCGCTCAAGCTCTTCGCCGCGGTGGAGGATGCGTGGATCGCGTCCGACGCGGAGCGCCTGGCCGACATGGTGGACACCACCGTCGTGCGCATCACCCTCGACCCCGGCACCCCGCCGACCTCCGCGATCACGCGCAACGCCGCCCTTTTCCTCTTCCGGGACCAGCTCCGGCTCGTGAAGACGCGTTCCTTCCGCGTGACGCGACTCGAGATCGCGCAGAAGGCGAAGCCGGCGGCGACCGCCACCGCGCTGTGGAGCGGGGACTGGGGCGGCCGGCGCGGCGTGCGGGATCTCAAAGTGGCCTTCGTCGCGGTGCCCGTCGGGAGTCGCTGGGTCTTGACCGAGGTTCGAGCGAACGACTGATCCTTCTTCCCCAGACTCCCTAGGTCGAACGTGTCCGATTCCCGCTCCGAGCACACAACCGCCGACGTCCTCTACGCCTCCGATCTCCACGGGCACACCGGTCTCTATCGCGAGCTCCTCGAGACCGCGTGGCGCCTTCGCGTCCGCGCGGTGATCCTCGGGGGCGACCTCGCCCCGCACGCGGACGTCGCGGCGCAGCGCCGCTTCTACGAGGAAGTGCTCGTTCCGCTGCTGCGCGACTACCGCGCGAAACCGGGTGCGGCGGAGATTTTCCACATCCCCGGGAACGACGACTGGAAGGCCTCGCTCACGCCGCTCTTGGAGTCCTCGCTCTCCGGCACGCACGCGATCCACGGACGCGTGGTCCCCTTCCTCGACCACGGGTTCATCGCCGGGCTTGCTTCCGTTCCGATCACTCCTTTTTCCATGAAGGACTGGGACCGCTGGGAGGAAGGGCTGGCGGCCGCGGCCAAGATGGAGGGATTCCGGAGCGAGCCGGACGGCGGCCTCCGCGCGTACACGTTCCGCGGTCGCGAGCGTCGCGAAGCGCTGGCTGCCGATCTGGATCAGCTCGAGAAGGAGATGCCGGAGTACGGGGCGCCTTTGATCTGCGTCTTCCACGGGCCGCCCTACGGCACCGCGCTGGACCAGATCGCCCGCGGAGTGCACGTGGGGTCGCGCGAGTCCCGGCGCTTCCTCGAGCGGCGGCGTCCCCTCCTCGCGCTCCACGGCCACATCCACGAGTCGCCGGCGATTTCCGGCCGGTTCGCCGAGCGGCTTGGCAGTACGATCTGCGTCAACGCCGGGCAGCGGATGGGAAGCGCGCTCCACGCGGTCTGGTTCGGCCTGGACGACATCCCGGGCACGCTCACGCATTCCGTTCTGGGCGCGGCCGAGCTGGCATGAACCCTTCGGTCTAGGCCGTTTGGAACACCGAGGCTTGACGGATTTCCAATTCTGTATACTGTATACAATATGGAGTCGCCCATGAGCCGATGCTCTCCCGCCGTCCCGCGCATCGTCGTATCCGCCCTCATCGCCGTCCTAGTATCACACGCCACAATGGGTTGCAGTCGCGCTCAGTCCGGGGATGACTCCCGCTGGTGGGGCCACATCCGTGCCCTTGCTTCGGACGACCTTCGGGGACGGCGGACCGGAAGTGAGGATTTTGCCCGTGCCGCGGCCTACGTCGCGGCCCAGTACCGCGGGCTCGGCGTCGACTCGCTCGGCCCGGCCGGCTACTACCAGGACGTGCCGCTCGTCTGCCGCACCATCGACGAGTCACGCTGCACGGTGACCCTCCTGCCTGAAGAGGGGAGCCCCAAGGAGCTCCGCCTGGGCGACGACGCGACCCTCATCAAGAGCGCTCCGCTCGATCGGGACATCAACGCGCCCCTCGTCTTCGTGGGTTACGCCGTCGTCGCCCCGGAAGCCAAGTACGACGACCTCGAGTGGCAGGACCTGAAAGGGAAGATCGCGGTCTACGTGGCTGCGGGTCCCGCCGCGGTGCCGGATCCCATGAGGGCCCACGTCCAGTTCGCGGCGGAGCGGTGGGCCCATCTCAAGGCGGCCGGCGCGATCGGCGCGATCGCGATCCCCAACCCGGCCACCATGGAGGCCGGGTGGTCCCGCTACATCCAGAACCGCGCGCAGCCCGGAATGGCGCTGGACGACAAAGCGGACAAGGAGCTCGACGGGCAGCGCTTCGCCATGCGCCTGAATCCGGCGCGCGCGGACACCCTGTTCGAGGGCTCGGAGCACACGTGGTCCGAGATCGCGGCGCTAGCGAAGCGGGGCGAGCAGCTCCCCACGTTCGAGATACCGATGCGCCTCCGCGCGCACGTGGAGGCGAAGACCTGGCGCCTCCACTCGCCGAACGTGATCGGCGTGATCCCCGGATCGGATCCCGTTCTCCGGAACGAGTACGTGCTCCTCACCGCGCACCTCGACCACCTGGGTGTGGGCGCCCCCGTGGACGGAGACTCGATCTACAACGGCGCGATGGACAATGCCTCCGGCGTCGCCACGCTGCTCGAGACGGCGCGCGCTCTGCGCCAGGGTCCGGCCCCCAAGCGCTCGGTGATCCTGGCCGCGCTCACGGGCGAGGAGGAAGGGCTCTACGGCTCGCGCTACTTCACGCTCCATCCGCTCGTGCCGATGGCGAAGATCGTCGCGGAGATCAACATCGACATGGTGCTTCCCATCGTTCCGCTGACGCACATGGTCGTCTTCGGCATGAACGAGTCGTCGCTCGGGCCCCGGGCGACCGCGGTGGCTCAGCGTCACGGCGTCGCGACGCAAAAGGACCCCGAGCCGCAGCGCAATCTCTTCGTTCGTAGCGACCAGTACAACCTGATCCGTGCCGGCGTCCCGTCGCTCGCGTTCGCGACGGGGTTCGAGCCGGACACGCCGGCCGAGGCTCGGCTCCAAGACTGGCGGCACAAGCGGTACCACGCTCCCTCCGACGACCTCGATCAACCGATCGACCATCAGGCCGCGGCGCTCTGGAACGACATCCTCCTCGATCTCGTGCGGGACACCGCCGATCGCGCGGAGAAGCCGCGCTGGAATCCCGAGAGCTTCTTCGCGCGCTTCGCGAAGCAGCCGGCCGCCGCCGCGACGAGGGAGGCCCGGCGGTGAGACGCGAGCCCGCCCGATGACCCCCGGGAGCGCGACCTACCGCACGAGCTCGGCCCCCATCGCGCGCGCGCCGCTCCGGCGCGAGGTGCGTCGGGTCGTGCTCGACCGGATCCTGCGCGGCGAGATCCCGCCGGGCGGCGGCATCAACGAGTCCGAGCTCTCGGTCGACATCGGCGTGAGCCGGACTCCGCTGCGTGAAGCGCTGCTCGGCCTCGAGCGCGAAGGCTTTCTCCGCTCCGAAGCAGGGCGCGGCTTCTTCGCGGCGTCGCTCAGCGCGGAGGACGCCGATGAGCTCTATACGATTCTCTGGACGCTCGAGGGGCTCGCGCTCGCGTCGAGCCCGCCTCCCAATCCGCCGCGCCGGGCCGAGCTCGCCCGCATCAACGCGGACCTCGCGCGCTACGAGCGGATCCCCGAGCGCGCGCTGGACCTCGACCGCCTGTGGCACGACACGCTCCTCGGGGGCTGTCCGCGGCGGAAGCTCCTCGCGATGATCGAGGTGCTGAAGGATCAGGCGCACCGCTACGAGCGCGCGTACATGGCGGACTCGGGACGCGTGTTCGTCTCGACCCGGCAGCACGAGGAGATCCTCGAAGCGCTCGAGAAGGACGAGCGGGACAAAGCGGTCCGTCTCCTCGAGAGCAACTGGCGCGTGAGCCTGGACTTCCTCCTGCCGTGGCTTCGAAAGGGGCGCCCGTGACGGCCGACGCGCTCGCACCCCAATTCATCTTGGAGATCCTCCAGAACCTCGTGCGCATCCCGTCGGTCAATCCGACGCTCGCTTCCGACGAACCGTGCGGTGAGGCGGACATTGCGGGCTTCGTACGCGACTGGCTGGACGCGCGCGGCATCGAGGCGCGACTCGAGGAGGCCGCGCCGGGGCGGCCGAACGTGTTCGCGTCCGTGGGTGCCGATCGGGGCCCGACGCTCGTCTTCTGCGCGCACCTCGACACCGTGGGCACCGCGGGGATGACGATTCCTCCCTTCGAGCCCCGCGTGGAAGGGAATCGGGTGTACGGACGCGGGAGCTTCGACATGAAGGGGGGAGTGGCCGCGATCCTCGCGGCCGCGGTCGCGCTCCGGGACGCCCAGCTCCACGGCCGCGTGCTCCTCGCGCTCGTCGCCGACGAGGAGTACACGAGTCTGGGCGCCGACGATTTCGTGCGACGACATCGCGCGGATGGCTGCATCCTCACCGAGGCGAGCGAGGGGCGCCTGATCACGGCGCACAGGGGGTACGCGTGGATCGAGGCGCGCACCCACGGACGCCAGGCACACGGGAGCCGGTGGGACATCGGCGTGAGCGCGATCGCGCGGATGGGACGGATCGTGGCCGCGCTCGACGATCTCGACCGGCGCACGCTCCGCGCGCGGACCCATCCGCTCGTCGGACCGGCCTCGCTCCACTGCGCCAAGATCGACGGCGGCGTGGGGCTTTCGACCTACGCGCCCGACTGCACGCTCGCCATGGAGCGGCGCACCATCCCGGGCGAGACCCCCGAGAGCGCGCTTGAGGAGATCCGCTCGACCATCACCGGAGCGGGTGAGGAGGCGGACCTGTCCCTCATCTTCTCCCGCCCGCCCCTGACCTGCGATCCGGGAGCCAAGGTCGCCCGCGCGGCGCGCGAGGCGATCCAGGCGGTCCACGGCGAGCCGGCCCAGGAGGGCGGCGTACCGTACTGGATGGATGCGGCCGTTTTCGGGCAGGCGGGTATCCCCGCCGTGGACTACGGGCCTTCCGGGTTCGGCGCCCACGAGGCCGTCGAGTGGGTGGACCTCGACTCCGTGGTGCGGACCGCGCGGGTCCTGGCGGAAGCCGCCCGACGGTTCACGGCGGAAGCCCCCTAACCACCGCCCCCGCCACCCGACCCCAAAGGCCGGTCCCGGCTCCGGAACCTCCCGTTCCGGCCGATGTTTAGCTAGCGGAGCGGGGTTGGCCTTTTCCGCTCTGCTATCCTTGGTCCGAAGGCTCGGAACCCCCAACCCCCCGGCTCCGGGCAGCGTCTCAACTCCCAGGAGATGGAATGCCGCGATTCGCAACGGCAAAACGGTCGGTCGCTGCGGTTTGGACCGCAGGTCTGGCCGTACTCTTGCTCAACCTCGGGCCGACGCTGGCGTCCGGGGCTCCCGGCTCCGGCTCCGCCCAGGACGTCTCGGGGGGATTCACGCTCGCCAGGCTGAAATACACGGGGGGCGGAGACTGGTACTCCGACGAGAGCTCGCTCCGGAACCTCCTTCGCGCGCTGAAGGCGCGGGGGGACATCCGGGTGTCGCAGGACAAGGAAGCGGTGGTGACGGCGACGGATCCTGAGCTCTGGAACTACCCACTGGTGTTCATGACGGGGCACGGCAACGTGAAGATGAGCGACGAGGAGCTTCGATCGATGCGCCGCTATCTCGATCAGGGTGGATTCCTCTGGGCCGACGACAACTTCGGCCTCGATAAATCCTTCCGCGAGCTCATGCGGCGTCTCTATCCGGAGACCCCGCTGATCGAGCTGCCCTTCAGCCACGAGCTGTTCCGCACGCCCAATGCATTTCCCAATGGCGCGCCCAAGATTCACGAGCACGACGGCGGCCCGGCGCGGGTGTTCGCCATCGTCAAGGACGGCCGGGTGCGCGTGCTCTACACGTTCGACTGCGACATCGGCAATGGGATCGAGGACGAAGGCGTCCACGACGATCCGGCGGACAAGCGAGCGGCCGCGATGCGGTTCGCCGTGAACGTGGCGACGTACGCGGTGGACAACTGATGAACCCTTCGTACCAGTCTCTTCTCGAGCGGCTCCGCGCGGCTCGGCGGATCATCCTGCTCCGCGCCATCGAGCGCGCGGGCATCGCGACGATCGTCGGGCTCCTCGCCGTGGCGCTCCTCGCGCTCGCGATCGCGCTCGTCGCGCCGCTCTATCGCGCGGAGTACGCCGCCATCCGGAACGCGCTCCTCGGCGCGGCGGGACTCTTCGTGCTCGCGGCCGTCGTGCGCGTGTGGAGCACGAAAGCGGCGCTCTCCCAGGCGGCGATCGAAGCGGGCCGCCTGAGCGGCGATCGCGAGGACGAGCTCCTGGCCGCGCTCGAGCTGTCGCAGGGCGCCCCTATCGACGATGCTTGGACGTCCTCGTCGCTCCGGGAGGCAGCCGTGCGCGCCGCGGCGGAGCGAGCGCAGTCGCTCCCGATCGAGCGGCTCCGCCGCTGGGATCAGCGCGGCCGCTGGCTCGCGGCGAGTGGCGGCGTGCTCATGCTCCTCGCGGTCACCGGCGTTCTCGGTGGATCGCGGACGTCGATGGTGATCCAGCGCATCGCTCGTCCCGGGAGCGCGCCGGTCGCCCCGATCAAGATCCGCGTCTCGCCCGGGAACCGCGAGATCGAGGGGGGCGAGACCGTCTCGATTCGCGCGTACGTCGCAGGCACGCTGCGCCATCCCAAGCTCCTCACGCGCTTGGGCGATGATTGGAAGGACGCCTCGCTCGACGTGGCCCCGAGCTCCGAAGGCGCGCACTCGGGCGAGCACGTCTACGCCGCGACGCTCCGGAACGTGAAGGAGGACGTCACCTACAAGATCAAGATCGCGGACCAGGAGACGCCCGCCTTCGCGCTCAGCGTGCGCGATCTACCGCGCGCCACGGGATACCGCATCCGCTACGACTATCCGGCGTACACCGGGCTCAAGTCCGAGGAGACGCAGGCCATCACGGCCGATCTCGCGGCGCCGCGCGGCACGCGGGCGGTGATCGACGTCGGGACCAATCGGGCGGTGAACGACGCGGCGATCCTCTTCGACGGCGGCGGGCAGATCGCGGGCTCGGGCGGCGACCACGGGGCCGAGATCGCGGTTCCGATCCGGAATGACGGCCGGTTCTCGATCCGCCTCACGGATCGCCGGGGACGACGCGCGGTCCTCGGCCCGTTCGAGCTGCGCGCCATTCCCGACCGCCCGCCCACGGTGACCGTGCTCGCGCCGGGCCCCGTGGACGACGTGGGGCACGACATGGGCACCACGATCATCGCCGGCGCGACGGACGACCACGGCGTGAGGAAGATCCTCCTTCGCTACCGCGTGCGCGACGAAGCGGTGAAGGTGGAGACGCTCCACGAGGAAAAGGCGGGGGCCCGGGAGCTCGCGATCCGCTACGGCTGGTCGCTCGGAACGTACGGCCTCCTGCCGGGCGACGAGATCGAGTACCAGGTGGGCGCTGTCGACGGCAACGGGGTCGACGGACCGCAGACCACATGGTCCGACTCGCGCCACCTTCGGTTCCCCTCGGCGACCGAGATCCTGGCGAACATGGACAAGGAGCGGAGCGAGTCCATCGACACGCTCGAGGACGTGCTCAAGAACGTGCGCGACCTCCAGCAGAAGTCGGAGGACCTCTCGCGGGACGTCGGCCGCACGAAGGAGATGAGCTGGGAGCAGAAGCAGGAGCTCCAGAAGAACCTCGAGGGGCAGCAGCAGGCGAAGGAGCAGCTCGACAAGGTGGCCGAGAAGCTGTCGCAGGACGCGGAGAAGCTCTCGCAGTCGCCGCTTCGAACCGAGCTCGTCCAGAAGCTCGAGGAGCTGCATCAGCTCCTGAGCCAGATCAAGGACCAGTCGCTCCTCAAGTCGATGCAGCGGCTCCAGGAAGCCATGAAGAAGATGACGCCCCAGGAGATGGAGCGGGCCCTCCAGAACTTCCAGCTCTCGCAGGACGAGGTGATCAAGAACCTCGAGAAGACCATCGAGATGCTGAAGCAGCTCAAGACGGAGGAGATGCTCGAGGCGGCGTCGCAGCGCGCCGCGGAGATGGAGCGTCGCCAGCTCGCCGTGAACGACTCGCTCTCCCGCGCCCAGGGTGCGGAGAAGAAGAACACGATGAAGCAGCTCTCCGACAGCCAGAAGCAGCTCGCGGACATGTCGAAGGAGCAGTCGGCCGCGCTCGACTCCATCGCGTCGCAAATGAAGCCCGACGATCCCGAGACGTCACAGGACGCGAAGCAGCTCGCGGATCAGTACGGTCAGCAGGGGATGCAGCAGGACATGCAGCAGATGAGCGGCTCGATGGAGGCTGGGGAGCAGTCGGAGGCCCAGCAGCAGGCGAAGCAGCTCTCGAAGAACCTCGAGCAGATGCGGAAGAACGTCGACAAGATGCGCGAGGGCTTCAGCCAGAAGAAGAAGAACGAGCTCGCGAAGAAAATGGAAGACGCCGCGCAGGACCTGATGGACATCGCGTCGGTGCAGGAGAAGCTCCTCTCCGACGACCAGAGCAGCATGAACGACCGCGCCGAGACGCAAAAGGGGCTCCAGGAGACGACCGAGGGAGCCACGCAGCGTATCGGCGAGATGGCGAAGCAGTCGCTCTTCATCACGCCCGACATCGCGCAGTCGCTGGGACGCGCGCTCACGAACCAGCAGAACGCGGTGGGGCGCTATTCCAATCAGGACCTCGCGGGCGGGTTGAACTCCTCCAAGGAGGCGACGATCTCGCTCAACCAGGCCGCGACGGGACTCCTCCGGCAGAAGGAATCGATGCAGGGGGCCAAGTCCTCGACCGGAATGCAGGAGGCGATGGAGAGCCTCCAGTCGCTCGCCGGCCAGCAGCAGGGACTGAACGAGCAGAGCATGGGCATGATGCCGGGGCAGCAGGACGGATCGGGATCGGGGGATCAAGGGCAGCGGCTCCAGGAGGGCTCCGGGCAGGCGCTCGGGCGCATGGCGGCCGAGCAGGAAGCCATCCGCAAGGGCCTGGACGACGCGATGCAGAAGATGAATCAGAACGGCGGAAGCACGCTCGGCAACATGGGAGACGTCGCCGAGGACATGAAGAAGGTGGAGCAGGACCTCCGCTCCGGCCGCCTCGAGGCCGACACGGTCGAGCGCCAGCAGAAGATCCTGAGCCGGCTCCTCGACGCTCCACGGAGCCTGGAGAAGCGGGACTACTCGCGGAAGCGCACGTCGCGTCCGGGGGTGGACGTGGTTCGGTCGTCGCCGGAGGCGTTGTCGGGGGATCTCCTGAAGTCGAAGCCCTCGCTGGCGGCGCTGCTCGCGCGTGGGAGCCGCGATCCGATCGCGCCGCGGTATCGCGCGACCGTCGATGAGTACTTCCAGTCGATTCTCGAGGGGAAGGCGCGATGACGCGTACGCTTCGGCCATACGGTACCGCGATCATCGCGGCCCTCGGGCTCGTCCTGATGATCTCGTCGCAGGCCATCGCGAAGCCGAAGCCGGCGGACGACAAGACCGCGCCCAAGGGGACGCAGCCGAAGGCCGCGATTCCGAACGTGCCGGAGCTGCGGAAGCCGGGGGAGGCGCCGCCTCAGGATCCTCGTGCGATCGACGTGTATCGCGCCATCTTGCGGTCGGGGGCGGCGGGTGGGGCCGCGGATACGCTGGGGGACGGGATGTATCGAGCGGCGCTCCAGGCCTTCTACGACGGGCAGATCGAGGCGGCCCAGGTCGCCGCCAATCAGTTCGCGCGGACGTACGTGCGGAATCTCAAGGTGAACGAGGCGCTCGAGCTCGTGCTCCTCGCGAAGAACTGCCGCGATTTCGATTATCAGCCGCTCCGCGCCTACGGCCGCGTGCTGTCGCTCCGCGCCGCGGGGCATCCCGATTCCGCCGCGGCGATCGCGAAGGCGACGCTCCAGGTCTGGCCGGGTTCCGCGGTGCGGTATCACCTTCGCTACCAGCTCGCGGATCTCGCGCGCGAGCGCGGCGATCACACGGAGGCGGTGGCTCAGGCTCTCGCGGTGGCCGATTCGACGTCGAAGAGCCGGCTCGCGCCGGCGGCGCTCAAGCTGGCCGGAGACGAGACGATCGCGATGGGGCAGGGCCAGCAGAAGGCGCTCAAGATCTACGAGGAGCTTCTCACGCGCTACCCCGACTCGCCGCTCGCGCCCGGAGTCCGCTCGCAAATTCTCGACATGAGGAAGAAGCTCCAGCTATGAAGCGATTCCTGACACGTGCGTCGCTCCTGCCGCTTCTCGTCGTTCTCGCGGTCCTGGGTCCCTCGTCGGCCTGGGCCCGCATCCTCGTTCCCATGGATCAGTCGCAGACCGACCATCTTCGCGCCTACGGTCTCACCTACTGGGCCTTGAGCCACGGACTGCGCGGCGAGTGGCTCCTCAACTATCGCGGCGGCTCGTTCCTCCTGCCCGAAAATGCGCAGCTCCAGTCCGAGGCGGTGGTGCGGGGCGTGAGCACCGAGGTGATCGACGAAGGGGCCGTGGCGCGGATCATGGCCGAGATCGCGGACAACAACATGGAGTCGGTCAAGCTGGAGACGACGCCCCGCGTGGCGGTCTACGTGCCGCCCAGCGCGCCGCCGTGGGACGACGCGGTGCAGCTTGCGCTCGACTACGCGCAAATCCCGTACACCAAGCTCTGGGATGCCGAAGTGCTGGACGGGAAGCTCGCGGAGTACGACTGGCTGCACCTCCACCACGAGGACTTCACGGGACAGTACGGGAAGTTCTTCGCCGCCTTCGCCGCGACCGATTGGTACCGCCGGCAGGTCGCCGAGAACGAGGCGATGGCGAAGTCGCACGGGTTCGCGAAAGTGTCGGAGCTGAAGAAGGCGGTCGCGCGCACCATCAAGACGTACGTCGCGAACGGGGGCTTTCTCTTCGCGATGTGCTCGGCCACGGACACGTTCGACATCTCGCTCGCTTCCGAGGGCGTGGACATCGTCGGACCGGAGTACGACCACGACGGCTTCGACCCGAACGCCAACTCCAAGCTCGACTTCTCGAAGTGCCTCGCCTTCCAGAACTTCGAGCTGGAGCTGAACCCGCTCGTCTACGAGTTCTCGAACATCGACACGACCACGAAGGCCTCGACGCGCGGCCAGCGGAACGACTTCTTCACGCTTTTCGACTTCTCGGCGAAGCAGGATCCAGTGCCGTCGATGCTGGTGCAGGACCATGTGGCGAACGTGCCCGGGTTCATGGGGCAGACGACGGGATTCGAGAAGAGCATGTTGAAGCCCGGGATCACGATCCTCGCGGAGACCCAGGGGGCGGACGACGTGAAGTACCTGCACGGCCACTACGGGAAGGGAACGTTCACGTTCTACGGCGGCCACGACCCCGAGGACTACCAGCACGCCGTGGGCGATCCCCCGACCGACCTCGCCTTGCACAAGCACTCGCCCGGCTACCGACTCATCCTGAACAACGTCCTCTTCCCCGCCGCGGAGAAGAAGGAAAAGAAGACCTGATCGGGACCGCCCGGGATCTACCGGGCGATTCTCACGACCGGCAGCCGGCGCACGTACGACGCGCTTCCCACGCGCATCCGAACGAAGTAGACGCCATGGGCCAGGTGATCCAGCGGTAGCGAGGCGCGGTGAACGCCGGCTTCGCGGACGGCCACTCCGAGGCTCGCCACCAGCCGCCCCGTGACGCTGTAGACCGCGAGGGACACCTCGCCCGGCTGAGCGAGCGTGTACTCCACGACGGCGCGGCTCCCTTCGATCCGAGGCGCTCCGAGCTTGGTCTGGAACGCCACGGAGCCTCGCGGAGCGGCCATCGCCGGTGCGGTCACGGTCTTCGCCGCCGCCGGAGGCTTGGACCAGCCCGGGGGAACGACGGTGAACCGCCTCATCATGTCGTTGTCCTCGTGCTCGAGCATGTGGCAGTGGACCACGTAATCGCCCAGATAGCCGTCCGGTCCGAAGCGCATGATGACTCGAAGGAGCTCGTGCGGCTTCACCCTCGCCGTGTCCTTCCACCCCGCCTCCTCGGCATCGGGAGGCCTCTTGTCGGAGCCGGGAACGACCTTGCCGTCCACGATCTCGAAGCTCGAGCGATCGAGGACCTGGAATTCGACCAGGTGCATGTGGATCGGATGCTCTTCCGAGGTCTCGTTGGCGAACTGCCAGATCTCGGTCGCGCCCAGGGCGGGAAAGTCCGTGGCTTCGCCCCAACCGTGATCCCCGAACAGGAACTTGTTCCGAGCGGGGTCGAACCGGGCCTCGAACGTACGCGTCTGGGTGGCCGCGCGTTCAGGGATGCGCTCCACTCGTTCGAGCGAGGTCGGGAGCGGCGCCGCAAAGCCCGGCGTTCCGGAAACGATGAATTTCATGATCCTCGAGGCTGCCGGATCCGTCGCGTCCATCTGACCCGACTGCAGAGTGTCCTCGAGGAGTATCTCGGTCCCCGGGGCGTCCTCGCCAAAGTCGATCACCACGTCGGCACGCTCGGCCGGTCCCATCGTGAGCTCGTGGAGCTCGACCGGCGCCTGTAGCAGACCGCCGTCGCTCCCGATCACCTGGAACGCTCGGCCATCCGAGAGAGCGAAGGTGAAGATCCGGTGGTTGGACCCGTTCACCACGCGGAACCGATACTTCCCCCGGTCCACGCTGAGCTTGGGCCACACCATGCCGTTCACGAGGATCTTGTCGCCGAGGAACGGCTTCATCTCCCACATGGCCGGATAACGAAGCGAGCCGTCCGTGTGGAACGAGCGATCCTGGACGAGGAGCGGGATCTCGTATCGTCCGCGCGGGAGCGGGAGCGATTCCTCCTCGCGCCCACGGACGATGTAGAGCCCCGCCAGTCCCATCATCACGTTGTAGCGCGTGATGCCGAGGGCGTGGTCGTGATACCAGAGCGTCGCCGGCAGCTGCGTGTTCGGATAGCGGTAGAGCCTCGAGCCGCCGGAGACGAACGTGGACTCGGGAAATCCGTCGGAGTCGGACGGAACGTGCCCACCATGCAGATGCACCACCGTGCGCGGCGCCTGTCCGTCCGCGTCGGGACCACCCATGTGGGTGTCGATTTCGAAGTAGTGCGTCGTTCGCGGGAGACCGGTCTCGATGTCCCGGAGATCGTTGATCCAGCGCACGTGAACGGGCTGGTTCTCATAGGCCTCGATCGTGGGTCCCGGGAATCGACCGTCGTAGCCCCAGAGCGTGGTGGGGGGCAGATCGCGGTGGAGCTTCTGCCGAAATTCCTTCATCGCGATGTCGTACCAGGCTGGACCGCCCGGGCGGCCTCGGAACGGCCGCGCCACCGCCGGAATCGGGAGATCGTCCACGTAGGGCTCGAGGCAGACCTGCTCCTCGCACGTGGTGTTGTCGCCGGCATAGGACCCCGACGCGGCCTCGCACTCCTCACGGGTCACGAGATCGCACGTGCCGTCCGGCTCGCAGCACGCTCCCACCACCCGGGTGAAGAGGACCGTCAACGTGGGGCGGAGCGTGGGATCGGGATGCTGGCGGCTCGCGTATCGCGCTCCCGTGCCTCCCTGGGTTTCGTCGCCGCGCATGATCCAGCCGTGATTCGACGACCGATCCTCTACCCATCCGGTCACGTCCCGCGTGATCCCGCTGCCTTCCAGGACGACGACCTGCATCCACCCCGGGAAGGATCCGGAGTCGCTGAACGCGGTCTCGAAATTCCCGCCACGCAACGGAGCGCCCGACTCCGTCGACCAGACGGTCTTCGCTCCGAAGAACCGGTAATTCCAGGTCGACGCCATCTCGGTCGGCGGTCGGCCCCACTGCTTGGGGCGGGCGGTGCATTCATCGCCCGCTCCCTCGTCGCCCTCGCCCCAATCCTGGTTCAGCCGGTGCAGGTACAGGCGATCGCCGGGACCTCCGGGTAGGAATCGGAACAGATTGAGTCGCGCGGAGACGATCCGGCTCCCTGGAGGAATGGCGGAGAGGTCGAATCGAAGGAGCGACCGCCGGATGAGTGGCTGGCGCTCCGTGGAGATGGTGGGGCGCCCCACCTGGAGGCAGGTTCCGGCCCCGTAGCTCAGGTTGGATTCCGAGTAGATGACGTTGTCCTGAACGGCCGGCAGCGTGATCTCGTCGGAACGGGAAGGGCGGGGGATCGCGAGGAGGATGAGGATCGCGACGAGTCGCGGCAAGGCGCGATGAAGGGGCACGTGCTCTCGCTAGGAAATGGGCCGCTGCTGAGCCAAGGTCGATGCAAGCCCCCCAAGGGGGGCTGGTCCACGCATTTGAGGGTAGAGGGGCTCGTCGGTCCCGCCAAGGTAGCCGAAGGTGGCATGCGACCGGATCGGACGAATCGCCCGCGGCAGCCGTACTTGAGCCGTCCGCTAAGGCGCGGTACACTGCCCGGCCATGTCCGAGCACGACAAGAACAACCCCGAGCCCCTGAAGCCCCTCTACGATCCGGTGGCCGGCCATGCCCCCGCCGCGCTCGTGACGGGGCCGACCGGCGCCATCGGCCGCGTCGTCTGCCGCGAGCTGGTTCAGAACGGCTACCGCGTGCTCGGCATCGTCCGGAGCTCGGACCAGTCCGCGCGCCTCCCGTACGCGGTGGTCCCCATCCAGGGCGACATCCGGGACCCGGGCCGCTGGGACGCGGCGATCACACGCGCGGACGTTGTGATCCACGCGGCCATTCCGCCCGCCCCCAAGGGCCCCAAGGACCGCGCGTACGCCGTGCGGGAGGCCGAGGAGCTGGCGGCCATTCTCGGAGGCATCGCCACGGCGGTCCGGAAGAAGAAGAAGCGCCTGATCGTCACCTCGAGCGCGCTCGTCTTCGAGCCCAACAAGGACGGCTGGGTCACGGAGTCGAGCGGCTACTCCGAAGGCAAGGGCTACGGCATCCGGCAGCGCCGGATCTATCGCACCGTCCAGGAGCAGCGGAAGAAGGGGCTCAAGGCGATCGTGATGTGCCCCGCCTATGTCTACGGACCGGGCGGATGGTTCGAGAAGTCGCTGCTCGAGCCGATGAGCCGCGGCGAATCGCGGATGGTCGGCGAGGGCAACCAGACGATGCACTACGTCGAGGGCAGCGACGTCGGACGCGCCTACCGGCTCGCGATCGAGCATGGCGTGGACGGCGACGATTACCTGATTGGAGACGACAGGCCGAGCACGCACGGCGCGTTCACGCGGCTCGTGGCGCGCGAGATGGGCGCGCCGGCGCCGGTTGCCGTGCCCGAGGAAGATCTCATCCCGATCATGGGGGAGTGGGGTCTCGAGGCGATGGTCACCTGCCCCAAGGTGGATTCCACGCGCGCGCGCGAGCGCCTGGGCTGGACCCCGCACTACAAGACGATCGAGGAAGGCGTGCCGGTGGTGGTGCGCGACTACAAGTGGCGTCGCGAGATCGCGCCGGAGCTCGAGCCCTTTCGCCTCGTCCAGCACCGAAGCTGGACGTAATACCGTGAGGCGCGCCCGCGCCTACGGCAGGAAGTAGAAGGCCATCCCCAGGATCAGGTAGACCGCCACCATCAGCGCCCCCTCCAGCCAGTTCGATTCTCCGTCCTGCGACACCAGATTCACCACCGCGGTCGCCAGGAGAACCGAGAGCACCTCGAACGGCGTGAAGCGCAGGTCCATCGGTCCGTGCTTCATGAAGTGGGACGCGAAGACGAGGACCGGGGCGACGAAGAGCGCGATCTGGATGCTCGACCCGGTCGCGATCTGGAGCGCGAGGTCCATCTGGTTGCGCATGGCCACGAGCACCGCGGTCGAGTGCTCGGCCGCGTTTCCGATGACCGCGACCACGATCACGCCGACGAAGATCTCCGTGAGGCCGAGCGCGTGCGATGCGGCCTCCACCGCGCCGACCAGGATCTCGCTCATCCACGCGACCAGCGCGGTGGCGACGAGGAGCAGCGCCACCGAGCGCCAGGCGGGCACCGTCGGCCCGCGCTCGTGCCCTCCCTCGCCTTTGTAGAGGTGCCTGTGCGTGCGGAGGCTGAAGAGGAGATAGGCCAGGTACGAGGCGAAGAGAACCGCGGCGATCTCGAGCGAGAGCCCGCTCTCGAGAATGCGCTCGTCTTCCGGCGACACGCGGCTCGTGGCAACCGCGTTCATCGCGATCGGGTGGAAGATCGCGGGGACGACGAGCCCGATCGCGGCGAGAGCGAGGAGGGTCGAGTTCACGGCGGCGGCCGATCGGTCGAACTTCTGGGAGTCGCGCTTCATGCCGCCCGCGAAGATGGCCGCGCCGAGAACGAGGAGGACGTTCCCGATGATGGAGCCGGTGAGGGATGCCTTCACGACGCCGTAGAGCCCGCGCTCGAGCGCGGCAAAGGCGATGATCAGCTCGGCCGCGTTTCCGAAGGTGGCGTTGAGGAGGCCGCCGATTCCCGCGCCGAGCCTGGCCGCGAGCTCCTCGGTGGCGCGCCCCATGAGGCCGGCGAGCGGAACGATCGCGAGTCCGGCGCACCCGAATACGGCCAGCGGTCCCC
>Ga0105248_10001994_pt1 | contig 22707 bp, 32 predicted proteins | sample KBSS34metaG_FD_81524 | JGI IMG/M metagenome (GOLD analysis project Ga0105248, IMG submission 81524) | Switchgrass rhizosphere microbial communities from Kellogg Biological Station, Michigan, USA - KBS S3-4 metaG | ecosystem: Host-associated > Plants > Roots > Rhizosphere > Soil | place...
ACGCCCACTATCGCGCACATGGGCCTACCAGCTTGAAACATGGGCCTGCGAGGAGTGTTCACAATGACCGACTACGATCCCGAGCGCGTCGACCTGCGGATCGAGAGCCGGCAGGGCAAGCTCGCCGCCAACGCCGAGGCGATCGAGCGGTGGCAGCGCAAGCTGTTCCGCGCCGCCAACGAACTGCAGAAGCTCGTCGCCCAGCGCAAGCGGTTGCTTAATCCCAGCAAGGGCAAGCTTGTCTACAAGGGCGAGCAACTCACTGGCATGGGTGGCGGTGCCGTCGACGGCCTCAACGACGAGATACCGCTGTGAGCACGCCCCCCAAATATGCGACCGCAACTCGCAGTCAAAAACGTCGCCTAACACGCGAAAGCGGTCGGCCACGGCGTCCGCCCAAGCCCAAGCCGCCCAAGCCAATCCGTGTGCAGGAGCACATGCTCAGGCCCATGATCCGCGAAGCATGCAAGACCGGCATGGTCGAGGCGATCGAGCACACCAGCAACTTCTGGTCGGTCACCGACGGCTACAAGAAATACATCGACCATCAGATCGCGACCGAGGCCGAGGCTTTGATGGCCGCCGTGAGGGCGGTCGTGCGCGAGGAACTTACCGCCAGCAAGAAGAGGAGGAAGCGATGAGTAAAGGCGCCACCCAAACCGCCGGCATCAAGGGTGTGCTGCGAAACTTCAAGCAAACCATTCACCGGCACGTCGCCCAACCCAAGCCCAACGGCAACCGCCGTCAGCGCCGCGCCTGGGATGCCATGCGCCGTGAGGCAGAAGCTACCAACCGGACCAGCGATACTTTGAAACTGATCCTGAGCGGCAAATCGACATACGCCTACAAGGACAAACAACCATGACCATCGAAGCCCAGCGCCTCACCTTGGACGTAAAACCGAACCACCTACCGGATAATTTGCAAAACCAAATACCGCCGATCCTGCATGTGTTCGAACGCGCGTTGCGCGACGTGTCGATGCCGCTTGAGCGCGTGCGGGAAATCTACGCCCTCAAGCGCGAGATCGAGGCCGACCTCGCCGAGCAGGAATATATCCGCGCTCGCTCCCTGGTGGAGCAGGAACTGGAGCCGGTCGCCAAGGACGCCAGCAACCCCTCCACCCGCTCCAAGTACGCCACCCTCGCGGCCGTGATCCAGGCGGTGCGGCCGATCTACTCCAAGCACGGCATCATCGTTGAGTTCGACACCGGCCCCGCCGATCAGGATGGCTGGATCAGGGTGCTGGCGTTCCTGTCGCATCAAGCCGGCTACAAGCGCACCTATCACATCGATATGCCGGCCGATGGCAAAGGTGCACAGGGGCGCGATGTGATGACCCGCACCCACGCCACCGGCTCGGCCTTCACCTACGGCCGCCGCTACCTGCTGCTGGGCATCTTCAACCTCGCGGTCGAGGATGACGACGGCAACGCCGCCAGCCGCGGCAAGGCCAACACCGGCGAATTGCTCAACACCGAGCAGATGCAATTCGTGTGGGAGAAGGCGCGCGAATACTGCGATCCCGACGTGCAGCAGGAATGGGTGGAACTGCTGGTCAAGACGCTGGGCCACGATAATCTGGCCGAGGTGCCGGCATCGCTGTTCGAGATGCTGCGGCAGAAGATCATCGCCTGGCCGAAATCGCCGGGCGCCAGCAAGTGGAAAACGCAATGACGGTGGAGATCATCGACTGCGTGCAGGGCACGCCGGAATGGTTTCAGGCGCGGTTGGGCATTCCAACCGCGTCGTGCTTCAAGGACGTGCTGGCCAAGGGTGAGGGCAAGGTGCGCGCAACCTACATGCGCCGCCTTGCCGGCGAGATCATCACCGGCCAGCCGGCCGAAACATTCCGCTCTCCCGAAATGGAGCGCGGCAACCGGATGGAGGATGAAGCCCGCGCCAACTACATTTTCGGCTGGAACAATACCCGGCCGACGCGCGTGGGCTTCGTGCGGCGGGCCTATGTCGGTTGCAGCCCCGACGCCTTGCTGGGCGACGACGGCGTGCTGGAGATCAAGACGCAAAAGCCCGAGCTGCTGATTGCCACCCACGACGCCGACCGCTTCCCGCCAGAGCATGTGGCGCAGTGCCAGGGCGCGCTGCTAGTCACCGGCCGCAAGTGGGTTGATCTGTGCGTGTACTGGCCGGGCATGCCGATGTTCGTGAAGCGCACCGAGCGCGATGAAACCTACATCGACATGCTGATGGACGAACTCGCCAAGTTCAACAACGAACTACAGGCGATGGTCGCCCGCGTGCGCGCCTATGGCCAGAGGGCGGCAGCATGACAGACCGCATCCCGATCGTCCGTAACACTCTGCGCAATGATCTGCTTGACCGCATCAAGGATAAACACATGGTGTGGTGGAAAGACAGCTTGGAGCTTTACCGTATGGCCGGCCTCAAGCCGTCCGCGTTTGGTAATGACGTGCTGTTCGTGCTGACCTACCAGCTTGCCTGGATGCTGGAGCATTACGAGATCGACACCGACACTTTTGTCGATAGCCTGCGGGCCGCCAGGAAGGCTTATGTGGAGGTCAATGAATGAGCGTGCCCTCACCGATCTACTTCACATGGAACGGCGAGGCGATGGAGCCAATGGACAGGTTTTCGCGGCTGGCCGAGCGCACCTTCACGTCGGGCCACGCCTATCGCATGATCGTGGAGGAGGAGCGCAGCGGCGCCAGCCATCGGCAATACATGGCGGCGGTGCATGAAGGCTGGATGCAGTTGCCCGAGCCGTGGGATATCGCGTTTCCGACCGAGGAACACTTGCGGAAGTACCTGCTGATCAAAGCGGGCTTTTGCACCATCACCAAGGTGGTGGGCACCAAGCGCGTGCCGGTCGACGGCTATGCGATCGTCTGCGAGGAGGATGGCGTAACGACGATCTATCAGGCCAGGTCGCAATCCTACCGAGCCATGGGCAAGGAGGAGTTCGCCAAAAGCAAAACCGCGGTGCTCGATCTGCTCGCCGACATGATCGGGGTCACCACAACGCAATTGCTGGAGCGCGGCAATGGCGAGGGTTGAATTCAGTGTGAGCGTTAGGAGCCAAGCCTATGAACGAGCAGGGGGGTGCTGTGAGCACTGCGGATTGCCGATCGGAGGAGAGCGGCCGGAATACCACCACCGAATTCCCTGGGAAATTTCCCGCGACAGTTCACTGTCGAATGCAGTTTGCCTGCACAAACGATGTCATCGAGAAATTACTCGATCAGATATCAAAACTATTGCAAAAGGCCGGCGCATCAGACGCAAGCGCAGCGGTATCGATAAGCCCGGAAGGTTTCCGACCAACCGCAAAGGTCCGTACAAGCGCCGGATGGATGGCACCATCGAGAAGCGCAGATGACGTGTAAACCGCCAAAATTCGACATCCCAGTCACGGTCAGTGAGCGTGAGTTGCAGGCAATGATCCAAATCTATGCGCTGCGCTTGAGCCATTTTCAGTCAGACAATTCCTACATCAGATGGAATGTCGACCGCATGCATGCGCTGACGCTGCTCCTGCCCAAACCAACCAAGCCGGAAAAAAGCAGATGAGTAACCCGTTGCACTCGCTGCTGTGGTGGACGGCATTGTTCCTGTCGCTCACGGTCATCATCGTATTTATCACCGGCTGCGCGGTGCCACTGCGATGACCGACATGGGTGATATCGCTAACATGCGAGCGGCCGCAAAGGCATGGCGTGCAAACGCCGTAGCATCCGGGGAAACCGTGCGAGCGCACGATAAAATAGACGAACTGATTGACGAGATCGAGCATCTACGGCGCAGACTGTATGAAGTTGATGCGCAGTTGACCGCCGAGGATCACATCCACGCGCGGGAGAACATGACCCTGCGCGCCGAGAAAGATGCCGAGATCGAGCAGCTGCGGCAGGACAACGCCGAAATGCGCGAACTGATCAACACGCTGGCAGAAGGCCGCGCCCTGGAGCCAAAGCCATGACCGACATTGTCGAGCGGCTGCGCGATGGCACATACTGTACGGTCGGATGCGCCAAACTGCGCGGCGATGCCGCCGCCGAGGTCGAGCGGCTGCGGGCGCTGCTTGGGGACCGCTACAAGCTGCGGGATATTTGCCCCATATGTCTGGGACGCCTGGAGCCAAAGCCATGAGCACCACAAGCGCAGTCATCAAGCGGCTGCGCGCCGAGCTCCTGCGGCTAGCCGAGGACAACATCAGGTGGCAGAAAGAAAACGAGCGGCTGCGCCAGACCATCAACGATCAGGCCGCCACCATCACCGGAATGTTCCGCGAGATCGAGCGGATGTTGCCTACGCCGGTGCTCGATAAGGATAAATGACGCTGACCTCGTCGTCAGTGCTCACGCCGAGGCTTTTGGCCAGCGCCGGACTCAGATCGGCCGCGCGGCCGGTTTCCGCCTCATGCGGCCCCCAATCGGCAGGGTGGGCCAATCGTGCAACGCCGGTCTTGGTGTTAGTCACCAGCGCCATCTGGCCACTGTTCGCCAGCATATCCTTCGACGTGATATCGTAGTCCCAGCGGCACGCCAGATAGAACACGCTCATATCCATGCGCCGCGCGAGGCCGCTCGTTCCAGGCGGCTGCGATTTCAGGAACAGCCAGGGCGCGTCTTCCACCTCGTAAAAGAATGCCAGCCCCTCGCTCGGGCTGACGCCGGTATCGTCGGGGCCGCCGAAGGTGCTGCACGTTCCGCGCGCGCTGAACAGCACGTCGTCGTCGGGCTCAACGGGATCGGGTGGCTTGATCACGCCGTCGTCGTGGTCGCCCACTGTGGTGATTGCCTCGGAGATTGCTTCTGCAATGACATCGAATTCATCGAAATAGGTTATGCAGTCGGTTTCGTTATCGCCGAAGCAAATTTCCAGAAGGACAGCTACCTCATTCGTGTTTGACAAAAAATACAGCCCGCCGATGCTGTCGTCATTCTTGGCGCCGCGGTTGGTCAGGCCCGAGGCCTCGGCAATCGCATCACAGATCGCCTCGGCATATTCGTGGCCCGCGCTCGACGTGTAGAACACCTCGACGCCGTGGCCCTGACCGTTGCTGGCATTGAAGTGTACGCTGACATCCAAATCGTGCGAGCCCTGCGCGTTGTGAAAATCACAGATGCGCTTCAGGTTCTCTTGCTGGTCGTCGGACACGTCGTCCCAGTAGGTGACGACATCCACGCCGGCCTCCTTCAGATTTTCGCCGACCGCGGTCGTGACCTTGCGCGCCTCATCAACCTCGTCCAGCCACTCCGATGACATGCCGCGGATCTTCTTGCCGTGCCCGGCGCTGATCACAACTTTCATGGCGCAAAGCCTCCCAGTAGCCGCACCCGCAATTCGTTGCCAGCCGGCGCCGATGCCCCAGTGTCGATCGCTATGGCAAAGGTGCGGATTGCCTCCTGCGCCACCGGCGCATCGCGGGTGCCAGAACGTATTTTAAGAAACCCGGTGACAAGCTCCATCCCGATGATGGCGGTGCCCTCGAACACCGTACACATCACCTCGCGGCCGTCCGGCTTCATGATGTCGTTGAAGCCGACGCCGTCGCTCGACGTTTGAAACGTGATCGGCGCAAACGTCCAATCGCCCGGCATGGTAATCTTGATGATCTTGCCGGCGCTGCAATCGAGCGCATCCGACAGGCTCTCGCCTGGCGCAATGTTGGGGCCGTTCAATACCTCAATTGCCATATCATTTCTCCGATGGACAGGTTTGCGGGTTCCAGGCGAGCGCATACTTGCGCGCGCGATTGTGCGCGTTAATGGCGTTGGTAGTGCCGACCTGTGCGCGCGCCGGCTGATCCTGATTCGGGTCTTTCTGCCAAATGTCGAATAGGTGCGTCATCGCCTTCTGCAGGCCGTCATCGATGCCGCGCAACGCGATGTCGCGCACCCGCTCGCGCTCGGTCGGATCGACACAGTCGTAGGACACCTTGCTCACTGCTTCGCGTTCAAAGAACGCGAGCACGGCAAGCGTGATGGCCACAGTGGTGAAGCCAACGACAATGCCGATGAACCGCTCTTGGTTCATCTGATCGGACTACCGTAGACACTAAGGCCGAGGATGCCGGTGAGAATGAACAGAACGAGCCAGCTACCAAACGGACCCCATGTACCAAGGCGATCTCCACCCCAGGGGCTTATGCCAAAAATGCCGAAAACCCCGACAAGCACATAGATCAACCAGAACCAGATATTTGCACCCATAGTTGCCTCCCGGTCACAGATTGTGGTAGTCTGGCGTATGGACGATCTGGAGAAAATCATCGCCGAACTGGTCGAGCGCAAGCAGGGCGCGAGCAAAGCCGAGCGCGCGATGATCAACCGCGTCCTGAACGGCCTGCGCTATTCCTACGAAGATGCCGGCGGCATCTGGGAAAGCCTCGATCCCTTCGGCTGGCGCGCTATTCTTCCGTAGACTTGAACGGCGTCGGCATCGGCGCGCTGAACCCGTACACGGGTATCTCGTTGCGGATGACGCCGCGGCGCACGATCTCCTCCTTCGACATGCCGGTGAGCCGATGCGTGCGCTCGATCGCATCGTTGATGTGGCTGATCATCGGCTTACCCGGAACATTTGGCTTGCCGACCGGGCTCTTGAAGCCGGCCCAGGCCACGTCCTGATAGGCGCCGGGCCGCACGCCAGCCGCGGCGGCTTCCGCATGTAACGGCGCCTCCAGCAGACCGAACGCAGTCTTGCGCGCATTGTTGGCCATGTTCTTGTCGGCGGAATGCGAGAGCATGCCTTTGGCCATCTGGTCGTCCATCACCGCACGGTCGAGGTCGCCGATGAACGAGCGCGCGAAGTTGTGCATTTTCGGCTGATCGGCGCCCAGGCCGGCATAGCCGCCAGCGTTCCGCATCCGCATGTAGTCGTCCACATTGCTCATCATGTACTGGCCGCTGACCGGAGCAGGGATTTCCCAACCACCCTTCGGCATCGGCTTGCCGGTCTGCTCCAGATAGTTGAGGTAGTGCGACATCAGATAGTTCGTCGTCGGCTGCTGCCCCGAGGTGGTCGCCGCCATACCCGAGGCGAACCGATCGAGGAATGCCTTGCGCCCCTCCTTCGGCCCAAGCTCCTTCACGAAGTCCTTTTCCAGTTGCCCCATGAAGTACCAGTTGTCGGCATTGCCTAGCTCAGTGCCGCGGCGATGCGCCTCGCGCAGCCGCTCGCGCGTGATCGGGGCGTCGATGTCCTTCAGGTAGGTGTCGATCGTAGACTGCCGGGCCGGCTTGAGCGTGAGCGTGTCGACGTTGCGGCCGGGATAGTTGCTGGGATCGACCAGGGTGCGTTTGGTCGGATCGTAGTAGGGATCGTACCCGCCCTTCATGTTCTCGCTGATGCCTTCGCGGGCGGCCATGAATTCGTCGGTTTCGGGCGCGGTCAGCCGGCTGCGGTACGGTTTGCCGGTCTTCTTGTCGGCCTTCATCACGCCGCCCTCGACGTTGGGCGGATACTGCTCGGCATATTGCGGGTACGGTGCGGCCTCCTTCAGCGCCTGCTTGCTGGTCTGGGGAATTGCCGCCCGCCTGATTGCCCCAGCGCCCAGCACCGCGCCCTCCATTGCCGGCGCCACCAGCGGAGCGCCCGCAGCGCCGATCGCCTGCTGCACCACCGGCGCAGGGTCGTAGTACTCGTTGCCGTAGTGCTGGATTTTGCCGGCGCTCTCAAAGGCGTCCTGGGCGCCCTTGTCGAGCATTTTGTACAAGGAGGGGATACCGTAGCCCCCCTCCACGAATGCTGTACCGGCGCCCTCCTGACGGCCTCTGCGGCCCGTCCTGGCGGCGGCGGCCTCCCGCGCTGCCTGCGCCTCGGCCGCGGCGCGCTCGGGGCGCCGATCCTCGATGTTCTGGCTCTCGGGCCAGCCACCGACTGCAGCCGTGAAGGCCTCCGAATTGACCGGAATGCCGCCGGGGCCGAACTTGGGATAGTCCTGCGTGGTCGCGCGCAGATAACGCCGGACCTCGTCGTTGTTCACGACGGTGCCGGGCTGGTCGGGCACAAACACCTCGGGGCCGTCCTCGCCCACGATCGTCGGGCCGGTCGGTCGACCACCGTACTGCATGCGCGGGAGCCGCTCCACTGTCGGCTCGGCCGCGGCGCGAGCAATCGCGTTGCTCACCCGCTGCAAGATTTCCAGATTGCGGCCGTTGCGGGCAAGCTGCCGGATGCCGGCCTGCAGCACCGCCGGATCGCGCGACATCATCAGCCGGGTGATGTGCCGCGCCATGTTGGCGTCGGCGCCCTTCTTGAGCCCGGCGACCACCGCGCTGCCAACCCCCGAGGTGGTGGGATCAAAGCCGAGATAGCCGCCAGCGCCGGCGCCGGCGGCGCCCGCCCCCAGCAGTTGCATCACAGTCGATGAATTGCCCTGCACCGCCTCCTTGAGCTTCTGCATGATTTCTTCGGCGCGCAGCACGGCCTGGAATTCGCGCGCCCGCTGCGGCCCGAGCGCAATCACCATCTTGTTGCGGTCCTCGGCCGAGGCGCCAAGGATCTTGGTGATGTCGCGGTTGTCCTTGGTTGCCCCCAGCACGTCTTTCATGCGGGAGATATAGCCGTCACGAAACAGTGCCCGCTCGGTCGGGCTCATGCCGGCCAAAGCCGCCCGCGCCTCGTCGTTGGCATACCGCTGGGTGGCAAAATTCTGCCCCGCCTCCAGCGCATCGCGCGCATCGAAGAACCCAGCCGCGGTCCTGCGCGCCACCCGATAGGCCGGCACCAGATTGTCCAATTCGGCGTTGAGTGCAGTGGCCAGACCGCCCAGGCGCATGTTCTCCTCGGTGCCGCGGCCGGCCTTCTGCGCCGCATCGCTGAGTTCGCGCCGCACCTGATCCCAGTAGCGCAGGTCGGGATAGGTCGGCACGCCGGTCGGGCCGCGGTTGAACTGCACGCGGCCGTCCGGGGTGAAGCTGATCTTCGGATTAAAGCCGCCCATGCCGCGGCGCACCGCCTCGTCCTGGCTGGTCTTGATCGCGGTCTTCATGGCGCCGCTGACGGCCTCGCTGCTGGCCAGCCGTTCAAGCTCCGGTGACCACAGCCCGCCGGCGCCCTGCCGCTCGGCCGCCTGATAGGCTTGCCCGGTCGCACTCCTGCGGGTGGCGTCGAGCGCCTGCTGCTGGGCGTGCGCGTTGGGAAAGGCAAATTGATTGTCCAGCCAAGAAATTGCCCGCTCACCCTGCGCCGCGCCGCGGGCGTTCAGCGCCTGGTTCATGGTTTCTTTGGCTTCCGGCGAGATATTGGCCGCCGATCGCGCCAGCTTGCGGCCGGGCTCGCCCAGCACGTCGCCGATCACGGCGTCCGGCGCTTCGCCGCGAACGAATTGGCCGCTGGTGATCCGGTTGATGCCGGTCGGGTCGGAATGCGCAGCTTGCTGCAGCGCGCGTCCAATCGCCCGCTCGGAGGCATCGCCAGGGGTCAGCAGCCCGCGCGCCACGCTCACCGGGTAGGACATTGCCGCGCCGGCGCCGCGCGCCAGGCCCTCGACCACCGGCACTGCGGCGGTGCCGATCGCGCCGCCCACCGGAGCGCCGATCGCCGCGCCCGTCAGACTGCCGCCCAGACCCTCGCCCTCGCCAAAGCCGGTCAAGGCGCCCGTCAGCGCGCCGGTCTTGGCGCCAGCCGCCACTCGCGCGCCAAACGTCGGCGCCCGCGCCGCAAAGCCTACCGGCATGGCCAGCGCGCCCAGCACGTTGCCGCCCAGATAGGCGCCGGGGTGCTCCTGCTCGATCTGCTTGGTGTAGGCGCGCTCGCGCTCGACTGCCGCCTTGTAGCGCGCCTCGGCCTCGGGATCGCCGGTCAGCTTGCGGTAGGCACCGCGCGCCAGGTAGCCGAGGTTGGTCAGCGCGTCCTTGCTGTACTTGGTGTCCTGACCGCCGCCGCCAGCCTCGATCAGACCCTGGCCCTCGTCGCGCAACCCGAACGAGGCGCCCTGCATGATGCCGTGGCCGACCGCCTCCCCGGTGCTGGTCGGCTTGTAGGTACCGAGCGCCTTGGCAATATCGTCCTGCGAGAAGTTGTCAGGAAAATCGTGCTTCTGGCCCTCGAATTCCACGATCATGGCAATGGCACCGGGTTGCCATTGGCATCACGGCCCCACTTGACCGTGCCGCTGGAGCCGCCGCCGCCCCCGCCAGTGCCCTCCTGCTTTTTCGATGGCGCTTCCGGCGGCGGCCGATAGCCTGGCCCGACCTGCTGCTTCATCCGCATGATGGCGTCGTCGCGCAGTTGCCGCTTGTATTCGATCCGCTTTTCATCATCGCCGGGCTGCGGAAAATAGACTTTCTCCTCGCGGTAGTATTCGGCGTCGTGGACGGTCGCACCCGACACCCGCCGCAGGAACGCATTAAGGAAGGCGTCCTTGGCGGTCTGGTATTGCTTGTAGTCGTTGGGCAGCGCGAGCGTGTTGCCAACCCAGCCGCCGTAGCGTTCAACCCGGTTCCAGATCGGGTCCAGGCCTTTCTTTTCCGTTTCCGGGTCCAGCATGCTCTTGGCAATCTCCATCTTGCCGGCGAACAAGTTGGAGTTGCCTTGCGCCTCGGTCATTTCGCCGGACGCCACCTTGGCAGCCGTGGTGGCGATGTGGTTCGTCCACGCCTTGCGGCCGGCCTGGTTCAGGCCCGGTGGCGGTGTCACCACCTCCCCATTGGGCATGGTGACGGCTCCGCGGGGCGCGGCCGGCGGTGGTGCTCCGCTTGGCGTGGCGCTGAAGCCGGCACTACCCCCGCCATAGACCGGCGCATTGCTGGCGCCCGGCGCCCAGTTGGTGGCTGGCGGCCCCGCTGCGGCGCCGACCTGACCCGGCAGTGACGGCGGCCGGATCTGGCCGGTGCGGTTGTGCTCCTGCACCGTGATCTTGCGCTCGCCCTCGGGGTCATTCGGGTCGATGATGTCCTTGAGTATCCAGGCGCCGGGATCGGTCTTGCTGGCGTAGTAGTTTTTCATGAATTCGGATTTTTGCTCGGGTGTAGCATTCGGCCCGAGCACATCGCGCATGGCCCGCTGCGCGTCGGTGATCTGCAGATTGGCCTGCGCCTGCGCCCGCTCGGCCCGGCGTTCCCTGAGTGCCGCCGCCGCCTGTGCCGCCTGCGCGTCCTGGCCGGCGCCGCGCTGATAGCCCTCTAGCCCGGCGGCAATGCCGGTGGCCTGCCCCGGCCATGATGGCGACATCAGCCCGAGCCCAAGCCCGATCAGAGAATTCGACCGCTGCGCCAGGGCGTCGGCGAAACTGACCGGCTTATTTTCGCCGCCGAGGTCGCGCGGCTGGAACATGTCCATCAATCCAGGCATTTTCCGCCCCTGTGTTGGTCCTTCGGCAACCGCCGTGTCGTTGGCACCGGGAACGCCGCCCATGTAGCCGGCGGCCAAGCCCAGGCCGGTCGTGTCGATCGGCTTGACATCAAAATTTGCATCGGTGGGAAAGTTTTTCGGCGTGTAGCCCATCTGGTGGGCGCCGGCGGCGCTGATATCGACGCCGCGGCCGGTCCAGGGTGCCGGGCCGGTATCGGTCTGCTGCAGCGGAAACGGCTGATTGCCGCCAGGCGGCGTAACCAGAAACCACTTGCCGAGCCCGCGCCGCGTCGGCAGCGCAATGCCCTGCTGGCTGTCCGGCACGCCGAGCGCGTTCGATCTCGGCCGGTCACCGGGATCGAACCAACCAAACGACGGTAGTTGCGAGTACCATGAGCCGAGCGGCATGGCGTTACCTGTTCAATAGCCCGAGCAGCCCGCCGCCGACTGCGCCGATGCCGGCGCCTGGCAGGCCACCGAACGAGGCACCCAGGCCGGCACCCGCCGCGGCGCCGCCGAAGCCGGCTTGCAGCGCGGACGGAGTGTAGGGGTTCGACACCGTGGTCTTGGTGCCGCCGAGCCCACCGGCGCCGGCCAGGATGTTGGCCTCGCGCGACAGTTGCTCCCACGGCCGTGCTTGCTGGGCGTTGAACAGGCTGATGGCGTCCTGCAAGGCCAACTGATCGCGGTTGGTGTAGAACTGCCCGATCCCCTGCATGCGCTCCAGCGGCGCGTAGCGCGCGGCGTCAAGCTGCGGCATCAGTTGCGCCCACTGCCCGGCGCGCTGCAGGCCGCCCTCCATGATGTCCTTCTGCATCTGCTGGCGCGCCTGGTAGTCCTGCGCCAGGATCGGATCAGCGGTTTCCGCCAGCGCCCGCGACATCACATCGGTGTGCTGCCCGCTGCCGTAGCGCCCGGCGCCTGACATGCTGGCATTGACGCGGTCGCCGATGCGGCGATTGCTGGTGTCGAGAATGTTCTGCAGAAACGGGTTATTCGGCCCCTGCTGCATTTGCAGCAGCGACTGCAATTGTGGGGTGAGGCCCGCACTGCTGATCTGGCTGGTGCCCAGGTCTAGTCCGGCCCGTACACCCGGCGTGCCGCCGCGCTCGCTGAATGCGATTTGATTTTGAATTTGCAGCGCATCCGACAAGCTTTGGTTCATCGGCGCCTGGGTCGAATTCGGCCACGGCTGATAGCCGACATCAGCATCGCGCAAGTTTTGCGCTGCGCCGTACATCGAGGAGAGAAAACCCTGCGCGCCGGACCAAGGTGAACTGGTCTGCGTGGTTTGCGCTGGTTGCTGTCCGCTGCTTCCGCCCATGGCTCGATCCTTACAACGAAAGGGCGTTCACGCCCGTCTTTACTGCTTAAAGAGGTTTTTCCATTACGTAGTGCGTGAGCTTGTATCCGCGCGGCTTGATCAGCCGCGCCCAGCCCGGCCGGCAGATCGGCCGGATGACGACGCAGCCGACATGCTCCTTGAGATACTTTTCCATCTGCGGCAGCAGATGCGTCCACTGCTTCATGCCGCGTCCGGTCAACCAGATGATCTCCGCGATCAGGTCAGCGCCGCGACGGTGATAGCGAATGCCGATCAGCGCATGCGGCTTGCTGCCATCCCACACCAGCGCGATCTGCACATCGCCGCGCATGATCTGATCCCACAGCGTCGAGATCGGTTCTTTCGATCGCTTGGCGATGTCCTTGAGAAACGGAAACCACAGCGGCTCGTACTTCACCAGTTCATCCCACACGGTCGGGATCGGAATAAACTGCACTAGCCCCTCGTCATCGCGGTGCAGGACATATCCCACAGCGCGGTGCCGCCATTGTTGCCGGCGAGCGGCGTGGCATAGTGAAAGCCCTCGGCCACCTCGATCGCACCACTGGCCGCCACCGGCACGAAAGCATTGGCCGCCAGCGCATCGTAGATGCTCACCACACTGAAAGCGTTGGTGGGGCCGTCGATGCCGATGCTGGTGTAGCAACTAAAGCCCGGCCCCTCTTGGTGCCGAGTGCTGCCGAACAGGCCGAGGTGCACCGCCTCATCGCCCCAAGCCAGGAAATGCGCCCGCGCGTTGCTGCTCAATTCGGTCGGCCCGCCCGAGGTCGTGGCCTGGATGCGCTGGCCGGTCGAGCAGATGTTACGGCGGTTGAACCAACTGATGCACAGCTTGCGGAAGCTGTCGGCAACGAATGACGACCCCCACGTTCGCACCATGCCGATCAGGGTACGGCTGTCGTCGCCGACGAGTGTTTCTACCCCGACATTTCCCGGCGTAACGCTGGTGGCGTGGCCGCCGGTACGGAAATCTGCCGTCACCACTCCCGCATTGCTGAAGGCGTAGACGTAGTACAGCGTGTCGGATGCGACTGTGCTTCCGGCCACGCCATTGACATAACCACCAGCGCCGACCAGCCCCACGATCCCAGTGGTAGGGATGCGGAAAAATTGCCCGTTGATTTTGATCAAGTCGCCATTGAAGGGCAGGAACGCGAGCGTGCTGCTGCTCGTCACCGTCAACCGCCCCGACTGCGGCACGATGCCGGCCGCGGATTGATCGTTGAGCAATATCCAGACCGTGCCGTCGTAGAGGAAATCAAGATAGGCGCCCGCCAGCATGGCACCGGCGCCGACCGGAAAGCCGTTGTTGTCCTTCACCGCCACTGGGGTGATGCTGTCCATGCTCAAGGTGGCAGCGTCGGTGTTGGTGAGTGCGGCGCCGATCTTGAGCTTGACCCGCATGCCGGTGGGGATGGTGGTGTAGGGCGGCGTCAGGCCGGAACTGAAGGTTTGCGCGTTGGGAGTGCCGGCGGTGACAATCGAGCCGTTCTTGAGGTTTCTGTCCTTGGCGATCGCCGCCATCATCGAGCGCGCGGAATTGTTCACGTCGGCACGCGGCATCCCCTCGATCCAGTTGATGCCGCTGTCGGCGGTGCCGTTGTTGACGGCAGTCGGCGACCAAGATTGAACATCTTCACTAGGCATAGGTCATACCGCCGAAGTTGGAGAAGCAGCAAAGGCGTTGGCGCGTGCTGTCCAGATTGACGACAGCGCAAACTCGATGTCGGCATCGGGCACGTTGGCGCCATAGGCGCTGGGGTTGCCCTCGATTGCAGCAGCGATCGTCGGGTTGCTGCTGATGACGTGCGCCGACATCTGCTTGGGATTGTCGCCGCCGCGGATGACGCGGCCGGCGTAGCTCACCCGCACGCTGTGGCTGGGCGTGGCTGGGTCTTCAGTCGAAACCATCTGCGCCACCTTGTAGGAAATCATCATCACCCGGGCGGCGAACTCGTCGTTGCGCGCGGTCACGATCAGATCGACTGCAGCCATGTCAGGTTTCCAAGATCATTTTCATGTTTGGCCCCATGTCAAAGTACGGATCGAACACATTGACCGGCGGATCGATGATGACGTAGCCGCCTGCGTCGTAGATCATCTCCACCAACGGATCGGCGGCGCTGGGTGCCGGCACGCCGACCGTGAGCTTGTGCGCCTCCTTGGCGGCGCTGAATTCGGCCAGTGCGGCGTCGAGGTCGTAGGGCAGCGCGTCATAGATGCCGCGCGGAAGTTCGAACATCACACCCCCGCATAGATCATGAACTTGAGAACCAAGGTCGGCTGCGTGTTGTTGTGGGCGGCGCCGCCGCCGGCGGCGCTGGTATTGTTTCGAGGCGTTGTGCCGGAAGCAGTGAAGTAGTCGAACCCACCCTGCGAGCCGATGTTGCCGTCATAACCGACCGTATGCACATGCGGCTCCATCTCCGAGATTTTCAGAGCGTGATATTCGAGGCCGCCGGCCGCACCAAACACCGTGCCGTTGACACCAAAATTGCCGCTTGATGCACTCCAGTTGTTGTTCAGCCGGTTGGAATTGGGAAAATCCCAGCCGGCAATCGTGCGGCCGCGCAGATCAGGAACGGCAAACGTGGTCGAGCCGTCGCCGGGGCCGAAGCGCGTGCCGATCTGGGCGAACAAGGCGGCGTAGGTGGTGCGGTTGTAGTTGGCGCCATCGCAGATCAGCCACTTGGCCGGCACCGGCGCGAGTTCAGAGGCGTAGGCCACCACCGTTGAGATCGGAACGGCCCCGCCAGCCGATGCGACCGCGGCCGTCACGAATGCCGTGGTGGCGATCGAGGTGTCGTTGTCGCCGGCGGTGGGCGTGGGCGCCTTGGGATCGCCGGTGAAGGTCGGCGAGGCCAGCTTGGCGTAGGTGCTCACCCCCTGGATGGTGGTGGCGGTGACCCATTCCGCCACCTGGCCGGCCACTGGCGTGCCGGAATTGCTGACGTTGCCGCCGGCACTGACGGTGCTCGCCAGCGTGCCGCTGGTGAAGCTTAACCCGGTGCCGATCGTCACCGTCGCCCAGGTGTTGGCGGCGCTGCGATAGTAAATCGCGTTGATTGCGCTCGCGGCCGCGAGCGAGGTGAGGTCGGCGTCGAGCGGCTGGTAGGTTGCTGCCGCCGCCGCACTGGTGAGGTAGGCCGACAGGTCGGCACTCAGCGTGCCGCCGGTGAACGTCACCGGCGCCGTGACGGTTATCGGGCTCCATGTATTGGCGGCTGATCGGTAGTAGATCACCCCGGTGGCGGCCGCCGCCGCCAGCGAGGTCAGATCGGCATCGAGCGGCTGATAGTTGCCGGCGGGCTGCGCGCCGATGTCGGAGAGCACCGTCGATGGCGCCACCCCCTGGATGGTGGTTGCCGTCGTCCACTTGGCGTATTGCCCCAGCGTGGGCGTTCCCGAGTTGCTGACGTTGCCACCGCCACCACCGGCGCCCACCGCGGTCGCCTTGGCCTGGCCGGCCACCGTGAAATCCCAGGTCACCGTCGCAGTGTCGGTCAGCACCCGCTCGTTGGTCAGAACCGGATCGGCGGCCGCAACAATGTACTGGGCGTTGGTCGGGGCTCCAGTGCCACCACCGCCGCCACCCTCCTCGATGCCGAGCGCGTTGCGCGCCGCCAGCGGGTTGAGCGCGGCGTCAAAGGCCCGCCGAAACGGGGCCTCCATTTACGCCACCGTACCGTCTTGCTGCACGTCGGCCATCACCCCCTGGCCGTGGGTCCAGATCGCGCCGGCCGGCACCTCCACCCGAAAGCGATGCAGCCGGGCCGAGCTATAGATCGCGGCCGAGCCGGTGATCTCGATCAGTTGCGGTACTTGCCACACCACCGGGTCTGCCAGCCGCTCGCGGATGCCGACCGACACGCTCTCGGCCTCGCCGTCCACCAGCGGATACACGTCGCCGATGAAGGAACGGACGGCAGTTTGTTTCGTCACATGAGTGTCGGCAGTTTCCATCACTGCCCGCAGGTTGGGGCCGTTGATCGCACACAGATAGCCGTCCTGATTGATGGCACCGACCAGCGGCCGGCCGCCGACATAAGCGAAGCTGTCGAGCGGCAGCGCCGGCGGATCGGGTGGCGTGTCGAGGTGCACGTCGTTGACCTCGGCGCCTGTGGTGTCGAGATCGAGATTGAGCGAGGCCTGCAGGCCCCACACCTGGGCGTATTCGGTGGCGTGCACCCACCGCGCCAGGCTCCAATCGAAGATGATGACGTGGTCGTAAACCTGCGAACCGGAGAACGTGTGATAAGCCCACACGAGGCGCGGCTTGTTTATCGCGGGGATGGCATGCACGATGTTGCGGCGCTGCACGTCGGAGTTTTTCAGGAACCAATCGTTGACCTTATCCTGGCCGATCGGCGTAACGTTGGTGCCGCCGGCAATGGAGTAGAACCCATCCTCGGCCACGAAGTAGAGCGCATTCGAGATTGAGGTGAAGCCGTATTTCGAAACGCAACCGCGGTCGTGCAGCACGCGCGTGAACGAGAAGATGAAATTGGTGTCGCCCGGCAGAAACTGCATGGCGCGAATGCCGCGCTCCTGCACCACATAGCCGATCTCGGAACCGGCGATGCCCTGCACCGGGCCGTTGTCGGGGAAGAATTGCTCGTCGCACAAATTCGTGCCCGGTGTCCACATGCCGGTGTCGTTGATGCCCGACCAGATGATCTTGTTGCGGTTGATTGCGAGCCCCGACAGGAACAGGAAATCGCCGATCACCGCGACGTTGGTGGCGAGCGGTGGCGATCCCGGCGTGGGCGTGAAGTTCACGCCGGCATCGACCGAAATCTGCTGTAACGGGTCATTTATATTTGTGGCGAACAGCAGCGTGCCGAACTGGGCAAAGCTCCACATATCGCCGGCAGCCACATGGTAGGCGCCGCCGGTGGTGCGGCTGATGTCCACCCAGCCGGTCGGGGTAAGCATGAACAGCGCGGTGCGGGTGCCGGCGTAGGTCTTCCAGGCGCCACTGGTGGTGCGCGCCGAGTACAGACCGCACACCGGCCCCGGCAGCTTGAACGGGCTGAACGGCTGCAAGCTCGGAAACGGCAGATACGAATTGACGCCGGCAAACACGTTGAACGCTTCCGACGCGAATTCGTTGTCGAGCAGCGCGATGTCGGGCCGCCATTCGCCGAACTGCACGGGTACTTGGGGCATCAGTCCCTCGCCGCCTGGATGGCCCGCTGCAGGGCGATGTAGTCCTTCACCGCGTCGGGCTCGTCACTCATGATGTGGTTGGCGGCCTTGCGCAGCGTGAACGTGCCTTTGCGCTCGCCCAGCACGTAGCGCAGCAGTTGCGGGGTGTGATAGATCACCACCGCTCGCTCGCCGGCCTCGATCAGCCGGTCGAGCTTGTCCGACAAGGTCACCTCGCCCAGTGCGTTGCCGTCAGGATCGAACACATCAGCCATCAGAAATACTCGCCGGTGCGAACCTGCGGGCTGGTCGCGCCCGTGGTCAGCGCCGATAGCTGGATGATCTCGGCGAACACCTCGTCGCGCCGCGCCTTGTAGAGTTGCGCCATTTCAGCATTGCGGCCGAGCGCGGCCAATTCGGTCAACAGCCCGAACAGATACACGTCGGGATACTCCTGCAGCAGCCAGTTGCTGTTGCCGTCGTTGCCGGTGATGGTGGGGATTTTCCGGTAGTAGTGGAATTCAAAAGCGCCAGTGCGATCGTCAACGGGCCGAACCTTGAACGTATTGCCCTCGATGGTGAACAGCCGATCGTAGCCGCGGCCGACCGGCGGCAGATAGGCCGGATGCACATAGTCGATTTCGTCATATGGCGGGTGAAGCATCAGCGCGTCCGGCGATCCTGCAGCGAAAATCGGCCGCACCGTGCGCCAGACCAGATAATCGTCCGGCAGGTTCACGTCGCCGTTGACCGTGGTCAGCAGTACGGTCGCCTCCATCGGCCGCACCCGCAGGCGGCGATTGGCGGCGCGCTCAAAGTTGCCGGTGCAGTTGTCGTAGCGCGCGACAAACCGCTGGTGGAACATGTAGGCGGATAGCTCGGCCTTGAGATCGCCGTAGGTGCTAATCGCCATTGCCGTTGTTCCTTATGCGTGGCGGCCGGCCGCGACGTTTCTTGTTGGGCTCGCGATCAGGCTCGTCCTCGGGCGGATAGTCCGGCGGCGTGGTGGGGTAGCGCGGCGGCTCCTCGATCGGCGGCGGCGGATCGTTGGTCCATGTTTCGGGGTGCGGATTGCCGTTGCTGTCCTCCACCCGGAAAAAGCGGTTGCCGCGCGCCTTGGCGATCATCCACTCGTCGGACACCTCGACCTTGTCGAAGGCCGTGAACAGCACGCCGCACCATACGCAACTTTCGAGAGGGGTTTCCCCCTCCCGATAGTCCTCGGTGCCAAGCCAGGTGAGCTTGGCCATTACGAAACCGGCTTGATGAACTGCACGGTAACGAAGGCATCGCCGGCGGTGGGTGTGCCGGTGATGTTGGCCCACACCTGGGTGTCGGCCGTCAGCGGGTTGGCGAGCGCCGCTGCTGCTGGCGTCACCACCGTGCCGGCGGTCAGCGCAATGCCGGCGGCAATGTCGGTGCCGGTGGCAGTGGTGCCGACGTTGAAGGTCGGCGTGGTGCCAACCAGCGCCGTTTCCACGTTGGTGTTGATGCCGAGAATGAGCGCGCCGGCCGGCAGCGTGCCGATCTGGACGCTCAGTGTGGCCGGACCACCGGCGCCCGCAGTGATGCGGCCGGCGATGGACTGCACCGCGTTGTTGAAGGCATCGCGGGCCGGCGTGTTGGTCATCAGGTTAGCAACCATGATTGGTTTCTCCTATTCGGGTTATTCGGTTAAGGGTTATTAGTCCGAAGCCGAGTTGAAGAACCCGGTTGCGACACCCCATTGCACTAACTTCGTGCCGGCCTTGGGATGCTTCTTGAAAATTTTCCCAACGCCATACGCCGCCTCGATTCCAGTGCCGGTGATAAAGCCGTAGTCATCTTCCTTGCGGAAGGTGGGCTTGGCCATCTGACCGTAGGCAATCGCTGCCGCTTGCTGGCCGCACAGGAACACCGGCTCGACGCGCGTGCCGCCGTTGCCCGCCGTCTTGAGCGAGGTCCAGACGTTGCTCACGAACAACGAGATTTCCGGCACCAGCCGGACGATGACGCCGTCGTAAATCTGATCCCCATCTTGAAAAAGCGGGGTATCAGGTGCGCCGTTTACTTCACGGCCCTCGCGCGAACGCGCGTCCTTGTTGACCACTTGCAGATCAATCTTGAGATCGCGGAACACGTTGAGGCCAGCAAACGCGACGTAGTATTCGTAGCCCGAGCGCGTCTTGTATGGACGAATGCGCGGGTTGGCGCCCATCGCTACACGCTTGAGCAACGACAGATTGGCCGCCGTGAACTTGTCGGCGGTGGCGTCCACGTTGGCCAATGATGTCGCGTGGTCGGTGGCCGAGTTCGATGTCGCCGCGCCGTAGAGAATGCGGTCGACGTTATCGAGCCGCCAGGTGTTCCTCTGCGCCGCCGTGCTGAGATCGTACTGGATGCCGTTGACGCGAACGCCGGCCGCCGGCTGGCTTTCCGTTGGCAGCGCCATCAGCGCCGCGATGATCTCGTCGCGGGTGACCTCGGAGAGCCAATCCGACAGCAACGGCTTGGCTTCCCCGAAAATGTCGGCGCTGTCCTTCTGGCTTTCGGCCTTGGTGGTGACGACGGCGTTGCGCACCCATTCGAGCCAGATGCGGTAGCCGTAGTCGTCGATCTTGTCCTCGTTGCCGACCAGTGGTCCGGTGGAAACACCGAGGCCCTGCAGCCGGGTAACGAGCGGGATATTCATCACCTCGCCGCCGGCCTTTAACTCCATGCGGCGGCGGATGATGGCGTTAACATCATCGCTCATGTATGGGCTGAACATATTCTCGCGAACCCACTCGCGATTGATTGCCTGCGTGAAGCGAATCAGTTTGTTGTTAGCCTGGATGTCGGTGACGGCCATGGCCGTGTGCCCTTTCTGCTATGGCCGTCCTGAAATGAAAAAACCCGCCACTGGGGCGGGTCGGACATTTCAGATAGGCGGCCGGTTTACTTGGTGGCGAAGTCGTAGAGTGAGGCGCTGCTCAGATCGCCGCCGTTGTCGATGCGGCCGGATGACGACCGGATCGATGACAGCGATGGCGGCAGTTGCACATTGGGCGGAGTAGCCTTTTGAGCACCCAGACGCTTTGCACGCATTTGCAGGACGTAGTCTTGGACCTTCGCGTTCTCGGCCCATGCCTGCTGCTGCTTGCGTAGCCACGCTTGCGGATTGGCGCCGATCGCCGCTTGGGCTCTCGCCTGCCGATGCCACTGCACCAGTTGACCGTAAGGATGCCCGCTCGACATGATTTGCTGAAAGATGAAGTTGCCTTGCGGGGTTTGCCGGATGCGGCCCATGTCCTGCAGCGCGGCGTTCACTTCCTGCTCGCCGAATTGCATGTTGGCCTGCGTGCGGCTGACATCATCCTTGATTTTCATCATGTACATTTGCCCCTCTTGTCTTAAGGGCTGCATGACATGCTGATCCAAGTACGCTCTTGGATCGTCAAAGATGGTTTCCGGTCCTTGCGGCTGCTGCGGTTGCTGGGGATCGAGCCGCCGCTGCAGGTCCATCACCGCCCGCGTCAATTCTGATGCGTGCGCTTCCAGACGCTGCCGTGCATCGCGTTCCTTCAGCAATTCCGCCAACGGTACGTTGTGCTGCCCCTGTTGCCCCTGCGGCTTGGGCGCGAACTTCCCTTGCGGATCGCGCGGTTGGCCGGGCGTCTGTGCGCCCTGCTGCAGATCGGGCCGCGTCGATGCCGGCTGCTCGGACGCTTGCGCGCCTTGCGACGGTGACGACGGCGGCGATGACGGCGGCGGTGATGCCGGCGTCGGATCGGGGGATGTTATCGCGTGGTCGAATAGCTGCCGATCAGTGATGCTGTTGCTGTCGGTACTGTTACCACTGATCGTACCTCCTGCTGGTTCTGTGCTCATAGGTTCTCCATCGGCCGTTTCGTGGCCGCACTACGTGACGCCCAATGTCGCCTGGACGATGCGGAAACGGGTATGAAGCGCGCTACCCGAACGCCCGGCTATATCGCTGCCGGTCGCGAGATGTTCTGGCCGGTGGTCAACTGTAGCGCAGCTTCGTTCGCCTGCAGTTCAGCCTGCTTGCCGGCCTTGAATGTTTCGATGTGCATGGCGTTTTGCGCCTTGTTGCGCTCGATCTCGATCTGCACGGCGGCCTTGTTGCGCTCGAGTTCCAACTCGAGTTGCGCGGCCTCGCGCTTGATCTGCATCTGTGATGCCGCCGTCTGCTGATCGCTGGCAATGCGCGCCGCCGCCTCCTGCTGCTGTAGGGCGAGCTTGGCCTCGGCTTCCTTCTGCTTCGGATCGGGCTGCTGCGCCTCGTTCTCGCCGGCATCGCGGAACGTCTTCTTCACGTCGGCCGGCAGCGGCGAGGTTTCGATCAGCACCCGCATGACCGCGGTGGCCTGGCCGGGCGTGAGCATCGACGCCACCGCCGGAAGCGCCTGCGAGATCGCCTCGTAGGTGTCCTGCATCAGCGTGATCGTATCCGGCCCCTCATCGAGGATGATGTCGACATCGAGTTCGCCGATTGCGTTGCGCATCATGGGCGGCATGAACTCGCCCTGCGAAATCTGCTCGTTGATCTGCACGAACTGCTGCTCGCCGTCAGCGTCGGTGATCCTGATCCAGCGTTGGTTGGTCCAGTACTTCTGCGCCGCATTGAACAGCGCGCGATAAACCCTGACTTTCCACCCCCTGAGATTGAACATGTAGGGGCCGAGTCCGGCCAGGCCGGCTTGCTGCAATAGCGCAATGGCGCGGCCGCTCGATCCGCCAGCGCCGGCATCGCCGCCGATCATCGCGGAATTCGGCCCGAAGGTTTCGATTTCGGCCTTGGCGTCCTGCATGAACTGCAGTTGCCCCATCACCGCGGCCTGCTTGGCCTGGTCGTCAAACCGCACGTCGTCCAGCGAGGTGTTGACCAGCACGATGCCGTCGCTGCGCGCTGCTTCGCGTCGGATGGCCTCGACGTTGGTGTCGGCGATCGC
>Ga0105248_10001995_pt1 | contig 22706 bp, 20 predicted proteins | sample KBSS34metaG_FD_81524 | JGI IMG/M metagenome (GOLD analysis project Ga0105248, IMG submission 81524) | Switchgrass rhizosphere microbial communities from Kellogg Biological Station, Michigan, USA - KBS S3-4 metaG | ecosystem: Host-associated > Plants > Roots > Rhizosphere > Soil | place...
GACGATGACGCGCTCTCCGGGGTTGAGACCATCCAGCACGACCACCTCTTTGTCCGCTTTATCTCCGAGCTTGATCGTGCGCACCGCCACCTTGTTTTGATCGTCGACGATCATCACTGTCTTTGCGCCTTGCAGCTCCTGAATGGCGCGCAGTGGAACAAGGATCGCGTTTTCTCTTTCGGCAACCGCGACGCGCACTCGCGCAAACTGTCCCGGGCGTAGATAGCTGCCGGGGTTCGGGAAAACAGCCTCAACTTTCATCGTGCCGGTTGCCGGATCGACCGTGCGATCCAGCACCTTGAACGTGCCGTGGTGTGGATGAACGCTCTCGTCTGATAGCACCAGATCGAAACGCAGTACCCCGGCCCTGTCGCCGGCGGTTTCCGGATCAGTCATTTTGAGGTACTCGATCTCGCTGACACTGAAATCAACGAGCAGGGGATCAGACGCGGATACAGTTGCGAGTAGCGTAGCGTCTCCGCGGCCTACCAGGTTTCCTGCGTCGACCTGGAGGAATCCGATCACGCCCGAGATAGGAGAGTAAATATCGCAATAGCTCAGCTCGAGCTGTGCGGTGGTAACGCGGGCCTGGCCCGCGGAAACTTCCGCCCGCGCACGCTCAATCGTGTATTTCACGGCGGCTTCAAGATTAGTCACGTTTGCCTGCCGGGCTGCGACGATTGCCCTCGAGGATTTTTGTGAGGCAATGGCGGCGTCGAGATCTTGTTCGGTGACGGCCTTTTCCTTTGCGAGGGGAGCAAGCCGCGCAACGTCCTGATCAGCCCTCGCTAACACTGCCTGTGCATCAGCCAACTCAGCCTGTGCCTGCAGCACGTCAGTTCGTTGTTGTGCCTGCGCCAGATCCGCCACCGCTTTTGCAGCGAGAGCTTTCGCCGACTGCAGCGCCGCTGCAAACGGCCGCTTGTCGATGGTGAACAGGAGCTGGCCTTTTCTTACGGTTGCGCCCTCTCGGAAGTACACCTTTTCCAGAACTCCCTCGACTCGCGCGCGCAATTCGACCGTGTTGTCAGCCCTGGTCTGGCCCACGTACTCGCTGTAGATCGGCACAGTTCTTTGATTTACGGAGGCTACAATTACGGTTGGAGGTGGAGGGGCAGCGGCCGCGTGGTCAGCTTTTTTGCTGCAGCTCGCTCCAATTATCAATGCCGCTGCCAGAATCGGCGCTCCCCATGAAATCGAGAGATTTCCCGTGTGCAGAGTTTTCATCGCCACTCCTTTTAATCCGCGGGCCTGAAGATGTGGGCGATGTTAGTTTCCGGATTTCGAGGCTGATACTGGCAGAATTAACAGTGCTGGCGAGCAAACGGTGAATGGTATTGCTTGCATTGCCAGCATGTTAACTGAAATTTCAGTAGCGGCACTGATCGTGTCGATTTGTCTATTGCTTCATGTTGCGGTACTGCTGCTCATGGCCGAGTCGTTGCTACGGCGCCGCGAATACCTGGAGCGAAAAGGCAAAAGGGTGGCGGTCGGCATTCTCATGATCCTGCTTTTCTCGGCGATCATGCTCCTGCACACAATCGAGACCGGCCTCTGGGCGGTCTTCTACTACACCCGGGGACTGTTCAAGGACTTCGAAACCTCTCTCTATTTTTCCATGACGAGCTATACCACGATCGGTTACGGCGACGTGTTGCTGCCTGAGAAGTGGCGCTTGCTCGGCTCGATTGAGGGTATCTCCGGCGTTTTGCTTTGTGGAGTCTCGACTGCATTCATCTTTGCCGTTATGAGTGCGATCTTTCAGATCCGGATACAAAAGCAAACGCGTTCCGCGGAGACACTGTAAGAAGTAACAGTTCCGCGGAGCCCCCGTTTGGGAAGAGAATATTTTCGCGCAAAGGCACAAAAAATATTCTCGGTACAGGAGAACTCCCATGCACGGTAAGCGAAAGTTAATCACCGCCACTTCGGTCTTGTTACTTGCGCTGCTGGGGACCACGGCTGCTGTCGTTCAGGCCCAGGAAAAGGGAGAGCGACTGGCGCACTCCAACGGCCGGGGAAGCCTGAAGGTGGGAGACGGGCAGTTCAAGATCACTTCCGTGATTGTGAAGCTGATAGACGATCGTAAAGCCGAAGTCACCCTGGTTTCTGATATCACGATTTTCCTGACCGCCACGTGGTCCAGTCATGGCGAGTCGCAGCAGGAGTTTGATCTCGACATGAGTGACAGCGACTCGCGTGGCGGCTTCGAAGGCACTGGCAAACTGCTGCTTGGCAGCGACGGCAAATCCGTTGCCCGGCTAACGTTGAAAGGTATCAGCCGAGCCACGAAACGACCGGTGACGGCGAACTTCGAAGGGAAGTAGAGACTACGCCTGGTGCGAGGATACTGTAAGAAATGACAGTATCTGGCGCTTCCCATTCTCCTAAAATTACGGCCATGACGAAGGCTTTGCTCGTTATTGCGTTGCTTGCTCTAGGCTCTACCACGGTATGGGCCCAGAAAGTAAAAGTCGTTTCCGACCCCGCCACCGATTTCTCGAAGTACAAGACCTACGCATGGGATGACGGAATGCTCGCAAACCCCTTTGTCAAGGAAGCGATTGTGGTGGCTGTCGATAACGCAATGGCCGCCAGGGGAATACAAAAGGTTGATAAGGATGCGGATCTTATTGTCAGCGCGTTGGCGTCAACCGAGAGCGATCTGACAGTTACTAATCCGGGTGTGACGACGCCGGCCCTGAATTCGATTGCGAGGGGCATTCCGGCGAGCTCGCAAGCGTGGCCGGTAACAAAAGGCACGCTTGTCGTCAGTATTTCCGACGCGAAAACCAGCAGCGGAGTTTGGCGTGGCACTGCGACTCACACGCTGGAGAATGGTCCAACCGGAGATCGGGTGCGCGACGCGAAAGCAGTAACGAAGCCAATCAACAAAGCGGTCCAGAAGATGTTCAAGAAGTTCCCGCCGCAGTCGAAACACTGACCTTCGCTCCCTCACTGTAAAAACTAACAGTTACGTCAAGACTTATGGTCGCTTAGAGTGCCCCTCATGCAACTCTTCGTTTGTTACATCGCAACAGTGGTCCTCTTGTTCGCAACCGCCGGATCAGTCAAATCACAAACTTCGGGGTCGCCCCAAAACGAGATCGAAGTTCGTGGAGTGCTTTCAATTCCTTCCGGCGACGCGAGCTTTTCCGCAAATGGAGTTTCCGGCTCGGAGATATCGTTCTCGCGGGATTTCGACTTCCGAAAGGAGCTCGGTTTTGAGCTTCGTTACACCCACCGGACTACCAATGGTCGACACAAGTTCCAGGGCGGCTATCAGCAAACTACCTGGAACCGAAACACAACGCTCAGTCGCGACTTTACTTTTCGCGGGGAAACCTTCACGGCAAACCTCGACGCCTCCGGCGATCTGCGACTCAGCACCTTTCGCGCGATGTACGCCTATCGTTGGGGCAACGAGAAATTCAGAATTGGGCCAATGGCCGACATGGGCACCGTCAGCACTCGCCTCAACATAAGCGCTGAAACTAACAACGGAACCAGATCGGCCAGCGGCAAAATTACAAAGTTCGCGGCCACGATTGGTTACGATCTCGATTACGATCCAACGTCGCGAATCAACATCTTCCATAACCTTGGGGCGATCGCTTTCATGGGCGAACGCTTGTTTCACGCCGAGGGTGGAATCAGAGTCTTTGCAACTCGAAATTTTGGTTTTAGCGGAGGGTACAAAGCCGAGCGCTACCGGGTCGAGGACGGATCGGATTTCTTATTGGTAAGAGCACATGGTCCGTTCTTCGGCGGCGTGCTCCGCTTTTAGGATCACTATGAGCTGGCTCGATCAATATCGCTTGAAGCTATATGTCCGCAACTCCATCTGGATCTTTCCCTCTCTGAGCATCTTTGCGGGATTGATCGCGGTGACGTTGCTCAACCGGGTTGACCACGCGCTGGATTGGAAGCTAAACCTCGGCGCCGACACCGCACAGACTGTGATGGGCACGGTCGCGGCGTCGATGTTCACAGTCGTGGTTGTCAGTTCCTCCGCGGTGCTGGTGGCCGTGCAACTTGCCAGCGCGCAACTGACTCCCCGCATTATCCTGCTTGTTTACCGAAGTCGTCTCCGCAAACTCTGTGTCTCAGCGTTTGTGTTTACGTTTACTTTCTCAGTCGCCGCGCTGGTTCGTATTGAAAGCACTGTACCACTCCTGACCAGCTATGTTGCCGCCTATGGGTTCCTGTTAAATCTCGCGCTCTTTCTTTACTTCATTGACAGCATGGGGAAGACGTTGCGACCGAGTTCTGCTTTACAGGCTGTCGGGTCTGCAGGGCGTGAAGTGATTCAGAGTGTGTACCCGTCGAAGCTCAAAATAGAGCAGCCTTCAGTCTCAAAATCCAGCGAGATTCTAAAGAAAGATCCACGACGGTTGATACGCAACGAAACTGATGGAGTGGTGCTGGCCTTCGATCGCAGAGGGCTCATCTCGCTGGCCGAGCGTTCCAATTGCCTCATTGAATTAATACCCGAGGTCGGTGACTTCGTCGCCGCGGGTGATCCTCTGTTCCGCATTTATGAGGGTGGCGAAGACATTAATGTGCAGAGCTTGCGTAATGCGGTCGCGTTGGGCCAGGAGCGTACGCTCGAGCAGGATCCGATGTACGCGTTTCGAATTATTGTTGATATCGCTTCCAAAGCTCTCTCGCCGGCGATAAACGATCCAACAACAGCAGTATTGGCGATCGATCAGATTCATCATCTCCTGCGCGACGTTGGCTCGCGCTCGCTGGCGGAAGGCCGTGAAACGGACCGCAACGGTCAGCTTCGGCTCGTCTACCGCACGTCGAACTGGGAAGACTTTGTGCTCCTGGCCGTCACGGAGATTCGGCAGTATGGCCGCGATAGCATTCAAATCGTGCGACGCCTGCGAGCTATGCTCGACAACCTGGTCGAGACGTTGCCCGAAAAACGCGCCCCCATGCTGCGACTGGAGCTAACTCTTCTCGAAGCGTCATCGAAGCGGACTTTTCTGGATCTGTACGACCAGGCTTTGGCAGAAACAGGCGACTTGCAAGGAATGGGTGGCGGCGATACGAAACTCCACGAACGCCAGGGTGTTTCGGCTATCGCCTGAGCAAAAATTCCATCAACTGTAGAAGTGATTTATGCCCGTCTGGCTCTATGAAGTTTCACCGCGCACAGCAGCACTCATCATGCTGGTCTTCATCGAGTGTATCGCGCTGGTCGGACTGCTGTTGGTAAGACATTTACTGATTCCGAAGTTGCGTTATCACGAGGGTACGCATGAGGCAGTCAGCGGAACCGTGCAAGCGATAGGAGTTTTTTACGGAATCACAGTCGGGCTGATAGCGGTCGCTGTTTGGAATACAAATTCAAATGCTGCTGAACTAGTCTCGAAGGAAGCAGCGTCTATCGCGTCAGTGTACAGGGACGTTACCGGGTATCCGTCGCCGATACGTGAAGAGCTTCGTTCCAGGCTCCACGACTACACGGAGTTTGTCATCAATGACGCCTGGCCTGCCCAAAGGGAAGGAAGAGGTCAAAGCGTAACAGCCGGAGTAAGGATTTTGAATGACTTCCAGGCTACGCTCTTTACCTTCGAGCCAAAAAGCACCGGCCAGGCTGCACTCCATAGTGAAACGTTGAGAGCCTACAACAACCTGATCGAGTATCGCCGGTTGCGGATTGACGCGGTCGGCAGCGGGTTATCAACCGTGATGTGGGCAGTTATATGGGTAGGCGCGATCATCAGCATCGGGGTTGCGTACTTCTATAACATTCCGGATTTGAAGCTGCACGCGATACTGGTGTCTTTGATGGCGGCCTTTCTCGCCATGGTCCTCTTCATGATCGTAATCAACGACAAACCGTTTTACGGCTATAACAGCATTTCGTCGGACCCTTACCAACTCATCCTCGACATTCAAACCGAAGTGAAATAGGGCCGGAGGAAGCCGGCTGGTTCACTGTAAAAACTGACAGTTATCCCAATCCACCGATACTCCTACACTTTAGCCTCGGAGGAGTCGAAAAATCATGCGACGAGTGATCGGTTCAGTTCTGTTCGTTTTCCTGGTCATCGGCTCAAACGCTGCGCAACAGGCGCAGGACCGTGGCTGGCCACGCGGCTATACGCTGCCGAGCGAAGCGCAAATCGTGCTGTTTCAGCCGCAGTTCGCCAGTTGGGACGACCAGAAACATGCAGTTGCATTGGCGGCTGTTTCTTATATTGCCAAAGACGCTCAGAAACCGGTTGTCGGAACGATCAAGATCGAGACTGAGACTCAAGTGTCGGTGGAAAAGCGACTGGTGCAGTTTTCGAAGCTGAAGATCACTGAAGCCAATTTCCAAACGTTATCGAAAGAGCAGACGCAGGAGATCGTCAACGGGATTGAGAAGAACATTCCCGAGGAAGAGCGCATCATTGCGCTGGATCGGGTGCTCGCCTATGTAGACAAGAGCACCATCCGGCCGAAAAACGTCGCTGGTATCAAGAGCGATCCTCCTAAATTGTATGTGAGCCAGATACCGGCGATCCTCGTTAGTATCGACGGCGATCCGATCTGGAGTCCGATCAAGGACAACGAGCTCAAATTTCTCGTCAATACCAACTGGGATCTATTTCAACATGGTCCGACGGGCCTCTATTACCTGCGAAACGATACCTACTGGCTGAAGTCGACTGCCCTGACCGGGCCATGGTCACGTGCGGGCAAGCTGCCCGAGAGTTTTAATAAATTACCGGACGACGAGAATTGGAAAGACGTTCGCGCGCATCTGGCCGGCGCGCCGCCGAAATCGCTGCCGAGCGTGTACGTGACTTCCGATCCGTCTGAATTGCTCCTGCTTGATGGCCCACCAAAATACGAGCCGGTTCCCGGCAATCAATTGCTCTGGGTTAGCAATACCGAGAGTGATCTGTTCCGCCTCGGAAAAGACGGTCAGTTTTACTATCTCGTAGCCGGTAGATGGTTCAGCGCTCCGGCCATCACCGGGCCATGGGTCTTCGCTACGCCTCGGTTGCCGGACGCCTTCAAGTACATCTCGCTCGAGCACCCACGCTCGCGCGTGCTGGCTTCGGTGCCGGGAACACAACAGGCAGCCGAAGCTGTATTGCTCGCACAGGTGCCGGAGATCGCGCGCGTCAACAAAAAGGAAATCAAGGCTCCGGACGTCACCTACAACGGCGAGCCCGAGTTTGAAGTGATTCAGGGCCATCCACTCGAGCGCGCGAAAAATACCGACAAAGAGATCATTAAGTTTGGCGATACCTATTACATGTGCTTTCAGGGAGTCTGGTTCATGGCCAACACTCCGAAAGGCCCGTGGACGATCGCGAGCTCTGTTCCCGCGGAGATATACCAGATTCCACCCAGCTCACCCTCGCATAGCGTGACGTACGTGACTCTCGAACAAGACGAGGATGAGAGTGACGATTGGGTAACGTTCGCGTCGTATTCAGGCTACAGCGGCGTAATGGTTGGTTGGGGTTGTGCGGTCTGGGGCACTGGCTGGTACTACCCGCCCTATTACTGGTACGGCGGCTATTATCCAATCTATTACCCCTACTGGCGAACCTATGGTTACGGTTCCTGGTACAACCCCTACACGGGAAGATTCGGGACTGCGGGAAGGATCTATGGGCCATACGGCGGCGTCGGTTTCGGCGCTCGCTACAACCCCCGCACCGGCACCTATTCTCGCGGCGCTTTTGCTTATGGACCATACGGAGCGCGCGGCGCCGCGCAGGCTTATAACCCGCGTACCGGAACTTACGCGCAAACGAGACAGGGCTCCAATGTTTATGGAAGCTGGGGCTCGACCCAGGTGCAACGCGGCGACGATTGGGTAAACACAAAACGATTCACTAACAGCGCCGGCAATACTACGCGCGTTACCCGCGGAGACGAGGGCGGCATGATCTCACGTCGCGGTCCGGACGGAGGCGGCTTTGTCGGCGCCAAAGGCGACAACGTTTATGCGGGTCGAGACGGAAACGTTTACCGCCGCGATCAGAATGGCAACTGGAGTAAATGGGACAACGGTAACTGGAACCCGGCGGAGAGACCGGAGCAGAACGGTTCCGCACGCGACAGCATGATGAACGAGCGCGGACGCCAGCAGGACCGACAAAACCGGAGAGACAATGCGAGCGGCGAACGTGCCGGTCAGGCTTCGCCAAGAAACACAATGGATTCATCGACGTACCGTAACCTCGAACGCGATCGAGCAGCACGAGGTGAAGGCGCACAACGCAGTCGTGACCAGGGTTCTTACAACCGCGGTGGCGGTAATGCGGGAAGTTATCGTGGCGGCGGCTTCTCCAGAGGAGGAGGCGGCGGCAGAGGTGGAGGTGGTGGCTTTAGAGGTGGTGGTCGTCGGCGCTAAGGAATCAATGGGGCGATTCTGAAGTAAAGACGATCCGCGCGAGCGGCGCCGCAAGCAGTGAGTGAGAATTAGGGCGCTCTTCACCGCCCGCGGCGCCGCGCTAGGAAAAGTACATGACGGCAAACAAGTACAAAATGCACCATCATTTCGCCGCAGCACTTCTACTGATCGTTTCATTCCTGCCGGGCGGCGCGCCGCTGGCGGGACAGAGTCCGAGTCCGACGCCTGATGATGTTGATGAAGCAAGTGACAAACAAGACGACGACACAAAGCCGGCAAAAGAAAAGCGAGGCTCGTTGGTCATTGCTCCGATTCCGATTTCGAGTCCGGCTTTCGGTTCCGGCTTGTTGTTGATTACTGCTTACGTCTTCAAGTTTGACAAAGAAGATCCGGTGTCGCCGCCGTCATGGGTCGGAGTTGCCGGGGCATTTACGAATAACGGGACTCGCGCACTAGCTACGGGAGCAAAGTTGTATCTGCAGGAAAACAAGTATCAAACGACGTTCGCGGTGATGAGAGGCCGCGCGAATCTTGATTTCTTTGGCATTGGCCGCATTCCCGGGAGAGCGCCTGTTTCAGTGCCACTCAGCATCGACGGTTCCATCTACTTCGGCGAGCTGCTCCGCAACGTCGGAAAAAATGTTTTCATCGGTCCTCGTTATCAATTCCGCCGGCTGGGCGCCGGACTCGACGGAGATCGCCCACCCGGCGGTTTCGAAATTCCCGAGATCGATTTCAAAGCCAATTCCGCGGCGCTCGGTTTTCACGTACAGCGCGATCGACGAGACAGCACGTTCTATCCAACGAAGGGATCGTTATTCGATTTCACCGGAGACTTTTTCGATCAGGTTTGGGGCAGCCGCCGCGAATATCAGACTTACAAGATCGCCTACAACGGGTTTCGTCAGTTAGCGCCGCGCCAGGTGTTTGCTTATCGCGCGATGGGTTGTTCAGCAAACGGCAGCGTGCCTTTTTACGATCTGTGCCTGTTTGGCTTCAACAGCGACTTGCGCGGTTACACGACGGGAGAGTTTCAGAATCGTCGCATGTTTGCCACGCAGGCCGAGTATCGGATCGAACTTCCAAAGAGACTCGGTCTGGTTGCGTTCGGCGGCGTTGGCGGAACGGCGCGACGATGGAATGAGTTTCGTTCCGATCAGCTCTTGCCGGCAGCGGGCGCTGGTCTGCGGTTCAATCTCGACAAGAAGAATCACATCAACTATCGAATCGATCTTGCATTCGGAAGAGAAGGCCGCACTCTTTCGATTGGAGTAGGGGAGGCTTTCTAGATTGTGAACTGTGCGGTAGCGCACGTATGTTAGAATCGCGCTCAGACGAGCGTAGGTTGTCAATTTAATCCGTCTCATAGTTTCACCCTCTCCCGGACAGGTGTCCCCCTAACACTCTTGAAGGACAGCGAGGGTCAACCTTTAAGAGTGTAGCAATGGGTCCCATTCTCTCCCCACGGGCGCCTTCCACTCGGACTGCAGCTTCGTCTCTGCCGGCCGTGTGGGGCTTTGTTCAAACGATCGGGAGCTTGTCGGCACAGGTCTTTCGCCGCGCACTGCTCCTCCTGCCTGTATTTGCGATCTCAGTTATCTGGTTCTCGTCCGTTTGGGCGCAATCATCGGCTCAGGTTGAGCTTGAGTCTTATCGCACTCTCTACCACTGGGTCGTCCTCGTAACTATTGCCGCCGTATTCTTCATCCAGGCTTTCCTTATCATCCGTCTCTTGATCACACAACGCCGGCGCCGTCAGGCTGAGATCGAGAGTCGCCGGCTGGCACTGTTTGCCAGGTCAGAACAGAAGCGTCTGGAAGAAGTTGTTTCGGACGTGCCGGGGATCGTCTGGGAAGGGCTGTTAGATCCCGTTACAAGGAAATGGGGCGTAACTTTTATCAGTGATTATGCCGAAAGGATGACGGGTTACACGGTCGAGGAATGGTTATCAACTCCCGGGCTGGGCCTCGAGATTGTGCACGAAGAAGATCGACAAACGGCCACTCGTGGAGTAGAAGCCGTCTTTGCCGGCGCCGGACCGACCACTCTTCGGTACCGTTGGATTGCGAAGGACGGGCGCATCGTATGGGCCGAGGCGCACATAGCCCCACTCCTGGATGAGAGGGGAGCGACTGTTGGCATTCGTGGCGTCACGCTTGATGTAACCGAACAGCACGTTGCCGAAGAGGCCCGCAGGCAAAGTGAAGAAAGATTTGTTAAAGCGTTCAGAGCTAACCCGCAACCGATGTCGTTGACGACGCTCGCGGAGGGTCGTTATCTCGACGTGAACGAAAGCTTCCTCGAAATGAGCGGCTACACACGTGAAGAGGTTATCGGCCATACCTCCCTGGCGCTTAACATCTGGGAAACACGCGCGCACCGAGACGATTTCATCAAACGACAAAAGGAACAGGGATCATTAGTTAACGTCGAAACCAGATTTCGTACGAAAGACGGCTCGATGAGAGTGTTGCTGTCATCGGCCGAACGACTGGAACTCTCCGGCGAAGAGTGCCTGCTTGTATCTTCCAGCGACGTCACCGAACGAGTCACGGCGCAACAAGCTTTGCAGGAAAGCGAAGAACGCTTCCGAAACATGGCCGACATCGCGCCCGTGATGATTTGGATTTCCGGCACCGACAAAAAAGGCACCTACTTCAACAAGCAGTGGCTCGATTTCACCGGCCGCCCGATTGAAAAGGAGCTTGGTGACGGATGGACGGAGGGAATTCATCCCGAGGATTACAATCGCAGCCTCGAGATCTGTTCCCGGAGTTTCGACGAGAAAAAACCATTCGAGATGGAGTTCCGGATTCGTCGGCACGACGGAGAGTATCGCTGGATATACGACACGGGAACACCACTCTTTTCGGCCGATCGGGTGTTCCTCGGGTTTATCGGTTCCGCTATCGATATAACAGAACGTAAGGAATCCGAAGTACAGTTGCACCAGGCTCACCAGGAACTCGAGCAACTGAAGAATCAATTGGAGGCAGAGAATATTTACCTCCAGCAGGAACTCCAACGAGACTCAACCTTCGGCGAGATCGTAGGCCAGAGCGATGCCATCAAATACGTGCTTTTCAAAGTAACGCAGGTAGCACCGACGGATACAACGGTGCTGATCACTGGCGAGACGGGTACCGGAAAGGAACTCGTGGCGCGCGCCATTCATGGTGCGAGCTCGCGCAAAGATCGACCGTTGATCAAGGTAAACTGCGGCGCTTTGTCGCCCAGCCTGATCGAAAGCGAGTTGTTCGGACATGAGAAGGGAGCGTTTACGGGAGCCGCTGGGCGCAAGCTGGGTCGTTTCGAGTTAGCAAATGGCGGCACGATTTTCCTCGACGAGATCGGCGAGCTGCCGCTGGAGTTACAGGTGAAGCTGTTGCGCGTGATCCAGGAAAACGAGTTTGAGAGACTTGGTGGAACCAAAACGATAAAAGCAGACGTACGCATCATCGCGGCAACGAATCGCAATCTTAAACTCGAAGTCGAGAACGGCAACTTTCGCGAAGATCTTTGGTACCGCCTGAACGTTTACCCCATCACGGTGCCGCCATTGCGACAGCGCCGAGAAGACATCCCGCTGCTGGTGGAACATTTTGTAAACGGCTATGCGAAGAAGTTTGGCAAAACGATCACCTCGGTTTCGCCGCGGGCATTACAAAGGTTTCAGAGTCATTCGTGGCCTGGTAATGTCAGAGAGTTGGCCAACGCGATCGAGCGCGCGATTATCCATGCGAAGGGCACCGTTTTGCATTCCGTTGATCGCTTTGAAGAAGCGTCTGAAGAGCCGCCCTTCTCGGCAAAGACTCTCGAAGAGGTCGAGCGCGAATACATTCTGCGGACGCTGGAGAACACCGGCTGGCGAATTGAAGGACCCAACGGTGCGGCAAATCTCCTCGGTCTTAATCCGAGCACGTTACGCACACGAATGGTCAAGTTTGGGATACAACGCCGCACTACAGTCGCGTGAAATGTTGTTGTGAACGCCGCGTCATAGCGCGACCTGCTGACAAGGTTCGTTCGTTCTTTGTTGAATTCCGTGGAGTTAAACGGATCCCGCGAAATATAACGGCTATTTGTACGCTCCAATACTCAACAGCAACCCACGAAAACTTTTAAGTCTTTTACAATTAAAGTATAACCTGCGTTCAACCACTACCGTCCTACCTTGTGCACGCGGTTTGCTCTACAGAACTCCATCGGATTTTCCTCCCAAGGTAGCTCACTAAGCACGCTGGCAGATTGAAAAAATGTAAACGTGCGGCGCAGGCCGTAGTGTGTCTTGCGATTGGGAAAGGCGGCTCCTGTGATCATGAAAACGACAAAGATTATGGTCAGACCTGAGAAGCGGACCGAGCTTGTGCAAACCATCGGTCGCTTGCTTGGTCCGATCAAGAACGTTAAGGGCTGCCGGGCGATCCGATTCTACTTAGACGCGGCAGATGAGAACTCGTCGTTGCTGCTGAGCGAGTGGGAAACAGAGTCAGACCTCAATCGCTACATTCGCTCGAACGACTTCGCGATTCTCCGCGGGGCAATTATGGTGCTGAGCGTGGGCAGCACTGACTCCAAAGCTTACGTAATGTCGGAAAACATGCACGACCTGATTAGCAGCGATGCGTCATATTAAACCTCGTGAGGTGGATGCAGAAGCTATGACAAAACAGTTCGAGCCCCGTAAACATCCGGTTCGAGCACAGTGGAAGTTCCAAACTCAGCAAACATGGTCTCCTCTTATGATTTCGAACGCGGCCCGACCAGATGAAAAGACTGTTAAAGAAGACAAGGCGTCGGATGATCCCTTGCGCGCGATCGTCGATGCCTGTATCTCGAACGTTGCAGTACTGGACGAATCGGGCACCATTCTTTACGCGAGCAAAGCCTGGCGGCTTTTCCGGGAAGGCAATGTTCCCGAAACAGAACGCTTCAATCTCGCGCCTTACTATTTTGAGAGTTGTAAACGACTGACGGAGTCGGTATTCGGAGACGATGGAGACATCACTCTGCAGGATGATCTACGACAGATCCTGTCAGGTGAGGAGAAGGAATTTCATCGCAAGTATTACTGCCACTTGCTTAATGACGGCCGGCCTTTCGTGATGCACGCCGCCCGCCTGAATCTGCCCGGGGCCACGTTTCGAGTCTTGATGACTCATGACGACATCGCGGCCGCTCAGGAAGATGTCAGGCACACGAGGGAACGTCTCAGTCAGTTGCTGGAGACGACCAAGGTCATGGCGTGGGAAGGTGAGGTCGAAGGTCAACGATTCACTTACGTGAGCGAGCAGGCAGTGAAGATGCTGGGGCATGCGGCGGCTGCCTGGTACGCGCCGAACTTTCTGGCCTCTCACATTCACCCTGACGATCGACAGCGAGTGCTCAGTACTTACGCGAAACAGAGTCGAATTGCAGATCACTTCGATCTTACTTTTCGCATGTTGGGCAGCGATGAACGCGTCGCGTGGGTACAGAATCTTGTCAGCGTCACGCCGGAAAACGGCACTGCGGCACGAATGCACGGTTTCATGATCGACATTTCCGAGCGCAAACGTGCTGAAGAGTCTTTGAAGTTTCTCGGCAGCCGCCTGATCGTCGCACAGGAAGAAGAACGCAAACGGGTAGCTCGGGAATTACATGACGATTTGAGCCAGCGGCTGGCGGTGCTGTCGATCGAGCTCGAGCAGTTGTGCCAGAAAATCGAAAGACCGCTTAATCTTCGCAAGCGAATTCAGAAGCTACAGTTGCAAGCTCAGGAGATCTCGAGCGACCTGCACCGGCTGTCATACAAGCTTCATCCCTCGAAGTTGGACCACCTGGGATTAGCGGCGGCAGTGAAGAGCTTGTGTGACGAAGTGTCTCTGGTTCAGAACGGCAAGCTGAAAGTTCACTTTCATCAAACCGGGCTCCCGGCGGACCTTCCCAAGGATACGACGTTGTGCCTTTTCAGAGTCTCCCAGGAAATACTACGAAATTGCGTCAAGCATAGCGGCGCGGACTTTGCTCAAGTAGTGCTGACGAAAACAGATCACGCTATTCGTCTTTCCATCTCCGACAATGGATGTGGCTTCGACACGAAATCAGAACTCATGGAAAAGGGCCTTGGCTTTATCAGTATGCAGGAACGGCTGCGGTTGGTCGGAGGAGAAATCAAGATCTATTCACAACCCCGACGCGGTACTCGAATCGATGCTTCTATTCCCCTGAACTATCGAACATAAAAGGTGTAAGGAGGACTTTATGAAACGCCCCCGCGTAATTCTCGCAGATGACCATACTCTTTTGCTCGACGCCCTCAAGAACTTGATTGAGCCGGAGTTTGAAGTCGTCGGAACCTTTCCTGACGGGCACTCACTGGTTGAATCGGCGTCTCAACTGAATCCAAACGTCGTGGTGCTTGATATCGGCATGCCGACAATGAACGGTCTGAATGCAGGTCAACGATTGAAGCAGTTGTTGCCGATGGTCAAACTCGTCTATCTAACAATGAATCATGATCCGGACGTCGCCGGCGAAGCCTTCAGGTTGGGCGCCTCTGCTTTTGTGCTCAAGAGCTCGGCGGCCACCGAACTGCTGCAGGCAATCCGCCAGGTGATCCGAGGCGGATTATATGTGACACCGCTCATGACGAAAGGAATGGACGGTTCATTTGTGCAAAACCTCAAACAAAGAAAAAGCAAATACTCACTAACGCTGCGCCAGAAGGAAGTTTTGCAGCTCCTGGCCGAGGGCCGCTCGATGAAGGAAGTCGCATTCGTCCTTAACGTGTCTCCACGAACGGTGGCTTTTCACAAATACACCATGATGGAGCACTTGCACCTCAGGAGCAGCGCGGAGCTCATCGAATATGCACTGCGAAGCACACCTGCCCTCGCATGAATTTACCATCCACGGATTACCCGGGAGAAATCCGGTGAAATCTGTGGATGGCTTCAACCTGTAAGTTTTGCTAGTGCGTGCCCAACCAGAGTGGCCGTAGATTCGTTCCGTTATGCGGACTCGGGCACGTATTCTAGTGGCGGAAGATCATGAGCTGATGCGAGACAAGGTCGTGCGGTTGCTAAGCCGTGATTTTGACGTGCTGGAGGCGGTTACAAATGGCGAAGACCTGCTGGAAGCTGCCGCCCGATTAAAACCGGATGTTTGTGTCCTCGACATCTCGATGCCGCAACTCAACGGAATAGAAACCGCTACGCATCTCAAGAAAAGCAATTCACCCGCGAAAGTTATCTTTCTGACCATTCACAACGACTCTGATTCCGTTGGCGCTGCTTTCAAGAGCGGCGCCGAAGGATACGTGTTCAAAACGCGAATGGCAGCAGATTTGATTGTTGCTGTTAGAGAAGTTCTGGCCGGCCGAACATTCCTGTCATCCTGCTAGTAGACGCGAGAGCGAGCTGTGTAACGCCTGCTTTGTTTCCTTCTGCTCCTTGATCCACGAAGTGACGGTTTCGAATATATCGCGCCGTGTCTGACCATCCGTTTTCAATTCGCATTCAGGCGTCTGTTGCTGAGCTGCGAGCAGCTCACGCTCTTTTCGTTTGACGATTCTGATGGGTTGGTTGGGCAACATTCTGAGTGTTCTCAAGTTGTAAAAATCCTATTACCGATCCAGTTAAGAAACACTGTCAGAATTGACAGTACTGACAGCAGTTAGGTGCAGCTAGCATTCGTTTGCTGAACAGGAAGTCGGCCCCAAGGGCTGGCAAATGCAGGACACCCCGGAAGTGAAACTGCGTTGCTCGAAGAATAGAAGGCTGACTCGTGCTTAAACCAAACCAATAAGGAGCAAACAAATGAGAATCAGCAGCATTACCCCACTGAGACTGTTGACAGTCGCCTTCGTTCTTGTGCTGGCGGGCGTGGGAAACACGTTCGCCGCGGGATCTTTGGCGATCAAACATGACAGCCGCGAGGTACGTACGGCGCCTCAGGAAGAAGTGAAGAAGATGAAGGGGGTCGTGTTGAAACGCGAACCCGACGCGTTCACCATGTCGGAGACCCAGGGTGGACCAGCAACAACCGTGATCCTGACCGCCGACACCGAAGTAAAGAGCCACAAGCGCGGCGCCTTTCGCGGCTCGAAAGAGTATGCCGCAAGCTACATACTGCGTGGACTGCGACTCGAGGTTGACGGTGTGAGAAATTCCGATGGCCACATCGTGGCGGACAAGATCCGTTTCGACGAGCAGGATTTAAGAACTGCACAAGCTCTCAAAGCCACCCTGGACCCGGTTGAAGCCGAGGCACAGGAGAACTTGAGAAAGCAGCAAGCAGAGAATGAGCGACTTGCTGGTCAAATCGACGAGAACCGTGCGCTGACCGCACAGGCACAAGCTTCAGCGGATGCAGCAGCAGAGGCAGCTAAAAAAGCGCAGTCGACGGCCGACTATGCGAACAACCGCATAAACGGGCTCGACGATTTCGATACCCTCAAGACGATTACCGTGAACTTCACCAGTGGCAGCGCCAGTTTGGGTCCAAAGGCAAAAGCCACCATTGATGAAGCCGCGGCGTGGGTCAAGACCCAGAACACGAAGGGTTGGGTGATGGCGGTAATCGGTTACGCCGACTCGACCGGCAACTCGCAACGCAATATCGATTTGAGCGAGCGGCGCGCTAACGCGGTCATCTACTACATCGTAAATAAGTACAAGATGCCGTTGAACCGCCTGGTCCAACCGTTCGGCTACGGACAGTTGGAACCGGCAGCGGAGAATACGACCAAGACCGGCCGCGCAAAGAACCGCCGGGTTGAAATCAGGTTGATGATCAATAAAGGCATCGCCGGCACGGTGGGCTCAAACTAACCTCAGCTAGTTAGTTCGTCACGGATTACTCGGCCACGGATTACTTCGGTAGTCCGTGGCTAAACATTTTAGGTGGCTTCGGTAAAGCGGGCGAGAATGAGGGTGATGTTGTCTGATCCACCGGCCGCCAGGGCGAGATCAATCAGAGACTGGCAGGCATTTTGTGCCGATTCCGATTCACACAGCACGCGAGCAATAAGATCGTCCTCTACCATCTCGGTCAGTCCGTCAGTGCAGAGCAGAAGTTGATCGCCGGCACTCAACCTGAAGCGCTGCACCTGGGGCAGGATGCGGTTGTCCAGAGACCCGATCGCAGCCGTCAGGACGTGTCTCATCGATCGCGACGCCGGATCATCGGAAGTCGCGACACCGGCATCGATAAGCGCCTGGGCCATAGTATGGTCCGTCGTCAACTGCCGCAAACGATTTCCGGTTAGTAAATACGCTCGCGAATCACCGATGTGACCGAGTACGAGATCGTTTCCAAGTACGCCTGCAACTGTCAGAGTCGTGGCCATCCCACTGAGTGCGTAATCGTCTTTCGCTTCATCCTTCAGGATCTCATCGATCTGAAAGAAGCGTTGCGTCATACGATCCATGACAGTTTTGACGTCTTTATTCCGCTTGAGTGCCAGCGTCCAGTCTGACGTGTCGACGATGAGCTCAATCAGCTTGGAGACTGCCAGGCGGCTGGCAACGTCCCCCGCAGGCATGCCTCCCATCCCATCCGCCACCAGCATTCCGTGTCCTGTCAAACTGTAATTCGGTTCGATCAAGTTCCCATCAAGGTTTGTCGACAGTTTCTCGATCGAGCGGCCGAATCGCATCAGGAGATAACTGTCTTCGTTTCTCTGCCTGATGTGACCGGTGTGTGTAGCGGAGCCAAGATCCACGCTCAACGGAACCCATGTTCGGGTCAGGGGATCGGGTAAGTTGTCACCTGGTTTCATAGCGGCCCATTTTTGATTCTCCAGCAACGCGGTGTGATACAAGAATCCCCGGCCACGCTCTCTTCCCGAGCGCCCTGGCGTGCGCTCTCTCTCCCTCGTGACCGGGGATCCGAGGTGTTCTCAGTCAAGAACACCTAAAACCAACGCCGCTCGCTGCTGGACGGCGTCCATTGTCGTCGTAACGCCTGAGCGAGTTGGTCCAGTGTGCAACGCACTCGTCATTTTAGGCATTGGAGAGGGCAACAACCCACTGGCAAAATTTACAGGCTCTTATTTTAGAATTTCCAACCCAGCGAGGTACTGACGCCGAGATCGTTTTTGTCTGCTCTGACCGGCGGCTTACTGTCGAAGTTCTCATAAACATGAAAACCCCAGTACAGGTCCTTCACGATTTTAAGGTGCAGATCCGAAGTCGCCTGCAACCTCGTGCGGCCCGGTGTCGTCAGGCTTGGGAATAAGCTGATTCGTGATCGGATGTCGGTAGACTTGAAACGAAAAGTGGTGAAATCAACGCCGGCCAGGGCATCGGCATTCAAATTCTTCGGTTCGCCTGTGGCGACGGAATACTTCTCGCGAGAGGCAGCGAGGCCTCCAAAGATCGAGAGCCGCGACTGTTCAGTCTGATAAAGATTGCGCCCAACCAAACCTCCCACCGAAGTTCGTAACTTGAGGCTCTGCTGATCGCTTTGCAGGAGATCGAAGATACCGCCCACGAACAAGCGTGACGTCAACTGTTTTCGATAATCGAAAGTGAACTGCTTGCGAGTCGTGCTGTCTCCTTCCGGTTGGCCACTGAAAGCGGAATCGATCGAAGCCGTAAAGGAGTGCTGTCCAGTGCGGTAGGTTGCCGTAGCAATAAGATCAGTCTGATACTGGTCGTTCCCGCTCGTAAAACTAAAACCAAAATCGATCGAGCCCTCCAGGCGTTTCCAGAATCCAGGTTCGGCCGGGATGATTCTGATCACATCCATTTGCGCGACGCGGAAAGCGGCGCCGGATGAGCCGATAACGAAGTTCGCGACCTCGGCGGAATTGGCTGGAAGCAGCCGCACCACATTCGTCAGGATTTGGCCGTCGACGAGCGAGATGATAAAGGTGGACTTGCTCTCGATCCGTTCTATCCTGGCCCAGTCAAGCCGGACTGCTTCGGCCATGTAGTCTGCTTTGACTTTCAGCTCGCCGCGTTGCAAGCCTTTAATCTCTCCGGTCAAGCGATCGCCGTTCTTCAACACAACTACATCATCGGTGTTTTTAGCGAACGTTGGAGTGCAGAACAGAATAAGAAAGACGCCACAGCAAAAGCTTCTCCGAACATGGTTCATCATTTTCTCGAGGTCCTCCCGAACGATCAGCAGATCTTAAGAAACGATTACAAAGTCCGACGCCTGTAAAAAGTGACAGTTTCGGCTTCTGATCACGCCGCTAGAATCGTTTCAAATATTCAATGTTCCAGAAAGACGGAGGACGAAGACGATGAAGGCCGCCAGTATTTTTCGAATGAGTTTAGTCACCGCGCTACTCCTCGCGTGCAGCGCCGTCGCGTTTGCTCAGGAGATACGGTTCAACTACGTCCAGGGCACTGACTTCAGCAAGTACAAGACCTACAAATGGGTCAGGGTCCCAAACGCTCAGTATCCGAATCAGATTCTCGATGACCAGATCATGCGAGCCATCGATACTCAATTGGCTCTGAAGGGCCTGAGTAAGACGGAGGATAATCCAGACCTGTACGTCACTTACCAGGCGGCCGTCAATCAGGAGAAACAATGGAACTCCTACAGCAGCGGCGGCAATTACTGGGGCTGGGGCGGTTGGGGTGGCTGGGGTGGAATGTCAACTACGACAACCACCAGCCAGACGATCAATATCGGCACGATCAGTTGCGACATCTACGAAGTAGCCGCGAAAAAACAGATCTGGCGCGGTGACGCGAGCAAGACGCTGGGCTCTGGTAAGGACCCGAAAAAAGTCGAGAAGAATCTGAACAAGGCGATGGCAAAACTGTTCAAGAAGTATCCCCCGCCTGTGAAGTAAATGAATTCTCGTTCGGCAGAGAAATGAAAAAGGAGAGTCGAGCATGAGAGCGACAGTGTGGGTTCTCTGTTGTGTACTAGCTGTTTGCGCGTTGGGTTTTTCCACAGTGACGCCGGCGCAGGAACAGGCAAAACCCAGGAAAGAAAAGTTTGGCGCGCTCGCCTACATGCCTTCAGGAGCCGGCCCCGCAATGGTTGGCGCCGGGGCCAAAGTCAACGTTGATTTATACGTTAACAGTTACACGACCGACGAAGAAGCGAAGACAATGGCTGGCGTTTTGCTTGAAGCCGGTCCCGACGCTTTACTCAAAACTCTCGAGAAGGCCAAGTCGAAAGGCAAGATAACTCTCACTGGCCGCGTAGGGTTTTACGATCTGAAGCTCATTCGCTCTCATCGCACAGCCACGGGCAGACGTATCTACGCCATCGGCGATCGGCCGATTGGTTTTCTGGAAATGTACGTCTCGAATCGATCGCGGGATTATCCGTTTGGCATTCTTCAGCTCGATCTGAAGACGAATAGTAAAGGTAGAGAAGAAGGCGAAGGCGCGCTGATCTACTCGGCCAAAATCAAGGTGCTGGAAGGAAACTCGATCGACGTTGAGAGTTACGGGATTCAGCCGATTCGCTTGATGGGCGTACGCAAACTCTGAGTTTGCTTCATCGCTAACAGTTTTCGCAGTTTTCGGCGCGCTTTGTGTAATTGCGATTTGGAGTTACCGACGCTACACCCGAAAATCCGGGCAATCTCCAGGTGGTTATAACCTTCGACGTCGAACTTTACGAAAACCGAACGCGAGCCGGAGGGCAGTTGACTCAAGGCCATGTCGAGCGTAATGCGATCCGTGAGTTGACCACTCAATGAGTGTTTCACGAAACGCGTGTCTGCCAGGTCCTCCAACAGGTTCGGTGATTCTCTGCGACGCTTCGCGCTGCGCAGGTGCATCAACACCTGGTTGGTTGTTAAGCGGTAGAGCCAGGTCGTAAACTGACCTTCACCGCGAAACGTACCAACCTTGCTGAGCAGTTGGATAAAAATATCCTGCATCAAGTCCTCAGCTTCCCAGCTATTGCCCGTCATTCTCAAACACAAAGCGAAGACCATCCGGTTGTGCCGCTCGTAGAGATCGGCCATGCAGGAAACGGTTCCGTGCGAGACCGCCTGGGCCAACTCGTAGTCGGATAGCTGCGACGACATGCCGCCACTCTATTAAGACCTGCCTCTCATTCAACCTGTAACTTTTGCTAGTTCCCGCTATTTCTTCCCGTCGCTAGATTCACGGACAAGGAAACTCTGTCGATCGAAACGTTGGAGTTGATTGAAGGAGGAAGTATGACGACGATAAGCCGATTATCGCTGAGAACTGTTGCAGGATTCACATCTGTCTTCTTCGCACTGTGTCTGTTTCACACCAGCATGGTGGCCCAGACTCAGGAACCTGCGAAGCCCACTCCGGAAGTTGAACAACTAAAACAACGACTCCAGCAACTCGAGCAGGTCGTCTCGGATCTCAAAGGCCAGATCAACAAGATCGAAGAGACAAAAGCAAAACCTGCCGCACCAGCGATAATCGATGCCGTTTACTCGGAAGCCGCGAAGCCCGCGCCCGCAGAGTCGCCGAAACCTCAGGACAACGGCGGCAAGGGAGAAAGCACTTTCACAATCTACGGCTTTGCCATGCTCGACGCTGGTTACCAGTTCAAGCAAAACCATCCTGACTGGTTCGACGTGATTCGTCCGACAAAGTTACCGGCCTTCGAAGATGAGTTCGCTCCGGATGGAAAGGTCTACTACGGCGTCAGGCAGAGTCGTCTGGGTGTGAAGGCGTCGACGCCTACGAAGTACGGCGAGCTGAAAGCACTGTTTGAGTTTGAACTTTTCGGCACCGGCGTCGATGCCGGTCAAACAACGTTTCGTTTACGACATGCTTACGGTGAGTTGGGCCAATTCGGCGCGGGGCAGACGTGGAGTCCGTTCATGGACATCGACGTGTTTCCAAACTCGCTCGAGTACTGGGGACCAAACGGAATGGTCTTCTTCCGCAACCTGCAGTTTCGCTGGATGCCGCTGAAGGGACGCAACTCGGTAACGCTCGCGGTCGAGCGTCCCGGCGCGAGCGGCGATCAGGGAGTGTTTGCGGATCGCATTGAGTTGCAGGGCATCAGACCGAAATTCGATCTACCCGATTTTTCCGGCAACATCCGGTTCACACGCGACTGGGGCTACTTCCAGGCCGCCGGAATGATCCGTCGAATCAAGTGGGTCGACGTCGTTCAGGACAACGTCGATCTCGACGGATCTGAAATCGGCGCCGGTATCAACCTCACTTCCAATCTCAAGTTCACGCCGAAGGACACCGGCCGCTTTGCCTTCGTGTTTGGCCAGGGCATTCAGAACTACATGAACGATGCTCCGGTTGATATCGGCATCGAGCTGACGCCCGGAGGAGATCCACGCCGGCCAATCAAAGGCGTGGCCCTGCCGATGTGGAGCATGGTGGCGTTTCTCGATCACAACTGGAACAAACGCTTCAGC
>Ga0105248_10001997_pt1 | contig 22695 bp, 25 predicted proteins | sample KBSS34metaG_FD_81524 | JGI IMG/M metagenome (GOLD analysis project Ga0105248, IMG submission 81524) | Switchgrass rhizosphere microbial communities from Kellogg Biological Station, Michigan, USA - KBS S3-4 metaG | ecosystem: Host-associated > Plants > Roots > Rhizosphere > Soil | place...
GTCTTGGCTGGCGTTGGGATCGTGGCGCAGATGCAGATCGACCGAATAGCGGCCGGCCTGTGCCGCCGCTACCTCCGCGATCGTCCGGTCGACCTGCCTTATCTCGACCCGGCGCGGCGTTACCCGCACGATCGCGCCTTCGGGTGTCGGCTCGACCGCGTCGCTGCGGCCAATCGCGATGTGGTGCGCCTGCCCGTCGACGCCATCGACGATCAGAAAATGCCGGTCGTCATGCTCGTCGGAAAAGCCGCGCGCGACGACGCGCCCGATCAGCGGCGGCTGCCCGGGGTCGAGCCCGTTGAGGCGGCCGACCGGCCGCTCCAATTGCCGCGCCGACAATTCGCGCTGCATCGTGCGGATCATGTCGCCACGCTCGCCCAGAGCCCGGAGCGTACCCTCCAGCCCATCGGCAAGCCGCCAGCGGTCGCCACCGACGGGCTCGGCGAGTCCCAGCCGTCCCAGCACCTGCAACCGCCCGGCGCGGAGCGACTGCTGGAACGGGTCGCGGTCGCTCGATGAGACGATGCGATCGGCGTCCATGTTGCGCAGCAATTTTCGATCGATCGCGGTCAGCCGCTCCTCGCCGATGTCATGGCGCAACCGCGCTTCGATCTCGATATCCGTGCGCGGGCCAAGATCGAGCGTCACCAACTCGACTGCCCGCGCCCGCAAGCCGCGCGCAATATATTCACGCGCGATGACGAGGTTCTGACCCTGATCATCGACCCCGCGCAGCATGATGTGGCTGTGAGGGTGGCCGGTGTTGAAATGGTCGACTGCGACCCAGTCGAGCTTCGTGCCGAGATCGGCTTCCATCTGAGTCATCAGCCGCCTGATGAAGGGCTTGAGGTCAGGATATTCGGAACTGTCCTCGGCCGAGACAATGAAGCGGAACTGATGGCGGTCGCCGTCGCACCGTTCAAGAAACGCCTTGCCGTCAGCCTGGTCCTGAGCCGCCGAATAAAGCGCGCCGGGATCGCCCTCGCGGGTGACCCCGTCGCGCTGGATATAGCGAAGGTGCGCGCGCGCCGCCGAAACGCCAGCCGGGCCGAGCCGAACCAGCCGGGTCTTCACCACCACACGGCGCGCCCGAAAGCCAGCGAGGCCGTCCCGCGATCCGAGCAGCCGTCCCATGCTCGCACCGCGCCCGATCCGGCTACCGTCGAAGCGGCGATTACGGACCCCGGTCTTCGCCCCTGCCCGCGCCGCTGCGGCGATAACCCGCCCGGCATATTTGCGGGTGCGCTTGCCGCCGCCGCTGCGCATCTTGCCGAGGCGGGGCTCGAACTCATCGTCGCTCATGGGAGTCTCGTCAGAAGCGGAAGCAAAGTGCCGGTTTTCGGAAGTCTGCTTCCGCTTAGCAGCCGATTGTCTCGCTCGCCTGCGAGACTGTCTCTCGAAAAAAGGATGTGCAGGCAATGACTTGCAATGCCTCGCGAGGCATTGCCTTTATCTTGCAATCCCTTTCCCCTTCTCCCCACCCCCCATCGGCTCAAAATAAGAGCCGGGACGCGACGCCTGTCCGACGCCGCGCCCCAGCCCGAAACCCTGTCCTCAACGGGCATCCGCGAAGGCCTTTTGCGCTTGATTCTCGCTGCTGAATGACCGCTTCCCGAGCAATCCGTGCGGCATTCCGTCGCCATCGATGATGCTCACCGCGACGAACCAGCGACCGTCCAGCCGCCCCAATATCACCACCCGATCGAGCTCGATTTCGTCGTCTTCGAAGCTCTCGTAGGTGCCGAGCCAGCGCTCCTGGACCCTGGCATCCCAGCAGAAATCGCTCTCCTCGGCCTCCAGAAACCGATGCGCCAAAGCCTCCGCAGCATCGCGCCCGAAATCGATCTCAAGCCCCGAAATGAGCGCTGCCATGATGCGGTCTGCGATTTTGGCCGAAGCCGCACCGATAGGTTGAAACATGGTCATGATGATATCCTTCGCTGTCATCCTCCTGATTGAGGACAGCGACCGAAAGACGGGTGGCGGCGCGGCTGTCAGGGCCGCCGGAGCGTCAGCGAAGGCGCCGCGAAGCGGACGTGGGGGGAACCGATTTACGCAGTAAATTGGGGGGCACCCGCGGGCCTTGATAGCCGCGCCGCCGCCCGTCATACTGGGAGGACCGAGACGAGCCCCCTCCCCTCCGCGCGCCTCAACGATCATCGGATCGCATCACGAAAAGCCCGGCACTGGGCTGCGATTTCATCGCCGCCGAGGTGACGGTCGCGCCATCACGCCGCATCACGAACAGTGACGGCGGCGTCACATCGCCTGTGCCGGGGCTCGATCCAACACGCCCGGACAGCTTGGCGAGATAGGCCCTCGTCTCGGCCGGCAATGTGCGACGACCGGCAAGATAGGATGCATATCCGGTCGGGCCGACATTATAGGCGGCGAACAGGCCGGGATAACCGAAGCGGTCGTGCATCAGCCGCAGATAGAAGCTGCCGGCGAAGATGTTATCGCGCGGATCGTCGGGATCGACGCCAAGACTGAGCCGTTGTCGCATCGTACTCCAGGTGCCGGGCATCAGCTGCATCAACCCCATCGCGCCCGCCGATGAGCGGATCGGACGGCCATCGAGCATCGTCAGCCCCGCGCTCTCGGCGCGCATCACCCGCTCGATCCATGCCACCGGGATGCCGAAGCGGCTCGACGCTTCGGCGACGAACGGTCGCCAGCGCGTCACCTGATCGGCACCGGCCGGCGCGCTCATCGCCAAGCTCGCGACCGCGATTGCCAGTCTCAACGCGGCCATAGCAGCTGCGCCTTGCCGATGAGGTCGGGCCCTTTGGTGACGCCAAAGTAGCGCCCGTCAAAAGCGTCGGGCTTGCCCTTGGCGAACAGGAACAGCGCCCGACCGCGCAGCCGCACGCAGCCGTTCCACACCGGCATTACCCGTCCATGCCCGTCGACAAGCCTACGATCGCCGACCTGCCGGCCATTGATCAATATCTCCTGCCCAAACGCGCAGACATCGTCCCCCGCCACCGCGCCCACCGCCTTCACCAACGGGAGGTTGAGCGGCAAATAGCCGCGCTCGGCGGCAAGCCGCCGCGCGGGCGCCGGCGCATAAGCGGCGACGATATCGCCCGCCTCGATGTCGGCCCAGGGCTCGATCGAGTAGAGGCCGATCGGGGCGCTCGCACTCGCGTTCCAGATCAGGCGCGGCGCGGGCGGCGCGACAATCGTGACGCCGATCAGGCCGACACTGCCCGCCAGGAGTGCGAGCAAACACCGCCTGTTGGGCTGGTCGGAGCCTGCGGTTTGCTGCTCGCCCCAGGCGAGCAGAGGGACGTCGGCGGGTGCACCACGACGCTTAATCATGTCCGGTCCCGCGCACGGAATTGCCGACACTCCAAGCGTCGAGGTCGTCGATATGATATTGGACGAAGCGGCTGTGGCGGCGGAACAGCGGGCCCGTCCCGTTCTTGCGCAGGCGCTTGAGCAGCCGGCTCGACATCTTGAGATAGGCCGCCGCCTGATCGGTATTGAGAAAGGGCGAGCCGCGTTTGGCGCGGTTCGCCCGCTGGATATCGTCGTCGCTGTCCATGAAGCTGCCTCGGTCTGAAGCGGCGGCTCGGCGCCGTCCGCGTCCTTCGACCTGCGCTCGTCGGCACTGGTTGCAGAGGGTCGAAAACGACATCGGCGTTTTCGACACCCCGTAGCCAGAAAAGACAGGAAAAGCCCCGCGCGCCGGAGCGCGCGGGGCTGGATAGGCGGCGTGGGTAAGACCGGGTGGCACGGGTTTGTCGGTCCCGTGCGACGGAAAGCGGACAGTGCTGACGCCCCCGCCTGCACTGTCCCTCGCGAGCTATGGCAAATCCGGCGCGCCGCTTGGGAGGTGATCGATGCCCGCGCCGGCTTGCCCGGCGCGGGCGGATCGGCTCAGTCGGCCGGGTTCCAGATGATCGCGTAGCTGTCGTCGTCATCCTGCCCCGCGGCGCGGCCGAGATTGGCGTAGATGGGGCGCGGGCCGAGCTCGGGAGCCGCCATCGAGAGGCGGACATATTCCTGTCCGGATAGTTCGCCGGTGCGGATCCAGCCGCCGCCGAGTTCGACGCCGCCGGCCAACACCCGGTAGTCGGGCTGCTCGCCGCTCTTGCCGCGATTGGGCACCAGTTCGATCTCGGCGCGAACCGAAAGCGTTTTCAGGACACCCTTGAAGCCGCCATTTTCCTGACGCTGGACATAACCGATTGCGGGCATTGTTCGTCTCCTCAAATTGCGCCCGAACCGTTTGCGGGCGATGGCGGACCGTGAGGGAGGGCAACAGGATGCGACCGAACCGCCAGGCCGCAGCGCCAGCGGAGGACCGGAGCCGAGGGCTGATTTGAAGCGCAGCGACCGCGAGGAGGACCGCGTAAGCGGGCCGGGGAAATCAGTGCGAGGCGATGGTTTCGGGAGGATCCGGCCCTCCCAGGTCATACGCCAAGGAGCCGGATACGGTCGGGCTGAGCGTGCCCCGGGACGAACAACCGCCGAGCGGATGTCGTGATCGGGAATGCGACGAAGGGATGCCGATGCGGCTTTGTCGCGCCTTCGTGCCTGCCTATATGCGGCTCCCAGGGGGAGCGGAATGACGACGATATTGGACAAGGTCCGAGCGCTGATCGGGCGGCTGTCGCCGGCGTCGATCTGCGACGATTGCATCACCGACAAGCTCGAACTGAGCGTGCGCCAGCACGCCCATCACAAGACGCGCGAGCTCGCGGGCGAGCATGATTTCGAACGACATATCGCGCCTTGCGCCATCTGCGGCGAGACCAAGACCGTGATCCGGCACAAGGGCCGATGAGCGCGCGACACCCTGATTGGCTGTGCGGCCCCTTGCTCGTCGCGATGATGATGAGCGCGGCGGCGAGCGCGCGCGCGTTACCAGAAACCGTCTCGGGCCGGATCGGCTCGGTCACCGATGGCGACACTTTCCGGCTCGAAACCGGTGAGCGGATCAGGATAGCCGATATCGATGCGCCCGAATCACAGCCGGGGCAGGCGAAATGCTCGGCCGAACTGGCGCTCGGGCGCGCGGCGTCGGGCCGCGCGCGAGCGATGCTGGCGGGCCGCGCGGTGACCTTCGTGCGGGTCGGCAAAAGCTATCGGCGGACGGTCGCACGGGTGCGGATCGATCGCCGCAATCTCGCAGACATGCTGGTCGAGGCCGGCATCGCGCAGCGGTGGCTGCGCGGCACGCCGAAGCCCGACTGGTGCCGTTGACGCCCTATCAGGCGTTGTCGAGCTTCAATTTGAGCGTGCGCGGCTTGCGCGGCGGCTTGGCCGCGACGGCAGGTGTGGTGACGGTTTCGCCCTTCTTGCGGCCAAGTCCGATCGACACCGCGAGCGCGCGGCGGGTCGCGGCATAGTTGGGCGCGACCATTGGATAGTCGGCGGGGAGCTTCCACTTGGCGCGGTAGTCGGCGGGCGTCATGCCATGATCGGTGCTGAGATGGCGCTTGAGCATCTTCATCTTCTTGCCGTCTTCGAGGCAAATGATGTGGTCGGGCTTCACCGAAGTGCGGACGGTGACCGCCGGCGTCTGAACCGTCACGACAGGCTCGGGCGCGGCGCCGAGGCCAGCCAGCGCGGCGTGGACCGTCTTGATCAGGGTCGAGACATCGTTCGCCGAGACGCTGTTGTGCATCACATGGGTGGCGACGATCTCGGTGGTCAGGGTCAGCAGATCGGCCTGGGCGTCATTCGACAATGGGGTTCTCCTCGTTGGCGATGGCCTCGCAGACAATGCTCAGGCGCACAACCCAACAGCCAAAAACCGCGTGGCCGGCGCTCCCGCAGGGACGCCGGCCACGCGGCCGAAATTTGGGTTTGAAGGAACGGGCGGCGGCCAAGCCGCCGCCCGCCTTCGATCAGGCCGCGAGCGCCTGCGGCTCGGTCGCCGCATCCGCGCTCGGCGGTGCGTCGGGGTCCGGCGCGGGCGGAACGGAGCGCGCCGCCTCGACCATCGCGGCGGCGCGAACCGTCCCGACGCCGCCGCGCTCGGTATAGGCCGATGGCGGGAAGGCCATCCAGCGCGGCACCCAATGCTCGACCTTGGTCCTGCCTTCGGCACCATCGAGATGATCGCGGACGATCTTCTTCAAGACCTTGGTCTTCTCGCCCACATTAGCCTTGGCGACCGCCTCGCCTGCGACCTCGGCGACGATCCTGCCAAGCACCTCCTTGTCGCGGACGAGATCGAAAAAGGCGTCATCGGCCTTCCAATAGATCCCCATATCGACGCCGATCACTTGCCCCACAGCTTCAACAGCGGGACTACCGCTCGCCAGACTCTCGCCCATGACGATCGTGATCACTTGGAAAACCTGCGCATCGGACAAGTCGAGCAGTGCGAGGAAGATCGCGGAAAGACCGTCGCCTGTAGGACCTTCATCATCGCGCACGATCCGCCCGTCGATCAGCGTTGGCTGCTCGGGGTCGAAGCCGAGCACGCCAAGCCGAATGCGGCGCGTAGCGTCGAAATCGGCCTCGGCAATACTGTTTTCGACCGACTCGCGCACCGCGTCATTGCGGCTCGCCTGCGGCTCCACCGAGACGCGCCACAGATGCGATCCGGCGATGACGTGTGCGACCATCAGGCGGAGCGCCACCCCCGGATGATCGGTCAGCGCCGCACGCACGGCGGCATGGCGGTGCAGGTCGATATAGGTCTGCATTGTGCTGGTAACTTCGGGCCGGGCGATCTTGGTGCCCGCGCCATTGGCCTCGCCGCGCACGGCCTTCTGCGCCTCCTTCCGGCTGAGATAGCCCTCGTGAAAGGTCACCTCGCCATTCGAGCGGAGATCGACATAGACGCGCCCGCCCTTGCGCTTGGCGGTCTTCTCATATTCCCATTCATGGAATTGCTCGGACGTCGGCACGATCACGACATCGCTCCACCCGGCCTCCAGATAGGCGTCACGGCGCGCGTCGATCACCGCCTGCTGCGCGGTCCAGAACGCATCGGCGTCGGCGAAATAGCCATCCTCACCGAACAGGTCGGCGACGATCTGGCCGGGATAGGTCGCGATGTCGAACAGCGCCTGCTTGACCGCGATCGACTGCCCGCCGAACAGCCATGCCTTCAACTGGTGACCGATCGGCGCATAAGCTTCGGGGTCTTCACGCAGCGCCAGCCAGGTCTTCTGCTGGGCCTTGCTCGCCATGGTGAGGTGACGGACAGTCGCGCGGTCGATCTCATCGCGGGCATAGAGGTCGCGGATGCGGGGCAGCAGATTGCCGAGTGCCAAGATGCGGCGCACCGCGAGATCGGGGAGGCCGAAGGTCGCGGCGATGTCCTCGATGGCGCGCCCTTCCTTCACGAGCCGGGTGAAGCTCGCCCACCGCGTTACCTCGTCGGGATCGAGCCGCGCCATATTCTCGATCATCGAGGCTTCGATGGCGGCAGCATCGTCGCCCGCCTCGAGGATCGCGCAGGGCATCGGTTCGGCCTGCCCACTCTCCTGAGCAACGATGGATGCGGCGTGAAAACGGCGGCGACCGGCGAGGATTTCAAATCCATCAGGCGCGCAATTGGGGCGCACGATGATCGGTTGCAGGACGCCGCGCGCGCGGACGGTCGGCAGCAGGTCGGACACGTCGGGCGGCCTCTTGGCCGAACGCATGTTGGCGCTGCTGATAACCAGCTTGTCGAGAGCGATGAATTCGAGTTTCATGACAACACTCCTTGTGGGTGCTGGTCCGTCGTCTTTTGCGGGAGGGCGGACCGGCTTTCGGTGGCGGCAAACGGCCGCCGCGTCAGCCGCCGCCGTCGCCCTTGTCGGGTGCCGGGTCGGTCGGAAGCTCTTGAACAGGATCGGCGTGGTCGGTGTGGCCGAACAGAGCCTGCGCGCCGATGATCGAGCCCTCGCGGCGCGCGGTCGCAGCCCAGAGGGAAAGCGGATGCGGGGTCGCGAAATGCTCGTCGCGCTCGATGGCGAGCCCGAACGGCAGGCGGACACTGGCGATCTCTGACAGGCTGAACGAACCAAGCTCAGGGCAACCGAAGCCCAGATCGGCAAGGCCGAACAGCGTATCGTCGTCGCGGGCGAGTTCGGTCGCGAGCCATGTCGCCGGGCCGAGCGGGTTGAACAGCTTGAGGGCGGGCGCGGGGTCGGGCTCGGCCCATTCTCGCGCGACATGTATTTCGCGCATTATGGCGTTGGTGCGCAGCGTCTGACGCAGCTGGGGGGTGAGCAGGATCATGCCGCCGCCCTCCCCTGTCCTGCCGTTTCGACGGCCTCGCGGTGGCGGGTGAGCAGCCAGTCGGCGGCTTTGCTCGCGGCACTGGCGGCGCGGAAGATCGCGCGATTATCCTCGCGCAGCACCTCCAGCCATGAAGCGAGATAATCGGCGTGGCGGACGGTCGGCACGATGCCAAGCGACGCGCAGAGGAAGGCCGAGCCCATTTCGGCGACCAGTTCCTCACGCGCATAGTCCTTGCTGCCGAAGGCATTGGCAAGGCTGCGCCCGAGCCGCGAGGGATGGCCGGTCGCGTGGGTCAGTTCGTGCAGGCAGGTCCGGTAATAGTTGATCTGTTCGAAAAAGGCGGGTTGCGGCGGCATCTGCACGACATCGAGGCTGGGAACATAGAAGGCCTTGTCGCCGCGAACGATAAAATCGACGCCCGATGCGGCGATGACCTCTTCGGCGACGGGCACTATCTCGCGCTCAGGCAGCGGCGGTGGATCGTCGGCAAGGCCGGGGCGAAGCCCTTCGCACTGCGCGAGATTGAAGACGGTGAAGCGCTTGAGAAAGGGGATCGCCTTGGCGTCCGCGCCAGTTGCGCGCGCCTTCGCCTTTTCGGCCTCGGGAGTGAACCGGTCGGCATAGACCACGGTGGTCCCGCGCTCGCCCTTGCGAACGCCGCCGCCTGCGTCGATCGCCTGTTTGAAAGTGAGCCAGCCCTGCGAGGGAAAGCCATGCTCGATGACCGCGCCCCACAGGATCAGGATATTGACGCCCGAATAGGGTCGCGCGGTCGAGGCGTTGCGCGGCAGGCTGGGACCAAGCCCGGCGGCTGCGGCAGAACCCCAAGGCTGAACCCAAGGCAGCCGTCCCGCTTCGAGTTCGGCCACGATCCGGGCGGTCACCTCGTCATAGAGATTAGCGCGCGGCGGCTCCGCGCGCTCTGCAACCTCACGGCGGGCGAAACGGCGTTTAGCTTGGGGCATCGGTCGGCTCCTTCCCCACCCCAAAAAACCAAGCCTCCCCGCGGAAGAGCGGCAGAGGGGGGCGGCGAAGCGAACGGAAAGGCCCGCGCAAGCGGACGGCGGCACCTCTCAGGGGTCCCCATCGCCTTGGCGATGGGGTGGAGGGCGAAACGGAGTGGAGCACCCCAAGCGTAGCGCCGGGGTTGCCGACGGCCGCGGCGGGCCTAGCAGGGAGCGCCGACCCCCGACCGCTCGACCGGGAGGCTCAGACAACGCCGCCGCGTCCCCGGGCGCGGCGACCATATTGCCGGCAGCGCAGCTGCCCGCATCCGCGTCATGCGATCGTCACCGCCAGGCCGAGACGCCAAAGGCGGCTCGGGTCCGAGCGCCAGCGAGGAGTAGAGCGCGGCCGCGCCGCAGGCGCGGGACGCAGGACCAACCGCGAATGCTAGACGTCAGTCGGGATCGTCGACCGCGCAAATGCTTCGATCGCCACTCCGAACCCCGCACCCGTAATCCAACGCGCACGGGCGAGATGGCTGTCCCAGCACAGCTTGGTGGCTTCGGGATCGATCGCGGGATCCCGGCCGAGGATCGTGCTCGCACCGTCGACCCAGTCGACACCGGCATCGTCCGCGCTGATCAGCTCGGCATAGGTGAGAAGGTTGTGCCGGTCATAGTCGGAGACGGTCTCCCCGACCGGCGCTATCGCATCAAGAGGTTGCACAGCCCATCGCCCTCGTAAAACTACAGGGCAAGTTCATAGCGAATAGGAACGATAGTTCCTAGAACGATCGTTCCGGTCCGCTGAAAAGCTGGTCGATGGATCTCAAGCACCTCCTCGCGAAGAACGTGCGCAAATTTCGGCTCGCGCGCGATATTACCCAAGAGGAGTTGGCCGACCGGACAGGGATCAGTTCGCGCTATGTGGGATCGATCGAACGCGCGAGCGTTTCGGCGAGCGTGTCGATCCTGGGCCGGCTGGCCGTAGCGCTTCAGGTGACGGCCAGCGAACTGATCACCGAATAATCAGATCTTGTGGCGAAGAACGGCCGCGGGCCCGGCGCGTTGCAGCCGTTCGGCCAGCCAGATCAGGCGGCGCACCCAGCTTTTCATCCACTCGCCATCGCCAGGCCAGCCCGTCGTATCGAGCAGTTCCAGCGCGATAGTACGGACGCTCGCTTCCTCTGCGCGCGCGTCCAGCACCCGCAGCGCCAGGACCAGGCGCGATAGCCTCTTGTCGGGATGCGCGCGCAAGGTCCGGCCGGCGAGCAGCGCTTGTAGTCGCCTAACCGCGGAGAGCTGAACATCGACGTCGCGTTCGAGCACGACAGCGGGCTCGAGCCGGACGGCCCCGTCCAAAACCGACCCTTCGACGATATCGAGACGCAGCGGATCGCCATCGAGGCTCAGGCGGACATGCTGACAGTCGGTGGCGATGGCGACGATGGCGTCGAAAGAATGAAGGTCGAAGGCGAGTGGGGCATCGGCGGCGCACGGACAGCAGCGCGTGCGCAACACCGCCGGATCGACGACATCGGTCCAGATCGGCGCGCACTGCGCGCTGTCGCATCCTGGATCGGCGGCGAAAGTGCAGGCCCCATCGGGACGCGACGACCTCGGGCGACGCATCCACGATCTCGTGGCCAGCACCCCCTGATGGTTGAAATCCGATATAGTCGACATCGCGCCGCAACAGCTCCCACGCCAATGCGGAACGGCCCCCCGCCGCAATGTCTGAATAGGCGCCGGCGTCGCGCCACTGGCCAATCGGAATGGCCATACTCATGACGGCTAATCGACCGTGCTTGCGAGATACGCCGCCGCGGCCTCGGCCTGATCGGGCCGCAACGCATCTACCGCGCCGATGTGCTCGGGCACATCGTCTCTGAGCAAGATCGACGGGCATTGGCCCTCGACATTGCCGAGATTGGGCCGGTGCTGCGCATAGCCTACCAGCGCCGCGAGTTCGGGCGAGAAGGTTCGCGCAATCGCCGGCGGATAGATCAGCCATTGCAGCTCGAACGGCTTCAGCCAGCCCAGACAATAGCTGATGATGATCCCGCGCCGCGGCTTCACATCCACATTGGCGCCACCGCCATGGAGGGTAGATCCCAGGAACAGCAGCGCGTCACCCGGAAGCACCGGCGGCACGGTCGCATCGGCCTCGGCGAGCAGCGGCACGTCCTGATCAAGATGGCTCGACGGCCACAACCGCGTACCGCCATTGGATGCAGAGAAAGGCGCCAAAGGCCACATGACGTTGACCAGATATTCGATGCCGCCCTTCGGCCCCGGCCACATATCCTGATCGCGGTGGGGCAGTTGCGCCGACGCGCCGGGATGGATTTCGATCGCCTGAGTCAGGTTGAGCGCGATGCGCTCACACCAGGGCAGCAACAGTTGCTCGGCGATTCCCAATATGACGGGATGCTGGACAAGGCCGGCCGCGAAGGACGAACGCTTGAGCAGCGACCCGAAGCGTCGCGTTCGCTCGCCGTAGAAGACGCCCTTCCCCATCGGAGTGGCGGTGAACCCCGGATCAAGATCCGCCTCGAGCCGCGCGAGCCAATCGACCTCGACCGCGCGCGGAACGACGCAATAGCCGTCTGCCGCCAGCTCCGCCGCGCGGCGTTCAACGACGCTGGTCACGCCGCCATCTCCAGCGGTCCGACATAGACGCCGCTCCAGCGCATCCGCTCGGGCGTGTCGGGTCCAATATGGACCGAAAAGGCGCCGACCGCGCCGCCGGACAACCGTACGGCAGGCCCCAGCGGCTGCGCCAGCCAGCCCATCGCCAGCACCTCCTTGCGGAACGCCTCCGGGAGCAGTCCGGTGTAAAGACTGATGCCGCGCGCGAGCGCGAAGTCGACCATCGCGGTGATGAGCTCGTTGCGCAATTCGCGGCGGCGCGCGGCGCCGTGGCGTTGCGGCAAGCACAACCGCGTGCTTTCCCAGACTGTCGGCCCCGCCGGCACGCCGAGCGGGCAAAGATGCGGCCACAGCGTGCTCAGCATATGCGGCCGGCTCGTCGGTAGCAGCCGCATCGAGGCCTGATGCTCGCCATGCTCGTCGATCGCGATCAGATAGACGCTGTGATCACCGTCGAACTGGTCGATCTCGAAGCGCCCGTCGATGACGGGCACGTCCCAGCCGAACAGGTCGACGAACAGGGTCTTGCGATCGGCGAACATTCCTTCGATCGCGCGGCCATGCGGCGGGGTCGGATGCTTCTCGATGGCGAGGATCATGGCGCTTTTCCGTGACTGAATGAGCCACAAGAAAAAGCACGATCAGCGCCGCAAAAATATCCACGTGAATACGCGGGTTTATGTCACCCGAGTTCGTGTGCGCCGATCTCGCCCGCCAGGAGCGCGCGGGCGAGGAGTTCGGCTCGGGTCTTCGCGTTGAACAGGCGGAAAGCCTCGCGCAGGTAGCCCTCGACGGTTCGCGGCGTCACACCCAGGGCCCGCGCGATCAGCTTGTTGGACAGGCCGCGGGCGAACAATATGATGCAGTCACGCGATCGTTGATTCAGTCGGGGTCGGGGTTCCTTGATGAGCGGCTCGCCCGCGACTACGCGAGCCTGCTGGAAGGCGAGGACGCCAATCATGTCGACGATACCGCGGAGCTTCTCGACACGCTCGGTCGACAGGTTGCCTGCGAAGGTGGTCGATCCGACGCAGTGGCCGAACCTTTTGCAGGGGATCGTGATGCCCTCGCTCAGGCCGTGCCGAGCGCCGAATTCGAGCGTCGACCGGTCGCGACGGTCCATATCGATGAGGCCACCCAGTTCCGACCAGATGAACGCTCGCGCGGCCCGGTTACAACCGCGCATGACCGGATCTCGGCGATAATGACCCTGATCGATGATCCTGTCGGTAATCGCTTGGGGATAGGCAAGGACAGCCACCCGACCGGGTCGCGGAATCCTGTGATCCTCATGCGAGAACAGGGCCCAATGTTGGAAACCCATATCGTGGCCGATATCGGCGACGACCGTCTGCAACGCCTTCTCGTCGCACGCCGCCGACAATGCGCTGATGACATCAGCGCCAAAGCGCTTTGCGCTCTCGAAGTGCTGTCGGTCGAACCCAGCCGGCATCGGACTGCTGCTTGCCGGCGGCTATCAGATCGGCAGGTCGGTCGTCGCCTTCACGCTCTTGAGCGCGAAGCTGGAATTGACCGACGCAACGCCAGGGAGATGGACAACGACCTTTTTGAGGAAATGCTCATAAGCGTCGATGCTCGGCACGACGACGCGCAACACGTAATCGCTGTCACCGCTCATCGCGAAGCAATCGAGGATCTCAGGGTGCTGACGCACCTCGGACTCGAGCGCCTCAAGCGTTTCCTCCTTATGGCTGTTGAGCTTGAGATTGGCGAAGGCCATGACGCTGAGCCCAAGTTTCTTGGGATCGAGGATGACGGCGCGACGAACGATCACGCCTTCCTTCTCGAGGCGTTTTAACCGGCGCCAGCACGGCGTCTGCGAGAGTCCGACGACATCGCCGACGTCCAGGATCGACATCTCAGGATTTGACTGGAGGGCCCGCAGGATTTTACGGTCCAATTCATCAAGACCCCGAACGGCCATAAGCGAACACCTACTAAGAGCTTGAGCCTTCTACATACATCATCACGATTAGAATTTTCTTCTCAATTCACCACGAATTCACCGGTGAATGGGTTGGGACATTCTAACGCCTCCCTTGCTAGTTCCTCTCACCAGGGGGCGCATGACAAACAGACCTAAATTGCAGCTGCATATTCCTGAGCCGCTGACGCGGCCCGGCGAAGCTGTCGATTTCGGCGGTCTGGTGATTCCGCCGGCGGGCAGCGTCGATCGGCCCGCGATTGACGCGCCCGAGTGCGACCTCCGCCACCTGCCCTATCAGTTGATCCGGGCACTCGATGACGACGGCCGCGCAATTGGACCGTGGAAACCCGCCGCCAGCCCGCTGCAGCTGATGCGTGGGCTGCGCGCGATGATGCTGACCCGCGCGTTCGACGAACGGCTGTTCCGCGCGCACCGCCAGGGCAAGACCAGCTTCTACATGAAGTCGACCGGCGAGGAGGCGCTCGGCGCGGCCCCGTCGCTGGTGCTGGACCGGGGCGATATGTGCTTCCCGACCTATCGCGTGCTGAGCTGGCTGATGGCGCGCGGTTATCCGCTGATCGACCTGGTCAACCAGATCTTCTCGAACGCCAAGGATCCGCTCAAGGGCCGCCAGCTGCCGATCCTCTATTCGGCGCGCGGCTATGGCTTCTACTCCTTGTCGGGCAATGTCGGCAGCCGCTTCGGTCATGCCGTCGGCTGGGCGATGGCATCTGCCTATAAGCAGGACGACAAGATCGCGCTGGCCTATATCGGTGAGGGTACGACCGCTGAGGGCGACTTCCACGAGGCGCTGACCTTCGCGAGCGTCTACCGGGCGCCGGTCATCCTGTGCGTGACCAACAACCAATGGGCGATTTCGAGCTTTGCCGGTATCGCGGGCGCCAACGAGACGACCTTCGCCGCCAAAGCATTGGCCTATGGCATACCGGGGCTCAGAGTCGACGGCAACGACTTTCTCGCCGTCTGGTCCGCGACCGAATGGGCTGCCGAGCGCGCGCGCACCAATCAGGGTGCGACGCTGATCGAGTTCTTCACCTACCGTGCCTCGGGACATTCGACCTCGGATGATCCGACGAAATATCGTCCGGCCGACGAACCCAATCATTGGCCACTCGGCGATCCTGTCGATCGGCTGAAGCAGCACCTGATGACCGAAGGTGCCTGGGATGAAGATCGCCATCTGCTGCTCTCCGTCGAGCTCGACGCCGAGGTGAAGACCGCGGTGCGCGAAGCTGAGGCGGTCGGCACGTTGGGCAAATCCAAGCCCCCGATCGCGGAAATGTTCGAGGGCGTCTTCGCGAAGTCCGACTGGCGCCTGATCGAGCAACGGCTGGAGGCAGGTATCCTGCCATGATCGTGATCGACGGTGATGCGCCGCCTGCCACCTTAGAATCGGCGGCAGTGCCCGAAATCGCGACCATGAACATGGTCGAGGCGCTCAATTCGGCGCTCGACGTCATGCTCGCACGCGACCCGGATGTGCTGATCTTCGGCGAGGATGTCGGCTATTTCGGTGGCGTGTTCCGGGTCACCAACGGGCTTCAAAAGCGCCACGGTCTCCAGCGCTGTTTCGATGCGCCGATCAGCGAGGGCGGGATCATTGCGACCGCGATCGGCATGGGAGCTTATGGCCTGCGACCGGTCCCCGAAATCCAGTTCGCCGACTATATCCTGCCGGCGTTCGATCAGCTCGTCTCGGAAGCCGCACGACTCCGCTACCGCTCGAACGGCGAGTTTTGGGCCCCGATCACGGTGCGCTCGCCCTATGGCGGCGGCATCTTCGGCGGGCAAACCCACAGCCAGAGTCCCGAAGCGATTTTCGCGCACATCACCGGGCTGAAGACGGTGATCCCGTCCAACCCGTATGACGCCAAGGGCCTACTGATTGCCGCAATCGAGTGTGACGATCCGGTGATCTTCCTCGAGCCCAAGCGGCTTTACAACGGTCCGTTCGACGGCCGCCACGACCAGGCCGTCAAGTCCTGGGCAGGTCATGAAGCTGCAGAAGTGCCCACTGGCCATTATAGCATTCCACTCGGATCCGCCGCGATCGTCCGCGAAGGCGAGGCGGCGACCGTGCTTGCTTACGGCACGATGGTCCATGTTGCCCTCGCGGGCATCGCTGACAGCGGGATCGATGCCGAGCTGATCGACCTGCGCTCTATCGTACCGCTCGACATCGAGACGATCATCGAGTCAGTCCGCAAGACCGGCCGCTGCCTGATCCTGCACGAGGCCTCGCGCTTCGGCGGCTTCGGCGGCGAGCTGTCTGCCTTGGTCCAAGAGCGGTGCTTTTACGAACTCGAGGCGCCGGTCAGGCGCGTGGCCGGCTATGACACCCCATATCCGCACGCCTTCGAATGGGACTATTTTCCGGGACCGGCGCGCCTCGCCGCGGCTCTCGTCGACCTGATACGGGACTGATCGCAATGGAGAGTTTCAGCTTCAAGCTGCCGGACATCGGCGAGGGCATCGCCGAGGCCGAGATCGTCGCCTGGCATGTCGCGATCGGCGACGTGGTCGAGGAGGATGCGCCGCTCGCCGATCTGATGACCGACAAGGCAACCGTCGAGATGACCGCGCCCGTCGGCGGTAAGATCATCCAGCTCGCCGGCGCGGTCGGCGAGAATATCGCGATCGGTTCGATATTGGCTGTGTTCGAGGTCGAAAGCTCAGCGGTGGATGCGCCAGTCGAAGAACTGACCGTAAAGGGCAGCCGCCAAGCGGCTTATATTCCGGTGCGGGAGCCGGATGCGCAGGAGGGGCCTGCGCGGGGAGAGGAAGGCAGGGAGGCATCGACATCCTCTCCTGTCGAGACGCAGCAACACCTTCCTCTCCCCCTTCATCCTTCACTCCGCGTGCTCGCGTCGCCCGCGGTCCGTCGGCGTGCTGATGCTCTCCTCATCGATCTTGCCCAGGTGAAGACTGCCGAGGACGGTCGCGTCCGCCATGCCGATCTCGACGCCTTCCTCCGTTACGATGCCGGCAGTGGATACCGTCCTGCTGGCGTGACCCGCGCCGACGAGGCGATCAACGTGATCGGCATGCGCCGTCGCATCGCCGAGAATATGGCGGCGTCGAAGCGCGCGATCCCGCACTTTACCTATGTCGAGGAGATCGACGTCACCAAGCTCGAGGAGCTCCGCGCCGATCTCAATGCGACCCGCGGTGCCAAGCCCAAGATCACCATGCTGCCGCTGCTGATCACCGCGATCTGCAAGACGCTGCCCCAATTCCCGATGATCAACGCGCGCTATGACGACAAGGCGGGGATCGTTACTCGCTATGGCGCGGTCCATCTCGGCGTGGCGACCCAGACCGATGCAGGTTTGATGGTACCGGTGATCCGCGACGCGCAGAATCGCAACATCTGGCAACTCGCGACCGAAATCATCCGTCTCGCCAACGCCGCGCGTAGCGGCAAGGCGAAGTCGGAGGAGTTGTCGGGCTCGACCCTGACGATAACGTCGCTCGGCCCGCTCGGCGGTATCGCGACGACCCCCGTCATCAACCGCCCCGAAGTAGCGATCATCGGGCCGAACAAGGTGGTCGAGCGGCCGGTGTTCAGGGATGGCCTCGTCGTTGCGGCCAAGCTGATGAACCTGTCGATCAGCTGCGATCACCGGGTCGTCGACGGCTGGGATGCCGCCAGCTACGTCCAGGCGCTCAAGCGATTGATTCAAACTCCAGCCTTGCTATTCGCGGACTGATCGATGCCAGGCTGCCATCGCTTCGACATGAACCCCACCGCGGCGTTGTTGCATCCCGAAGGACGGCCGCTGAGGCCGCGGCCCTCGACCAGCTTCGCACGCCTGCTCGGTTCTTGGTTCGCACCCTATCCGAATGGGCCGACCATCGCCGAAATTGCCCGGCTGACCGAGATTCCGGTCCGGCGGTGGCAAGCGCTGCTCGACGGCCTCACCATTCTCCATGTCGACATGGCGCTGGCGCTCTCCTGGGACGAGCCGCTCGACCATTTCCTGAGGTTATGGCCGAGCAGCCCACCAACTTACCAAAAGGGAGCGACCTATGACGAACCGGATTTGTCTAACGCAAGCCAAGACGATTATCGAAGCCGCTTTCGCCGAGGGCAAGGCGCTTGGCCTCAAACCGCTCAGCATCGCCGTGTTGGATGCAGGCGGTCATATTATTGCATTCGAGCGGGCCGATGGAGCATCCAACTTGCGATTCAAGATCGCAACCGGAAAGGCTTTTGGCGCCCTCGCCCTTGGCATGTCCAGCCGCAAGATCGCCGACATGGCGGCTGATCGTCCGAGCTTTGTCGCATCATTGGGCTCGATCGCAACGGACGGCATTATTCCGGCCGCCGGCGGGGTGATTGTCGTCGATCAGGGGGGAGCAACGATCGGGGCCGTTGGCGTAACCGGCGACACCTCCGACAATGACGAACTTTGCGCCTTGGCCGGGATAGCCGCAGCCAAGCTGCACCCGCAGGGTTAGCAGGGCAATATGATCGAGTTCGATGCCGAAATCAGCACACCGGACGCTCAGCAAATACGACCCGGAGTATTGCGCTCACAGGACGTGGATCAATGCACCGGCTCGCTCGTGAAGGGACCGGCGATTATCCAACTGTCTGCGAGCGAGTTGACAGGGTCTCGAGGGCAGCAGAAATTCTGGCGCACACGATCGATCGCCCGCTAACTCTGGACCAACTAGCCCGAGAGTTTGGAATGAACCGCACGAAGTTGGCGATCGGTCTCAATCGAGCGTATGGAATTTCGGTTTGCCGATATTGGCGACATATGCGGCTAAGGCACGCACGTAAATGCCCGAGAACCTCAGACCTCCCAGTCTCCGATGTTGCAACAGCGGTGGGCTATACGAGCGCTTCCTCGTTCAGCCGCGCATTCGTCCGAGAATTGGAGCCCTTCCGCGGCATTGCAAACGCTACGCGGGGAAACACGATGGAAGCGAAGGCCAAGCCGTATGTGAAACAATGGTTCAAGCCTCACACCCTCGGCGCCCGCCGAACTAAACCCTCATTGCATCGAGACGGCTGTCCCGTGACGTTTCCTAAATTCGCCGCTCCGAAGCGTAGGCGGTAAATTCTCATCACATTTTGCGACGCTCATACCGCTGCTATAATGCTTCGACGCGGTCGGGTGTCATTAGTAACGGAAACATAATGAGTTTCAAAAGCAGCTTCGAAACGACGCCCCGTGCTCGCGTGCAGCCGATCGACGGCCCCCCGGCTGGACTCGCGCGGCGCCGTTGGCCGGAAGGCAGGCGGGGTCGGTACGCAGAGCTATGGAGCTTAGCGCTATCGTATCCGAAGTGGCCGGCAAGATATAAAACGTATGTGCAATTCACTGCGCAATCTCTGGCTTAATTCGCAGTGGCTCACCCCATCGGTGAGTGAGCGGAGAACGGGTTTGGCTCTCGATCGCCTTGAGCCCTTTGAGCAGATCATCGGCAAAATTGATCGCAAAATCGCGATGGAGAGCGCTGATCCGAAGACAATGACTATTCACCAAACGGCTAAATCGGAATTTAGCTAGGCGGCATACTCAGGCCCAAGCGGTATCTCGGGCGGTCGAATGTCCATATGATCGTTTGGCTGGCCCGCAACATATGTCTCCCATGATCACCGCGTTGTTTTCTTCTGCCTTCACCTCTGCGCCAAACCGCCTCGCTGGTCACCGAAAGGCAAATATCCCATCGACCTCAACCGCGGCGCCCAGCGGTAGTACCGGGACGCCCACGGCGGTCCTGACATGTCGGCCACTGTCACCAAACAGCGCGACCATCAGATCGGATGCCCCATTGGCGACAATTGGCTGGTCGGTGAAATTGTCGGCGCTGCTCACGAATACGCCAAGGCGTACTACTTGCGTCACCCGATTGAGATCGCCGTTCAGTCCCTCCCGCACTTGCGCGAGCAACATAAGCGCACAAGAACGGGCTGCGGCTGCTCCGGCTTCGACGCCCATTGTGTTGCCAAGCCGCCCCCGAACGACCGCGCCGTCGCTTTCGATCGGGACCTGTCCCGAGACGAACATCAGTCCGCAAGCAATAACATACGGCCTATAAGTGGCGACAGGTGCTGCTGGCACCGGCAGGGTGAGTCCAAGCGCGTTCAGGCGATCCTCAACAGACATACCGATCCCTTCTGATCGAGTGAGAATTATTTGCGAATGGTCGCTCCGGCGGTGGTGTCAGCCATGAAAGAAAGATATCGTCTGCCGACGCATATAACTTTCGATCCCGGCCATCCCTCCCTCCACGCCAATACCAGACTGGCCAGCTGGTTCAGACGACGACATATAGCGCGCGCCTTCGCTGGCGAAGACGCCAGTCTTAACGCTCACCGAGGAGTTTAGCGCCTTCGCGACACGCATGCCGGCTGCAAGCCGCGTCGTCCACAGCGTCCCGGAGAGACCGAACTCGGTACCGTTCGCGATTGCGATCGCCTGCTTCTCGTCATTAAAGGTTAGGATCGGCAGCACCGGACCGAAAATCTCGTCCCGGGCCAAGGCCGCGTTTGGTGCAACCCTCTTGAACAGGGTCGGTTCGATAAAATTGCCCCCTGTCTCCGGCAAAGCACGCCGGCCACCGGTCACTAGTTCGGCGCCTTCCTCGCACGCCCGTGCTATATGTGCTTCGATTCCGGCGAGCTGGCGCCGTGAAGCAATGGGTCCGAAGGTGGTTGTTGGTTCGGTGGGATCGCCCATGGCGACCGTAGCAAAACGGGTCGCGATGCGCTCAGTCAACGGTTCGGCAATCGAGCTTGCTGCAATGACCCGAGTTCCGATGCTGCAGACTTGGCCCTGGTTAGTGAGCAGCGACGCGCAGATCGCGTCGGCGACCTGATCGAGGTCGAGCCCATCGTCGAACACGATCTGCGGCGACTTCCCACCGCATTCGAGCAATAGGTTCTTCATGTTGGAATCGCCTGCGTGATGGAGCATCAGCTTGCCGACCTGCGTCGAGCCGGTGAACGACAGCATGTCGACATCGTGGTGAAGGGCGATCGCGCTGCCGACGATGGCGCCAGTACCCGGCACGATGTTGAGCACGCCATCGGGAAGGCCAGCCTCATGAGCAAGCTTGGCCAACCACAACGCCGAACTGGGCGAATATTCGGATGGCTTCAGGACCACGGTGTTACCTGCAGCGAGCGCCGGGATTGCTTTGAGCAGCGCTACGAAGGTCGGAAAATTCCATGATGCGATCGCGCCAACGACGCCGAACGGCACGCGGCGTTGCGTGATCAAGGTCGGAGCGTCGCTCGTCAGAACATCGCCGCGCATCTTGTCTAGCGCTTCGGCGCAAAAACGGGTGAACTGGGCACCAGCCACCGCGTTGCAGAAACGCAAGGATACCGGTTTCCCCATCTCAATCGCATCGAGCCGATCGATGTCTGGAGCATGCGTTTCGATCAGATCGGCCAAACGAGTAAGTACCCGTTGACGGAAGGAGGGCGCAGCAAGATGCCACCGTCCATCATCAAATGCTGATCGAGCAGCCGCTACGGCACGATCAACGTCGGCACTGGAGCCGACACCGTAGGATCCCAACAAGCGGCCCGAAGTCGGCGAGATCATCTCGAATGGCTCGTCGGACTGCGATGCGGTAGAGCGCCCATCAATAAACGGCGCTATCAAGTCTGGGGTAATGGCCATGTCGGTTGGCACCTCGGAAAAAATCGCAGAAAAATACGGTCGGACGTATTTACGGGGTCAATGCGTAGGCGGCGCTGAGAGCAGTTGAGAATAACTGCTCACGCGGATAGCGGGCGTCGGTATCGCTCGTAGCAGGGAGCCTGAGCGCGCGGGTGACGATGGTCGCCACCGCCACGCCCTGCTCTGGATCGAGCCACGTACTCGACAAATAGGTCCTGGTGGACCCCGGATGACCAAACACCGGATTTCCCGCGAAGGCGCGACTTTCTATGCCAAGCCCGTAATCTGCACCCACGGTCAGCGGGACATTCGGTGTCGGACCATGGGTCAGCATCGAACTGGTAAGGTCGGCCAAGCTGACCTCAAGCGGGCTCTCGCGGCAGAAACTTCCGAAATAGTCTAGCATGTCGTCGAGACAGGATACGCCCTGCCCCGCCCCATAGGCCCAGCTCAATCCGTCGCTTGCGTCCTCGAAGTCGGTCGTTGCGATACTGCTCACGTAAGCGCGGAGCATCCGTTCGGTCGGCGGCGTCATGCTGATGCTGCTGTTCGTGAGGCCAAGCGGCTCTAAGATGAGCTGTTGGATGACCTCACCATAGTCTTTGCCACAGATCCTGTCGATCAGCATGGCCGCGATCACCCATCCGGTGTTGCAATAGTCGAACCGCAGACCTGGTTGGAACAGCTGCCCTTGCGGTAGGGCAAGCGAGACCAGATCCTGCGGCGACAATACGAGCCGTGGATCGAAACGAGCAGGCAGTAGAGCGTGCGTATATTCGCCGAGTCCGGAGCTGTTCGTGATGAGATGCCGCGTGGTGATCCGCTGGTCGATCGGCAGATCAAGACTGGCAACGACCGGTGCATCGAGATCGATGCTGCCCTGGCGGTGCAGCAGGAGCAGCGCCACCGCCACCATCGACTTAGTCTGATTGCCGATCTGATAGAGATGGTCCGATTCCGCCGGGATTGTCCGTTGCCGATCAGCGTAGCCGGCAACGAGATGGAAACGGCCGACACCCCAGATATCGACCGCGGCCATGGCCGCGAGATGACCGAGCCGGCCGACGAAATAATCTAGCTGCCGCTGCAGCCGGTCGATCGCCGCGCGGCCGTGCCGGGTTCCAATGGCATGATTGATTGTGATCATGCTTCGTCCTCCAGTGTGTCCGAGATCGGATACAGGCGACCGACGTTGGCTTTGCGGTAGGGGATGGCGGCAAAGTCCATCTGAATGGCACCCGGTGTCGCAACCGGGATGATCTCGGTGCTGAGCGGTGAGAAACCA
>Ga0105248_10001998_pt1 | contig 22695 bp, 19 predicted proteins | sample KBSS34metaG_FD_81524 | JGI IMG/M metagenome (GOLD analysis project Ga0105248, IMG submission 81524) | Switchgrass rhizosphere microbial communities from Kellogg Biological Station, Michigan, USA - KBS S3-4 metaG | ecosystem: Host-associated > Plants > Roots > Rhizosphere > Soil | place...
ACGTGCTTGGCGCCGGTGACGCATTCGCGTCGGGCTTTCTCTACGGCTACCTCCAAGGATGGACGCTCGAGCGCGCCGCGCGCATGGGCAACGCCTGCGGCGCGATCGTCGTGACCCGTCACGGCTGCGCCAACTTCATGCCGACCTTCGACGAGGTGTCTGCGTTCGTCTCTTCACGAGGGGAGCCGGCCATATGAGCGCTCGAGTACGGATGACGATGGCGCAGGCGGTCGTGCGGTTCATGACGCAGCAGCGCACGGCGCGCGACGGCCGGGAACAGCCGTTCTTCGGCGGCGTCTTCGGGATCTTCGGCCACGGCAACGTCGCCGGCATCGGCCAGGCGCTACAGGAACAGCGCGCCTCGATCCGCTACTACCTCGCGCGCAACGAACAGGCGATGGTGCACACCGCGGCGGCCTACGCGAAGATGCACAACCGGCTGCGCACGCTCGCCTGCACTTCGTCGATCGGCCCCGGCGCCACCAACATGATCACCGGCGCCGCCGGCGCGACGATCAACCGCGTGCCGGTGCTGCTGCTGCCGGGCGACATCTTCGCCGGCCGCGGTCCGGCGCCGGTGCTGCAGCAGCTGGAGTCGAGCCTCTCGCAGGACGTCTCGGTGAACGACTGCTTCAAGCCGGTCTCGCGCTACTGGGATCGGATCAACCGGCCGGAGCAGATCGTCACCGCGCTGCCCGAGGCGATGCGCGTGCTGACATCGCCGGCCGAAACCGGTGCGGTCACCCTGGCGCTGCCGCAGGACGTGCAGGCCGAGGCGTACGACTACCCGGCGGCGCTGTTCGAGCCGCGCGTCTGGACGATCCCGCGCGCGCGCGCGGATCGCGATCGACTCCAGGAAGCCGCGGCGGCGATCCGCCGGAGCACGCGGCCGATCATCGTCGCCGGCGGCGGCGTGCTGTACAGCGAAGCCACTGATGCGCTGCAGCGTTTCGTCGACGCGACCGGCGTCCCCGTGGGCGAAACGCAGGCAGGCAAGGGATCGCTGCCCGATCCGCACGCGCTGTGTCTGGGCGGCATCGGCGCCACCGGAACGCGCGCCGCGAACGCGCTCGCGCGCGATGCCGACCTCGTCGTCGTGATCGGATCGCGGCTCAGCGACTTCACCACCGCGTCGAAGACGGCGTTTCAGCGCGAGCACGTGCGTTTCATCGCGGTCAACGTCGCCGAGATCGACGCCGGCAAGCACGCGGCGATCCCGCTCGTCGGCGACGCGCGGGCGGCGCTCGACGAGTTGCTGCAGCTGCTCGAAGGCTATCGGGTCAGCACGGAGTACACGGAGACGATCGCGGCCGCGCAGAAAGACTGGCGCGCGGAGGTCGATCGCGTCTGTAACCTGCAATCCACGAGCAATCCGCAATCGGCATTCAATCAGCAATCAGCAATCAGCAATCGGCAATTCCTGGTTCAGGCACACGTGATCGGCGTGCTGCAGGACACGCTCGCGCCGACCGACGTCATCGTCTGCGCCGCCGGCAGCCTGCCTGGCGATCTGCACAAGCTGTGGCGCGCGCGCGATCCGAAGGGGTACCACATGGAGTACGGCTACTCCTGCATGGGATACGAGATCGCCGGCGGCCTCGGCGTGAAGATGGCCGCGCCGGATCGCCGCGTCTACGTCCTCGTCGGCGACGGCTCGTACCTGATGATGGCGCAGGAGATCGTCACCGCCGTGCAGGAGCGGGTGGCGATGACGATCGTGCTGCTCGACAACCACGGCTTCGCGAGCATCGGCGGCCTGTCGGAGTCGGTCGGCAGCGGAGGCTTCGGCACGCGCTATCGCGCGCGCAACCCGGACACCGGCGAGCTCGACGGCAGCGTGCTGCCGATCGATCTCGCCGCCAACGCCGCGTCGCTTGGCGCGACCGTGTGGCGCGCGGACACGATCGCCGGGCTTCGCGCCGCGCTCGCCGGCGCGGCCGGCCACGACGGCGTCGGGGTCATCGTCGTGCCGGTCGACCGCGAGTCGCGCGTCGGTGGCTACGAATCGTGGTGGGATGTGCCGGTCGCCGAAGTGTCGGCAACCCCCGACGTGCAGGGCGCGCGCGCCGCGTATGAGATCGCGCGTCGGAAAGAGCGCGATTTTTTGTGATGCGCATCGCCCAACGCGCGCCGTGCGCTCCGTTTCGGTAGTGTCCGCCTTCAGGCGGACCTTGGCTCGGCGCGACACCACGCACGGTCCGGCTAAAGCCGGACACTACCGCCTTCACGAACTACACTTGAGCCGATGCTGAATCCCGGTCGCGTCTACATGCTCGCTGCGGATCATCGCTGGCAGTGGGAAGAGTTCTGCGACAAGCACGCGCTGCCGCGTGAGCGGATTCCTGAAGTGAAGCGTCTCGCCTTCGACGGTTTCCTGCTCGCGCGTACGCGCTCGGCGGCGGTGCGCGACTTCGGCGCCCTGTTGATCGACGAGCAGTATTCCTCCGCGGTGATCACCGACGCGATGAAAGCTGATCTCGCCGTCGGCACGCCCGCGGAAAAAGCCGGCGCGATCCCGCTGGCCTGGGCATCAGAACCGTTCTCGGCGTCGCTCACGGGTGCATTCGTCAAAGTGCTCGCGCGCCACCGCCCGGACGACGATCTGGCGGTGCAGGCGGAGCAATGGAAGAAGCTCGAGGCGTTGCACGCGTGGTGTCGCGCGGCTCACAAACCGCTCGTCCTCGAGGTCCTGGTCGCGCGCACGCGCGAAGATGAAGACGCGTTCGAAGCCTCGGGCCGCCCGGCGATGCTGGCCGGCTTCATCGCCGAGGCCTACCGCCGCGGGCTGACGCCGGAGTTCTGGAAGATCGAGGGCACGCGCTCCCCCGCGGGCGCGCGCACGATCGACGCGGCGATCGCGGCGCACCCGGCGTGCCGGCAGATCATCCTGGGCAAGGCCGCGGACCTCTCGACCATCGACGGCTGGTTCGCGGCGTGCGCCGCCAGCGCCACCGCATCCGGCTTTGCCATCGGCCGCTCTGTTTTCTGGGAACCGTCAGCGGCGTTTCTCACAGGGACAATGGCGGCGCCACAAGCCGCGGCCGCCATCGCCGACACCTACCTGGCGCTCGTCGACGCATGGGATCGATCGCGAAACTCAGAACTTGGAACTTAGAACGCGGATTCTTGAGTGTTCAGCTTTGAGTGCTGAGTTCTCAGTTGTGCGTTCCTGAGTTCTGTATACTGCCCCTGCTATGGGGAACCTGATCGGCGACGTCCGCTACGCCCTGCGCTCGCTGGCCCGGCAGCCGACGTTCTCTTGCGTGGCGATCCTGACGCTGGTGCTCGGCATCGGCACCAACACCGCCATTTTCAGCGTCATCAAAGCGGTGCTGCTCAACCCGCTTCCCTATCAGGACGCCTCGAGGCTCGTCGTCGTCCGCGAGCAAAACCCGGACGGCAGCATGGATCTGGTGGCGCCGCTCACGTTCATGGACTGGAAGGCGCAGTCGCAGACCGTGCCCGCGCTCGCCGCGTTCCGTCAGCTTCGGTATGCGTTTGCCGGGAACGGCGAGCCGCTCGACGTGCCGAGCGTCCGGGGCACCGCCAACATGTTCACCCTGCTGCGCGCCAACGCGATGCTCGGGCGCACGTTTCGCGCGGAGGAAGGCGTGCCTGGCGCCGACCGCGTCGCCGTCCTCAGCCGCGCGTTCTGGGAGCGGCACTTCGGCGGATCGCCGGGCGCGATCGGCCAGAAGATTCAGCTCGACGCGCAGCCCTACACCGTCATCGGCGTGATGCCGGCGGAGTTCGACTTCCCGCCCAGCGCCAACGCCGACATCTGGACGCCCCTCAGCTTCGATCCGAACGACGCACACGGCCGGTCGCGCAAGGCGCGGTCGCTCAACGTGGTCGGCCGCCTCGCCGACGGCGTCGCGCAGGAGCAGGCGCAGCGCGAAATGACGGTCATCGCCGGCCGGCTCGCCACGACGTTTCCCGACAGCAACACGGGCTGGGGCGCGCGCGTCATCTCGGCGCGAGAACAGCTGGTGACCACGGTCCGCCCCGCGCTGCTGCTGATTTCCGCGGCCGTCGGCTTCCTCCTGCTGATCGTCTGCGCCAACGTCGCCAACCTGATCCTGGCGCGGCTGTCCAGCCGCCGCGGTGAGATTGCGGTGCGCGCCGCGCTTGGCGCCGGCCGCCTGCAGCTCGTGCGCCAGGTGCTCGCCGAAAGCTTCGTGCTGTCGGGAATCGGCGGCGCGCTCGGTCTGCTCGTGGCATGGGGCGGCATCCGCCTGGTCCACGCGCTGCCGGAAGGCAGCCTGCCGCGCATGCAGGAGGTGCGCCTCGACGCCGGTGTGCTGCTCTTCGCGCTGGCGATCTCGGCCGGCGTCGCGCTGGTCTTCGGCCTCGTGCCGGCGATTCAGGCGTCGCGCGCCGGCCTGCGCGACACGATGAACGCGTTCTCCGGCACGACGCGGCATTCGGGCGGGCGGCTCCTCAGCGCGCTGGTGGTCGTCGAGGTCGCGCTCGCGCTGATGCTCCTCGTCGGCGCCGGCCTGATGACGCGCAGCTTCGCGCAGCTGATGCGCGTCTCGCCCGGGTTCGAGCCGGGCAATCTGCTCGCGGTGCAGATCTACCTGCCGCAGTCGAAGTACAAGACCGGCATCGACCGCACGCGCTTCTACATGGACACGATCCGCCGCGTTGGCGCGCTTCCCGGCGTGCATTCGGCCGCTGGGGTCAGCGCGCTGCCGATGTATCCGGTCGGGATCGACTTCGCGCTGCCGTTCACGATCGAAGGGCACGCGCCGCCGACCAACGGCGAGGAGCCGCGTGCCGACATCCGGACCGCGACTCCCGGCTACTTCGAGACCATGAAGATCGCGCTGCTCAAGGGGCGCTTCATCGACAGCCGCGATCGCCAGGGCGCGCCCGGCACCATCGTCATCAACGAGACGATGGCGCGACGCCACTTCCCCGGCGAGGATCCGATCGGCAAGGTCGTGCGGAATCCCCACGGCAAAGGCGAAGTCGTCGGCATCGTCGGCGATGTCAAGCATTACGGGCTCGACAGCGAGCCCCGGGCCGAGCTGTTCATGCCGGCGTGGCAGCAGCCGCTGAACGGCATGGCGCTCATCGTGCGCACGGCCTCGGACCCGAAGGGGTTCGTCGACAGCATCAGGCGCGAGGTGCTGGCGGTCGATGCGGAGCAGCCGATTTACGACGTCAGCGCGATGGTCGACGTCGTCTCGCGATCCGTGTTCCTGCCGCGCGTCAGCATGTTGCTGCTCGGCGCCTTCGCCATCTCGGCGCTGCTGCTCGCGGTGGTGGGGATTTACGGCGTCGTCTCGTACACGGTCACGCAGCGAACGCGCGAGCTTGGCGTGCGCATGGCGCTCGGCGCGGACGCGGCGAGCACCCTGCGGCTCGTGCTCGGACGCAGCATGCTCCTGATCGGCGCCGGCACGATCTGCGGACTCGTGGCGTCGGTCGGCGTGACGCGTGTCATGGCCGGCTTGCTCTACGGCGTGAGCCCGCTCGATCCGGTCGTCTTCGTCGGCGTCTCGCTGACGCTGGCGACCGCCGGCTTCGTCGCGAGCCTGATCCCGGCGCGCCGCGCCACACGCGTGGATCCGATCGTCGCGCTGCGCGTGCCGTAACGCCGATCACGACGATCAACGCGGAACCCGCGGAACACGCAGAACACAATGATTCCGCGATTTCCGCGCGTTCAGCGTTGGGCGTCGTGACCGGCCTCAGCGCGGGAGCGGCGCCAGCGGCGGCTTCACGCCATCGGGCAGCGGCGTTCTCGTGGTGTTCATCACCATCGCCAGCATCGTGTAGTAGCCGGTGATCCCGAGGGTGTCGATGATGCCCTGCTCGCCGATCTTTCGCAGCGCTCGCGCGTACGTGGCGTCGCTCACGCTCTGGTTTCGCTGCAGTTCGTCCCACAGCGTATAGACGGCGTCTTCGTCCTCCGCCATGGCGTCCGGCCGCTTGCCGTCGGCGATCGCCTTCACAACCTCCGCACGCAGGCCTCCCTGGATCGCCAGCGGTTGATGCGCGTGCCATTCGTACTGCTGTGTCCATCGGCGCGCCGTCAGCAGGATCACGAATTCGCTGAGCCGCGGCGGCAGCGAGCTCTTGAAGCGGAGATAGTCGCCCATGGCGCGCGCGCGGTTCATCACCTCGGGGCTGCGCAGCATCGGCACGAACGGGCCGGAGACGTCGGCGGATCGCGCCGCCTTGAACTCCTCGACCGCCTTCTTCTGCGCATCCGTCAGCGTGCCGGCCGGAATCGGCGGCATGCGGTCCTGTGCGCCGGCCGAGACCGCCATGCCGACCATCATCAATGCGAACAGGATCGTGAGCTTGAGCATCGGTCCTCCACGGTGTGCACTGTATACTGGACCAACTTTTGCCGCCTGTGCGTCTCGCCCTCATCGGGTTCGGGTACTGGGGACCGAACTACGCGCGCGTCCTGAGCGACTTGCCGGGCGCCGAGCTCACCGCCGTCTGCGACCAGCGCCCCGAGCGCCTCGAGGTCGTGCGCCAGCGCTATCGCGCCGTCGCGGCCTGCGGCAGCCTCGACCAGCTGTTCGCGCGCGACGATGTCGACGCGGTCGTGATTGCGACGCAGGCGGCGACGCACGAGGCATTGGTCCGCGCGTCGCTGGACAACGGCCGTCACGTCCTCGTCGAAAAGCCGATGTCGCTCCGGGCCGAGGCATGCGTGGAGCTGTGCGATCGGGCAGACGCGGCGGGCCGCCTGTTGATGGTCGGCTACACTTTTCTCTACAACGCCGGCGTGCGGAAAATGAAAGAGATGATGGCCCCCGCGCAGTTCGGCCAGCCTTATTATCTGCATGCGACGCGCACGAATCTCGGTCCGATCCGGCAGGACGTCAACGCGGCGTGGGATCTCGCGCCGCACGACATCGCCATCTTCAACTACCTGCTCGACGACCGGCCGCTCTGGGTGTCGGCCATCGGCACCCGCGTGCTGAAAACCAACCGCGAGGACATCGCGTTTGCGACGCTCGGCTACCGCGACGAGGTGATCGGCAACATTCACGTGAGCTGGGCGGATCCGAACAAGGTCCGCGAGGTGGTCGCGGTCGGCAGCCGACGCCGCGTCGTCTTCGACGATCTGAACGACGTCGAGCGTGTGCGCGTGTACGAGCGCGGCGTGGCCGCGGGGGACGCGGTCGCCGACTCCTACGGCGAGTTCAAGCTGCTGGTACGCGATGGCGACATCATCAGCCCGAAAGTCGAGCCGAGCGAGCCGCTGAAGAACCAGTGCGCCGATTTCGTCGCCTCGATCGCCAGCGGCCGGCCGCCGCTGTCGTCCGGCCGCTTCGGGATCGACGTGGTCCGCACGCTGGCCGCCATCGAGGCGTCGATGCAACAGCGAGGAGCCGCCGTTGACGTCTGACCTGCCAGGGGCCGTCGCGGTCCATCTCGGCGTGAACGCCGTGATCGATCCGCTGGTGCTGCTCGGCTATCCGTCCGGCCGTCCCGGTGTGGCCGGCGACACGCGCATCGGCGCCGGCGCCCGCATTCGCGCCGGCTCGATCGTCTACGCCGCGGTGGAGATCGGCGAGGACTTCGAAACGGGCCATCACGCCATCGTCCGCGAAGAGAACCGCATCGGCAGCCACTGCACCCTGTGGAACAACTCGACGATCGACTACGGCTGCGTGATCGGCGACCGCGTGAAGATCCACTGCAACGTCTACGTTGCCCAGTTCACGACAATCGAAGACGACGTGTTTCTGGCGCCGGGCGTGACGATCGCCAACGATCCGCACCCGATCTGCACCAAGTGCATGCAGGGTCCGACGATCCGGCGCGGCGCGCGCATCGGCGTGAACGTCACGCTCCTGCCGCTCATCACGATCGGCGAGAACGCACTTGTCGGCGCCGGCAGCGTCGTCACCACCGACGTGCCAGCCGGCATGCTCGTCGCCGGCAACCCGGCGCGCGTCATCGGTCCGGTCGATGCCGTGGAGTGCCCCTTCGGCATCGTCATTCCCTACGAACAGGGGCTCGACGTGCGCCGCCGCCCGGAGTGGACGACGGTCGCGCCGCTGCCGCGCCCGGTGGTCCGGCCGCCCCGACGCAAATAGATGCGCGTCCTCGCGGCCACGTTCGCATACAACGAAGGCGACAAAATCCGCCGGACGCTGTCGCGGCATCCGGCCAGCCGCTCGTACGATCTTCTGGTGCACGACGATGGATCGACCGACGGAGCGGTCGACGATCCAGGCCCGGGCATCATCGTGCTGCGCAATCCGACCAACCAGGGGATCGGCAATGCGATGAAGCGCGTCTTCCAGTACGCGATCGACAACAGCTATGACGTGCTGGTGATCCACGCGGGCAACGACAAGGACGATCCGCTCGAGATCCCGCTGCTGCTGGCGCCGCTGGAAAACGATACCGCCGACTTCGTGCAGGGATCGCGCTATCTCGGAGGCGGCGGCTTCGGCAACATGCCGTCGTATCGCGTGTTCGCGACGCGGACGGTCCACCCGCTGATTTTTTCGCTCGCGGCGCGCAAGCGGGTGTCCGAGAGCACGAATGGCTTTCGCGCGTTCCGCACGGCGATCCTGCGCGATCCGCGGATCGACTGGCGCCAGGACTGGCTCGACCGCTACGAGCTCGAGCCGTATCTGATGCTGAAAGCGATCCGGCTGGGCTATCGTCACGTGGAAGTCGCCGTGACCAAGATCTATCCACCGCACCGTCAGGGCTACACCAAGATGCGGCCGTTCATCGACTGGTGGAGCATCATGCGGCCCGTCGTCTACCTGGGACTCGGACTGAAAAAATGATCACGCTGCCGGTGCCGTTCGTCGACTTGAGGGCGCAGCACGCGCCGCTGCAGGATGCGATCGAGAACGCGTTTCATGAGCTGATCTCCAGAGGGGACTTCATCATGGGCGCGGCGGTCGAGCGCTTCGAGGGCGAATACGCGGCGTACATCGGCAGCCGTCACGCCATCGGCGTCGGCACGGGGCTGTCGGCGATCGAGCTCGCGCTTCGCGCGTTCGACGTCGGGCCGGGCGACGAGGTGATCACGCCGGCCAACACGTTCATCGCCACGGTGCTGGCGATCATGGCGGTTGGCGCGCGGCCGGTCTTCGTCGACATGGATGCGGCGACCTACGGCATCGACGCCGGCGCGATCGGAGCAGCGGTGACGCCGAGAACGAAGGCCATCGTGCCGGTGCACCTGTACGGTCAGCCGGTCGACGTCGACGCCGTTCTCGCGGTCGCGCGGCGCCACCATCTGATCGTGATCGAGGACGCGGCGCAGGCGCACGGCGCCCGCTACAAGGGACAACGCGCCGGCAGCATGGGGCACGCGGCGGCGTTCAGCTTCTACCCGTCGAAGAATCTGGGCGCTCTCGGCGACGGCGGCATGATCACGACGAGCGACGACCGGGCGGCCGGAAAGCTGCGGCTGCTCCACAACTATGGCCAGCGCGTGAAGTACCACCACGCGATCGCGGGCACCAACTCGCGGCTCGACACGCTGCAGGCCGCGGTGCTCAGCATCAAGCTGCCGCATCTGGACGGGTGGAACGCGGCGAGACGCCGCCACGCGGACGCGTACGCCGCGCGCCTGGGCGGCCATGTGAAAACGCCGAGCGCCTCGCCGGACGTCGAGCACATCTATCACCTGTACGTGATCGAAACGCCCGACCGGAGCGCGCTCGAACGGCGCCTCAAGGCGCGGCAGATCCAGACCGGGATTCACTATCCGGTGCCCGCGCATCTGCAGGAAGCCTGTGCGCCGCTCGGCTACAAGGCGGGAGACTTCCCGGCGACAGAAGCGGCGGCGCCGCGCCTGCTGTCGCTGCCGATGTTCGCCGAGCTCACCGACGAGCAGATCGACTTTGTGGCCGATGCCGTGATCGGTCTCCGGTAGTGTCCGCCTTCAGGCGGACCGTGAGACAACCGACGCGCTAATCTGTGCGCTGACGCATGTGGGAAACCGCGCTCGCCTTCGCGATCTGGGGCAGCTATGGCAGCGTCCTCACCGCCGCCCACATCGATCCCGTCCTGACCGCCATCGCGCGCAGCGCCAGCTTCGGCATCCTCCTGACCATCGCCAGCGTGTCGATCGCGCGCCTGCGCGGGCCGCGCGAGATCACCGCGCCGATTCCGTGGCGCGACGGCGCCCTGTGGCTGTCGGGGTCGGTCCTGCTGGTCGACGAAGTCCTCTACACCGTCAGCGCGGTCAGCGGACCGGTCGCGATCATCGGCCTCGCCTACGGCTGCGTGCCGCTCCTCGCGCCACTGCTGTCGCGGCTGGCCGGCACCGACCGCGCCGATGCCATGCACGCGCGTCACTGGGGGTGCCTCGCGCTCGCGTTCGCCGGCAACGTCCTCGTGTTCGTCGAGCTGCAGGCGGCGCAGATTCGGTTCACGATGGCGGCGATCTTCGCCTTCGCCGCCGGTCTGCTCTTCACGGTGATGCCGGTCTGCTCCGCGCGCCTGCAGCAGCGCGGCCTCGGGACCTGGGGGGTGCTCAAGAGCCAGGGCGCGGTCGCCGGTGTCCTCGCCGTCCCATTGCTCGCCTTGCTGATCGTGCTCGGCCTGATCACCCTCGGGGGACCCGGGCACGGCGCGGTCGTGGCCCGCAGCATCGAGGTCGGCGCAATCAACGCCGTCGGCTTCACGCTGGCACCCTTCTATTTCTGGTACCGCGGCATCGCCCGCTGCGGCGTTGCACGGACGTCGATCTGCGCGTTCGTCGAGCCGCTGGTCGCCACGCTGCTCTCGCTGTTCGTCCTGCACGACGCGCCGCCGACGCCGCTGCTGATCGCAGGCGTCACGCTGGTACTCGCCGCGATCGCGGTCTCGGTGCGGTCCAGCGAGTGAATCGGTCATAATCAGCCGCCGTGCCCGCCTCGTCGATCATCGTCGGCATCGCGCTCCTGCTCGTCACGCTCGCCCTGCGCAGCGCCAGCGCGAACCGGCTCGTCCGCAGCCGGCTGCTGACGTCGTGTGTGCTGTTCGGCGTCTACGCGGTCGCGGCGGCGCTCGCGGCGTACGGGCCGCTGCCGCCGGATGTCGCCGCGCAGGTTCGCTCCTTCAATCCGCTGCTCCTCGCCTTCGGCCTCGCGATCCTGGTCGTCGTCGTCGCGATCAACCCCTGGCGCGAGGATCGCCTGCCCGATCGGTTCCCCACCATCGTCCAGGACGCGATCGTCATCGCGCTGTTCGCCATCGTCGCGACGCTCTTCATGCAGGAGAAGGTGCTGGCCACGACCGCCGTCGGCGCCGTCGTCATCGGCTTCGCGCTGCAGGACACGCTGGGGAACCTGTTTTCCGGGCTCGCGATCCAGATCGAGAAGCCGTTCCGCGTCGGCCACTGGGTGACGATCGCGGGGACCGAAGGTCTCGTCTCCGAGGTCACCTGGCGGGCGACGAAGATCCGCACCAAAGCGGGCAACCTGCTCGTCGTGCCGAACAGCGTGGTGGCGAAGGAAACGATCACGAACTATTCGGAGCCGAGTCACGACACGCGGCTCGAGGTCGAAGTGGGCGCGAGTTACGACACGCCGCCCAACGAAGTAAAGGCAGTGATCGCCGCGGCGTTGCGCAACGAGCCGCTGCTCGTGTCGGCCCGCGAGCCCGAGATCCTGATCACGGACTTCGCCGCGTCCGCGATCACCTACCGGGTGCGCATCTGGACGGCGGACTTCGCCGCCGACATGCGCGTGCGCGATCGCGTGCGATCGCACATCTACTACGCGTTCAGGCGCCACGGCATCAGCATCCCGTATCCGATCCAGGTACAAATCGATCAGCCTCCTCCCGCGACGGCGCCGGCCGACGATGCCGGGCGCGCGGGTGTGCTGGAGACGGTGGGGATTCTCTCGTCGCTGACGCAGGAGCAGCGTGCGCAGCTCGTCGCCGGCTCGCGCGTCCTGTTGTACGAGGCCGGGCAGGCCATCGTCCGCGAAGGAGAGCCGGGCGCGTCGATGTTCGTCGTGAAGCGCGGCGAGGCGGCGGTGACGATCGCCAACACCACGGGCGAGCTGGCCCGGCATCGCGCCGGCGGATTCTTCGGTGAGATGTCGCTGCTGACCGGCGATCCGCGAACGGCGACGGTAACAGCGGTCACCGACTGCGAGCTCATCGAGATCGGCGTCGACGCGTTTCGCAGCGTGGTGCTTGCCGACGCCGCGATTGTGGACCGCGTCACCGCCGCCGTCGCGACGCGCCGTGCCGAGCTCGATCAGCATCGCACCACCCAGGCCGTCGGCGCCGTCGCCGCGGAAACGCCGCACACGCTCGTCAGCCGGGTGCGCCAGTTCCTGCGGTTTTAGTGCCGCGCCTGTCGTGCCTTAGAACGCGAGCGGCGGTCCGACGTTGACGATGCCGTAGCGCTGCCTCGCCGCGTCCCTCTCCTCGTTGGTACCCGTCCCGAAGTATTTGCCGCGCGCGTCCAGATCGCGGAAGAACTGCTCCATTCGTCCAGCGGGTGTGAATCCAATCAGGAGCCGGCCCGGCGTGTTGCCGACGAACGCGAAGGCATGCGGCACACGCCGCGGTCCCAACACCGACGTGCCTGGTTTCAGCTCGAAGCGCTGGCTGCCGACTTCGACAATGTATTCACCCTCGAGGCAATAGAACCACTCGTCCTCTTCGAGATGAAAGTGCTTCGGCGGGCCGCCCTTCCGGCCGCTCGGCTGCTCGGTGAGAAAGAAGGCGCCGCCCGTGTCCTGGGTGGCGACCTTGATGAACAGCGGGCTGCCTTCAGGCACCGTGAGCGCGCGGCCGAAGCGGTCTTCGCCGGCCGCGACCTTCGCGCCGACGCCGGCGGCATCAGGCGCTTGCGCCTCTGTCACGACGCTCGCGGAAAGCGCCGCCATTGCTCCGAGGAACGAACGACGCTCAATGTCGTGACGCAACAATGACCTCCACCTGGTCAAACCAGGTGGAGGCATCATAGCCGATCGCCACACGCCGATTTCTTCGCCCGCTGTCGCTACAGCACGGCGATGATCGCGTTCGCCGCGCTGATCAGGGTGCTTGCCGTCTGGGCGCTGATCTTGCCCGTTTTCAGATTGGACTGCACCGAGTTGATGAACGCCTGGAGCTGATTGACCGCCTGAGCGTTCAGGCCGGCCTGAATCGAGGCCAGTGCGTTGTTCAACTTGTCCGTCAGGCTGTTGATCTGACCGGACGACAGGCCCAGACCCGAGTTTGGATTCGAGATCAGGTTGATCAGGTTGGTGACGGACTGTGCCGGGCTGACGGAGACAGACTCGAGGTTCATCGCCACCGACCAGTTCAGGCTGAACGCTCCAACCGCGCTCGCTTGCTGGCCGAAGATGCTGATGGCATAGACGCCGGCGCCGACCGGGTTGGAGATCAGGTTGGCGGTCGTCCCGGGGAGTGGCGACAGGAACGGCGTGAACTGGACGGTCCCTGCGGTCGGACTATCCAACTCCATCGATGCACTGAGCCCCGCGGGGCCGGAGACGGCCGACGTCGTAACCGTGAGGCTCGTCATCCGAAAGCCGGTCGGGACCGTGAGCAGGAAGGAATCCTGGGTGTCGCCGCCTGCCACAGTGCCAGGATTGCAATCGATGCCCGAGGTGAACGCATTGACCTCGCAGTTCCCCAACAGCGAGCCGGACACCGTGTTGGATCCCGGGTCCAGCGTCCCAACCGACGGGTCGAATCCGAAACTGAGGCCGCCCGGGTAGTCTGTCGTCTCGGTGACGTCGAACGCCGCGACCGCGCCGGTCAGGCAGACCAGCACGCCGAGAATGAGTGCATAACGATTCCGCTTCATGTTTCTCTCCTGGTTAACTGAGCGACGCAAATGGAAGGACCGACATGCGTCCTCTTAATGGGGTGTGCCGCCGTTTTCTTTCAGCCCCAGGCGGAGCCGCATCTAGGGCGGGTCCTTTCGGACCCGCCAAGAGCAGCCGCACGCCGGTTCGCAAGGACCCGGCCGCTACGGGTTCCGAAAACCGTCTACTTGGCGAACAGAGAGGGTGGGAGGGTGGCTGGTGAACCTGACAGGATCACCGGCGCCCAATACAGAAAGCCGTGTGTCCCGGCCGACCGCCTGATAGCGAGCTTGGCGTGCTGCAGCGCGTCCGCGCGCGTCTCGCCGGCCGCGAGGCCTTCGTAAAAGAGCCGCATCAACCGGCGCTGGACGCTGTCCTCGACGTTCCACAGCGGTGCCACCAGTGTGTGGACGCCGGCGATCGCGGCGGCCCGGCGCATGCCGTACACGCCTTCGCCGACCGACGCCATGCCGCTGGCCATCCGGCACTGCGACAGCACGAGCATCTCGGTGCCGCGCAGATTCATGTTCTCCAGCTCCAGCGCCGTCAGCATGCCATCCTCGGGCGAGCCCGCGCCACGGCCGTACGCTTCCTCGAGCACGATGGCCGCCAGCGACATCGCCTGCGTGGCCGCATTGAGCGATGCCGACACGCAGGGTCCCGCCTGGCAGTCGTCCGCGCCGCGTACGATTCCGTGCCCGACGATGTGAAGCAGCGACGGAGCGCGGAGATCCTTGACGTGCTGCTCGGTGGCCGCCCGCCCGGTGTACACGGTCGCGGCTGGGACCAGCCGCTTCACATCCGAAGATTCGCCGGAGGCAGACCCGAGACGCGCCAGCGCCTGCCCGCGGAGCGCCGGCCCCGATCGGTCCGTGGTGCGCGCGCGCCCGGCCCCGGCGCCCGGGCTGACAACGACGACCGGCGCGGATGACGAGCTCGGAGACGAGGAGAGCAGGAGGTCCCGGCTGGCAGGCACGTAGCTGATCGCGAAGCGATCGATGAGATCGGGTCCATCGGACAGCGCCTCGAACGGCACGAGATTGAGCGCGGCGTCCGGGGCAATGCGCAGACGCCGGACGTTCGGCGCGGCATCGAGCCAGGGCTTCATCGGCCGCCACACGCGCGTCGACAGATCCTGCATCGCGTTGTGTGCGGTTTGCTCGGCCGCCGTCGCCGCCCCGGTCTCGTGGTTCGCGATCGACGTCGACCAGTCGTGCGCCGCGTCAAGCAGATCGGCAACCGAGACGTCGATAGGCCGTGCGGGACCCAGATCGGTCCAGCCCAGAGCCGTGTGGGTGAGGATGAACACGCCATACCGTCGAGAGGCCGAACCGCCGCCGGACGCCGCGGCCTCGCTGAACGCGACGAACTCGACGAGCGCCTCGTCGTCCGCCAGTTGACCCCGGAGGTTGTCGACGCTCGGACGCGCCGGCCGGCCGGCCAGTCCGGCCGTTTCACGATTCAACGACGCCTCCAGACGATCGGCCCGCTGCTCGAGGACGCCGATGGCCTCCACGGCCTTCGTCCCGATGTCGGTCGTCCAGCGCGATCGCAGGTCGCTGAGCAGGCGCTCGTACCGGCCTTCGAGGTCCGTTCCGCTCAGGCTGCACGTGCCGGCCAGGCCCGGTTTGAGATCCCGATAACCCAGCGCCACCGTCAGCGACGTCCGGCATTCGAGGATCGCCTGCCACTCGCCGACTGCGCGCTGAACGGCCGCCGACGCGCTTTCGTCGAGCCGCCGCCGCCAGTTGCGAACGTGTTCGACGAGGCGCCCTTTGCGCGCCGCGACCGCCTCGAACGCGAGGACGCGAGCGTCGGGCAGCTGCGGCGCCGCGAGCGTCTGAAACGCGATCAAGCGGGGAATCGGATCGGACGCCGTCGCCATCGACGCCGCCTTGAAACTTTCCGACCCGATGTCGAGCACGTCGGCCGAGAATCGATCCTGGATCTCGAGGCTGCGCGCGAAGAGGCCTTCGGCCGCTCGATAGTCCCGCCGCTCGACGTAGAAGTCTCCGAGCGCGTCGAGGAACGACGCCACATCCGGATGACGGGGACCGTGAATCGCCTCGGCAATCCGCAGCGCCTCGCGCAGCTGCTGCGCGGCGAGACCGTCCTCGCCCGCCGCTGCCGACGTGAGTCCCAGCTCGCGCATCGCCGACGCGAAGAGCGGATGACGCTCGCCGAGGCCGGTACGGCTGACGTCAAGCGCTCTCGTCGCGGTGACGCGTGCCTCGACGAGCGCGCCGCGTGCTCGCTGCGCACGTGCGAGGCCGACGAGCACACTCGCAAACTCGAACGGCGGCGGCGTGGACAGATGTGCGTAGGCCTCGACCGCTTCGGTGAGCAGCGTCTCGCCGGCGCGACGATCCCGCGCGTAGGTCACGTGCGCAAGATTTCTGAGCGAACTGATCGTCGCCGGACTGTTCGCGCCGAACAGCGCGCGTTTAAGGTCGAGCGATCGCCGATAGTCGGCCTCGGCGGCGGCGGCGTTGCCGATCGTCTGGTAGAAAAAGCCGCGATTGTTGAGCAGCGTCGAATACACCGGATGCTGCTCGCCCAGCTCGGCTCGGACCAGGCGCGTGCCTTCGTCGTACAACCGCTCGGCCTCGGCATAGTGGCCGAGGTCGACCTGGAGAGTGGCGAAGGCGAGCAGGCTGGCCGCGTAAGCGGGATGTTGCACGCCCGGCTTGACGCGAAGCGCCTCCAGCCCTTTCTCGAATGTCGCTTCCGCGGCGGTGTACTTGCCGATTCGTTGATACGTTCCGGCGAGGTTGATGCACAGCGTCCCGTATTCCTCCGTCTCCCGCTCAGGCGTCGGTCGTGATTCGTGGATCGCCATGGCGCGCTCGAACATCGGGACCCCGGCGGCGTAGTCGCCTGCCATGGCCTGGACCGTGGCCAGCGTGTTGAGGCTCTCAGCGAGCGGCAACGCATCGGCGCCCAGAACGCGCTGTCGCGTCTCCACCACGCGCGCGGCGAGAGCCTTCGCTTCGTCCATGCGCTTCAGATCGCGCAGGAGCATCGCCAGATCATTGGCAGGCTCGGCGTACTCCAGGGAGTCCGTGCCGAAGGCGGATTCGCACGTCTGAAGCGACTTGCGCAGATAGGTCTCGCCCTCGGCCAGCTTGCCGGAGGTGTAGTAGAGGAACCCGAGACGATCGAGGCTCCTGCCGGTCTCTTTCGGCGATGCCGCGATCCGCAGCGCGGCCTGCGCCGCCTCGATCGCCTGCGGCAGATCGCCCTTCGCGTAGAGGTCCGCGGTTCGCCGGTCGAGCGCCTGCCAGCTGTTCTCCGCGGGCGCGGGCGCCTGGGCGACGAACACGGACTGGCACAGTGCCAGGGTCACGGCGCACGTCAGACCGGTACGGCGAAGCAGCACGGTCAGCGCGGCACTTTCAGGCCGTCGAGATTCTTGTCAATCGCCTCGCGATCGGCGGCGAGGCCGGCCGACGCCCCCGCCAGCGATCGCGCCTGGCGATAGAGCCTGTCGGCCGCGGCCACGTCGCCGCGGAGAGCCGCCACTGCGCCAAGGTTGTTCGTCACGCGCACCAGTAGCGGGCCCGTCGCGTACGATTGAGCCGATTGCAGCGCCCGTTCGGCCGCGGCGAAGTCGCGCTGTTCGATCCGGATCGCTCCCAATTCGTTCCAGACGCCCGCGCGTTCGTCGGGCGCGGCGGCCGGTGCGGCGTCGAAGTCGTCCGCGGCCGCGGTCAGAAGCCGCGCAGCCTCGTCCAGATCGCCCGCCTGGTGTTCGAGTGTGCCGAGTTGATCCAGCGATCGTCGGCGCACGTCGGCGGAAACGTCAGCCGCGCGTGCCCGGGACGCGGCGAGCCGGGCGAGCGTGCGCGCGCCAGCGAGATCGCCGGAGGCGTTCCGCGCTGCGGCCTGCCCGAGAATCGCGCTCACATGGACCGCCGGAGCGACGTCGACGCGATCGCCCGCCTGGACCTGCGCTCCGGCCGCGAAGCGGCCGCGCGACCGCTCGCGGAACACGGCCGTGATCGTCACCCGGCCGCCGGCCTTCGCAGCGTCGGGACCGCGCCCCGCGCGCAGTTCGGTGCCCTGCTTCAATCCGTCGAGCGACCCCAGATCGACGTCCACTTCACCGTCGTGCACCGAGACGATCGTGCCGGTCTGCCGGGGAAGACGGCTCGTCTCCGCGTCGGTTCGAAATGCCGGCTGCGCCGCGGCGTCGAAACGGGCGGTCAACAGCAACGGCGGCGCGATTGCGGTGGGGACGGTTGGCACCTGTGCGGCATTTTCGGTGGCGGCCGGCCGCTGCGTGCTTCGCGACGACCCGATGGCAACGGCCAACAGAATCGCCGCCGCCGCCGCAATCATCGTCATCACGACCACTCGTGGACGGGTCCACGGCGAGCCGGAGGCGGCGCTGGATTTGTTCGGGACGGCGGATGGCGCCGTCTCGCGGTGCGCGTCGACCGCGTTGGTGACAACGCCAGCCGCCGTCAGCTGCTCGAACAGGTCCGGATCGTCGAGCGCCGCCTGCGCGATGCGGCGCTGCTCCGCGGCCGGAAGCTCACCGGCGAGCAGACGGTCGATCGTCTCCTCGGGAACGTCAGCCATCGTGCTCCTCAGATCTTCCCGTACGGCTCGCCGCGTCGCCGTCCATGCGCCGCCGCACCTGCCGGACCAATTCGAGCGTGCCGCGGCGGATCCACGTCGCCACCGTTCTTTCATTCACGCCCAGACGGTCGGCGATCTCGGCGTACGAAGCTCCGTTCAGCCGCAACAGCAGCGTCGCCCGATAGTCTTCGCCGAGCGTCGACAGACAACTGCGGACCATGTCACTCAGTTGCGTGGCGATCACCTGATCCAGTTGACTGGGCGCCGGGTCAGCCATTTCGGAGAGGTCTTCGGCGAGAGCCGCTGTCTCACGACGCGTGCTCGCGCGTGCGCGCTCTTCCCAGACGACGAAGCGGAGGACGCCGTGGAGCCACCCGAGCAACTGCAGAAGGGTCCAGGCTGGGACGCCGGATTCCAGCGGCGGCCCTTCGTTGAAGTAGTACTCGAGGGCTGGCCGCGCCGCGACATTGGCGAGCGACCGCTGAACCGCTTCCTGGGCGGCGCTTTCGGGATCTCTCGATCCGAGCCGCATCGCGCGTGCGGCCAGGGCCCTCATGAGTTTGTGGTACTCACTCGCCGCGCTGTGTGTGACAAGGCGCTGGGAGATGGACACCGGTTGTCAGCCTGAACCGGCGTATTCTCCCTGACGCGACGGGAACGGCGCAACCGACTCCTATCCATTAGTGGACCAGCCAGCTGATTTCTTTCAAAACCGTTCGCTCAGCACCCGCTCCCCCCCTCCGCTGGCCTGTCGTCTTTCACCCATGGTTCTCGATATCTCAAATGCGGGCATTTCGCGCCGCGGCGCTGTCCTGTTTGGATGTTGTTCAGCTATGGAGGAAACGATGACTGTCGAACGATTCGCGAAGCAATTGGGGATTTCCACGATCGCCACGCTCTTGCTCATGGGCGGCCCGTCGGCCGCGCTGGCACAGGGCGACCATGCGCACGGGGCGCCGGCGCCGCGTCAGACGCTCACGGCGGCCCAGCAGGCGCAGGTGAGCGCCCTGGTCGACGCGGTAAAACAGGCGACCGTGCAATTCAAGGACGTGGCGAACGCCGGGCCGGACTACGTGCTGAATTTCGGCTGCGTCAGCGGATCGGACTACGGCGCGATGGGCCTGCACTTCGTCAACGGATCGCTGGTCGGGGACGGCGAAATCGACGTGAACCGTCCCGAGATCCTGCTGTACGAACCGTTGCCGGGCGGGAAGATGCAGCTGACCGGCGCGGACTATCTGGTCCTCGCGGCCGACTGGGATGCGAAGCACCAGGGGCCGCCGCAGCTCATGGGGCAGCTCTTTCACTTCTTCGAGGCCCCCAATCGCTTCGGGCTGCCGCCGTTCTACACGCTGCATGTCTGGGCGTGGAAGGAGAACCCCAACGGCGCGTTCACGAACTGGAACCCGAATGTCTCATGCGAGGCGTTCGTCGACCCGTCTCTCTAAGTCGAAACCCGATTTGTCAAAAGGAGTGCAGTTGTGATTTCAGAACCAACGACCCACCGCCGCCGCTTTCTCGGTCAGATGTTCGGGGCGGCCGCGGCCGCCGCGAGCCTCTCGGTTTCGGGGACCCATGCCGCCGCCCAGGAGTCGGGGGCGGACGACTGGATCAAGGAAGTGAAGGGCACGCACCGATGCCTGTTCGACTTCCCGCAGCACAAGAACGGTTTTCCCCAGCTGCACATCCTCAACTACCTGAACACGTACGCGACGGCCTACAAGACCGGACCCGGTCAGGTCGGTGCCGTGGGAACGTTCTACAGCGCGGGCAATCAGGCCAGCATTCCACTGGGGTTCAACGACGTCATCTGGGCGAAGTACGAGCTCGGCGAGTACACGGGCCTCAAAGACGCGGCCGGAAAGTTCTACACCCGCAACGTCTTCAACCGGCCGACCCCCAAGGACCTGCATCTGTTGATGAACGCCGTCGGCTCGCCGATGATCCCGGCGCTGGCCGACGCCATGCCGGCGATCGGCATCGAGAGCCTGCAGAAGATGGGCACCAAGTTCATCCTCTGCGCGAACGCGCTCGGCATCTGGTGTCTCGAGCTCGAAGCCAGAGGCAAAGGGAAGGCCGCGGACATCGAGAAGGACCTGCGCGCCAACCTGCTGCCGGGCGTGACGATCGTGCCGGCCATGGTGATCGCGATCGACAAAGCGCAGGAGGCCGGCATCAAGTACAACCGTCAGTGACCGTCCCATGGTCCGCCTGAAGGCGGACCCCACGTACAAAGGATCCGGGAGCGGCCAAACCTCCCGGATCCCTCACTCCGCCCTTGAAGTACGTCGTTTCTCTTGGTACTGTCGCTGCGAAAAGATTTCACCGGCGCTTGCGCGAGGTGTATTCCGCATGTCCGACAGTTTCGGCGCCCGGCTGCGGCAGCAGCGTGAACAGCGCCAGATAAGCCTCACGACGATCGCGGAGCAGACGAAGATCAAGATGTCGCTCCTGGAAGGTCTGGAGCGCGACGATATCTCCCAGTGGCCCATCGGTATTTTCCGCCGCGCCTTCGTCCGTTCGTACGCGACTGCGGTAGGGCTCGACGCCAACGCGGTCGTCCAGGAGTTCCTGGCGATCAATCCCGACGTCGACGTACTGCCGCCGGAATCGATGGAGCTGCTGGCCACCAACGGCCTGGCGCGCGCGAAACCGCCGACACGCTTTCAGTTTCTCGTCAGCTCAGCGATGAGCCGCTCGTTCTCGCTGGGACGAGAGGCTGCGCCCGACAAACGGGCTGCCCCTCCGGTGCCGGCGCGTGCCGTCGATGCTCCCGCCGCCTTCGTCACCCCATTTCAGTCCGCGACCTCGACGGTCGACAGCGTTCCGTCCACGATCGAGCCGATCGAGCCCGAAAGCGTCCTGGCTGTCGAACCCGAGACCGCGTCGACATCCGTCCAACCCGACACGACGTCCGCCGAACCAACCGGCGCGCCGTCGGCGGTCGAGCCTGAGGCGTCAATCGAGCCCGAGGCCGCGCGCATCGAGAGCGCTCCTGTCGCGGCTCTGCCGTGCTTCGAGCCGGATCTCGCCGCGGCCGCCCGGCTCTGCACCGCGCTCGCCAGGGCCACCATCAACAGCGAGATCGCGCCACTCCTACCCGAAGCCGCCCGCCTCCTCGACGCCGCCGGCCTCATCGTCTGGGCCGCCGATCCGCAGGCGATCGAGTTGCGACCGATGCTCGCCCACGGGTACCCGGATCGGTTGGTTGCGCAGCTGCCGGCGGTCCGGCGCGACGCCGACAACGCCACCGGCGCGGCGTTTCGATCGGGCGAGATCTGCGTGGTGAGTGGCGGCGGCAACGGGCGCGGGGCGATTGTCGTGCCGTTGATGACAACTGAGGGGTGTGCGGGCGTGCTCGCCGCCGAGGTGCTGAACCGCAGCGAGCAGAGCACCTCGCTCCACGCTCTGGCCACGATCATCGGGGCTCAGCTCGCGCATTCCATCCGCGCCGCGCAGTGGGCGCTGGGGTTCGACCGCCGGCGGGCGTGATCGCCAATCGAACTCATCAACCGTTATCGGTCACGGCTTCCGATCCAGCGCAGTCTGCGCAAGGCCTTGATCTGACGCCTGTACGCCTCGGCGACGGGTGACAGATTCGGGCCGGGAAAGATCTCGTGTTGGCTGCGCCGATTCACGTCGAAGATCTTCAGCGTCTGCTGATGAGTGTCCGCGAAGTGGACCATGTTCCCGAAGTACCAAATCGCACCCTCGTTCGTCACCTGGGCCCCATAGCCTCCGAGCGAGGTGATGACGTTCAGGGAACGGTCGAGGACGATGATGAAGCCAGCTGACGGATTGGCGTGCGTGTCGAGCAACACCATCCTGGGATGGACGGTGACATCAACGACTGAACCGCCGGCTCTCATTCGCAACCGTTCGAGCTCCGCGACGACGTTTCCTTTGTGGACCCATTTCCTGCGCGAGCGGTCGAACAGGCTCACGCGCAAGGGACCAAGGCCTTGCCCGGCTTCCAGTTCATCCTCGAAGAAATAGCCAGCCACAAAGGTGTCTGGCGAGGTGCCGAAGGCGGAGCTCGTCAGCTTGCGCTCGAGATCCGGACGGCCGTCCGTGCGAATCCCATCGTCGAAGCCTGAGCGCTCCAACGCTTCTCGCAGATTGACGGACATCGCCAGGCGACCGTCTGGCGGTTGCGCGAGTACGCTCGGCACGCCGATCAGCAGGGTGACGAGAACGAGGCTCTTCACGACTCGATCTACTTTCGCAAACGTGATCACCGGACCGTGCGAAAGAACGCGCGCACGTCGTCCACCAGTAACTCCGGCTGCTCGAACGCGGCGAAGTGACCGCCACGCGGCATCACCGTCCACCGCGTGATGTTGTA